>Ga0116229_10008884_pt1 | contig 15498 bp, 11 predicted proteins | sample S1TSphgellanicum_3_FD_87313 | JGI IMG/M metagenome (GOLD analysis project Ga0116229, IMG submission 87313) | Host-associated microbial communities from peat moss isolated from Minnesota, USA - S1T2_Fc - Sphagnum magellanicum MG | ecosystem: Host-associated > Plants > Peat moss > Unclassified... | reverse complement strand
GACAACGTGCCTGTGGAACTGCGTGACTTCGCCGCTTCGCTGCTCGCCTCGCGCGACGACGTCCTCGAACGTTTGCGGGCGCCGCGCGAAGCCGCGGACCGGGGCGTGGCCAACACGCGCTACCACGGCGACTACCATCTCGGCCAAGTGCTGGTGGTTGCCGATGATTTTCGCATCGTCGATTTCGAGGGAGAGCCGGCCCGGCCGCTGGCCGAGCGCCGCAAGAAAGCGTCGCCGCTGCGCGACGTGGCGGGGATGCTGCGCTCGATCAACTATGCGGCCGTGGCGGCCTTGCGCGGCGCCAGCACCGACCGCGCGGAAGATACGAGCGCGCTCGAACCGCTCGCCCGCGAGTGGGAGCGGCGTTCGGTCGAGGCGTTCCTCTCCGGATATCGTGAAGCGATCGCGGGTTCGCCCAACTACCCGGCCGACGACGGCGTGGCGAATCGATTGCTCGAGCTCTTCGTCCTGGAGAAGGCGTTTTACGAGATTTCGTACGAGCTGGCGAACCGTCCGGCGTGGGTGCGCATCCCGCTCGAAGGCATCCGCCGCATTCTCGACGGCGACACGCTCCCGGAGCCGGCCCGTGCCGGTTAGCGGCGCGGAGCGCGCGCTTGCGCTCGCCGAAAACGGTGACCCGTTCGCGCTCCTGGGTCCGCACGTCGACGCGGCGGCCGGCGGCACGATCGTGCGCGCCCTGCTGCCACGCGCCTCGCGCGTCGAAGTGATCGACGCGGAGGGCGCCGCTTTAGCGGAACTCGAGCGAGTCGACGAGGGCGGGCTCTTCCGCGGGGTAGTCGCGGGCAAGACGGAGCCGTTCGTCTATCGCTTGCGCGTAACCGGCGAAAACACGGTCAGCGTGATCGACGATCCGTACCGCTTCGGTCCGGTGCTCGGCGAACTCGACATCCATTTGATCGGTGAGGGGCGCCACCTCGAACTCTACGAGCGGTTCGGCGCGCACCCGCGGCAGATGGAAGGCGTCGACGGCGTTGCATTCGCGGTCTGGGCGCCCAACGCCAAACGCGTCTCCGTGGTCGGCGACTTCAACGAATGGGACGGGCGGCGCCATCCGATGCGGTTCCGCTACGGCGTCGGCGTGTGGGAGCTCTTCGTGCCCGGCGTCGCGCTCGGCAGCCGCTACAAGTACGAATTGCTCGGGCCCGACTTGAGCCCGTTACCGCTCAAGGCCGACCCGTTCGCTTTCGCCTCCGAAGCGCCGCCCGCGACCGCCTCGATCGTGGCGGAATCAGGCGCGCGAGCTTGGGACGACGCGGCGTGGCTCGCGACCCGCGCCGCCGTCAACCGGCGCGACGCGCCGATCGCGATCTACGAGGTCCATCTCGGGTCGTGGCGGCGCGCCGAAGGCAACCGCTACCTGACGTATCGGGAACTCGCCGACCAGTTGATTCCCTATGTGAGTTCGCTCGGGTTCACGCACGTCGAGCTCTTACCGGTTTCCGAATATCCCTTCGACGGATCGTGGGGTTACCAGCCGATCGGCTTGTTCGCGCCGACCAGCCGCTTCGGCGAACCGGCTGATTTCGCGCACTTCGTCGACCGCGCGCACGCCGCGGGCCTCGGCGTGCTCCTGGACTGGGTGCCCGGTCACTTCCCGACCGACGCGCACGGTTTGGGGCAATTCGACGGCACGCACCTGTACGAACACGCCGACCCGCGGCAGGGCTTCCAGCCCGATTGGAACACGCTGATCTATAACTTCGGGCGCAATGAAGTCGTCAACTTCCTGATCGCCAACGGCCTGTTCTGGATCGACCGGTATCACGTCGACGGCTTGCGGGTCGACGCGGTCGCCTCGATGCTCTATCTCGACTACAGCCGGGCGCCCGGGGAATGGATCCCCAACCGGCTGGGCGGCCGCGAGAATCTGGGCGCGGTCGATTTTCTCGAACGCACGAACCAAGCGGTGTATGGCGACGGCGCGGGCGCCATCACGATCGCCGAAGAGTCGACGACGTGGCCGAAGGTTTCCGAACCGGTGTACTTGGGCGGGCTCGGCTTCGGCTACAAGTGGAACATGGGCTGGATGCACGACACGCTCGAGTATCTGCGCACGGATCCGATCTACCGCGGCAGCCGTCAGGACGCGCTGACGTTCAGCTTCATGTATGCGTTCAGCGAGAACTTCGTGTTGCCGCTCTCGCACGATGAAGTCGTGCACGGCAAGGGCTCCCTGCTCGGCAAGATGCCCGGCGACCGCTGGCAACGGTTCGCGAACCTGCGCGCGTTTTTCGGCTACATGTACGGCCACCCCGGCAAGAAGCTGCTCTTCATGGGCGGCGAGTTCGCGCAGGAGCGCGAGTGGAACCACGATCGCAGCCTGGATTGGCATCTGCTCGAGGACGGCGCGCACGCGGGCGTGCAACGCCTCGTCGGCGACCTCAACCGCACCTACCGCGGGCTGCCGGCGTTGCACGAGCTCGACGCCGAACGCGCGGGGCTCGAGTTCATTGTCTCCGACCGGCCCTTCTCGGTCGTCGCCTTCGTGCGCCGGGCGCGGGACCCCGGCGACGTCGCGATCGTGGTCAGCAACTTCACGCCCGTCGTTCGCCACGGCTACCGGTTGGGCGTGCCCGCCGAGGGCAGCTACGTCGAAGCGATCAACACGGATGCCGGGATCTACGGCGGGAGCGGCGTGCACAACGGCGTCCTCTGGGCGCAACCGGTCGCGGCCCACGACAAGCCCTACTCGATCGAGCTGACCTTGCCTCCGCTGGCAACCGTGATCTTAAAGCGCGGCGCGTAACTCGCCGGCGGTCGCAGTCTCCGGCGCAGGTTCGGACGCGGGTTCGGGCGCGTGGACGACCAGGACCGGAATGTGACAACTCCGCAGCAGCATTTCGGTCGTGCTGCCCATCATCAGGCGCTTGAAACCCGAGCGGCCATGGCTCCCGATCGCGATCAGGTCGGCGCCGTCCTCGGCGGCAAGCGCCAGGAGCGTCTCGACGGTGCGGCCGTCGCGCAGGCGGGTCCGAGGCGTCAGCCCGAGCGCGGCGGCCGACGCGGCGACGCGTTCGAGCAGGCGGCGACCGTCGCCCGCGGCATCGTCCAAGACGGCGCCGATGTCGATTCCGGGAACCTCGGCGCACACGAGCCGGTCGGGATCGATCACGTGGGCGAAGATCACCTCCGCCCCCCACTCGAGAGCAAGGCGGCCGGCGTACGCGACGGCTTCCTCGGACGGCGCCGAACCGTCGACGGGAACGAAAATGCGCCGGAAGATGCCCATGCCGTTACGCTAACGCGTCGCGAAGAACGCCGCATGAAGCAGCTGTGAAGGCGGCCTTCTAAGATTCCGGCGCGTTTGTCACGATATCGTTACGAGGGCGGCGTCCGGCCGCTTGCCACCTGGACCGAAAGCTATAGCATAGCCAATTCGCCGGCCGGAGTCTCAACCCGGGGGTCCCCTCTCTGCCGCTTCCATCCGAGCCCGAAAGCGCGACGGCTCGTTCGTCGAGCTTCCTATCGCCGCTGCGACTCTTCATGCTGTCGCTGCTTTTCGCGTTGCCGATCTTCGGCGTCGCGTACGTCCAATACGTCGAGGTCAGCACGGCTGCCGCGCGGCTCGGAACCGAAGAGGAAGGTGTGCGCTTCGCGAGCGACTCCGTCCGGCTCTTGCAAAAGGTCGCCACGCTCCCGCTCGGAGGCGCGGTCGCGGAGCCTGACCGGCTCGAAGTGGACCGGCTGCTCGAAAAGCTCGACCGTCGCGTGCGCTCCTTCGCCGGCCCGGCCACGCTCGAAAGCGATGTGATGACCCCGATTCGGGATGCGTGGCGGGCCGTCAGTCGCAACGTTTCCCCGGGCTCGCTGGGCCGGTTCGAAGACGCGCTGCAACACTCCACGGCGCTGATCAGCGACGCTTCGGAACTCTCGTTCGAGGCCAACGTCATCGAAGGCGACCTGCAGGACGCCGCCTTCGACATGAACCCGCACGTGCTGCACTGGCTGACCCTGGCCGACTCGACCGTTACGGCCGGCGCCGTTGCCGGGCGCGTCCCGGTTGCGGACCGGATCGCCATCGCGGGCATGCTCGCGCAAGCGACCGTCGCGCGCGGTACCCTGGGAATCGACGTCGACGGCGCCTTTGACGCCGACGCCGGCCTGCGGGCCCGGCTCGGACCACGCTGGGATGCCTTCAATGCCGACGCCGCCCCGGTGTGGCATCTGCTCGAGGCCGCGATGCACGGCGCGAACCTCGCTCCGCGCGCGGCCGAGATGCGCGCGCGCCGCGGCCGGCTCATCGCCGACAGCGTCGCGTTGACCGACGCGATGCAGCGCGAGCTCGACCTCTTGCTCGAGGCACGAATGGCCCGCGCGGGCCGGATGCACGTCGTCATCGTCGTCCTGGCGCTGCTGGCGGCGCTGCTGAGCGTCGGGATCATCGCTTCGATCGCGCGGGCGATCGTGCGCCGCGACCGCCGCGAACTGCTGCGCGTCCAACAAGAGGCCCGGATGCTCTCGACCGAACTCGCGCGCCAGCAAGCCGAACGCGCGCTGCAGTTGACCGAAGCGCAGTTCCGGGCCGTCTTCGACCGCTCGCACATGGGCATCGCGCTGCTGGACGCCGAGGGCTCCACGATCGAATCCAATGCGACGGTGAGCGACCTGCTCGGCCCGGGCGCACGCATCGTCTCGAGCGACGACCGCGAGTTTCGCGAAATCGCGGCCGGTCGCGGCACGACGTACGTCTTCGAACGCGAAGTGCGCCGGGACGACGGCACCGTTCGCTGGGCCGAGATCAACGTGTCGATCGTCGCGGTCTCCGCGCCGTCCAACGTCGTCGCCGTCGCGATGGTGCGCGACGTAACCGAACGCAAAGCCGTCGACGACCGATTGCGCTACGCGGCCACCCACGATCAGGTCACCTCGCTGCCCAATCGCACGGAATTCATCAACCACCTCGAAGGCTTGATCGCGCGGCGGCGCGAGGGCAGCGACAGCTACGCCGTCATCTTCATCGACCTCGACGATTTCAAAGTGGCGAACGACCGCTTCGGACATCACGCCGGCGACCGGCTGCTGATCGTCACGGCCCGCCGGCTGCTCTCGCTGCGGGGTCCGAACGATCTGGTCGCGCGCTTTCACGGGGACGAGTTCGCCGTGCTGCTGGGCTCCGTCAGCGGCGCGCCCGCCGCCTACGCGTTCGCGCAACAAGTCCAGGACGTGCTGCGCGCGCCGGTTCAAATCGACGGGAACGCGGTGTCGGTCACCTCGAGCGCCGGCGTCGTGGTCGGCACCGACGCCTACGTGCGCGCCGAGGACGTGGTGCGCAACGCGGACGCCGCGATGTATCACGCAAAATCGCTCGGCCGCGGCATGGCGGTTCTCTTCGACGACGCGATGCAGCATCGGCTCGCGCTGCGCATGCGGTTGACGACCGACCTGCAGGCGGGGCTGGGGCGCGGTGAGTTCCATCTGGCCTACCAGCCCGTCGTCGATCTGCGGACGGGCGAACCCGACGGCTTCGAGGCCTTGATGCGCTGGCGCCATCCCGTCTCGGGCCCGATTCCCCCGAGCACCTTCATCCCGCTCGCTGAAGAATCCGGAGCGATCATCGAACTCGGCCGGTTCGCGTTGCGCGAGGCATGCACGATGTTGGCCGCCGAGCCCGTCCTGCCCGGGCCGCGACCGATCACGATGAACGTCAACCTCTCGGTGACGCAGCTGATGGAACCGGCGATCGTGGAGCACGTGGCGGAAGCGTTGCGGTTCAGCGGGCTCGCGCCCGAGCGGCTGATGCTCGAGATCACCGAGAGCGCGCTGCTGGAGGACGGCCCGCGCGCCGCGGCGGTCCTGGCCCACCTCAAGGCCCTGGGCGTGCGGCTGTGCATCGACGATTTCGGAACCGGCTACTCCTCGCTGCGCTACCTGCACAAGTTCCCGATCGACGCCCTGAAGATCGATCGCTCGTTCGTCAGCGGCGCGGGCGGCGACATCGCCAACGAACCGATCGTGGCGATGGTCGTGACGCTCGGACACTCGCTCGAGATGGAAGTGATCGCCGAGGGCATCGAAAGCGAAACGCAGCGGCGCAAGCTGATGAATTTAGGCTGTAAGAGCGGACAAGGCTACCTCTTCTCGAAGCCACTCGAGCAAGCCGTCGACCTGCAACCTTGGCTAGGCGCCCAAAGGCTGGCCAAGAGCGGCTGACCGCGCGCGCGCGCGGGCGCAGTGAGGCTCCCGAAGTGAGCCTCCCGAAGTGAGCCTCCCGAAGTGAGGCACTCGACGTGAGGCACTCGAAGGGACCTACAGACCAAGGGCTTCTTTGCTGGCCGGGACTAGGCCAAACGGCCCACGTTGACGGATGGTGAACGATGATATTCTTTGGAAATGATCGAGGTGCCGTCCAACCCGGAGCCCGCCCCGGCCGTCAGCGACTTGGCGGGACTCGTCGACTCGTTTCGCCGTCCGCAGGGCATACCGCACGCCGCGGGCTGGCTCTCGGACGACGCGGTCTTACCGCCGGCGATCGAGCGCGACGTCGACGCGGTCGCCCGCGACTTCGAACGGCCGCCGGGTGTCGCGTTCTTTCGCTTCCGCCGGTCTGCTGCGGCGCTGCTGATCTGCGGCGGAACGCCGGACGAAGAGGCCGCCGTGATCGATCGGCTGGCCAAGCAGCTCGACCTGCGCATCTTCCACTTCGACTTACAAGATCTGCGCCTGCTGACGATGGCGGAGCTGGTGCCGATGCTGGCGCCGCTCTACGACGGCCGGTCCGCCGTCATCCATCTGGGCCGCATCGACAAATTCGGCGACAACCGGCTCGAGGAATTGCTGGACCGCCGCACCTCGAGCGCGCTCGTGGTGGGGACCGCGCGCGAGGCCGATCTGCCGGCGGCCAAACACTTCAAACGAAAGCTCATCTTCCCGCGTTGAGCCGGCGGGCGCCGTGCTAACGCGGCTCACGCTCTTCATCCTGGCGCTCGCGTCGTCTTCGGTCGCAGGCGCGAACGACGGCCCGCTCACGTTCACGGGGCCCTTCTGCGGCTTGCGGGGGTCGCTCGGCGCGACCCTGATCGCCTTCGAGAAGCCGGTCCGGGTCGCGTTCAGTACGCCGCGCGTGTCGGGGAGCGGCAAGCCGCTGACCTTGCCGCCGGTCGTCGCCGCGACGAACGGCGTCGCCAAGCTCACGCTGAGCGCGGAGTGGAACCCCTATACGAACTTGCCCGAACTGTGGTTTAGCGGCGCCCCGACCCCGCCGACGATTCGCGTGCACCCGGGCGATACGATCGAGATCCACTACACCAACGACCTGCCCGCCGGCGTGCAATTCGGCGCCCCGGTCCAGAACAATCTGACCAACCTGCACTTTCACGGACTGCGCGTTTCACCGAAACTCGGATCCGACGACGTGCTGACGATGCTGGCGCAGCCCGGCCAGACCTTGCTCTACCGGGTGCAACTGCCCGCCGACGCCGAGCCGGGACTCTACTGGTACCACACCCACCCGCACGGCGAGACGACGCAACAAGTCGGCGACGGCGGCATGTCGGGCCTGATCGTGGTCGAGGGGTTGCAGCAGCATCTGCCGATCCTGGCCGGCATGAAGGAACAGGACCTGATCATGCGCCGCACGCCGCTCTTGGGCCAAGCCCATCCGAGCGACCGGGCCGCCCGCCATGCCGCGGTCGCCGCGCATGCCGCAGTCGTGAAGTGCAACGGGCCGGATCCCGGTTACCAGCTGCTGCTCAACGGGCAATTCCAGCCGAAGATCGCAATCGCGCCGGGCGAACCGCAGTTCTTCCGCATCGCCAACGCCAGTTCGATTCGCAACCTCGATCTCTCGATCGACGGCGAACCCCTGATTCTCGTCGCGCTCGACGGCGTCGCGCTGGACCGCTATGCGGGTGCGCCCGCGCTCCAGATCCGCCAGCATCTGATCATCCCGCCGGCGGCCCGCGCCGAGTTCGTCGTCGTGGGATTGAACAAGCCGACGGTGATGCGGGCGAATTGCTTCTACTCCGGTCTGACCGGCGATCCCGATCCGCCGCAGATTCTCGCGACGCTCGGCAGCGCGGGGAAAGCGTCACAGCGCAGCTATCCGACGTACGGCCAAATCTTGGCGAGCCGGGTGGTGCCGATGCGCGACAGCATCCTCGCCCACGCGCTGCCGGCGCCCGCGATGCAGCGCGTGACCGTGTTCTCCGAAAACGCCGACGGCACGGCCTTCTACATCGACGGCAAACTGTTCTCGATGTCCGACCCGCCGCATTTCATCGCGCGCGCCGGCACGGTCGAAGAATGGAACGTGCTCAACGACTCCGACGAAGTCCACGATTTCCACATCCATCAAGTCCACTTCATCGTCGAGGCCGTCAACGGTCACGGGACGGGACTGCCGTACTCGTGGTACGACAGCTACAACCTGCCGCCGCGCATCCACAATGCCGACGGCTCGGTGACGCCGGGCTGGCTGACCCTGCTGATCGATTTCCGCGATCCGGTGATCCGCGGGGAGTTCATGTACCACTGCCACATCCTCGATCACGAAGATCTGGGCATGATGGCGAAAATTCTAGTGCAGTAGTAAATAACTGGAACTAGTGCCGCCGCGGGGGATCGGCGGGCGCGTGGACCGGAAGAACCGGCCGCGGCGGTCGCGGCGCCGGCGGCACGGGCGGGCGCGGAAGCGGAACCGTCGGCCGGCCGCGCGGCGGTGCCGGCCAGGCCGGATAGGACGGCCGCCCGTAACCGGCCCCGTACCACACGCCGTAAGGCGGGGCGTAGGCGAAACCCGGCAGCTCAGCCGACGCCGGGGCGACGGCTGCGTCGTCCGCGTCGTCGGTTGCATACGCGTACGAATCGGGGTCGGTCACGTCGGTGTCGATTTCGTCGGCGTCGAACGTCTTGCCGTCGGCGCGGCCGATGATGCGCACGAGCCGGCCGGGCGTCAGGACGACGCCGTCGGGTTCGATGAGCGTGCCGGCGCGGAGCGTCACGCTGTCCATGAAGCCCCGCACGTCGGCGAGCGTGAGGGCATATTTCCCGTCGTTCGAGACGATGGTCCCCTCGATCGTCTCGCGCGCCGTCGCGTAGCTGGGCAGCGGCTCGTCCGCGGCCGCGAGCGTGGGCGACAGGATCAGCACGGCGAGCAGCCCGGCCGTTGCGCGCGATTGCATGGCCCAGGATTTTATACGGGCGGCCACGGTCCCCGCACGGCGGGCGGGCGGACGAGGCTCATTCGCAAGGAGTTGGGCGGTACGGTGGATTAGGGCGTACCGTATCGATGCCCATCACCATCGCGCACGTTGTTTTCGGCACCGCGGTCCTGCTGCTCGGGCCCGCTACGCTTTTGTTGCGCGGGCGCGTCGGCCTACACCGCCGGCTTGGCATCTCGTTCGTCGTGGCGATGGCGGTCGTCATCCTGACCGCGGGCTTCATGTGGCAGAAACCGCACCACCTGTTCCTGCTCTTCCTCGACGCGATCGCGGCGTACATGGTGTTTTACGGATACCGGTCGCTCCGGCGCACGCAGGAACCGGGCTCGCGGCGAGCGCGTGCGCTCGACGTGGCCGTGTTGGTGTTGCTAATCCTCGATAGCGCCGCGGTCGTCTGGATCGCCGCGGCCGGCGCGACCGCGATCGTGCGCGACATCGCGCTCGTGCTCTTCGCGCTCGGCGCGATCGGGTTCGTTTTCGCGGCCTTCGATCTCAAAGGGTTGGCGACCGGCTGGACGCGGCGACGGCGCCTGAGCAATCACTTCACCGGGATGATCGCCGCCTACGTCTCGGCGGTCACCGCGTTTGTCGTGATCAACTTTCACGGCGTGCCGATGTTCCTGCGCTGGTTCGTGCCGAGCGCGATCGGAACGATCGTCATCGGGCGGCTGACCTACGAGCACCTCTGGGCCAAGGGGCGGCGCGTTCAGCGGGTCAGCACTTCGTCCACCGCGCGATAAGCCTGGTTGACGGCGGCGTCCGTGTAGGCCGTCGCCTCCGAATCCGAGTTGGCGATCGCGATGCGCCCGATCGGCCGCCGCCCGCGCTCGGCCGGGCTCTCACCGGGCGCCCACGCGGGGTCCCAGAGCGCGAGGTATTCGTATGCGTAGCCGTGGGCCCAACGATTGACCGTCAGCCCCGCGATGTCGCGAGCGGAATCAAATCCGTGCGCGCCGAGCATCCGCTGGAGTTGAGCGCGCGTCTGGCGTTCGATCTCGCGAAAGCTGGTCGCGTAGAGCTCGGCACGGCCCGCCCGGTATTGATCCCGCGCGGGTAAGCCGGGCCGGCAGGGCGTGCGCAGCATCCACAGCACCATCGGTTCCGACGGCGAATGCGACGACCGGTACGCGCCGATATCGACCGGAAAGTCCAGCATGGTCAGCGAGTGGTAGCTGCCTGGGGCATGGATTCCGCGCACGCCGAGGCGCGCGAAGGCCTCCCAGTTCCGGATCGCGACGTGCGTGTACACGAGCGGCGCCTTCACGCCGTAGGCCAGGGCCTCGCGCTGCGGCGCGGGCACGTCGGGGCAGATATACGGCACGACCGTGTTCCAACAGGCCAGCACGCAGTGCGTCGCGCGCACGGTCTCGAGTTCCGCGCCGCCGCGCGCGTAAACGATTTCGACGTCGCGCGCGCGCTCGTCGTTGTGGGCCCGCACGACCGTGCTGCCGAGCCGGATCCGCACGCCGTTCTCGGCGCGATCGAGCGCGTCGTAGCGGGCGCGCGCGGTCACCACGTCTTCCATCGTGTCGCCGCCGACCGCGCCGGGAATCAGTTGCCGAACCAGCATGCGCGCGAGCGATGCGTTGCCGTCGGGGTAGTGAAAGATATAGGGTTCTTCGCGCACGCGTTCCGCGCGTGCGCCGCCGCCCAGATCCATTCCGGCGAACCCGGGAAACACGACGAGCCCGTAGTCGTCGCCCGCATCGAAGACCTCGGCCGCCGACACCGCCTCGATCTCGAGCGCGAAGAGATCGTTGGTCCACGTCTTGAAGAACGCAAGCACGCCCGGATCGCAGCCCGCGATCTCGACGAGAAAGCGCGCGTAGCTCGTGCGCGAGAGCCGCGCCCGCTTGGCGGCCGGCGTGAGGTGCGGCAGATAGTCGACCGCCTCGGTGTAGATCCGTTCGATATCGCGGCGTGCCGCCTCCGAGAGCGGCGCCTGCGCGAGGAACTCGCGCCAGGGCCGCCGGCCCATGCCCGTCACGAGGCGCTCGGCCGGAAACGCCGGACTCTCGAAGAACATGCCCGTGCCCAGACCGTCGTAGCGGTGCGCGTCGTAGTACCGATAGAAGTTCGTGTAATCGATGCCGAGGTCGCCGAGCAGCCGCGCCGCGCCGCCGCGATAGTCGCCCGGGCTCTCGAGCGATTGCGTTCCGCCGTTGCTCAGCAACGTGCGCGAGCCGATCCGGAACTCGTTGCGCTTGGCGTGTCCGCCGTAATCGTCGAGCGTTTCGAGCACGAGAACGCGGGCCCCCGGCCGCCGCTGCCGGTAGAAATACGCGGCGGCCAAACCGCTGAGCCCGCCGCCGACGACGACGAGATCGTAATTCTCGGCCGCGGGCGGCGGCGCCGCGCGGCCGGCGGACCAGAACGTGCCGTCGCGCAGTTGATGGGCGATCGCATACGACCCCGCGTACTGGCCGCGCAAGCCTTCGCGGGCCGGCGGATAGGCCGCCGCGGCAGCGGCCGGCGAGAGCCCGAGCGCCGCCGCGCCCCCCACGGCTAGCGCCGCGCCGTCGAGGAAGTCGCGCCGCGAGATGCGGCGGCCCATGCCGAGCATCCGGTCGTCGCGCGCGCTCACGAAGAACTCTTGTAGTAAACGATTTGTTCGGTCGTCGCCAGCAGCCGGCCGGAGCGGCTCCACATGCGGGTCGCGGAATCGAAGAAGCCGTTGTGCGCGATACGCATGCGCCCGTCGGAGAGCAGGAAGTCATTCCCGACCTCCGCCAGTTCGCTCGCGGTCGCGTGAAAGAAGGCGTTCAGCGTGACCGTCGATACGGGCACGCGTTTGCGCAGGCGCGTGAAGATCGGCGGAAAGCCGGTATCGCACAGCGCCGTCAGCGCGGGAAAGTCCAGCGTTCGCGGAGCTTTGTCGCGCACCCACGCGAGGGTCCGCTCCATTTCTTGGCCGGCGAACGGATTGCCGTTCGCGAAACGCAAGTCGTAGCGCTCGAGGAACGGCGGACCCACCGATGCCGCGCGAACGGGTTCGAGCGTTTCGGGCGCGGCGACGTCGGGTGCGACGATGTCGACGAACCCCTCGGTGGCGCGACGCAGCGCGAGCACGATCGAGGCGTCCGCGCAGTGCACGTCGTGGCCCCCCTGCCGCTGAATCAGTTCCACGCGCCAAAAGTCCGTCGAGCGATTGCGCCGCGCGTTTTGCGTTCGAATCGAGAAGGGGCCGGCTTCGATGGCTCCCGCGAAATTCGCCGAGAACGAGATCGGTTCGCCGTGGCGCCGCGGATCGTCGAGCACGGCCAGTAACAGTGCCGCCGCGATCCAGCCGCCGAAGGGTCCGATGAGATTCCAGTACGCGGGATCGGTCTCCGCGGAATAGACTCCCTCTCCGCTTCGGGTCATTGCGATGGTCACTGGCGTCGCGTTCGACGCGGACCGGCCGCGCGCATGCGCGGTACGATCAGGGGCGCGGCGCGCCGGGAAGCAGATTCGAAACGCAGGCGCCGTAGGCGGCGCTCTCAAGCTCGAGGTCGCCGCACCAGTACCACGGCCACGTCGCGGTTACGACGGCGGCCGTCGTGCTACCCGAATTGTAGTATCGCGCGTATCGGGCCCACAGGGCGGGATCGCTGCCGAGGCGAGCCTGCAACGCGATCAGGTCCGGCGCATCGAAGGCCGACGCGCCGTATGCGCCGTCGAAATCGTATTCGAACGTCCAGGCCGCGCCCGGCGTTTCGAGCGGCAGCACGTAGGTCGCGAAGTCCCGCACGACGCCGCTCTCCGGGGCCACGTCGGCCACGATGAAGGCCGGATCGTTGCCCTGGACGGCGCTGATCGAAGGCACCACGAGCCCCGGCACGCCGGTACCGTCGCCCGGTCCGACGATCTCGAACGATGCGTGGTGCACGTGACCGAAAATGAATGCGGCCGGGCGGGCCGTGGCCGTCAGCGCGACGAGCCGGCGCGCCGCCGTCTCGTTCATGAACGGCACGGGCCGGCCGGCGCGCAGCGATGAGTACTGGTCGACGGCCGGCGGAATGTGGGTCAGGAACCAGCGGTAGGCGCCCGGGGCGGGCCGCTCCGCGACGCGTTTCGCGAGCCAGTCCAGTTCGGCCGCACCGGGGTCGCTGCCGGCCTCGCCGCACGCGTTCTGGTATTTCGCCGACCAGTAGACGCTCTCGAGCACGAGCGCCTGCGAGCCCGGCGCACCGGGCAGCCCGGCGGCGTAGTACCCGGCGCGCGCGAAGTCGCGAGCGAAGTCCGGTGCGCGGCCGTCCCGATCGACCAGCGGCGCGAATGCGGCGGCCATGTGGGCGAGGAACGGGCTGCCCGGCGTGGCGGCGTAGTCGTCGCAGTAGCCGTCGTTGTTGCCGACGGTCACCAGGAACTGCGCGCGCGGGAAGGCCGCGTCGAGTTCGCCCGCGAGAAAGGCCAGCGTCTTATCGACGAACGCGTCGTATGCGCCGGGGGCCGCGCCCGGATCGGCGGAGGCGAAGCGCTTTGGGAACTCGTGCGCCAGAAAATCTCCGGCCACGACCACGACCGCGGGGGCCGGCGCGCGCACGCGCATCGCGGCCAGCGCCGATTCGAGCAAAGCGAAGTTCGTGTCCGCGAAGTAGCTGCTGGGCGCCGCCGATGAGCGCGCGAGGATCGCATGCCAATTCGCAACGGGCGCTTGCGCGAGCGCGCCGGTCAGCGCCGGGTCGTCGAAGGGGTCGAAGTGCAAGTCGCTCAGGAGTAGCCAGGGCGCGGCCGCCGCGAGCGGCGCGGCGAGGGCCGGAGTAACGGACGCGGCGAGGGCCGGAGCGACGAGCGCGACGCCCAGCACGGCGGCGAACATGCGACGAATCACAACTCGTTATCGCCCGCGCGAGCGGGGCGGTCCTTCGCCGGCGGCGCCGCGGGGCCGGCCCGAGCCGTCACGATAGGACGAGGCTTCTCAATTGAGACTCCCGGCGGCCCGAAACTACGGTAGGAGGATTTGAACCGCCGGCCGCCTCCCGACGATCGGGCGCGGCTTGCCGGGCACGCATGGACAAAGCATCGCGGACGAAGTTTATCTACCTCGGCGTCGTTTGTTTTGCCGCGGCCGCCCTGTGGCTGGGCTTCGATGAGTCGGCGCTCGTCCCCAATCACGGCAACGTCATCACGACCTTGGCGCTGATCTGCGTGACCGTGATCGCCAGTTCGATGCGGATCGAGCGGAGCACCGATCCGAACAACCAGATCTCGATCTCACTGGATTCGCCGTTCGTCTTCGCGTCGGTGCTCGTGCTCTCGTGGCACGGCTTCGTGTTCTGCGTGTGCGTCGTTCAGACGATCAATTGGCTCAAGAGCCGGTTGGGCGGCGTCAATGCCAGTCTCTTCGAATTGGCATTCTCCATCGCGAATTTCGTCGTGAACGGCGCCGCGGCGCTCTTCGTGCTGCACGTCTTGCATTTCCGGCTCGGCGAGGGCGTTAGCCCGACGCCGCTCGGCATCGCGCTCGCGGCCGCCTTCGCGATGACGCTGGTCAACATCACGTTGACGTACCTCTTCATCCTCTCGGTGGCGGGGGAGTCGAGCGTCGGTTCGTGGATGCGCAAGCCCGACATTTGGATCTCCGACATCGCGATGACCTCACTCGGAGTTCCGGTTGCGGCGCTCTGGAGCAGCAACCCGTGGCTCGTCCTTCCCGTGCAGGCCGCGCTGCTCTTCATCCTGCCGGCCTTGGCCGTGCCCGAGCTCAAACAAAAGGTCCGAACCGACGGCCGGACCGGCCTCTACACGGCCACGGCCTTCGACGAAGCGGCCGCGCAGCTGTTCGAACGGGCCCGCGAGCGTCGCGAGCACCTCAGCCTCGTCTTATTCGATATCGACCACTTCAAACTCGTCAACGACTCGTACGGACATTTGGCCGGCGACGCCGCGCTCAAGCGCGTCGGCGAGCTGATCGGTACGATGTGCCGCAGCATCGACGTGGCCGGCCGCATCGGCGGCGAAGAGTTCGGCGTCCTGCTGCCAGGTGCGAATCTCCAAGCCGCCATTGCCTTCGCCGAGCGCGTGCGCGCGTGCGTCGAACGCGAAACGTTCGCCGCGGAGTCGCACGGCGATCGGGTGCCGTTCCGGTTCACGATCAGCGCCGGCATCGCGCCCTTGCACGGCGCGCACCGCGATTTCGCGGATCTCAAGGGCGCGGCCGATCGCGCGCTCTACCGGGCTAAGAACGGCGGTCGCAACCGGCACGCCTCTTGAGGGGTTCGCAACTGCTGCGGAGACCACACGCATATGTAGACAAACGTATGTTCGCATGGTAGAATTCGGAGGTGAAACTCTCCGAGTGGGCCGCGCGGCAGGGCATCTCCTACACCACCGCATG
>Ga0116229_10008883_pt1 | contig 15498 bp, 13 predicted proteins | sample S1TSphgellanicum_3_FD_87313 | JGI IMG/M metagenome (GOLD analysis project Ga0116229, IMG submission 87313) | Host-associated microbial communities from peat moss isolated from Minnesota, USA - S1T2_Fc - Sphagnum magellanicum MG | ecosystem: Host-associated > Plants > Peat moss > Unclassified... | reverse complement strand
TGCACGTCCGCGGGATCGGCCGCGCCCTTGACCGGCACCACGATCTCCTCGCCGTCCGAAAGGGGCTCGGCGAGATTCACCGCGACGAGATCCGCATCGCCCGATGGGCCGCCCGCCGCGCGTAGCGCATCGTTCGCACGCGCGGTCGCGGGCAACGCATAGATGCCCGCGTGGGCTACGGCTCCAGCGACGTAGACGGTCACCGTCGGGCGGCCGCGGCGGTGCTCCACGGGCGCTTCGGGCGCGGACGCCGGCGTCGCGAATGCGAGATCGCCCGCGGGGGCGGCCGACGGCATCGCGTCCGGCGCGTGGACGAAACCACGATACGCCGCGGCCGCAGTGGCGACGGTGACGATTGCGGCGATGACGGGCAGACGTAGATTCATGCACGTCTATCGCGACGACGGGCGTCTCCGGCAAGGCTGCGGAACAGAGCACGATGCCCGAACAACCCGCATCGGCCGTCGCGACGGCCGGCGATGCGAAGTCTTACGACTTTCGTACGATCGAGAAACATTGGCAAGACGAGTGGGAGCGTAGCGGCCTGTACGTCGCGCGCGACGACGATCCGCGCGAGAAGCGCTACGTGCTCGAAATGCTCCCGTATCCGTCGGGCGATCTGCACGTCGGCCACGCGAAGAACTACACGCTCGGCGATGCGATCGCGCGCATGAGTCGCATGCGCGGATACAACGTCGTCCATCCGATGGGTTTCGACGCGTTCGGCCTTCCCGCGGAGAACGCGGCCATCGAACGCGGCATCGATCCGAACCTCTGGACGCGCAGCAACATCGCGAACATGGAACGCCAGATTCGCTTGATGGGCACGGGCTACGACTGGTCGCGCGAACTCGCGACCTGCGACCCGTCGTACTATCGTTGGAATCAGTGGCTCTTCTTACGGCTTTACGAAGACGGGCTCGCGTACAAACGTGAAGCGCCCGTGAACTGGTGCCCGAAAGACCAAACCGTTCTTGCGAACGAGCAAGTCGAAGACGGGCGCTGCTGGCGTTGCGGATCGCTCGTGGAGCGGCGCAATCTCTCGCAGTGGTTCCTAAAAATAACGGCGTACGCCGATCGGCTCCTCGCGGGCATCGACACGCTCGATGGCTGGCCCGACAAGATTCGCACGATGCAACGAAACTGGATCGGGCGGAGCGAGGGCGTGACGTTCTCGTTCGATATCGAAGACATTCACGAGCGCGTTTTCGTGTATACGACGCGCGTCGACACGCTTTTCGGCGTGACGTATCTCGCGCTCGCCGCGGAGCATCCGCTCGTCGCGAAAATCGTCGAACAGCACCCGCGCCACGCGGCCGAGATCGCCGCGTTCGCGGCGTCGCTGAAGAACAAGTCGGAACTCGAACGCACGAGCCTGATGGAGAAGACGGGCGTCTTCACCGGCGCCTACGCACGCAATCCGATCTCGAACGATCTCGTTCCGATCTGGGTCACCAACTACGTCCTCGCCGAATACGGCACGGGCGCCGTGATGGGCGTGCCCGCGCACGACGAACGCGATTTCGAATTCGCACACAAGATGGGGCTGCCGATCGCTCGCGTGATCGAGGATCCCGCCGGCGGCAACGACGTGCCGCCGACGTCGGCGTACGTGGAAGACGGGCGATTGATGGCGAGCGGCGACTTCTCCGAGATGCCCTCCGATCTCGCGCGCAAAGCGATCGGCGAGCGGCTCGAGGGGCTCGGCCGTGGCGAACGGACCGTCAACTATCGCATTCGCGATTGGTTGATCTCGCGGCAACGATATTGGGGAACGCCGATCCCGATCGTGTATTGTTCGGTGCACGGAGAAGTGGCCGTTCCCGACGACCGGTTGCCCGTGATCTTGCCGGCGGACGTTCCGATCACGGGAGAGGGTTCGCCGCTCGCGCGCGACCCGCGGTTCGTCGAAACCACGTGCCCCACGTGCGGATTACCGGCGCGCCGCGAGAGCGACACGATGGATACGTTCTTCGAATCGTCGTGGTACTACGTGCGGTATCTCGATCCGCAGAACGCGACGGCACCGTTCGATACCGAACGCGTCGACCCGTGGTTGAACGTCGATCAATATATCGGCGGCGCCGAGCACGCGGTGTTGCATCTCCTGTACGCACGATTCTTCTACCGCTACTTCCACGACAAGGGCTGGGTGCACGGACCGGACGAGCCGTTCGCACGGTTGTTCAATCAAGGCATGGTGTTGCGCGACGGCGAGAAGATGTCGAAGAGCCGCGGCAACGTGGTGGGGATCGACGAAACGGCGGAACGCACGGGCGTCGACGCCATGCGTCTCTTTCTACTCAAGGCGACGCCGCCCGAAGACACGATGGAGTGGACGGACGAAGGGATCGCGGGCCGCGTTCGCTTTCTCGACCGCGTCTGGCGTGCGGCGGAGCCGCTTCAAGAGAACGCGCGCGGCGTTTCGCTCGCATCGTTGCCCGACATGCGCGGCGACGCGCAGCGAGGGATCGTGCGCGCCGTTCACGCCGCACTCAAATCCGGTATGGAAGAGACCGAATCGCGGCGCTTCCACTACAACACGACGCTCGCACGGCTCGACGAGCTCGTGAACGCGATGACGAAGTTCGCGCAAACGGACGGAGCTGCGAGCGACCCCGCGCTGCTCTACGCCGCGCACGCATTGCCGCTCTTGCTCGCGCCGTTCGCACCGCATATTGCCGAAGAGCTCTGGCATCGCTACGGCTACGCGACCTCGGTGCACCTCGCGCCGTGGATCCCCGTCGACCCGGCGGCGCTCGCCCTCGAGACGATCGAACTCGTGGTGCAAGTGAACGGAAAGATCCGCGGTCGTTTGGCCGTGCCCCCGGATATCGCGGAGAACGACGCGCTCGCACTCGCGCACGCGGATCCGAACGTCGCGTCCTATCTCGAGGGCAAGACGATTCGCAAAGCGATCTTCGTACCCGGCAAGTTGATCAGTTTCGTCGCGAACTGATCGCGACGATCAGACGGTCGTCGTCTCGAAGGTGAGCACGGTGACGCCGGCCATCCCGAAATTCGGAACGTCGGCGGATGCCGCTTGGCCTTCGGGCGACGCGGCTGCCGCACCGAGCGCTGCGATCGAATCGAACTCGAGAATCGCGATGAGGTAGTACGGTGATGCCGCGGCGCCGCCCGAGATCGGCCCCTTGTTGATCGTGTACGAACGCAGGCCCGGCATACGTTTTGCGATCGGCACGTGCGTCCCGAGATAGTACGCATCGAACGCCGCCGGATCGGCGGGCGGTGCGTACAGCACCATGAGTTGAGCTGCCATCGGATTCTCCTTACCGTTCGTACCGTTAGTGGGCGGACCAGCCGCCGTCGATCGAGATCGGCGCACCGTTGATCGAACGGGCCGCATCCGAACATAAGAACGCGCAGAGTTGGCCGACTTCCTGCGGATCGATGAACGCGTTACTCGGCATCGCTTCGAGGAACGCACGAGCGAGGGCTTCGTCCTCGGTGATACCGCCGCCGTACGAGAGCACGAGTTGCGGCGCTTGATTGCGAATGAGGTCCGTGAGCACGGCACCCGGGCAAACGGCGTTGACGGTGATGCCGAGCGGGGCGCCTTCGAGCGCAGATGCGCGCGTGAGCCCGACGACGCCGTGCTTCGCCGCAACGTACGCCGGTTTGTACGGCGAGGCAACGAGGCCGTGAACGCTCGCGACGTTCACGATGCGTCCGCGTTTGCGAGCGACCATATGCGGCCACACGGCTTTCGTCGCGAAAAATACGCCGTCGAGGTTGATCGACGTGACGAATTCCCATTTATCGTCCGGAAACTCCGCAACGGGCGCTACGAACTGCACGCCCGCGTTGTTCACCAGATGATCGATACCACCGAAATCTTCCGCGACCGCATCGCACATCTGCTTGAGGACTTCGGACTTACGCACGTCGACGGCGTAGCCGCGTGCCTTGCGGCCCGTTTCGCGCGCGATCGCGCCCGCGGTATGCCCCGCCTCGTCACCGTCGAGATCGAAGATCGCAACGTCAGAACCCGCGCGCGCGAGTTCGAGCGCCGCGGCCGCTCCGATCCCACGGCTGCCGCCGGTCACGACGCTCACGCGCTCGGTAAGATCGACGAAAGAAGCGGCCATCGCGCCTTCCCATTTAGTTCCATCAATCCGTCTCCTCCCGCCGGATTCGCACGCACGCACTCCGAACGACGACGGCATCGCTTTGGGAGGCTCTACAGGTGCGCATTTTTCGCTGCGTCCTCGCGCTACTCGCGCTCGGTGCCATTGCAGCGCAATTCCACAAGCAGCTCGGCGTCGCGACGTTCGGTCCGGTAAACTTCTTCAGCTTCTTTACGATCATCTCGAACATCTTTGGGGCCGCCGTCCTGCTCGCCGCGGCGTTCGGATTACCGGAGGACGCGCACCTTCGCGACGTCCTGCGCGGAACCGCGACGTTGGCGCTCGTGATCGTGGGCGTCGTGTTCTCGGTGTTGCTCGCGAATCTCGACTCCCCGGTTATCCCGTGGGCGAACGCCATCGTCCACTATGCGATGCCGATCTACATCGCCCTCGACTGGTGCCTCGATCCGCCGCGCGAGCCGATCTCGCGCCGCGATGCCGCGCTGTGGCTCGTGTTGCCGGCGGCGTATCTGGTCTATACGCTCGTCCGCGGCGCGATCGTGCACTGGTATCCATATCCGTTCTTGAACGCGGATACGATCGGGTACGCGGCGGTCGCAGCGTATTCCGCGGGCATCCTCGTCTTCACGTTGCTTACGGCCTACGTCTTGATGACGCTCGGCAATACGCTGCGCGCGCGTGCGAATCGAGCGGCCGTTCGCGAGCGCGCTTAAGCCTTCTGCGCTGCCTTTCGCGAACGCGCGGGGACCGGTTCCGGAACCGTGAGCGCTAAGCGGTCTCGGAAATAGTCGACCGTCCGGCGCATGCCCTCGAGGATCGACGTCGTCGCTTCCCAACCGAGTTCGGCTTTCGCGAGCGACGAGTCGAACTGTGCGTCGCGCACGTCGCCCGGGCGTCGCTCGTTCCATTCGATCGGCGCCTCGAAGCCCGTCACCTCGGCGAGCGCGCGGTAGATCTCGTTGACGCTCGTCTTCTTCCCGGTGCCGATCGCATAACACGATCCGCTTCCCTTCGAGAGTGCGTCGACGTTGAGGCGCGCGATGTCGCCCACGTACACGTAGTCGCGCGTTTGCTCGCCATCCCAAAAGATCTTGATGCCCTGATGCGCGAGAAATTTCCCGATGAAGATCGAGATGACACCGGCTTCGCCGTTGGGATCCTGACGCGGGCCGTAGACGTTTCCGTAGCGTAGCGCCGTAAAATCGAGCCCGTGCTGCGCTTTGTAGAAGCGCAGATAGTGCTCTGCGACCATCTTCGTGATCGCGTACGGCGACTCGGGGCGTTGCGGCGTCGCCTCGTTCGCGGGTAGCTTCTCAGGCTCGCCGAACGTGGCGCCGCTCGACGCGAAGAGCACCTTCTTGACTTTCGCCTTCACGCAATTGTCGAGGACGTTGATCAGGCCGAGGACGTTGATCTGCGCGTCGAGTTGCGGATCGCGAGAGCTGATCGCGACGCTATGTTGCGCCGCGTGATGGCTCACCACGTCGGGCGCGAAATCGCGGAACACGCGCTCGATCCCCGGGTCGCGGATATCGAGATGGATGAACGACGCCCGCTCCGGCAGGTTGTCGCGGCGCCCGCCCCCGTGAGCCCAGAGGCTATCGACCACGACCACTTCGTGGCCCGCGGCGAGGTACGCGTCGGCGATGTGCGACCCGATGAAGCCGGCCCCGCCGGTGATGATGATCCGCATGAAACTCCTTGGCGATACGAAGACCTCGCGTGCCCAAAGCCCGCGAATCGTAGAGCGCCCGTACCCGACTCCGTTCGCCGAGCATCGGGGCTGCCCTCGCGCCCGCTCGCCTCCTGTGCGCAATGCAACGCGCGTCGCTATTCGGCTCAGATGCACGCCCAGGCTAGTCCGCTCGCGCGCCGGTCGTGATAGAAGGGTGTGGGCCGCGTTCCGATCGTCGTTCTTGCCGTCGCATTTCTTGCGGGCGCGGCCGCCGAGTTGTTCCACGTGGCCGCGATCGCCGCGATCGCCACGCTCTCACTCGCGATCGCGCTTCGCTCTCCGCCCGTGGCCGCGAGGGCCGGGCTGCTCCTCGCCCTCACGCTCGGGATCGTCGATGCGCGCGTACGCGGACACCCGTACGTACAACCGAGCGACGGCCACATTCGGCGCGAATCGGCGATCGTCGTCGACGAGCGCCCCGCGAGCGACGGACTCGTCGATACGACGGTGCGCTTTGCGGACGGAACGCAAGGTAGCGCAGACCTCCCCGCACCCGCGGAGCAAGTCGGCGCGCGCATCGTTCTACGCGGGAAGCGCGTGCCGTTCGACGAGCCGCGGAATCCGGGCGAACCCTCGGCGCGAGAGATTGCGAGCGAACGCGGACTCTCGTGGCGCATCGCACGTGCGCGCGTGATGTCGCGCGAGCCGCCCGACCTTGCAGACGCTACCCTCTATTGCGCGCGTCTGCGCGCGTGGGCGTCGGCGCGTATTCACGAGCGGTTTCCCGAACCGGAAGCGACGATTCTCGCCGGCGCGATGTGGGGCGAACGCGGCGCACTCCCTCCGGATCTGCGCGAAGAGTTTCAAGAGACGGGGACGGTGCACGTGCTCGTCACGGCCGGGCTACATCTCGGCGTCGTTGCCGCGCTCGCAATCGGCCTCCTGCAGTTCGGCGGATGCGGCCGCATCGGCGCATCGCTCGGTGCGATCGCGATCGTGTGGCTCTACGCGACGATCAGCGGCGATCATCTGCCGTCGGTGCGAGCCGCGACGATGTTGTCGTTCGCGTTGCTCGCGCGCGCTGCCGGGCGGGAATCGACCTCGTGGAATGCGCTGGCCGCCGCTGCGATCGCCGTGACGGCGATCGGGCCGGCCTCGCTCACCAGCGTGTCGTTCGCCCTCTCGTTCGCGTGCGTAGCGGCGATCTTCGCGTTTGCGAAGCCGATCGCCGAAGCGCTCGAGTCGATTGGCGCGCCGCATCTGGTCCGCGAAGCACTCGCGGTCGCGTTCGCGACGCAACTCGGTACGTGGCCGCTCACCGCGTCAGCATTCCTCGTGGTGGCACCGTACGCGCCGCTCGCGAACGCGCTCGTCGTGCCGATCGTCGGCGTCGCGATGCTCGGCGGCTTCATCACGCTCGCCCTCGCACCGATCCCCATGCTCGCCGGGTTCGCGGCGAACATCGAAACGTCGTTCGTCGATTGGATCGTCGCGGTCGTCCGGTTCGTCGCATCGCTCCCGTACGCGCACGTCGTCGCGACGCCGCCACCGCCGTGGACGATCGTCGTTTACGACGCCGCCCTCGTCGCGGCCGCAATCGCTCTTCATTACGGACGCACGCGGCGCGCGATCGCGCTCGTCGCCTCCGCGTCGGCGCTCTGTCTGTGGCCGCCGCGCGTGCCGAATCACGACCTACGCATCGTCGCCATCGATGTGGGACAAGCCGACGCGCTTCTCATCCGCACACCGAGCGGACACGCCTACCTCGTCGATGCGGGCGGACGGCTCGAACGCGGCTCGCAGCTCGCCGGCGCGTCGAGTTCCGAGGAGATCGGCGAACGAATCGTCGTCCCGTTCCTCATACGCAGCGGCATCCATCACCTCGACGCGGTGCTGCTCTCGCACCCACATGGAGACCACGCGGGCGGACTCGCGCCGGTGTTGCGAACGCTCGGCGCCGACGGGTTTGCCGATAGCGGACAAACGTATCCCGGCCACGCCTATCACGATGCGCTGGACGTCGCGAGCGAACGACGCATCCCGCTTTGGGAACCACGCGGCGGCGACGTCTGGAGAACGGGTGACGGCGTGACGTTTCGCTTTTACGGACCGACATCGCCGTATATTACCGGCTCGCGAAGCGACATCAACAGCAACTCGCTCGTGTTCCGCTTGGAGTACGGCCGGTTTCGTATGCTATTCACCGGAGATGCCGGCGCGGAAACGGAGCGACGCCTTCTGGCGCGGCGCGACGATCTACGATCCGACATCCTCAAAGTTGGCCACCACGGTTCCGCATACGGAACGACGCCGGAATTTCTCGATGCCGTTGCTCCGCGCGTCGCGATCATCTCCGTCGGACGAGACAACCTTTTCGGGCACCCGGCCCCTTCCACCGTCGACGCCCTACACGGTCGTGGCATCGCTGTTTATCGCACGGACCGAAACGGGGCGGTAACCATCGTAAGCGACGGTTCGAGGTACGAAACTCGTGCGCTTTTGAATCCCTAAGATTCAGGTCTCGTGGCAGTTGGTCGGTCGCGTCCAACTTCTCGCTCTTCCAAGGCCCGAACGCGCCGCCGCGTAGAGAGCGGCAGATCGCGGAGGCCTCCTGAGTTTGCAGTCGACGCGTCGACGACCGCCCGCGCCGCGCATCGCACGTGATGAGCCCACATCGCTAATCCTAAACGTTCGCTTGTGGCCCGAAGGTCCGCGGCGCCTCTCACGAATTAACCTAATAACCTGTATTTATAGGTTGACAGGTTATTTAAAGCGCGGTAGACTGGCGCCATCCCGTTCCCACCGCCCGGAAGGCTCCCAATGTCACTCACGCAAATCGCCGCGACCGACGTCGCGAATCGTACCGTCGCCGTTCACGGCATCGATCTTTTCTACCGCGAAGCCGGACCCGCCGACGGTCCCACCGTCCTGCTCCTTCACGGCTGGCCCGCATCGTCGCACATGTTCCGCGACCTGATCCCAAAGCTCGCGGACCGGTTCCACGTGATCGCACCCGACTATCCCGGCTTCGGCTTCTCGAGCCAGCCCAGCACGACCGAATTTCGTTACACGTTCGAGAACCTCGCGAACCTTGTCGACGCGTTCATCGACACGCTCGGTATCACGAAGCTCTCGATGTACGTCCAGGATTACGGCGGCCCGATCGGGATGCGCATCGCCACGAAACGCCCCGAGTCGATCCGCGCGATCGTCGTGCAGAACTCGAACTTTCATCTCGAGGGAATCTCCGAGGCGCTCGCGCCCCTCGCAACCTATTGGAAAGATCGGAGCCCCGAGGTCGAGGCTCGAGTTCGAGGTTTTCTCACGCTCGAGACGACGACGTTCCAGTACACGCACGGCGTGCGGTACCCGGAGCGCGTGAGTAAGGACGCGATCGCCCTCAACCAGCTCAATCTCGACCGGCCCGGAAACGACGCGATCCAACTCGCGCTTTTCAGGGACTACGAGTCCAATGTGATGCTCTATCCCGCGTGGCAGGCATATTTGCGTACGCAACGGCCGCCGATGCTCGTCATCTTCGGCACGAACGACCCGTTCTTCACGCCGGCAGGCGCCGAAGCGATCGCTCGCGACAACCCGAACGCAACCCTCGTGCCGCTCGATGGCGGACACTTCGCGCTCGAAGAGCACAGCGCGCGAATCGCCGCCGAAATGCGTGCGCTCGCCGACCGCGTCGCCGCCGGAGTTTACTCGAAATGAAGCGTTCGGCACTTCGCGGCATTCTGGCAGGGGGCATCATCGCGGGCGTGCTCGACGCAACGTTCGCGGTCATCGTCGACGTCGTCATCTTACGCGCGTTCAGCCTCCTCGGCGTGCTGCAATGGATCGCGAGCGGCGCGATCGGCAGCGCCGCCTTCAATGGAGGCCTCGCGACCGCCGCCCTCGGCGTCGCAATCCACTTCGCGCTCGCGATATTTTTCGCGACGTTCTACTGGGTCGCATCGCTAAGGATCGCGGCGTTACGCACGCACGCCATAACGCTCGGCATCCTTTACGGAGCGGCGATCTGGATCGTCATGGATCTCATCGTCCTGCCGAACAGCGGCGTACCGAAGGCCGCGTTCGATCCGGTCGTGTTTACCGCATTCTTGTTCGACCACGCGCTCTTTGTCGGGCTCCCCATCGCACTTGCCATCAAGCGGTACACTGGCTAGGATGGAACCGTTTGCGCGCATCGGCAATAACCTGAGCGCCGACTTCGTCAACACCTTCGTCTCCTTCGACGGCGATGGTGGAACGCTCCGTTCGGCAAGCGACGTCGTCCGTTTCTTGGTAACGACGGGGGCGATCGCGGCCGCGGAAGCCGAGCGCGTGCGCGACAAGTTGCGCGAGGACGTCGCCGCAGAGCGCTTTCTCGCGACGGCGCTCGAGCTGCGGACCGCCGTGCGGGCAGCGTTGACTGCAATCGAGCGGCACGAGCCGATCGGCGACGGTCCGCTCGCCGCGATCAACGCGGTCCTCGCAGCCGACGCCGGCTTCGAGCAACTCGCGCCGCGCGACGGGGGCTACCACGTCGCTCGGCGATACATGATCGACGACGCGGCAATCGCGCTCGTACCGATCGCGCGCGACATCGCGCTTTTGATCGCGACACCGGGTGCGCCCGTGCGGCAGTGTGCGGGCGAGGGCTGCGTGCGTCACTTCTACGACGACTCGCGCACCGGGCGCCGCCGGTGGTGCGAGATGGCCATTTGCGGCAACCGTGCGAAAGCATCGGCCTTCGCCAAACGTCAACGCGCCAAGTAGATCGACTGCGAGCACGGAACCCCGTCACCTTGGAACGACGTAGGGCTCTACTTGCCACCTCGATCGCCTCGGCTCTGACGTTTTTCGTTTACATCTGTTCCATGAGCCGAGATATCGGCTTCTGGGACACGGGCGAGATGCAAACCGTGCCGTTCATGTTGGGACTCGCGCATCCGACCGGCTATCCGGCCGAAATTCTCTTGGGCTGGCTTTTCACACATCTCGTACCGGTCGGCGATCCTGCGATTCGCATGAATCTCTTCTGCGTGTTGTGCATCGTCGCGTCGACCGCCGCTTGCTCCGAGCTCGCACGTACCTTCGGTGCTTCCCCGCTCGTCTCGGCGCTCTGCGCGATCTGTTATAGCCTCACGCCGGTGGTATGGGAGCATGCCGCCCACACGGACGTCACGGATCCAGCGATCGCGTTCTGTGCTTGGGCACTCCTCTTCGTCTCGTACGCCGCAAAGCACGGGAAGGTCTGGCTTCTGTATTGCAGCGCGCTGTTCGCCGGCCTCGCCATAGGGACGCACGGCATCGTTATTTTTTTCCTACCCGCCGTTTTCGTCTCGATCCTGAGCTACCGGTTCGCAAGATTACCGACGCGTCTCGCTGCGTACGTCGGGATCGTGGCACTGGTCGTCGTCGCGGAGTATTCGTATCTCCCGCTCCGCAGTTGGCAGGTGACGGCGGAGAACCTCGATCCAACGCGGGCGATCGGTCTTCCGGTCGGCATGCCGTTTTGGGATCACGGGCACCCGATGCAATTCTCCGGGTTCCTGACGATCGTTACCGGATCCCCCGTTCATGCCACCTCTTCGCTCACCGGCATGTGGCGCGTCTGGGAAGCACGTCGCTTCGTTGCTTCGACCGTTGGAAACTTACAGGCGAACTATCCATCCGTCATTCTCGTATCGGTAGCCATCCTCGCGATCGTTTCGATCGTCTACGATCGCAGGAGCTGGGTGCTTCTCACCCCGCTCGTACTCATTACGCCATTCGCAGCCACGTTTTCGCAAGAAACCGATGTCTCCCGATACTTTTCGTTTCCGATCCTGTGCATCTGGGCGATGTGCGCCGTCGGCGTCACGGCGATCGGCACGTTTCGAGCCTACCGCCGAGTCCGCGTACTCGCACCCGCATTGCCGCTCGCCGTTCTGGCATATGAATTGTATAGCGGTCGGTACGCGTTCGAGCAGCCGCAAGAAGACGCGGGACGGCGATACGTTGCGGACGTGATTCGCTCCACGCCGCGCAACGCGATCGTCGTCGCACCTTGGGTCTACGCGACGCCTCTCGCCTACATCGCCTATGCGCAAAGGGCGTTCGGAGATCGAATCCTCGTTCCATCCGATGTTGGAAGCGACGCGCCGTACCTCTCGGAATGGTTGGCGTCGCGGCCGGTGTATGCGATCTCGGAGAAGCGACCTCCCGCGGCGATTCGAAGTACGGAAGAGCTGCGGTTCCATGTGAATTCCGACACGAAACACGATCCGCGCCTTTTCTCGATCGCGGGCGTACGCGAGGCGCACGCGCGCGACGGGCGGTAGTGCGAGACGAACGTTCGCTCCGGGTAGGGTATATGCACAATCACCCTCTCTGGAGTACGTTCATGATCAAAGCAATGGCACTCATCGGCTTCACGCTCTCGCTCTGCGGCGCGGCGTCAGCTCAGATCGCGCCGCCGCCCGGCGCCGCAACCCATCAGGGCACGAAGTCGGTCACGTCGCACACGATGACGAGCAAGAAGATGCATCCGGCGAAGGGCTCGATGTCGAAATCGAAAGCGACGCCGAAGCCGAAGTCGTAGCTCGTGCGAACACAAGCGGCTTACCTCACACGCGTGAGGCGAGCCGCTTGATGCGTCCGCCGTCACACTATCGTGCCACCTGATTCGTTTTCGCCACATCGGGATATAAGATGGAATCTCCGAACTCAGGAGAGCGATTAGAGGTCCCATTGCCTCGTTTTTCTCGAGCACTTCTTACAGCGTTCGCTTCGGCCGCGCTGCTTTGCGCATGTAGCGGGCATGGTGGCACGCCCCTCGTAACCGGTTCTCCCTTCGTGTCGCCGACCGGTTCACCGTCCGCTTCGCCCACGCCGACCGCGCGCGCGACCTCCTCCGGTAGCCCTTCGGCATCGGCGGCGCCATCCGCGAAGGCGAGCGCATCTGCGACGCCTACCGCCGCGACGTCTCCGACACCGACTCCGACCTCGCCGTCGACCACGGCCGCGACGGTGGACGATTGGCCGATTGCCGAGCACGACTCGGCGCGCAGCGGCGTCAGCAACGAAGTCGGCGGCACGGTCGGCCCGCTCACGTTGAATAAGCTGTGGCAGACGAACATCGGCGACATCGCCGATACCTCGCCGATCGAGTGGAACGGAATGATCTACCTGACGGTGCACGGCGGCGCGACGTACGCCTTTACGGCATCGACGGGTCAGAAGGTTTGGACCTTTACGACGTCCGGCAACGGTCCGACGACGTCCGAACCCGCCTACGATACGAGCGGCAACGTGCTCTACGCAGGCGGCGTCGACGGGAAGATCCACCGACTCAATCCGACGACCGGCATCGAAGATACGACGCACGGGTTCCCGGTGACGATTACGCTCGCGACCGCGACCGAAAAGGACTCGTCGCCGCTCAACGTCGCAAACGGCTACGTTTACGCGCAGACCTCCGGCTACGATGGAGATGCGCCGCCGTACGTGGGACACGTCGTTGCGATCAGCACGTCGACCGGCGCGTTACACGTCTTCAACTCGCTGTGCGCGTCGCAGACGACCTTGATCGATCCGCACACGTGCAACCAAAGCGATTCCGGCTTATGGTCGCGCGCGGGGCCGGTCGTCGATCCGGATTCGCAGATGGGCGGAGCGGTCTTTGCCGCGACGGGCAACGGGTACTACGATCCCTCGAGCGGCGACTACGGCGATTCGATGCTCGAGCTCAAGCCCGACATGTCGTCGCTGCTCGGGTACTACGCACCGAGTAACGCTCTGACGCTACAAGACGAAGATCTCGATCTCGGCAGCACGTCGCCCGCACTCATTCCGCGTCAGGCGACGAGCAACACGCCGCTGATGGCGGTCCAGGGTGGTAAGGACGACTTGCTGCGCCTCGTCAACCGCGCGGCTCTGACGGGCTCGACCCCGCTGCAGATCATCTCGCTCGACGCGAAAGTGTATAGCGCACCCGCGGTCTACCAAACGTCGAGCGGCGCGATCTACGTCTACGTCGGGCTTCCCGACGGAGTCTACGCATATGCGTTGACGACGATCGGCGGCGTCAGCCAACTCACGCAGGTCTGGAAGGCGAACCTCTCGCTCGGTGGTGAGGGAACCTCGGCGGTCGTTCGCGCCGGCGTCGTGTACGTCGCGGCGAACGACGAACTCGTAGCGCTCGATGCGCTGACGGGAACCACGCTCGGCAGCGCGGCGATCGGCGGCGTGCACTGGGAGAGCCCGATGATCGCACGCGGCGTCGTGTACGTGACCGACGAGAATCGCAACCTCACGGCGTTCCAAATCGTGCCGACGACGAATAGCCAGTCGCGATCGCGCGCGCTGCCAGTTCCCATTCACCACTAGCCCCAGGCGAGCTGCGGCAAACTCCGGCCCCAAAACGGGGTCATGTGCCACGATGCTCTTCGTGTGGTTTCTTCTCGGCACGGCGCTCGTCGTCTTAACGTTGCTCGATATCTTTCAAACGGTACTCGTGCCGCGGCCGACCGGGCGCCGGTGGCGTCCGAGCGCGTTCTTGAGCCGGTGGCTCTGGCGGTTCTGGGGCTGGAACTCCGAGCGACTCGTCGCTCTCGAAAGCCGCGAGGACTTCCTCGGCGCGTTCGGGCCCTTCATGCTCGTGACGCTCCTCGTCTTCTGGATCGCTGTACTCATCATCGGCTACGGCTTCATGTTCTACGCGATCCGCGACCAGATCCGGCCGCTGCCGAGCCTCGGCGAAGCGATCTACTTTGCGGGCACGTCTCTGCTTACCGTCGGTTACGGCGACGTGACACCGGTCGGCGCGCCGGCCCGCGTTCTCGCCATCTTCGCCGGTGCGTCCGGGCTCGGAGCGTTCGCGATCATCACCGCGTTCTTGTTTGCGATCTTCGGCGCATACCAGCAGCGTGAATCGTTCGTCGTCATGTTCAGCAATCGCGCCGGGTTGCCGCCGTCGGGCGTCCACCTTCTCGAAACGTTCGCGGAGCTCGACAACGTCGATGGCTTGGTCACGACGTTTCGAGAATCGCAACACTGGATCGCGCAAATCCTCGAAACGCATCTCGCCTATCCGATCCTCGTGTACTTCCGTTCGACGCACGATGAAATTTCGTGGATCGCGACGATGGGCACGATCCTCGATGCATCGACGCTCGCGATCACGACGCTCGACATTCCGAGAAAAGGCGAAGCCACGATCGTGAACCGGCTCGGCCGCCACTTCGTCGACGACTTTTCGCGCTATTTCCGCCTGCCGTCCGCGGCGATGGTCGGGATCGAGCGGAGCGAATTCGATCGAGCGTACGATCGCCTCGCAGACGTCGAGATTCCCTTACGAGAGCGCGAGCAGGCGTGGAGAGACTTCGGCGAGATGCGGTCCACGTATGCGATCCAGCTCAATCTCGTCGCGCGCTATTGGCGCATCCCGCCGTCACAATGGATCGGCGACCGCTCGTTCCTCGCCCACCGGCTGCGCTAGGCACGAACCCTACCTCGTTTTCGCCGCCGCCCAGAGAAGTGCTCGCGCTTCTTCGGTACGTTCGCCGTTCGGATATCGCGCGACGACCTCTCTGAGGTATCTCGTGCGGCCGGTGACTTCGTAACTCGCGAGGAGTGCCGTCGCCGCAAACGGCTCGCCTGGAAAATCGCGAACGTAACGATCGGCCTCGATCGCCGTTTGCCGCGCCCACCAGGACTCGGTCTCGTTCGCCCGCACCTCCG
>Ga0116229_10008880_pt1 | contig 15499 bp, 18 predicted proteins | sample S1TSphgellanicum_3_FD_87313 | JGI IMG/M metagenome (GOLD analysis project Ga0116229, IMG submission 87313) | Host-associated microbial communities from peat moss isolated from Minnesota, USA - S1T2_Fc - Sphagnum magellanicum MG | ecosystem: Host-associated > Plants > Peat moss > Unclassified... | reverse complement strand
GTCATCGAGCGCAGTTGCTAACAAAACTGTGCTACAAACAAAGTTATGGCCATGTTGACTGGAATCTTAGGCTACACTCTGAATAATTTCACTTACTCATGTGACAATATCATAATAGATCATGGAAAATTTCAATAATTTCAAATTTTCAAAAGAAGCTAATTTTTTGGATTTTTTTTTTAAATAAAAAATTTATTTGTGTTTGTTAAGGTGGAAACCCTAGGCTATTATGGTAATAATATTTTTTATTTTTGGGATTGTTGTCTAAAGCATGATTGAATTTTTTTTTTTTGTGATGGGCCAATCAAAGATGCTCATCACAAAAGGAAAAATATATTGAACTTTGGGGTTTGAACAAGTAATTAATATGAGTCATTTCAAAAATTTCAGCATTTAAAAATTTATGGAATGTACACACTAGTATTTTAAAATTTTAAATTTTAAATAAAAATTATGTGATCTTTTTAGTTTCACTTGAATGAGAAAGACGGTAAGAATAATTGGTAATAAAGGTGAAAGCTAATAATATCAATTTGTGTAGACATATAATTAAAAATAATTAAAAATAATTAGGGGAATTTTATCATCTAATAGTTAAACTAAATCTTTAAAATTCTAATTTCAACTTCATTTTGAAAAGAAAAAATTTCAAAGGGCACATGCAAGAAAGAGGGTAAAAAATAATAGTAAAAGAGATGGAGATTTTTTTTAAAAGGGGTAATTTGAAACATAGGTATAAAGGTTTTACTCCTTTTCATGTATGGTGAGAGAAGGGGAAGAGGAGTGAGGTAACTAACTAAACTTGGAAGAGGTAGTTATATTTTAGCAGATGCCATAGATAATACAAAAATATGATGTTAATAAATTATGTGATGAAATGGCTTGAAGCCATTGATTTTTTTAATAAATTCAGAGAACACCTAATAAATAATAGATAATTAAAAAATTCCAATTTTATTTATTTATTTATTTAAAGCAAAAACTTGAAACATAACACAAGATGCAAGTATTATGATGAAGTGCACACTACTTGGAAGGTCTTTTTTTCTAAAGGATGAAGAAAAAGAAACATCATTTTGAACTCATTTTGCTCACCTTTGTGGTTTGGTTTTATAAAATCATGTTTACCAAGACAAATGATTATGTTTACGATATGGAAGAAAATTTTAATTACAACAAACACCTTGGTACAAAGTCCCATTGATAAAATCTTCTAATAATTTTGGTATTAGGTCAACAATCACCTAACCACATAAGTAAAACCCTAAACCCTAAACCCTAAAACACCCACTTTAATGAATTGTGTGAATGTTTTATGGTCCTTAATCTTTGTCACTTGCAACCTCTTGTTTTTCAATATGTTGGTACATGGTTGAGCTTTTTGCCTTTGTTTTAGTGATCACAATGGAAAGAATCTCCATCAAATTGTTAATAAATGCCATGAAATAATTTATATTTTTCTTGTATTTTCGTGGACATGGAATGCAATCTTTTTTTTCCCCCCCCCCCTCAATGTTTTAATTTCACCAAAGTGACAATTTTTTGCTGAAACAACACATTTAACACTGGAAAAAAAAAAAACAAAAACATTTTAAAACATGTTTTTTTTCAAGTTTTTCTTTTCTAAAGCACAAAATAGCCAAAAAAAAATAATTCCACCCAAAAAAACATTGCATGGACATGGGCAATGAATGCATGGATAACCATGCAATCGACCATGCAAAAACTCATTACATGGACAATGGGTAGTTAATTGCTTTGTGTAAATAGAGTTATCCTTTCTTTTGGCCCTAGCTTGATTCTCTAATTGCTATTTCATCCCCAATTTTTATTTCATCCCCAATTTTGAGAGTACTTGTAAAAGTGAGCAGAACGGTGTGTACCATTTCATGAAACTTGGTATCAGTTGAGAAGATTTGCAGGATTTTATTTTGACAGGGCTTTTGATACAATGAAGAATATGAACAACATTAAATTAAAAGAGTGGCTAAGGAAAACTGGGGGTGAAACTCCCTTATGACCAAATTTAGATGAGACAACTAATTTGGTCTCTTGTTTCTTTAATGTGTTCTGTTTTCATCCTGACTTCTCATTTTTGTCCCCCAGTGTTGTCCTCAATGTCCCCCAGTTTTGGGATAACTTTATGGATTAACTATAATCATCTATTCCATGCACAAAATAACCTACCTACCTACCAAATTTGAGTATATATAACCTACCTACCTACCTACCGAATTTTGAGTATTTTTAATATCATTTAGGTCATTGAATGCCCAATATCTAAAATCTCAAACCTAAAATCCATATTTTGCACAAATGCATTTGGCCTTTATCCTTTTTTTTTTTTCTTTTTTTCTTTTTTGCTTTGGGTGCCTCTTCCCTTTCCCCTTTTCACAATGCCCTTCTATCAAGGTGCCAAGACAATCAATTGATCCTTTTGAGGCTATATTTTATCAATCGTCACCATTTTTCATTCCTTTGATGTTATTTTGTGAGTGTATATTGAATGAACAAAAGGACAAACTTGTTGGAGTGCAAGGAGTTGTGTGAGGATTTATTTGATTGCTTTGAATGTGTTTTCAACAATCAAATCAACTTTTGATGTGTGATATGTGATCCTTTAGTTTGTTGTGAATTTGTGTTCATTTACTTCTTTTTAAAAAAAAATTTGTAGTTCTAAGTTTTGAAGTGGAGAAAGGTCTTGGGAGAATTGGCCAAAACCCTAAAAGTCTACAACATAATTTTCCCAAAACCGTTAAGTCTACAACAATTTTTTTTACAAGTTGCTTGAGTGTATTAGTTTTGGTTTCAAAGGAGTTCCAACATTCCTTCTTTTTCAATTCAGCTTTCAAATGGGTTTAAGGTTTTATTGTTTAAAGTATTATATTGTTGTAGAACCTTTGAATGTGGCAAGTTGAACTCTATAGCCACATTTTACTCTTCTATTTATATTTACAATCAACCAAAAAGCTCCCAAGAACCATTTTCCAATTCCAACTCTAGAGTGCAAATCGTGTTTAGGACTTTTGATTTGAGTTTATTTAAAAAAAAAGTTTAGAGTTCAAAATAGAAATGGCAAAGATCAAAACTTTCAATTTAAATGAAAACCCTAATCCTAGATTATGATTATGATGGTCACAATGATTTAGATGTAGGTTCATATTTTTGTGGATATACGGCTAGTGGGTTGGTTCAATTTCAACGCCTAATGCACCATCATAGTTCTAAAAGCATTGCAACCCAAAGCGTTTTGGACCTAGAAGTAGAGAGATTGCATGGAAAACTACTCAAGACTCAATTGACCTTGAATTAGAAGGCATGGGTTTCTCATTGTAGTTTTTCTCTCCCTTGGCACTTTTTAACAATCAATGATGGAGTAAGATGAATCATCATGTCCAATCTTCAAGTTATGTGGTGTGCTATATTATGCATACTAGGCAATTTCTTACCCCTTTAATTTTTAAAAAAAAAAATTACTCATAACTTGTTTTGATAGAACCTTCTAGCAAGTTGATACTAAGTTGATTTACTAAAATAATGAAAAAATCTAAAATATTTAATACCTTGTGTGTAAATGAAAATCTGAAATTTTTAACGATTGGCATCGGGGATAATGAAAAAAATCACTAACTAGCCAACACTAGTACACTTCAACAAAACTAAGGCTCATCCATCCCATGGGCTCATTTCAATCGAGGATATTGATATTCCCCTTTCTTTGTTGGGTGCTTTGTTTTTTATTGATTATTGGTAGGTTTTCATCATTGAGGATAACATTTCATATGATCACAAAAACGCAATTCCCATTATACATGAATAAATGAAACATGAATATATAATGGTGGACATGTTTCACATCTTTAATCTGAACCATTATTTACATCTATTTGCATGTGAATAAAATTTTACATGTTCTTATTTCCAACATAAAACATGATTAAAACCTCTTATGAAAATATGAGAATTTTTTAAAAAAATGTTTGAAAACATGTTATATACTATTAGCAAATGAATCCACCCATTTGTAACATTATCAAATCTTTGCTTCATTAACTAGTTATAGTGGAGGATACTTTTTCAGCTAAATTGGTATTGTGTGAATCCCACACAATTGCCTCATGGATTTCATTTTTCAAATGAGCATTGCACTTAATTTGTTATTGTCAACAAGAATTGTATTCAACTAGAATTGCAATTGAAATTGCAGTAAAAAAAATGTAGTTGCAAATTTATGGTTTTCCTCTGGTTTGAGTGGTATGAAGAGAGTAGTTGCACAAACTGAACTACATGTTCAAACTTTGATATATAATGTCAGACATAAATTTGTGCATAACCTTCAAAGTTCTGAGTTACCTATAAAATACACAGTACTTGAAAGTACCCACTAAAATCTAGAATATGTCAAAGGCACCTTGTATAACCACACACTAAAAACTCATCAATTGTGATTTTCTTCAAAGGGCCAAATGACAAGGGAACATGAGAGTTGATGATACCATTTTGCCAAAACTCTCTTCACAGCACCTTTACACCCACCAGTACCGTCTGCAAAAAGTCTCTTTTGAAACACCACCAACAAAATACGCCTAACTTTTAAGCCCACAAGTGTCAAAACACCCAATGGTGCTCCTCTACAGTGTGGTGCATCTCCTGTTTGAACAAGTGCAGAAATACTTTATCCCAAGTGCCCACCAAGCCAAAAACAGATTGGTCGTTTCCTTGAGCAATTTTGAATTGCTGAAAAAACAAAACCTGCAGTCTCTCCCTTCATCAAGATGTGATTGGGCATCACTACACAGACCAACATTGATTTAAATTTGCACCAGAGTTGGACTTAACTATAATTGCAACCCATGAGACATGTTTGATTTGCATTGCTCATCATTATGTGTGGATTGAATCCTGGTCAAAGGAAGCATGCACATATAATCACTGCACCATTGCATCATCACCCTCTGATTCCATTGGTTGGGTATGCCTTGCTCCACTGGCTTGCTTTCCTGCAAAATGGCATCAAGTCTGCAATCATTCACATGGCTTTGAATTCATTGTATCTTCTTGCATTCTGATATATCCCAAGCCACCAGCAAGCTGTACTGGCAAAAAGAACTGAGCCCTAACTTCAGCCCTAACTGCTGAATGCAGCAAAGAGTTCAATCCTACATCCTAAATTGGATTAGGGGAATGCTAGTACCTCTGATAGATGAGCTTTTGAGTCTCAGCTTGGTGTGTTTCTTCATGTTAAAGCCCCTTGAAGACCTTGTGTTTACTGGTTGTAATGGACTTCGGTCATTTCCATCTAAGAAACACAGAACACAAAAAAATGAATGAGTCACTGAAACAGAGTCAAATATACATAAGCTAAGATGATGGTGGAAAATCAAAGGAGCTTACCTTCCTCACCAGCACCCATCATCTCAATATCCTCCACAGTCACCAATCCACCCTCCAAGGCCTCTTTCTGTGTCTGCAATTATCACTTCATACCAATTTAGTCCAAAAACATGCAGTAAAAAACACAACTTTCTTGATAATCTCAGGTATTCAAGTGTTTAAACTAAGTTGTAAGACAGCAGCAATTGCAAGCCCAGTCACAACCATGAGTGGGAAACACTAAGATTGTTCCTGATGCAAGAGATTGCAGAAGTAACTCCCCAATAGCACTTTGAAGGTAACAGGTGTATCAGCCAGCTAAACCAAAAAGAATATGACAAGAGTGTTGTCACTGACAAAGTATGAACCATCACCTTCATCATGAATGGCAGTGACTAGTTGTCATCACTCCCCACTGACTCCAGCTCCTGATGCTGGGTGTAGGTAAATATAAGTATACAATCACCTACTCATACTTTCAGCAAACAAATATACAGCCTGCTTTCTTGGTTTCTGCTGCATTTCTGGAAACCATGGAAAGACTCATTCATGAAGCACTTAAGACATATCTAATAAAGAAAGTCAAAATTCTCCTGAGTCAAGATGCAAAAAGCATGTGCATGTAAGCTTCACTTTGTTTTAGCTTGTCCATGAACAAGCAAGCATCTAAGCCTAAAGCCATAGAGAGTTGTGGTTGGGGTCTACTGTAACATGAACAAAGCCTTTAAGCATACCACTGGAATATATACCTACAAACTGTCAGGAAGTCACAACAAAACAAATGTGATTGCAGGTCCTTGGTGGAGATGTTCTTACCTAAGCTCAAATGTGTCACTTAGTCTTATGTTTATTTGATATTTTGCACAGAAAGCACAACATTAAACCCTTCTAAAGGCCACCTCTTGCAACAGTGGAAACAGAAAGTGACTTCCATGTTTCGCAATCACCACCGTTCACAAGAACCCTATCTCCTAAAACATCCAAAGAACCACAGAAGACACCTCATATCATGTGAAAAACCGGGCCACACAACACCACCAGGTACTTGCAAACTATACTTTCTTCACACCACAGATCTGGCCTCTAAGAAGACAGGATCTCCCTGGAGATCATCGTGGCTCTTGATTATTTTTATCATGAATAAGGATTCCAAAAGCTCGAAAAATGCAGAGCTCGAAGAACACATACGCTACAATCTGGACTGGAGCATACCTGAGGACAACTTCCGGAACTTCCACAGCAAACAAAACCCTAAAAATTGGTGACAATTTGGCCGGAAGCTCCCTGCCTCCGCCAAAGGAGTTTTCTGCAAGCAATTACTACTCCTCAAGAAAATTCCTTTTCAATTACCACTGCCAGAAAACAGACACTGACACAGATGAAAGGGAGAGCCACAGAGAGAGTGAGAGAAGAGGGGGAGTCAGGGGGAAGGGACGAAAACGAGCAAGAATATTGCGATACATACCTTGCGCCACTTCTTCTCGAGTTTCCGTTTCTTCTTGCCCGAAACAGAACGAGGGCCAGTCTTCACCGATACCTTGAGAGAAGGCGGAGCCGATCTGAGGCGCCGCTTCTCAGACCGCTTGGCTCTCCTCTCCTTCTGGATGTTACGCAAAGGCAGATTGAATTTATTCATTTTACCCTCCTCCTCCTGCCGCTCCTGCCGCTACTCCTCCTCCTCCTTCTCCTCACCGCCGTCAGTGCCACCAAGAAATTTCTCAAACTTCGAATTTCGTGAGCAGATTGCAAAGGTTTTGTTGCGTGCGAGCTCGCTCGCTCGCTCGCTCGCGCGCTTCGTCACCTTCTTCTTCCTCCAGCGCCTGCAGCGCCCAAAACCTAATGGCTAAACCTGGCTATACATAGTCTTGGTGCTCTAGAGTATCTACAGCCGGTTTTAGCCAGAGTCCTCCCCTCGTCTTTTCTTTTTGGTTATTTGGGATTTTTTTGGGGGGGTTTTTTTGGACTTTTTTTTTGGGTTTTATTGGTACCATAGCATGGCCATTGGGGTTCAATCAATCACTAGAATAAATCATGTGGCCAATTGAGGGCTCAAAACATTGGGAGAAGAAGATTTGCATAAATTGTGTTGCAAAGGTTAAATTCAAAGTGATTAGCTTTCAAAAAGAGGAAGTATCTCTATTAATTGCACCATAATACTTGTGAAATGGATTTGGAAAATGTACCAAATTCCATTCCAAACCAATGATGGACACCCTAAACCCTAAACATTCCAAACCAATAATGGACACCCTAAACCCCTAAACATTCCAAACCAATAATGGACACCCTAAACCCCTAGACATTCCAAACCAATAATGGACACCCTAAACCCCTAAACCCTAAACATTTCAACCCATTAATGGACACCCTAAACCCCTAAACATTCCAAACCAATAATGGACACCCTAAACCCCTAAACCCTAAACATTTCAAACCAATAATGGACACCTTAAACCCCTAAACCCTAAACATTCCAAACCAATCATGGACACCCTAAACCCCTAAACATTCCAAACCAATAATGGACACCCTAAACCCCTAAACCCTAAACATTTCAAACCAATAATAGACACCCTAAACCCCTAAACCCTAAAGATTCCAAACCAATGATGGACACCCTAAACCCCTAAACCCTAAACATTTCGAACCAATAATGGACACCCTAAACCCCTAAACCCTAAACATTCCAAACCTATGATAGACACCCTAAACCCCTAAACCCTAAAATTTTGAACCAATAATGGAAACCCTAAACCCTAAACATTCCGAACCAATGATGGACCCTAAACATTCCCAACCAATGATGGACATCCCAAACCCTAAACCCTAAACGCTCCAAATCAATGATGGACACCCTAAACCCTTCCCATTCATTGCTTTGGACAACTTGTTTTCATTTACAACAAAATCAACTGAGTTTTTTGAAACTAATTAGAGTACAATATAAAAGAGCAACATGATGTACAAAAATCCATTACAATTATGACAAACTTTTGTTTGGTATATGCAAATTCTTTTTCTTCAAAAACCCTGAAAAACAACAGAAAAGAAAAACCAATTGTGAATTCAAATATGGCAGAGCTTGACAAGTTTGTTTTCATTTACACAAAATCAACCAAGTTTTTGAAACTAATTGAATTTACAAAACAGAATAGCAACATGATGTATGAAAACCATTATAACTTAATAATAAATATTCTTATTCAGGATAAACTTATTTTGAGTTATGCACATCAATAAATGAATCGTTTTGCAAAAATACAAGCTGTGAATTCAAACACAGGGAATCTTAACCTTCACCTCACAAAAGCAGGGGAGGAACAATCAATGAATCAATGAATCAATCAAACAAAAGTCGGTGAGGAACAATATGCTCTACTATCCCTCAATTGAGAGTTAAAACTGTTCCTACGAGGAGCTTCAAACTGAAGATATAATAGATGTACAAATTGACGGATTTGAATGGCAACTAAAAAAATATAACTAAGCAAAAATGATTGATGGATAAACTAAGTAACTAAGTCTTATATATCGTGCTGCTAACAAACATTAAAATGTATTTATTGTAGACATTTTTCTAAACCTCAAATGCCAAAACTTTGTGAGGTGTTGGGAATGAAGAACCTGGTGTTTTTTAGTGTTGGAAAACGTGGTGACAATTTTTTGGGGGGGCCTATGTCCATGTAAGTGGTACAGTTGTGGCTCCGGTATTGGAGAGGCCTGCTGCAAGGCCTGCCATGGCAACACTGTTATATGTTGTAGGCTCATTTTGTCCTGGGTTCTCCCGGGAATCAACATATGTATCATTTAGAAAAGGCCCCCCAACAACTGCTCCAACTGCCACATTTGGGTTGGGTGTGGTTGCATTGTACCAAACAAAGCCACCTTTGCAAGTAAAGATGGTTCCATCATTTGGTATTGACGCCCCTCGGTGGTGCACCATCTTAGGGTAATTTGATCCATAACCCACCATGAAACTCTGTTGCAATGGGTTCACACCCAACACATAGTCTGCCTGCACCGACACCCAATTCATTAAAAAGTAGCGTTATTGCCTTAAACCCTAAACCCTAAGATGGGTTTTCCCTTGCAAGTCAGCTCCCCAATATGTGAGCAATACCAATAAAATTTGCTGGTGTATTTTATTGGTATATCATTGTATATTTTATCAGTCATTTGCCCTGGCTCTCTTCCTTCAAACCGTGTGAGGTTCTCAGGTTCAAACCTCCCTTGATTGCATGAGAAAGACAAACTATATGCAGGCAAAAAAAAAAGTATAAAATCAACCATCATTTCTTGTGCCAAAAAAGTCAGAGGATATAATACCTGGATAGCAGCAAATGACCGAATCTCTTTGGGCGTAAAAATGTCGCCAGAACAGGTGATGGCCGAGATGTTTGCTGCCACTAAATAGTCACTATAGAATAGTGCCAACAGGCCTGAATTTAAAGCATGTTGTAATGGGTTCCATTCCATAAGCCATATTAAGCCGCCTGTGACAAAATCAATTGCCAAATGTTTGATTTAAATCATCTGATCTGCTTCTTCCTCAAAAACATTTGTGTATTTATTCATTTGTTCATTGCTCAACTGAATCTACCCACCACATATTTTGGCAACAAGGGAAAAAAGCTTTACCATCAAGCAAAGATCTAATAAGTGTCAGATAGCAAAAATCTATGGAAAGTGAGGAATTTAGGGTTCACTAAACCACATCCCAAAACCATCACACTCTTAATTATAATGGGCATTTGTGAACAACTGACCTTTGGTGCGTTTAGCAGTAGCAGATGGAGACTGGGGAAGAAATGTGCAAATGAGTCCATCTGCAGTAGCTCTATACTTCCATAGTGCATTGGTGATGCTATTGTCTGCACCCAGTGGATGCCCGAGTATTTGCAGTCTGGCCAATAGTACCTGTTTTGCAACCACAATTTTAATTTTCTCTTAGAAATCCAACAGTTGGATTTTACCTATGATAGAAATACCAAGACTCAAAGAACCCTTTGATGTTGCGTGACCTAATTCCATCAAAACTTTGACATATTTCTCATGGCATGAAATCTTGATTCAACAAAGGAGAATCAAGTGGGAATTTCTCATAGCAAAGATCATGATTCAACTAAGAGAAAATATTCTCATGTCAGATTCTCAAGATTTCAAGACTTTGAGAATTTTAACAAGGAGAATATCATATTCTCAAGATGTTGTCAGATTTCTTCAGACATTGAAAATCGTCACATTACAAATGCTCAGATGTGCACCCCATGTTATGATGTTGTCAGATTTCTTCAGACATAAAAGATCATCACATTACAAATGCTCAGATTTGCGCCCCAATGCTACAATCCCAAGAGAAACACATTCAAGCACAAACTTTCCATGGAAAACTGTAAGAAGTAAAGACACAAAATTCTGTGACAGTGCACAAGTTGTAGATTTCATGATGACAACTCTGACAAAACTTGCCAGCCAGTTCTTATCATGGTTTTTATAGACAGAGTTCTAAACACAAAGTAAGGCATCACCACAAGCAGAAAAACATAACTCCCAATTCCAAAGCAATACATATCTATGACATTATTGCAAGCAGAAAAACATAACACCTGATTCTGAAGCAACACATACCTACAGCATCACTTCCAGCAGAAAAACATAACACCCAATTCTGAAGAAACATACCTGTGGCATCACTTCAAGCAGAAAAACCATAACACCCAATTTCAGAAGAAACATTTTACCTGTAGACCAGGGATTTTGTCATCCCAGCTGAACCAGAGAGGGAACTGTCCCAATCTGGCAGAAACCAAAGCCTTTGCACTTGTGACGTATTCCAAGTAAGAGATGTTTCCAGTTGCATAATACAACCAGGAAGCACCCCAGAGAAGTTCATCTGTGAATCCTGTGGAATTATAGAAAGCTTGCACGACAGGGTTTGTGACACTGTAAGATGCCTTGTATGTGTCTGCAAACTGGAAAAGCTCGCTGGCGTGCTTGAGTAGAGAATCCGAATACTCAGGATCTGTTTTTCGGAACACCATTGATGCTGCTGCCATTGCTGCTGCACTCTCTGCTGCCACATCACTCCCCGGGTTTGTAGTATTGAGCTTGTAAGATGGTCTTGGTACATCATTGTTTTCCGGTCGCTCCCAACAGTGATGCTCCTTTTCTGCATCTCCCACCTTTACAGGCAGGATGCACACATCTGAAAAGTCAGTGGAATTTCAAAGCAGGTGATGCTCTCTCTCCATTGCAGTCAAGACTAGCTCTGGCAATGGAGGAACTTGGAGCTCAGGCAATGGAATGGAAGTGGAATGGAAGTTGAGCTCTGGCAATGGAATGGAACTTCAGCTTTGGCAATGGAAGACCTTGAGCTTTGGGTACAGAACTTGAGCTCTGGCAATGGAACTTTTGGGGAAACAGCATGTAAAACAAAGCAACAGAAGAGATGGGAAGAAGGAACTGGAAGCAGACATGGGTGGGGGTGAAGACCTGAAAGTAGAATTCGTTGCTAGAAACATGAGCTTTGATGAGATAGTCTGTGACCCAACGGATAGAATCCATGGCAACAACCAGCTGCTGGGTCTGCTCCATGAGGGAAGCATACTCCAGCACACTCCAAGAGAGTAGAGTGGCAGTAAAGGCCATGGGCAAGCCGAACTTGATCTGGTCGCCCGCATCATACAAGCCACCAGTGAGGTTCACTCCATTGTCGCTACCATCGTTGAGTGCTGAATCTCCTCTCCAGCTGAATGGGTTGCTGCTTGGTAGCTTTCCTGCTACGAAATGCGCAATCCAAGCTAGGTCTCAATCAATCAACCCCCAAGGACACACAAAAGAAGCTCCACAAAACCTAAAGAAGACGAAGACGAAGACCTAAAGAACGAGAGAGAGAGAGAGAGAGAGAGAGAGAGAGAGAGAGAGCACCCACATTTCTGCACATCCAAGAACTGGAGTGCGAGCTGGAGCGCCGTCGTGTAGTTGGCGATGCTCAGAGTCGACACAGGTAAGAGCTTGTGAAGGCGATGGGGTCGTTCGAGGTGCACTCTGGCGACCAGAATTCCGACACCCAGTAACAGCAAGCACGCCATCTTCCAGTAGCGTCCCCGGTTCTCATTCCTAGTCCTCAGCTCCCCCAGCTCGTTCTCGTTCTCCTCCCGGCCTGGTCTAGTGTTGTGCGCTAGCGGCACCTTCTCCTGGTATCGCACCGCCATCTCGAGGCTCATATTTCCTACTAGTTCTTAGTCCTTACTTGCTTCCTTCTCCCGGGCTTTCTTCTGCAGGCTTCCACCGCTGCTCTCCTTCTCCCTCACCCGACCATGCTCCTGAAAACAATGCAAGCAAACAAGCAAGCAAGCAAGCAAGGAACCGACCGACCCACGCACCCACCAGCTCCCTCTCGTGATCCAATTGCTCGAAAACCACCAACTCTTCAAGAAAGACTTTGCTACAAGGAAAAAAGAAAAAAAAAACTTCTCTCTAGCGCAATAATGCCCAAAAATTGCTTGCTGCCATCGCGACAGATCGAGAGATCAATTCGAGATCCGTCGCGCTGCTGCTGTTACGGATCGCGATCGCGCCCGCACACGATGAGTAGGCAAGGAAGGACGGAAGCCCAGAGAGCGAGCGAGCGAGCGAGCGAGCAAGGAAGACTGCGCAGTCGCCGCGCAGTCGCCGCGCAGTCGCCGCACGGTTGGTAGGAGGTACTATGTCCTCTTCGTTGCCAACATTCCAAAGTAAACTCACCGGGTAAAAAGTAAAGAAGTCAAAAATTGGTAGGTAAGTAACTGGGAGTGGTAAAAAAATAATTGCCCAACGTAGACTAGGTACCCTAGAATAAGTCTAGAGTAGGAAATAGTGTAGGGTAGGGTAGGGTAGGGTAGGGTCATTTTGTTAATGGATTTGGGTCCTTAGAGGGGTCCTTAGAGACTCTTTGCTAAATTTTCTTAGGTCATTGAAGATGCTCATGGTACCTTGTTGTGTGTATTAAGGGTATAAAGCCCATGACCGCAGGCTTTTATCGCAATAAGGGCCCCCCACCCCCACATGAGCTCGAGCTCGTCCCTTTACATAGGAAAAAAGATTTCAAGCATGTCTTCACATTGGTGGAATAAGGGACCCTTGGCATTAAAAGGAGGGAGGATAATGTATTTTTAGGACACACCCCTTAAACCCTTAGGACCCCACTCCCCCAACAAAACAACAACCTTGACAAGGCAATAATTGGATTGGGGTATATGATTGGTGTAGAGCCCTTCTATAAATGGCCCTAATAAGGCAATTGTCTTCTCTCTCTCTCTCTCTCTCTCTCTCTCTCTCTTAAGGTACTTATTGCTTGCCATTTTCAAATGGTGGGTCCTATATTATATGTGACCATAATTTTTAGGCAATGGAATTCTCCTTGACATTATTTGAGTGCCAACATCTCTATTATGTCAAGGTGCGTGGTGGTCTCTCATATTTTTGTTAGTGTATTTGGAGGTCACAATACCAAGCACAAATTCTAGCTCCGCCAAAAGTTGGCATTTTGGTCATTTCTTAGCTACCGGTGCTAGTTTAGGACCTACTACCTATGGTCTTTTTATGCTAGGAAACATGTTGCTAGTTTAGGACCTACCTGTGGTCCTTTACACTAGGGAACACGTTGCTAGTTTAAGACCTAAGTATAATATGGTCCTTTTACACTAACGAACATGTTGCTAGTTTAGGGCCTACTATGGTCCTTTATGCTAGACAACATGTTGCTAGTTTAGGGCCTACCTATGGTCCTTTAAGCTAGACCACATGTTGCTAGTTTAGGGCCTACCTATGGTCCTTTATGCTAGACCACATGTTGCTGGTTTAGGGCCTACACTATGGTCCTTTATGCTAGACAACAGGTTGCTAGTTTAGGGCCTACACTATGGTCCTTTATGCTAGACAACATGTTGCTAGTTTAGGGCCTACCTATGGTCCTTTATGCTAGACAACATGTTGCTAGTTTAGGGCCTACTTACAGTCCTTTATGCTAGACAACATGTTGCTAGTTTAGGGCCTACTTACAGTCCTTTATGCTAGACAACATGTTGCTAGTTTAGGGCCTACGTACGGTCCTTTATGCTAGACAACATGTTGCTAGTTTAGGGCCTACCTACGGTCCTTTATGCTAGACAACATGTTGCTAGTTTAGGGCCTACCTACGGTCCTTTATGCTAGACAACATGTTGCTAGTTTAGGGCCTACCTATGGTCCTTTACCCTAGGGAACATGTCCTAGGGGCGCATTCTACCTCCTTGATATCGTCCCTATGGCTCTCAGCCCTATTGGAAGACACCCCAGCCCTGTCCACCTTGCCCTAGTGACTCACTCACTAAGAGGCAGAATTGCACCCTTAGTGACGCTAGGGATGCGTTGTGCGTTCCCCTATCATGATAACATAACCTCACCTGCCAATAACCAAGCCACCCTTGTGTCCAAATAATGAGAAGATACTTCCACATTCTTATGATCAAGAAACCCTAAACCCTAAACCCAGTGAATCATCCATCCTTGATATTATACTCCGCAAAAAACCACTACTAATCTAATTGAGTGAAATCCCACATACACAAAACATTTGGTACATATACATCGCCCACATGATGATACATATGGAATACTTATATACATGCACATAAAAATACAATAATACACATGCATAGTACTCATATCTTTTATGTAAAGACACGTCACAAATCTCTCTCTGCAATAAAGCTCTGCATTACTGTTGAACATTCTCGTTTCAAACATGGAAGTATTATGTTCTTAAGGGGAGAAAGGCAAGTTTGTAGAATAGCTCTCGTAAAGGAAAGAGTAAGATGCGTAGGTAAGGAAGCCCTCACACCTCCAGACAGACATCGTAGTCATTTTTTTTGTTCTATAGATTACAATAGGTGCTGTCACAAACGTCCAAAGGAAATTTCACACACAATATATACATTATTCGGCAGAGTCAAATCAATTACCATGTCCACAGAAGAAGAAAAAAAGAACCACCCAAAAAAAAAAAAAAAAAAAAAAAAAAAAAAAAAAAAAACTTTAACAAAAAAATAAAAAAAAAAAAAAAAAAACAAAAAAAAAAAAAAAAAAAATAATATTATATTTATAT
>Ga0116229_10008879_pt1 | contig 15500 bp, 17 predicted proteins | sample S1TSphgellanicum_3_FD_87313 | JGI IMG/M metagenome (GOLD analysis project Ga0116229, IMG submission 87313) | Host-associated microbial communities from peat moss isolated from Minnesota, USA - S1T2_Fc - Sphagnum magellanicum MG | ecosystem: Host-associated > Plants > Peat moss > Unclassified... | reverse complement strand
CAACGATCGCCTGGGTCACCAAATTCCACCGTGGCGATGTCGGGCGGGTGTCGGTGATCGGCTGGGGTGAGGGCGGGCGGCTGGCCTGGCTCTATGCGGCGCGCAATGCCACGCTGAAAAGCATGATCAGCCTCTACGGGCCGGTCACTGGCCGCAAGACCGCGAACCATCCGACGCAGCCGCTGGACATTGCGGATAAGGTTATGGCGCCGTCGCTCGCGCTCTATGGCGGGGCCGATCCGACGACTCCGAGCGGCGATATCGACCGGATGCAGACCAAGCTCCGCTCCTCGGGCGTCGAGTGTAAATTCCTGGTCTATCCGTCCGCCGGCCATTTCTTCGATATCGAGGAAACGCCGCGCTTCGATGCTGGCATCGCTGACGACGCGTTCGAGCGCAGCCTCGCCTGGCTAAGACGCCACGGCATGTGGTGAGCTAAAACAATCCGGCGCCGGAAATGCCGCCATAGACGCCGAGGCCCGCCGTCAGCCCTGCTACTGCAATCACGACCCAGCGATAAATCCCGCGTAGCCGATGTTCTGCCGGCAATGCCCGGATCGCCAGCAGGATCAGAAAGCCGAGCACGATCGGCAGCATTAGGGCGTTCATGACCTCGACCGCGACGTTCAGCGCTACGAGGTTCGGGACAAGGCCAACCAGAAATGCGCCCAGCAGCACGACCGCCGTGAACACGCCATAGAACCAGGGTGCCTCGGCCGGATGATGCTCAAGCGATCGTTTATAGCCGGTGACCTCACCGAAGCCCCAGGCCGCCGCCAGCGACACGACGATCGCCGCGACCATCGCAGCACCGATCGTGCCCAGCCCGAACACGACCTTGCCGACCTGCGCCCCGAGAAAGGGCGTCAAGGAAGCGGCAATATCGCCGACTGAACTCAGGCTCGTCTCGGGATGGGTGCGGGCGATGGTGGCTGCCGCGGCGATCAGGATCGCCGCCATGACCAGTTGGGTCAGGATCGCGCCCAAGGCTGTATCCCAACGCGCATCCCGGTAATCCTCCGGCTGGAGCCGTTTATCGGCGACCGCCGATTGCTGATAGAACACCATCCAGGGCATAATCACGGCGCCGATATTGGCCGCGACCAGATAGAGATAGGCATTGTCGCCGAGCGGCATGCGCCGCAGCCCATCGATCAGTTCCGCCGCCTGTGGATGGGCCTGATAGGCGACCCAGAAAAACGCGAATTCAAACAGCCCAAGCGCAATCGCAACCCGCTCAACGCTGCGATAGGACCCGGTCCAGACCACGATCAGCAGGAAACCCGCGGCGAGGGCCAGGCTGACGCCGCGGGATATGCCGAAGATCTCACCCACGCCGGCGACGCCCGAGAACTCGGTAATCAGCGCGCCGGCCGCTGCAATCCCCAGGCCGGCAACCGACAGCCAAGCCCATTTCCGCCCGAAAAACGCTGAAATCAGCTCGCCATGGCCCTTGCCGGTAAAGATCCCGAGCCGCACGGTCAGTTCCTGCACCATATAGAGGATCGGGATCAGCACGAGCTGCAACGCCAGCAGTCTATAGCCCCATTGCAGGCCACTCTGCGCCGCGGTGATGATGCTGCCGACATCGGTATCGGCCAGCATGACGACCAGCCCCGGCCCCAACACCCTGAAAAATCGCTGCCGGCGCGAGACGCGCGGACGAGCGGGAACGAGCATTTCGCTGACCATGATCGGCACACACTCACTGGGACCAGGCTCCGCCTGCCAAAATTTTCGGCCGATCCCGGACCGTCATATATTGATAACGCTTCGCACTTGCAACGGTCATTTACTGGAACCAACCAGCCGGCTTGACAAGAACACGCCTCGCGTGTGATATTTCTCGAATGCGCGCGTTCGTAATTTCTGCTCTGAGCCTGTCGTTGAGTGCCGTGGGACTATCCGCTTGTACAACGCAACCAAAGCCGTTTCAGCTGGCGCCTGAGACGCAAAAAACCGTCGACAGTGCCGACGCATTACTGTCGCAGGCGGCCGACACACTCACAAAATGCAATCAGCCGGGCTATAAGGCTGTGGCGGAGGCCGATATTGGACTTGTGCGTGTAGAAATCGGCACTATTCGGTCTGGCCTCGACACGAGTGATGCCCAGCTGCAATCACTTGATGCCAATCTAAAACGCCTTGTCGGATACGTGGCGCAGTGCGAACAGGCAGACGCGGCGGTCCAGCAGCATAATGCGACTTGCGTTGGCGACGTCCATACCGGCATGACACAGTCACAAGTCCAAACCACAATGTGGTGCGCGCCCAATCACGTGAAAAGAACCGAAAGAGCGGACCACGTTGAAGAGCAATGGATCTATAAGCCGCGCTATCAGAAATTAGCCGGCATAACGCAGCCGAACGGATATCTATTTTTTAAGGATGGTATTCTGGTCGAGATCCAGAGAATAGAGTGAACTGACCATAAAAACGGCCGGAGGAGACGATGGAATTTCTGTTCCGCGCCGATGCCAATCCCGCGATGGGCACCGGTCATGTCATGCGCTGCCTCGCCCTCGATTACGGTACCAGTGCATTCTACTGTCACGAAGCCGCTATCTATCATTACTCCAAGCGTCATAGCCTCAGACCGTCCGAAGAAGCCGCACAAATCCTCTAAGTTTCTGTCGTTCGAGGATCTCCAGGAACTCGCTCGTCGTCGGCGCCGATCGGCTGAGATTAAGCCGTGCTTCATCGACAACTGCCGCAATCGCCTCGGGATCAGCTTCGAAGAGATCGCAAAGGAGCGAGTCCGGATGGCGAGCGACGATCCCGAAAGAACCAAGGATGTCGGCAGGAAAGTCCTTAAGATTGAAGGTCAGGAGAATCGAGGCTTTCGTCTCAATCGCCGCTGCAAGGACGTGACGATCATCCGGATCCGGGAGAACGAGGTTCGCAATACGGTGCTCATATCCCCGGACATCGGCATCCGGCAACACTTGGTTCATCAAATCCTTAGTCCGCCGCAACCGGTCGCGTGTCGCCCGACCGTCGGCAACGACAGTCCCGATCCACTCCTCGTGGATCGCATCCGTCCAGCGCGGCGCCAAGATACTGTCCACCCCAAGCTGGACCAACAAATTCCGAACATGGAAAGGATATAGCAGGTTCGCGTCGTAAAAGACGACAGGCGTTGAACCGACCGTCTCAGAGCCCATTCCCGATCAACGCGTCCGTCTCGTCCTTTAGCGCATCGAGGGCGGAGCGGATCGGCGCCTCGCGGTGTTTTAGGGCGAGGACATCCGCGAGCCTTAGGCGGCGATGCGCGCCAACCCAGCGGAACGGCAACAGTCCGGCATCCATGCGCCGCCGCACGAGCGGCCGCGAGATCCCGAGGATGGTGGCAGCGTCCTCCGGCGAAAGCTCGGTCTCGTCACCGAGCAGGGCGACCTGATCCGACGCCGATACTTTCTCGAACACATCGCCGATGATTCCGGCCATCGTTTCCGCAACCGGCAAGGCCTCGCTCGTCCCATCGGCATGGCGGATCGTGACTTCGATCCGATCTGCCGGGTCGCGGCGCCGGATGGCTGCGGCGTTTCGCCCGGCCTCGTCCCGATCACCCTCGGGCAAGCGGTACCGCGCCATCACTTCCATTGCCATGCTGGGCCTCGACGATATCGAAGTTCGACATCTGGAATATCTGGAATTGTGCCGACCTTGTCAAGGAGAGGATTGCACGTGAAGAATCGAGGCTGACCAAGGGACCACGATTCCATCGATCCCGTAAATCGCCTCTATCCCGAACCCGCGCTTCGGCGCTAAATCGCGCGTGAAAAGAACGGCAGGAAGGGGCGATGGATTTTCTGTTCCGCGCCGATGCCAATCCCGTCATGGGCACCGGCCATGTCATGCGCTGCCTTGCGTTGGCCGAGGCGCTGCAGGCCGGTGGCCATCACTGCCACTTCGCGGTCAGCGCGCTGACGCCATCGCTGGAGCGTCGGCTGGCCCACGCATCGATGGCGGTCGACCATATTGTCCCCAGTTTTGACGAGACCTCAGCCTCAACGCGCGCCTTGGCCATAGCGATCAAGGCGTCGGCGGTGATCGTCGATGGGTATCATTTCGGCGAAGCCTGGCGCCGGTCGCTGCGCGAACTCTCGGTGCCGATCCTCGGCTTTGCCGATCGGCCGGACTCGCCGCCGCTCTATGCCGATCTGGTGGTCGATGCGGCCCGCGATCCGCGTCTGGTGGCGGGGCTCGATCCGTCGGTCGAATGGCTGCTCGGTGCCGATTATGTACTGCTGCGGCGCGAACTGGTCGAGGCGGCACGGCTGCCGTTGCTCGATATTGCTGACCGCAATTCTGTTCTCGTGACCTTCGGCGGCACGGATCCGGCGGGGCTGACGCTGCCGGTTGCGATGGCGCTGGCGGAGAATTTGCCGGCCGAGACGCCGCTCGATATCGTGATCGGTGCTGGTGTTCCAGACGGAGAAATTGTTGCAGCGTCGCTGGGGGGTCGCTTCCGCGTGCATCGTGATCCGCCTGCGATGGGCGGCCTCATGCGCGATGCCGGGCTTGCGGTCTCCGCCGCAGGCGGTACGATCGGGGAGTTGGCTGCTTTGGGAGTGCCGTCGGTCGTGGTGATCATTGCCGATAATCAGGTCGAGGGCGCGGGGGCGGCAGCATCCGCCGGCTGGTGTGCGGCGATCGATGCGCGGCGGGTTGATGCCGTGCGCTATATCGCGGGTGCGGCGGTCGAACTCTGGAACGATCCGGCTGAACGGGCGCGGCGGGCGCAGCTGGCGCGGCAGACAGTCGATCCCAACGGCGCCGAGCGGATCGCCGCCCGGCTGATCGCGCGGGCCGCTTCGTGAGCGACGGGAGCGATCGGTGACCGAAGAATTCGCCATCGCCGGGCGGAAGATCGGGCCCGACCATCCGCCCTACATCATCGCCGAAATGTCGGGTAATCATAAGGGCGATCTCGCGCGCGCGGTGCGGCTGATCGAAGCGGCGGCCAAGGCCGGGGCTAATGCGGTCAAGCTTCAGACCTATACCGCCGATACTATGACGATCGATCATGACGGGCCGGGGTTCCGGCTTGAGGGCGGTCTCTGGGACGGGCGCACGCTGCATGATCTTTATCAGGAGGCGCACACGCCGTGGGATTGGCATCCGGCGTTGTTCGACGCCGCGCGGGCCTGCGGCATTGCGATCTTTTCCTCACCGTTCGATGCGACAGCGGTGGATCTCTTAGAGTCGCTCGACGCGCCGGCCTATAAGATCGCGTCGTTCGAGCTGGTCGATCTGCCGCTCATCCGGCGGGTCGCGGCGACCGGCAAGCCGGTGATCCTGTCGACCGGCATGTCCAGCCTGGGCGAGATTGAGGAGGCGGTCACGGCGGCGCGGGAGGCGAGGTGTGGCTCGGTCATGCTGCTGCATTGCATCAGCGCCTATCCGACGCCGCCGGAGGATGCCAATCTCCGCACGATCACCAGCCTTCGTACCGCGTTCGGCGTCCCGGTCGGCCTCTCTGATCATACGATGGGTGTCACCGTGCCGATCGCGGCGGTGGCGCTGGGGGCGGTTGCGATCGAGAAGCATTTCACGCTCGCCCGCGCCGATGGCGGCCCGGATGCGGCCTTCTCGCTGGAGCAAGCCGAGCTGGCCGATCTGGTCCGCTCGACCCGGATCGCCTGGGCGGCGTTGGGCCGCGTCGAGCATGGCATCACCCCCGGCGAGGCCGGCGGCCGCGATTTGCGGCGCTCACTTTATGTTGTGCGCGATGTCGCGGCCGGTGAAGTGCTGACTGCGGCTTCGATCCGGGCGATCCGGCCCGGTTATGGCCTGCCGCCGAAATATCTGCCGGACCTCCTGGGACGCCCCGCGACCCGCGCGCTCTACCGCGGCGAGCCGGTCGAGTGGAGCATGGTCGGGCCGGTGAAGCGATGAAGCCATCCGTCCTGTGCGTGACTCAGGCCCGTGTCGGCTCGACTCGATTGCCCGGCAAGGTCTTGCTGCCGCTTTGTGGCGAGCCGATGCTCTGGTGGCATCTCACCCGGCTGCAACGCGCGACGAGTCTCGATCGGATCATCGTTGCGACGACCGACGAACCGGGTGCCGACGCCATTATCGCTATTGCAGAAAATCTGGGCATTGATGCGATAACCGGCCCGGTCGCTGATGTGCTCGCCCGGTTCGATCTGGCGGTCAGCGGCAGCGATGCCGGGATCATCGTGCGGGTGACGTCGGACTGCCCTTTGATCGATCCGCAGCTGATCGACTGGGCGGTTGAGAGCTTCCGGTCGGCCGAGCTCGGCTATCTGGCGCTTGATGTCAGCCGGTTTCCGCGGGGGCTCGACTGCGAAGTCATGACCCGCGCGGCCTTCGCCGAGGCGGTCGCGCTGGCGATCAATCCTGCCGATCGCGAGCATGTCACCCCTTATATAAGGCGCCATAGCGAGCGCTTCCCGGCGCGATATCTGGCGCCGCCGAGCCTGATCGAACCCGATCACTGGTGCGTCGATACGCCGGCGGATTTTGCCTATATCGAGCGTATTATTGAGCAGCTGGGCGACCGCGCTTCCATGGCCGGATGGCAAGAGATCGCCCATGCGGTACAGCAAATGCCCAGCAGACCCTCCGGAACGAAGAGATAAAACATGCGTTTGAGTGGATTATCGCCGGCTTTTCTGGCGTCGGTTTTGCTGTTTTGCCTGCCTTTGCCCGCGCTGGCGCAGAGCTACACGGCGCAACCGCTGCCGCCGCCGGTCGATGACCCGGATCTGCCGCCGCCATTGCCCGTGCCCGCGCCGCCACCACCCGTCTATCATCCCGCGCCGCCCGTCGAAGATCACTTGCCGCCATCGCCGATGCCGTCGCCACGTCTAAGCCCGGCGGGTGTCGTCACCTCGCCGGATTTCATCGCCCGCTGTCTGTGCGCGCGGCAGCGTGTCGAGAGCCTGCACCGTCAGTCTGAGGACGCGCAGCATCACTTCGACGAGGCGCAAAAGCGGCTGAACGCGCTCAACCAGCAAATGAACCGGTCACGCGACCAGATCGACCCGAATGACGAAATCGAACTCGAGGCGTTCCGCCACCTCGTTGAAGAGGATGAGCGGGTCAACGCCCATCTTTTCAACGAGCTGCTGCCGCGCACCCAGGCGATCGTCAAACGCTATAACGGCGAAGTGAAGGATTATAACGAGCAATGCGCCGGCCAAAGCTTCGATCCCGGCGCGCTGCAACGCGCGACCGACACGCTGAGTTGCGCCCCGATCGCCGAGCCGCTGGGTCAGCCTTGAGCGCCGTCGCGGAGCGCTCTGAAGAAGCATGATCGCTCGCCGGTGTGGCAGGCGGCGCCGGTCTGATCGACCAGCAAGAGCAGCGCATCGCCATCGCAATCGATCCGCATCTCGATCAGACGCTGGTGATGGCCGGATGTCGCCCCCTTGCGCCACAGCGCCTGCCGCGACCGCGACCAATAGGTGACCTGACCCGTCCGCAGCGTCTCGGCAATCGACTCCCGATTCATCCAGGCCAGCATCAGCACCTCGCCCGTGTCATGCTGCTGCGCGACCGCGGGCACAAGGCCAGCTTCGTCGAACAGGACGGCTTTTAATGGGGTCAGACTCGATTTTTCCACAATCACTCTGAAGGCCGGTTTCGGATTTGAGCACTATCCACTTTGTGCCAACGCCTGGCAACTGATCGGACGAGCGGAAATGACTCTGACCCCTTTATCCACTACAAGGCGACTCGCAAAAAATTGAAATGCATTTTCGGAAAATTAACCGAAAAACTTGAGATCGACAGGCGCTCGCCACTGCATTTACAATAAAGCTTTAACGATAACGCCTGATGCTCGTCCATCTGAGATAATACTGAGAGGCTCGATGACGCACCTGGTTCGGGGACCATCGGCTCGATCCGATGAAGGGCTGCTGTCGGAGTCGGATTTTCGATCCGTTTCCGAAACGCGTGCGCCGGAGATGCCGTTAAGACTGGCCGGGGCGGCGGTGATCTGGCTGGCGGCTAGTCTGCTGGCGCCGTCGATCTGGCCGACAATTTGGTTTGTGGTGGTGGCCATATTGCAGGTCGTCGAGCGCCTGTTGGATAACGCGACCAGCCGGCCAAATTTTAAGGAAACGCCGCGTTTCGCAGCCGCTTTCCTCGGCCTTACCTTCATCAACTCTTTCTTATATGTTAGTATCGCTCTGATACTTTGGGTTTATTCGCCTTATACTCAAGCCTTTGCTGTCATGATCACCTGCAGCACGGTGCTGCATGCTTGTTTGCACCTTCAGGCTAAGCGGTCTGTACTGATTGCGGGATTGCTGGGACAAGTGCCGGTCGTCATCGGGACGTCGCTGTTCGGCCTGTGGGATGGCGGCGGGTGGTCGGGTTTTATTAGCGCATTGGTATGGCTCTTATCCTGGGCGGCCTATTTCGGCCATCTTCAGACCGTCATCGCCAATGCGCGCCAGTCAAGCGAGGCCTTCAAAGCGGCGAGCGTTATTGCCGGCGAGCGTCAGATGCTCGCGGAATCGGCGAGCCGGAGCAAATCGGAATTCCTCGCCACGGTCAGCCATGAGATCCGGACGCCGCTCAACGCCGTCACATCGGCCGCTTATCTGCTCAATAAGACGGATCTCACGCCGCAGCAGCGGGAATTCGTGTCGATTTTGCTGAATGGCAGCGATGTCTTGGGCAATATCATCAATGATGTCCTCGATATGTCCAAGATCGAAGCCGGCAAGATCGCGGTCGAGCTGGGCGATACCGACCTGGGCGAGCTGACCGCCAAACTGGCCAGCTTCTGGTCGGCGAAAGCGGCCGAACGCGGCCTCAATTTCAACGTTCAGCTCGATCCATCGCTACCGCGCGGCATCTGGACCGACAATCTGCGCCTGACCCAGATTCTGTTCAATCTGCTGTCGAATGCGATCAAGTTCACATCCAGCGGCAGCGTGCGTGTCGCCATCCATCGGGATGTCGCCGCCGAGATGTCTGACGAAGGCGGGCAGCCGCGTCTCTGCTTCAATGTCATCGACACCGGTCCCGGCATGTCGCCCGAAGTCATGAGCCGCCTGTTTCAAAGTTTCGAGCAGGCTGATGTCAGCGTGACCAAGCGCTTTGGCGGAACGGGACTGGGCCTGTCGATCAGCCGCAGTTTGGCCGAACTGCTCGGCGGGACTTTGGAGGTCGATAGTCAGATCGGGATCGGCTCGACCTTCAAGCTCACCCTGCCGTTGATACCGGGGACGGTAAAGAGCGAGAGCGAGCCGGTACCGCTGCCCTCACGACCGCCAGCGCCCGTTAAAGCGCCGGACGAGACGCCGCTGGTCATCCTGCTCGCCGAGGATAATCCAGTCAATCGGCGGCTGGTCGAGCTGTTTTTCCAGCCGCTGGGGTGGGATCTGGAGATGGCGGAAAATGGCGCCGATGCGGTTGAGCTTGCCGGACGCCGGCCGTTTGATGTGATCCTGATGGATATGCAGATGCCGGTCATGTCCGGCCTTGATGCGACATTGGCGATCCGCAAAGGCAGTGGCCCGAATATGATGACGCCGATTGTGGCACTGACCGCCAATGCGTTCGACGATCAGAGGCGGGCCTGGGAAGAGGCCGGTGCGGCCGGCTTCGTGACAAAGCCGATCAATGCCGAGTTGCTAATCGACACGGTGCGTCGCCTGTCCGTGCCGGACGTTCCCTCATTCGAGGCTGATCGTCGCCGGTCGGTGGGTTAGTCTAGCGCCCTATGAGCTATGAGTTGGATGCGCGCGGCCTGAAATGCCCGCTCCCCGTGCTGAAGGCGCGAAAGGTGCTGCAATCGGTGCCGATCGGCGAAATCCTGTCAGTGCTAGTGACCGATCCCGGCGCGCCTGGCGATTTTGAGCATTTCTGCCGCGTCACCGGCCATGAATGGATCGGCGCCGAGCCAGCCGATGCCGCAACCCGCATCGCGATCCGCCGCCGCGTCTGAGCGCTTATAGCAGGACGTAGATCACCCCGTCTTCAACACGGGTTTCGAACACGCGAATGCCGCGCGTGGCAGGGCGATCGAGCGGCTGACCGGTCAGGACATTGAACCGTGCGGCATGGATCGGGCATTCGATCGTGCAATCATCGACATCGAAAATCCCGTCCGACAAATGCGCATAGGCATGGCTGCAAATATCGTCGGTCGCGAAGATCCGGCCATCCTTATTGTAGAGCGCCACACGCTGATGCCCAATCTCCACACCCAGCACGTCGCCCGTGTCGAGATCCGCCAATGAGGCGGCCTTGGTCCAATTTGCCATGGTTAAGCTCCTCATAAAAAACGGCGATTCCCTCTCCCTCCCCCTTTGTGGGGAGGGTGGCGCAGAGCGCCGGGTGGGGGTATCGCCGCGCGTGTTGACGTGCCTGTATCTGAACGAAAGGCGCCGGCTGCACCAACCCCACCCGTCGCTGGCGCGCCACCCTCCCCATCAAGGGGAGGGAAAGACACTGAGTCTACCGCACAAATTCCGCGAGGATCGCGGCCCGATCTCCATCGAGATCCGGTGCTGCAGGGCGGCTTGCCGGATCGGCGAAGCCCGACAGTTTCATCGGGTTGCCGACGATCTTCACACCCTCCAGCGCCGGATCATCGAGCGAGACCAGCATATTGCGCGCCGCGACTTGCGGGTGCGCCAGGGCCTGATCGATGCGGTTGATCGGGCCGCACGGCACGCCGGCCTGTTCCAGCACCGCGACCCAATGCTCGGTAGTTTGCGTGATGAGCACCGATTCCAGTGCCGTCTTCAGCATATCGGCATGGCGATTGCGGAGATCGTTGGTCTTGAAGCGATCATCGTCGAGCAAGGACGGCAAACCGAGCGCCTGCGCCAGCCGTGCGAATAAACTGTCATTGCCGCCGGCAATGATGAGTTGCCCGTCCGCCGTGTCATAGGGCTCGAACGGCGTGATCGAGGGGTGCCGCGCGCCGAGTGGCCCCGGCACCTGACCGGTCGCATTGAACCGGATGATCGCATTTTCGAGCAAAGCCAGCTGACAATCGAGCATGCAGATATCGATCTTGGTCGCCTCGCCGGTCATAGCGCGATGATAGAGCGCCGCATTGATCGCGATCGTCGTGAATAATCCTGCACCGATATCGCCGACAGAGACGCCGACCCGCGCCGGTTTCTCGCCCGGATGGCCGTTGATGCTCATCATGCCACTCAAGCCCTGCACCACCATGTCATAGGCCGGATGTTGCGCGTAGGGGCCGGTATGGCCGAAACCCGATGCGGCGGCATAGATGAGATTGGGAAACCGGGCATGCAGCGAGTCCCAGCCATAGCCCAGCTTCTCCATGGTGCCCGGCCGGAAATTTTCGACGATGAGGTCGGATTTCGCCAGCACCGCATCCAGGATCTGCCGGTCTTCTGCCTGTTTCAGATCAAGTGCAATCGATTGCTTGCCGCGATTGACCGAGGCGAAATAGGCTGATTTACCCTGGACAAACGGGCCATAATGCCGCGCATCGTCGCCGGTCAGCGGGGTTTCGATCTTGATCACGCGGGCACCGAGCTCGGCCAGCAGCATCGTGCAATAGGGACCGGCCAGAATGCGCGATAGATCAGCAACAACGATGCCGCACAGGGGACCCTTGACCGCCATGACTACTCTCGTTTCCATAACAGTGCGATAGATGATCGATCGCGCGCTTGTTCCGGATCGCTTACCATATGACCATAGAGATCAAGCAACTGAAATGCCTGGGGCCGACCGGCTTTCATCGCATTGCCTATGCCGAATGGACCGGCCGCGCAGGCCGGCCGACCATATGCGTCCATGGCTTAACCCGCAATGGCCGGGATTTCGACGCGTTGGCGCGGCGGCTCTCGGCGTCGGGCGGGCCGGTGCTGGCGCCCGACATGCCGGGCCGGGGCAAGAGTGAGTGGCTGCCCTCGGCCGATGCCTATCAGTATCCGCTCTATTTTGCCGATGTCGCGGCGCTGATTGCGCGCTCGGGCGCCGATGAGGTGGATTTCGTCGGCACCTCGATGGGTGGGATCATCGGCATGTATCTGGCGAGCCAGCCCGGCACGCCGATTAGGCGGCTGGTGCTGAACGATGTCGGGCCGTTCATCCCCAAGGCCTCGCTGCAACGGATCGGCGGCCATCTGGGGCTCGACCCGAAATTCCCGGATATCGTGGCGCTGGAAGCCTACATAAGGCAGGTCCAGGGCAGCTTTGGCGCGCTCAGCGATGTCGAGTGGCGGCATTTGGCGGAAACCGGCCACCGCGTGCTGCCGGACGGGATGCTCGGCCTCGCCTATGACCCGGCGATCGCCGGCGCGTTCAAGGCGACGCTGGAGGATGTCAGCCTGTGGGAGATGTATGACCCGATCACCTGCCCGACCTTGGTGATCCGCGGCGCGCAGTCGGATCTGTTGCTGGCCGAGACCGCGGCCGAGATGACCCGGCGCGGGCCGCGCGCGACTCTCTTCGAGGTTGCCGATGCCGGCCATGCCCCGGCCCTGATGGCCACCGATCAGATCGACGCGATCGAGGCGTTCCTGCGCGCCGAGGCCGCTTGACGGAACCGCAGCTTCCGCCATTTCGGCCGCGCGGCCCCTGGTGGGGGGCGGATCTCCAGACATTACGCAACGCGCTGCGGCGCGATCAGCGCGACGAGGTCTCGGGCGAGCGGCTGCTGCTGCGCCTGTCCGACGGGTCCTGCCTCGCCGCCCGGCTCGACCAGCCGATGGTGGATCAGGCGAAGCCGCTGGTCGTGATCATTCATGGGCTTGCCGGATCGGAAACCAGCTTTTACATGGTCGCCACCGCGCGCCATCTGGTCGAGGCGGGCTTCCCGGTGCTGCGGCTCAATCTGCGCGGGGCAGGGGCCTCCAAGGGGCTTGGGCGCGGCCATTACCATGCCGGCAAGAGTGAGGATATCGCCGACGCGCTGGCTTCCTTGCCCGGTACGCTCAGTGCCAACGGCTTGCTGATGCTCGGGTTTTCGCTCGGCGGCAATATGCTGTTGAAGCTCTTAGGCGAGGGCAGCAGCACCGCGCCGATCCTGGCCGCGGCGACGGTGTCGGCGCCGATTGATCTGGCGGCGACGGCACGGCGCATGCTGGCGCTGCGCAACCGGGTCTATCATCGCCGAATTGTGCGCAATCTGAAGGATGACCTCCTCGCTGAAGATAGCGATCTCACGTTACCAGAGCGTCGCGCGGTCGAGCGGGCGCGGAGTGTGATGGATCTCGATAATGACTATATCGCGCCGCGCTATGGGTTCGCCGACGCGTGGGACTATTATGCCCAGAACTCGGCCGCCGGGTTCTTACCGAAGATCCGGCATAAGACGCTGATCGTCCACGCCTTCGACGATCCGTGGATCCCGGCAGAATCCTATCGCCGGATCGATTGGTCGTCCTACCCGACACTCTCGACGGCGCTGACCCGCAAGGGCGGTCATGTCGGATTCCACGGCACTGATTCACTGGTGCCGTGGCATGACCGGGTGGTGGCGGCGTTTTTTACGATCCAGGCGGGGGCGGCGTGAGCGCCTGGGCCAACTCAGTGATGACGGCTCGTCCTCAAAAGCTCGGCGGTCTATCACAACGAAGTCCTGGTCGGACAGATCACCCCACTTTCGGGCGACCGATAGGCCGGGTCGCGCTGGGTGCCGGTCCGCAGATCGTGCGGCCTCTTGTTATAGGCTAAACCCTTCAGGTTCAACGCGATCCGCACCCGATAAAGACGCTGTCGATCGCCAGTAGCCATGGGGCCGTCAGGGTCAACTGGGCACGGCGGGAGCGATGATGCCCTGGCAGGGTCCGAAGCCAATGCTGACATACCCCTCGGCGACGGCTCGACCGGTCAGGCCGATTAAATCGCCGTCCAGAAGGAAGGCGCGGGTTTCGCCATTGGGCAATTCGGCCGGTTGCTGACCGCCACGGGTGAGTTCCAACAGGCTGCCCAATCCGCTGGCGTCCGGCGTCGAAATCGTGCCGGTCCCAATGAGATCACCGGGGCGTAGGGCGCAGCCGCCACTGGCATGGTGGGTAACGAGCTGGCCCAGGGTCCAATAGAGATTGGCCGCCGGGCCAGTACCCAGCCGGTGAGGCTCCAGCCCGGCTTGGCGCATGGCTTGGGTCTGGATGAGCACTTCCAGCGTGATGGCGTAGGCGCCTTTGGCTTGGTCGACGGCGCCCTGGAGGTAGGGAAGCGGTGCGGGATCGCCCTCGGGCCGGCAATGTTGGGCGACACGAAACGGCGCCAGAGCCTCTGCGGTAATAATCCAGGGCGAGACCGTGGTCATGAAATTCTTGGCCAGGAACGGGCCAAGCGGCTGGTATTCCCAGGCCTGCAGGTCACGTGCCGACCAGTCGTTGAGCAAGCCTAAGCCGGCGATATGGTCATCCGCCTCGTCGATCGTGATCGGTTCACCCAGCGCGTTACCCGGCCCGATCCAGACGCCAAGCTCAAGCTCGAAATCCAGGCGCTGGCTCGGCCCGAATTGGGGTGCCGCTTCGCCCTGCGGCAGGCTTTGGCCGTTGGGCCGCCGCACCGGCGCACCTGACGGGCGAACCGACGAAGCGCGGCCGTGATAGCCAATCGGCACATGCTTATAGTTCGGCAGGAGGGGCTGATCCGGCCGGAAGAGACGGCCGACATTTAAGGCATGGTGGATGCCGGCATAAAAATCGGTGTAATCGCCGATCGCCGCCGGCAGGTGCAGGGCGCAATCCACCGCCGGATGCAGCCATGTTTTCACCTCGGCCTGCTCTGGCGCGCCGGCCGCGAGGAGGGCGCTCAGCCGTCGGCGCAGGGCACGACGCTGGGCAGAAGACCGGCCGAGCAATGGATTGAGGATTGGGCCAGCGCCTGCTTCGACGGTATCCTGCGCCTCGCCCATGAGCCCTGACGCCGCTGCAAGGGAAAGGTCGAGGATCATATCCCCGATGGCGACGCCGCCCCGCGGTCCGCGATCCGGCGAACTGAAAACGCCCAGCGGCAGGTTCTGGATCGGGAAATCGGGGTGACCATGGGCAGAGGCGACCCACGAGGCCCGCGCCGGATCATGGGTTTCATCAATGATGATGGTCACGCGGGTACCTCAGCCTTTTTGAAATCTGCCCAGCACGAGGCGTAATCAAGCTGGACCAGCGGCGTCTCGACGGCGAACCGGGTCGGATTGATGATCCAGCGGCTCTCAAACATGAAGGCCAGGCTGTCTTCGATCTTTCGCGGGCCAAGCTCGGCGGCGATCGCGTGTTCATAGCTCGCGCGGTCCGGGCCATGACCATTCATGCAATTATGCAAGGACGCACCGCCGGCCGCAAAGCCATCGGCCTTGGCGTCATAGACGCCATGGACGAGGCCCATGAATTCGCTCATCACATTGCGGTGAAACCAGGGTGGCCGGAACGTGTGCTCGGCCACCATCCAGCGCGGCGGGAAGATCACGAAGTCGCAATTGGCCGTGCCCGGACTCTCGCTGGGCGAGGTCAGAACCGTAAAAATCGACGGATCGGGATGATCAAAACTGACCGTGTTGATCGTAT
>Ga0116229_10008877_pt1 | contig 15501 bp, 9 predicted proteins | sample S1TSphgellanicum_3_FD_87313 | JGI IMG/M metagenome (GOLD analysis project Ga0116229, IMG submission 87313) | Host-associated microbial communities from peat moss isolated from Minnesota, USA - S1T2_Fc - Sphagnum magellanicum MG | ecosystem: Host-associated > Plants > Peat moss > Unclassified... | reverse complement strand
ACTGGTAGGCAAAGGCGCCAGCAGACCACCACCACCACCACCACCACCAAAGCCCATCATCCTTGTCTCCCACTTCTCACCTTCAAAATTCAACAACGCAATCCCTTCCTTCCCCAGTATCCTCCGTCTCCTCCTCCACTCACACCGTCATCACCAGCAGCACCAACCAAAAGCAAACAACAAGCCTTCTAAACCATCATGAAAACACTGCTCAAGAATCAAAGCTCATAACACCGAATGCAACATCACCAATGAAGGCAAAAACCCATCCACAATCAATCCGTCTATCAATCTGTCTGACTGCAAATCTGTCGCGGTGCGCCTCACTTCCTCCCTCGAGCACACGCCAACGATAAAGCTCGTAGGTCAAAACGGAATTGGGCTCGTGCAACGGTTATCAAACAGCAAGCGTATTGGCTGGTGCGCAGTTTTAGGGCTGTCTGTACTCCAAACCCTAATTCCAGTATAGCGTTTTTTTTCTTTTTCTAATTTTCCAGCCCATTTAACCCTGTCCAGCGTCTGTAAGAGTGGGGTTTTTTTTTTAATTAACATCGAAAATTGGGGGAAATTTTCCACAATTCATTGAAATTAGTCGAATTTACAACAGAAAAACATAACTTTCCAAAACTTTTCCCTATTTTTTTTTGGTGGAGAAAGGGCAACTTCAATCTGGAAAAGTATCATGGGTCTCTATATAGACAAACGTTAGGTTTCTAGTATTGGTATAGAACAGTGTTGTGTGTGTAAATGGTTCGGGACTTCCACAACGTGTAAAGCTTAAAAATAAATATATTTATATAATTTTTCAAAATCCAATAAAACAATGTATATATATCTATATATGATTTTACATGATTATGTAAAATAATGTAAATATAAAATAATGCAAAACAAATGTGACTTTTACTTGAGGAGGGGAGATTTCATAATGTTTTTGATGATAAGTCAGCCAAATGCCCCGTTGCAAAAAAAAAAAATCCTATCAAAATACACACCCACAACTAATTCATATGAGTTTGCAAGAAAGTATGGTCGTTAAAGATATATAATAAAATTATCTATAAAGTAAGGAAAACAACACTAGGGCCCCGAGTTTGATCATAAATAAGGTGAAATTCAAAAAAATAAAAACTTACCCAAAAATAAAGAAAATTATTAGCATTCAAAGGGTGGGAGGGGGACCTCAATTTTTGTGGTGAACTGAGTTTCACCCTATCTTTCCTTTTTATTTAGCGCTTCCACTATTGCTGCATATATTTTCACTGCTCTTACTATAATCAGAAAATCCAATAAAAAACCAGATGGCCGAAACCATCACATGGAAAACAAAAGAGAAGGCCAAAAGACGTGCAGCCCACAGGAACCAAAGAAGGGAGAGAGCTACTATAATTAGTCTTGAACTTTGTGCATTAAATGCTGATTTTCAGCATTTCATTCCCAAATTTAATCAAAATTTCTGACTTTATGGATACCTCTGGAAGAAGGGTTTGGGGTGAAAGGAGGCCCGAAGACAGGGTGACTTTAGAAACAATTTTTCGTATTTACAATTACACAGCCCGAAACATTTACACGGGGTATAAGCATAAAAAAGAAAATATACACTCCAACAGGATAAGTGTAAGTGTAAAAAGTTGGGTGTGTAAGTGTAAATGACTTACACAGGATTTACACGCCATATATGCAGCTATTGACACTTACACACACAACACTGATATAGAACATATACATAAATAGATGTAAATAAATAAAGGTAAAACACATGGCATGAAACAAAAAAGAAAGGTTGACGTCCAATGTCCAAACAAAAGACAACACCCAAAAGCACAAACGGCACAATGGGTAACCCTAAGAGGAGAAATCAAATAACCTAGGACCTAAACCCATCACTAGTGACACGAAGCAAGTTGTGCAAGGAGATGGCCAAGGTCAATGGAATAGGCTTGTGCCTACAAAGAAGTCTAGGTATGTGGCCAATTAGATTGTTGGAACGGGAACCTTAAATCGTTTTCAGAAGTTCTCTTCACTGAACTGGCCACTTAAATGTTGTTATAGCCTTATTGGCTTTTCCTATTTGTGACGAACAAGATTGTTCAAATTGGTGCCTTGAATTGTTTTAAAGAGTGAACTGAACTAAAAGTACTCACTCCTACACGCTTTTGCTAATGGCTTTTGAAATTACATTAGTTTAGTGGGTGTCAACCCTTGGCTTATGACTTTGAAATCATTGTTTATTATGATAACACTAATTTGAAAAGAACCAACATGAGAAATTTGCTCCAATTCAGCTGCAACAAGGTTGCATCTATCTAGGTTCATGCTTCATGCCTTACACAACAAGCCACAACACAAAAAACTAGAAATCAAGGCAGGATGACACATGCAATGTACAATTCAAACATAAAATAAGAAAAATTGCTTGCAGATTTGTGTGCTGCAAGCTAAAGATTCACACAAACTGTTGGAAAGAGAGGTATTGTAATTCAGTAAAATCACCTTTAGCTACAGCAGCTCTAATCAGTCTCCCCTGTGTCAATAATTCTAGAGCTACAACACAGGCACATGTTGGCAATGGTGGCCATGGCTCTGAGACTAGCATATATGTCCCCAACTGCACCATATCAGTGCTGGTTTCATTCATCCCGTCCTCTTCTTCTGCAAACCTTTACCAGCTTTACCAGAGGCTTCTTCAACACAATTCCCACAACCTGAGGCTCTTTCACAAAAATAGAATAAGCTACTCCATCTCCATAGATATGTGACCCTAATCCATTTCCTTCAGTTTTAAGGGCCCAACATGAGAGCTGCAACATGAGAATTTCCGACAGTATCCAATGACACTGTTAGTTATCTCAAAGCAATGGCTTTTGAAGGTAAACCAAGAGAGACAGACATTTTCTTCTCTTGATAAATCCAATTTGAAGCAGGTCTATCAAATGTTGGTGTCTCTCTTGGTTACCTTCAAAGAAATGACACCCATAATTGACAAGAAATCAAGCATTGGCCTTACAATCCAAGACAGACACCCATGCTCTCTCCTCTATCCCAGTTCACGTCTATTGACATCATGCAAACAACAATTTGTCCCACAATCAGAGATTCACTTGAACTTAGCTAAACATAAGATCTGCGTGAGTAAAACATGCAGAAACTGGCTCCACAAGCTTAAATACAATAATCTAAACAGAAGGGAGGCAAATTTAGAGCTAAAAAAGAGGACTATCTTTATAATTACTGGGAACTCCTCCATAATTGCCAAACCTCAATGAAATTGAGGTTCAACCAAACAACAAGGCCATATAGTGATTTTAGATCTGAGACACATCAGCAGTCAGGGAAAAGAGCAAACCCAGCCCTAAGGGATAGAGGAGGAAAAAAACAAAAACAAAAGAGAATAACAGTGAAAGACATGTGCACGTTTAGAGAACTTCAACAGAAACTTGAGAAATGGTAGTGAGCAGCTATCATGAAAAGACAGGAAATGGAAAGAGATAACCCACAGAGGGCGGCAGCTCAGCACAAGTGCAATAGCAACTTAGAGAATGTCAGAATTCAAATGTCCTAAAAGAGTTGACACGAATTTCGTTTCAGGTCAACCAAAAAAATTCTCATAACCTGCTCAAAAAACTTGTGTGCCTTATTCAGAATCTATGGTTGTGTGCAGAATCTATGCGAGTGTGCCCTCGAGAAAATCGGTCAATAGAGGCTGATGCAGCAAAGCTTGAAAATGTAGCAGAACCCTGAGCATGTCAAAGTGGCCCCGGAGACACCAAACTCTACAGACCCGCCCCCCCAAAAGTGCCAATCCATAACAAGAAAAAGATAACACAGAAGCGCTTCCTCAGGAAATATTTTTCATGGTTCAAATCCTTTCAATCCGAGAGCCACTTCACAAAGAAGCTCCTTCATACAATGTTAAATCATCTTCCAACTATACTGTCATTCAGGTGTTAAAATGTTCACTGTCTTCTTCAAGATAAAAGAAGTAGAAAGCCATATTTCTAGCCACCAAAGAATACTGAAGAATATGGTGGAATGTAACATCCTGCAAAAGAAACTACTATCTCCTCAGTGCTACTATCAGCTTTTCATTCACCTTTGTTGACAGCAACCGACAGAGGAGAGAGACACAGCGCCGGGCAGTTGTAGAATCACAAGTCTTGGACAGTGAGGCCAGGGGGCAAGGACTGTTTCAACTTGTCCGCCTTATCGGTGTCAAATACACACAATGTGTAGAGGTACTTCTTGCACCTCACCTTGAACTTCACCACATCCTTGCTTCGCTTGATCTTCACTGACCGCGCGTCCTTCCTGCGCGCCGTCAACAAGAAGTCCTTGATCTCACTGATCTGCTTCGGCATTGTGAGCCGCGGTGTCTGCGCCTTCGTTTCGCGAACGATTACAGAAACTAAAACTCCGCCAGACAGCAGCGACGGCACACAAGGCGAAGGCAATCCTGTGCAAGAAGACTCCCGAACACACAGAATTCGAGTCTTAGCGAATTAGGGTTTCTGGCCGCCGTGAAACCCTAGAAAATCCTCACAACCATCAGTCCAATTTATTCATCCACAGAAAAACGACACAATAGTTCATTCGTGAGTTTTATTCAATGCCCATAATATTGTAGGAAAGAACCATTGGAGTTTTTCTTACCAATTTTGTGAAATCGAAAATTTGGTGAAATTTTCCAAGAAAATAGCAAAATTAGTTGAATTTAGACTAGGAAAACAAAATCTTAGTTATTAAGAAAGGAGTGAGGTAGTCTATTTTGGAAAATATTGGTACGAACAACATAGACAAATAGACAAACAACAATATTTTTAATTGTATAGATTGTAGAAAAATTTTAGGAAATTTTTATATTAGCTCCAAATTAATTTTACATTTTATTTTTTGGTATTTTGTCATTGGTATTTTTTTTCTTTGATTTTAAACTAATCTATAAAAAATTGTAATCATAATATAATGTCAAAATTTAAACCCATTTTTAATGTTAAGTAATGTGAATTCTAATTAAAGTATTGGTTTTTAATCATATATGGTTGAATTTCTTATTTGTGTGTTCATAATTAGGTGTGATATGTGAATATGGTATTTGTATTTAATTGTACACTTTGGTGATGCCCACCCAAGTTCAACTCCCACCCCTTTTGTGATTGGTGCAAATTCATCAAACATTTTTTTTTAAAATATTTAGGCTTAAAATTAATTGCATCATTAGATTTAAATTGACATCATTTAAAGAAAATCTATTGAAGTATTATCATTAAAAACTGAAATCATTTTCAAATTTCCAATTCTTTTGTTTAATATAAGTAATACTTTTCAATGTTTTATAAAGTAAATTTATTATATTGTATATGGATGTTGAATGACATTACTAATTGCATGAATGAAACTAAAACATTAGCTAATCTACACACCAACAAAATAATAATGTTAAGTATCGTAGACTAGGGTGAACTTCCATATTGATAAAACAAACAAATGATTTTATTTTTTTAAACATTGAATACATTTTGAAATTATTATTGTTTTGTGTTTCGCATCAATCTACCATGATGTTGTCATATGAAAACGCACAAGTTTTTTCAAAATGTTAAATATGCATGTATGCACCTTACATGATTTTTTCATTTTATTTTAATCATGCAAATTGGAGAGATTTTGCACAATACAAAGTGTTTTTGGATAGCATTTGACAAATTTAGTTTCATTCCAATTTTATTCTTTGCACATGAAAGTAATGTTCAAAAATGCTTCCTTGGAAGCATTTTCACACATTTGCTTCATTATTTCATTTCAATTTTACAAATTGAAGAGCTTTTGCACAACACAAAATGTTTTTGGGAAACATTTGACAAATTTTGCCTTAGTTTCTGACTTGGAGAACAAAATCAATTGATAAGAAAAAAGAAATTGGAGTTGAAAGTTGAATGGAAAAAGAAACAACTTAAAATAACATGTTGGCAATTTGAGATCCAACTTAAGAAATTGGAGCTCGAAGGTAAAGAAATGGAATTGAAAAGACAAGAAGTTGAGACTTGCAACCTTCAATTTCAACTCAAACTAGCTCACAATTTTGCATTAAAAAATTTCAAGCTAAAATAGAATTGCAAAATTAAATTCATGACCTCAACAAGTAACTTTCATAAAAGCTTTTGCCTTATTTTGAAAATGCATTGTTCATTTTATTTTATCATATGAGTTCACAATGATCCTTTTTATTCTTGAAGTGAATTTGATACATTTAGAGTTCAACAAAAAAATAAACAGAGGTTATTGAACTTTGAAGGCATTGCTAATGCATTTAACATAAGTATTGAATCAATTAATAATGGTTTCATATTAAAAGTTATGATATAAACAAAGAAAATAAATGACAACATGATCAAGTTTTACCAAGAGGTAGTAATTGTTGAAGCCAATAATTATTCAATTATGATCAATTGTTTTTTATTATGGACCCACCATGCTTTTATATTTTTGGGAATAATATCATTTTTAATGATGTTTCACCCATCAACTTTCCTTTACAATTTTTATTTATTTTTTAGTTTTATTACAAAGACATTTTTTTAATCTTGAAGGAACAAATGAAGGGTTTTTGGGGGGTTATGGATAATAAATAAATCAACCAAATGTAAACCAAATAATGCCATGAAATGACAACTTTAACTGATTTAATGATGATTAAGCACATGAGAGAAAGGAAATAGATCATGGGTATTTAGGGGGAAGGGCTATGGATGGCAAATAAAATCACCCAAGTAAAAAGCAAATGATCATGTTATGAACTGACATATTTTCATAAATAAAAATTTTATCACGCAAATGTTACAAAACATACAACAATGAAACAAGCACGAGATTCGAGTAGCATGTAAAATGTTGATGAAGTTAATTAATTTTGTGAAACACAATTTGCAAGCCATTCTATGAAATCATATTATAAGTTTTATTATGAATCATATATTGCAATAATGTTATAAATTTTCATTAAGTACAAAAATTTGAAATATATTTTTATTTTGGCAACCAATTGCCCTACACAACACCTCTTTAAATTGATTGTGCATACTTTTTCGTCTACTTCATTTATCACATTTGTCTAATTATTGAAAATTTTATTGTAAATATTTTATAGTAAAAAGTTGTGCAATATTGCACATGCACAAATTCAAAAACACAATTTTACCTATTTTTGTCATTTTTGTGTGTTTAGTCATCTAAAATTTTTAAGTTTTCCTTTTAATATTCTAATACAATGTGAACCTTGATTCAAATGGAATCGAAGTAAATGTTGCACAAATTATTACTTGGTAATGATGATTTTGGTTATTTATAAGTAAGCACTGAAATTTAAAATAATGGATATGTTGAATCTATAAAAATGTATTCATCACTTTCAAAATAATATCTAAATTGTAGCCATAATTTTAAAAAGTCAATTTAACCATTATTACTTTAACTATTGATCATTCTTTTTAACCATAACTTATGTTTTAAATCTCCAAATGAAAAATTTGAACCCACTATCGATATTTACATTACAAACTTAGCATTTCAAGACTTAGTAATGAAAATCGTGTAAAATTCGATCATTCATAATTTGTACGTTTCGCACACTAATATCGTGCATTGAAAACACATTTATCACACAAATATATAAAAAGATGTGAAATTCATGTAACATCTATTCGTTCATAAGTTCATACTTCATTTGTCAACACATTTACATGTGTGTTAAACATGTTTTCAATGCATGATATTCATGTGTAAAACATACAAACATATGAACGAACGAAATTTGCATGATTTTCATTATTAATTTTTCACATGCTAAATTTGTGATGTATTTTTTAAAACTTTTCCAATGGCTTAAAAATGACCCAATTTCGACAAGGTTTTCTATTTGAAATGTTGTTTCAAAAATTCAAGACATTCACAAAACTCTAATAGCCATAGTGGGAATCCATTTGAGAATGTTGAGACTCATTTCTTTAAATCTTATCACTTGGGAGAATATGCTTAAGTATTAAAACATCTTTTAACCCATTTCCCTTTCCATTTTGATCATAATCCCAAGGTTGTGACATTTAATTATTTTCCTATTTTATCGTTTTTAAAAAATATATTTTTATAAAATAAAAAAACATTTTAAAAATTAATATACATAGCAAGGGTGAACATGCCCATCCACTCCAATAATCTTTTTAAATGAAAATTCAGATAAAACATGTAAATTCACACATACCTAAAGTGATTTCATTTATTTTTACATCATTCAATTTTGAAATGTTTGTTCATCATCCCACACTTGTGAAAATCATAAACATTACAAATAGTGAATTTTTTTTTTAATTAATGAAAATTATGAACCTTGGCTTCAAAGGATTGTACCATAATATTAATGCAATTATTCACTTGCAAAGACATTTGATATTAATTAATTAACATGTAAAGTCCAAAACAAAGATATAACGAATAGATCACAACAACAAAATAAGAACAAATAAATGTACATAATTACATATCAACATGGTTCATGGCAAATTAGACAAAATCATGGAAATGTGAATGAATCATGCGTTATTACCATGTTTTTATATTAAAATATTTGTAGTTTAACAATAGTGATGAACATACTTTGATGAAATTTAACTTAGTTTATGACATTTTTGTATATGAACAATAGTTAATAGATGCACTTACAACAACACACTTCCCACACACACACAAAAAAGAAAATTTTGACAATTTAAAAAAATGAAATTCAATTTTTAATAATGAATCAATTTCACCTTTTGGCAATTTTTTGCCAAAAAAATCCTTATGGATTTTTATACAATGATGAAATTGAATTGAATAGTGAACTTGAACATGCCATATTTTTCATCAATTTTTTTGATATAATGCACCATGAGCCTCATCAATTCACTAAAATTCAAACATTAAAAATTAACATTAATTGCAATAACTTCCTCACTCAAGTTGGTGAACTTTGTACAATATACCTTAGCCAAAAGGGTCCATGATTTTCAATTAAGTGGTCATTCTAATTTAAATTAATCATTATTGTATTTCTTTTAAATTATCATTAATTAAACCTTCATGTGTTTAAAACTTCAAGTACGATAAATTTGAAATGATAAATTGTGGCCCCAATTAAATTTTTGAAGCACATGAATACTTGAAATTAACTTTTTCATGATTTTAATTTGGGTGTGTGATCAATTTCTTAATTGGACATTATTGGAATTGTCCTTCCTAAAATGATTTTTTTTTCGAAATTTTTTTTTAATCAAATTGAACATGCTTACAAGGAATGATGTGAGTTTAATGATGTGGAACACATCCCCACACAAGATTGAAAATGTGTGGGAATCAAAGGAACCATTTGGAGCACAAACAATGTGAACTCCAAGTTTGATATTTAAATTTTTTGTGGGTCTTACAAAGTGTTTTGGGATTAAATCTTGTTTGAATCAAGTCATGATATTTAACATGTTAAAAATATCTCAATGCTAACTACAATGTGCTGAGTTCAAAATGGACATGTGTCATAAAAATCATGGCTAAATTAGTTTTGGCTAAACTAACCATGCTTAAATTAATTTTGGCTAAACTATTTATGGGGTGAAACTAACCATAGCTAAACTATTTACGAAGTTAAACTAATCATGATTAAATTAACTTTGGTTAAACTATTTATGAGGCTAAACTAACCATGACTAAATTATTTACAAAATTAAATTAATTATGATTAAACTAACATGGTTAAATTAAATAATAAATTTAACCTTCAAGTTAATTTAACCATGAATAATTTAACCATGGGGAGTTGAACCAAAATTAATTGAACCTCATGATTATTTCAATAAAAATTAATTTATTCATCATTAATTTAATCTTCGAATTAGTTTAGCCATAGCTAGTTTACTCAAAGTTAGTTTAGCCATGATCAATTTAGCCAAATTTAGTTTAACCAAAAAAATTATATCATTACATTATTAATCATTAAAGCTAATCATATATCATTATTAAAAAATATTATAATTATAGTTATAACTACTAATGTTATTATTTACTATTGAAGATTATTATTATTCAATAATAATAATTTTCATCATACATCAAATTCCATTTCAAAATCATTTGTTGTTGTTTGTTTTGCACCCTTTTAATGTTTTTGTTTATTTGTGTCATGTTGTTTTTCGTACACCCTTTAAATGTTTTTTTTTATTTTTAAAATTTTTTTATTGTGAATTTCTTCCTTAATGAATCAAACTTTCATTGGCATTTTGCTTACCAAATCAAGAATGTCAAAAAATATTAATGGAAAAAATGACGTATAAAGAAAATTTTAAAAATTTATCTTTTGAAAAGACAAAATTGATTACAACAAAATTATTATCTCCACACCAAAATGATTTAATCATTGTGATTCTTAGTACAAAATAATGTGGAACCCAAATTAATTATGGTAATATATTTGGGGTTAGTAGGCTACATTAGTTTGCTTATAAGCGCATTAGCCTCGAATAATTATTAACTGTAAACTTCAATTAAGTAATAATATTATTAAATGATTGATTATTAACTATTATAGGTAATCATAACTATTAAAATGTATTAATTACAAAATGAAAGTTTTATTCTAATGGAAATATCTTAAAATCTAGCCACATCACTCCATGAAGATGATCAAGATGAAACTTTTACTTGTTTGAAACATGAAACCATTTGAAATGTTCCTATTATTACCATTTCTTCAAATTGGAGATTTTGGAATTTTCATATCCATTATTTTCCATTTAATGCAAAATGGATGAAACTACGCCATTAAACATAATGGGAAAAACACTATAGACTAGGTAACCAATGAGAATCAATAATTAATGGGCATAAGTAACAATAATGAAAATTGAAACATCCTTTTTTCATTCATGAAAAAAATGACTATCACATTTTCCAAAAACTAAAGTGTTATAAAATCAGTAAACCAATGAGAGTTGATTTGGTACCTTATGTTAAATAGTAGGTTGTTAATGAAATGAAAATGAAAGGTTATGACTTTTAACTTTTAACTTGGTAGCCAATTAGATAATCAAACTTCTCACTACGATTAATTACATACTTCTATGGAAATTTAATTTGTGTTTTTAAAGGCAAATTTTTGTTTTTTTTCAGCCTAAAATCATGATTTACAAACATGTACATGATTTCTATGAAAAAAACCCCAATTTGCTAGATTTTGAATTCTAAAACTTGAAAAATTTCTATAAACAAAAATCCAATACATAACAAAAATATTAAATGATTCTTAAAATATTTTATTTTCATATGTAGTGTGTAACCAAATTTTAGTAAATCTTATTGTGGATGATAATTAGTTTGATTACATCACAAACTTGACCAAAAAAACATGGAATCTAATGAAGGAAAAGAAAGATTTTGTTTTTGAAAAGCTTGAATTATAATTACAAATAATTGTGAGGGGCCAAATGTTTACTATTGTTGCATCACTAGTTGAACTAAAATTATGTTGTTTTGAGATAGTAATGAAGTGCTTGAATAAACAAGACCACATGGGGCTAAATTTTTTAAAAATCAAGTTGGTGACTTACTTTAGCATGCTTCATTTATCAAACATATGATTTCCATTGCCAAATTCATTTATGCCTCCATATGTTTCCATGGTGTTGTGTGGTTGTTGCTAATTTGAAAATTAATTTTGTTGTGAAGCTTTTGTTCTTGCAACCTTGGATTTTGACAAGGGGTGGTGCAAAGTCTTTGCACTTTTGCAACACTGGCAACAACGTTGTCAAAGTTTTTATTTCCACACAATGTGTTACCAAAAAGTCATTATTTTTGTTGTTGTGTAACTTGGTAAGTTGCAACTATTATGATTATTACCACATAATTGATGTTATGAAGAAAATTTGGAGTGTGGTCTTCTTGTAATGTGATTTGACATGGGTTATACTATTGTGCATTATTGTTACAATGATTCGGACCTTGGCACTCGTGGCTTGATGAGGGGCAGGGAAATAAAAAAAACGTTCTGGAAAAAAAATGTTGTAGTACATGGAATATTTTCAAAAAAATTATAACATAAGGATATACATTTAAATAAAATAAAAAATACATTTGATTGGACGAATAGGTTCTCAATTTCATTTTTTTCATTTGGTGGATATGCATTTGCCAATTTTCAAATTGAAATCACAAGATATGTACAAAGGTTTTGAATACATCCTTAACTTTTGGAATTAATTTTTCCAATCATAGACTTGCCCCACTATTGTATTTTTTGTTGGAAAACTAATAATTTGTGGGGGAGTTGAACCTTCGTTCTTTAAAGAACCTTGCCCAATGTAACACAAGTTTCCTGCCCTAACCACATTTCACATACACTGTACCTAACCTAAAAACACACACATCATAACAAGAAGCCATCCTTGTTATTGATGAGCTCCACAAATAACCTTTGCATGAACTAAAATATCAAATTATTTGTTAGGGGCACAAAAACAACGAAGTTTACAAGATTTCATAACCAAAACGATAATAAAGGTAGGTTTAGTTCCAAATCCAAATTGTGAAACAAAGAAACAAAGAACAGGAACATGACACGTGAAAAATAATAATCCAACAAGATTTTATTGCAAAGAAGAATAAAAAATAAAACAAGGTTATAACAAGAAAATGTACATAAAATTAATGTTGAATAAATTTAAAATAGTGAGGAATTTTACTTCCATTTATACCTATTAGGCACCTAACTTAAGAACTTTCAATTTACATGTGGCCCATGTGCACCCATGTATGAACTATAAGTTTTTTAGAAGTGAACTAAGAATGAATTAAATGTGAGTTGAGAGTTAATTAAGAACTAACTAGAAGTGAATTAAAAGTTAATTAAAAATTAATTAGAAATGATTTGAAAATGAACTAAGAGTGATTTAGAAATGAATTAAAAATGAACTAAAAATTAACTACAAGTGAACTTAAACTTAACTAAAAACTAACTAAGAGTAAATTGAAATTAAACTAATAATTAAATACAAATTCATTACAAATCATGGATGAACATTTATATGAATGAACTCCACATCATTGACATCCTTGACATTATTGGTTCTTTGAGGTGTAAACTATCATTCAAATTACTCAATCCCATAAAAAATATGTGTGGCTTCCAAGCTCTACAATTTAGGCTAGTATAACTATAAGCTACTATAATATAACCTCAACAAAATCTAAGGTAACAACAACAAAATTAACACCAACAAAACCATGCATGTGCATGCTTTAAACATTTGATGTTAATGGTGCTCTATAAATTTTTCTACCACATGGATGATTAATATCACTAATGGACTCGACCAAATGCACATCATTTTATTTAGTCATCACTTAAGGCCATAGAAACCTACAACCTAACACTTAACCAATAAAGTGCAAGAAAAGAAAAACAAGTTTAAGGCATGGCATGGATATTTACTTGAGTTTGAAGAAGTGCATGGACATGGAACAAATAGTGCAAGAGACATGGAGTTTGAAAAAAAAAAGATAACCAAATTCAAAGGGTTTAACTTGATGACTTACCTTGTTGGTTGATGTAAAGGTGCTATTATAAGATGTGTTTGAATCTCCATTGAAACTATAAACATTTGAGTTGGAACAACATTTCAACAATTGTTATAACTGATGATAATAACAACTAGTAAAATATTGTAACAACCATCGGCTACAATAACAAACCAATACCAAAAATTACAAGGAGAAAGGAGAGTTGGAAAAATGTTTCAACAATTACAACAACTAGTATAACTACAATTATCGACTACAACAATGAAGAAACATAAAAAATTACAAAGAACAAGGAAAGGTAGAAAAACATTTCAACAATTGCAACAAAAAAAAAAGTCACAAGGGAAGAAGGAAAGGAAAAATATACAATGTGCATTCAATGCATTGCCAAAAGTTGCAAGGAGAGGAGAGAGGTTGTGCTTCACATTTAAGCTTTGTCACAAAATGTTAAAGTTGAAAGTCACAAGGAGAGGTTGAAAGATGTGCATTTTCCACTCAAGTTTCGTCGCAAAATATTAAACCTTAAAGTCGAAAGTTGAAAAGGAGAGCTCATATGCACTACACATTTCACATTCAAAGCTTTGGTGCAAAATGTTAAATCCTATGAGCTCCATCTCCATCTAATAATCTAATCCCGAAATTGAAATTGGTTATGTGCCATAATGCTAAAAAATGCATCGAATATGCATATTTGTACTATGTAGATATGAACATATTGATACATAAATGTTCATATGTGCATATTAATAATCACACATCATGCCTGGATATGCATGAACATTGGTTACAATGCAAGTGCATTATGCCAAATACATGCAGGTATTGCAAACACCCCCAAGCATCACCTAAGCATCTTGGTTTGATCCCCTCAAGGTATCACCTTGAATGATGCCTTGATTGAAGATCGGAATATCGGTTTTCACACAAGTGATAACTAGATTTAAAAAAAAAAAAATTAAACCAGAGAACTGAGTAAGGTTTAACCCTTTATTCGAATCCATGTCTCATAGTTTAGCTGCCTGAAAACTTAAGGTTAGGTTGGAGTTGCCGCATTACAATGGCTCCTTCCAACAAACCTTAAAAATTTGGATAAAAGGGTGTTGTTTCTTAACTCCTTTTACTATGGTTTTTTTTCCTTGTAACATTGTTGTTTTTTTAATGTATTTGCTATTTGTTTTGTTTTTATTTTTGGTTTTTTCTTTCATTGCCTTGTTGCTTTCATATTTTGCTTGCTCTCACACCTTGTTATTATTACACTTGGTGCCTAACTTGCTTTCACACCTTGTTGTTGTTGCACCTTGCTTGTTCTTGCGGCTTGCTGTTGTTGCACCTTGCTTGCTCTCACATTTTATTGTTATCTTGCCTTGCTTACTTTTGTGCCTTACTTATTCTCGCGCCTTGCTACTCTCACACCTTATTGTTCTCATGCCTTGTTACTCTTGCGTTCGTGCCCTATTTGATCACACACCTTATTGCTTTCTAATGTTTGCACCTTATCGCTCTCTAGTGCTCATGCCTTGCTATTCTCTAGTGCTCATGCCTTGTTGCTTTCGCTTTTGTGCCTTATTGCTTATGCTTGTTGCCATGTTGTTGTTGCTTGGGCATTGCACCTTGGTGCTCACCATTTTCAAATACCTCTCCCCCCATTGTTGTTTTTTTGCCTTGTTGCTCCTTTTCATGCCTTGTTGCTCTACTTGGTCAATTGGTACTCTCTCCTCATTTTCTTGTGCAAGTGGAAGAGCTTGGAACAACACCAACAAGCTTCATCCAATAATAAAAGTTTTTTTTCCCCCCTATATTTTTGAGTTTTTTTTTTTTTTTTTTTTTTTTTTTTTTTTTTTTTTTTTTTTTTTTTTTTTTTTTTTTTTTAATTTTTTTTTTTTTTTTTTTTTTTTTTTTTTTTTT
>Ga0116229_10008876_pt1 | contig 15502 bp, 11 predicted proteins | sample S1TSphgellanicum_3_FD_87313 | JGI IMG/M metagenome (GOLD analysis project Ga0116229, IMG submission 87313) | Host-associated microbial communities from peat moss isolated from Minnesota, USA - S1T2_Fc - Sphagnum magellanicum MG | ecosystem: Host-associated > Plants > Peat moss > Unclassified... | reverse complement strand
TAGCCATTAATAGAATAGCCACCAGTAGCCATTAATAGAATAGCCACCAGTAGCCATTAATAGAATAGCCACTAGTAACCAATAATATAATAGCCACCAGTAGCCATTAATATAATAGCCACCAATAACCATTAATAGAATAACCACCAATAGCCATTAATAGAATAGCCACCAATAGCCATTAATAGAATAGCCACCAGTAGCCATTAATAGAATAGCCACCAATAGCCATTAATAGAATAGCCACCAGTAGCCATTAATAGAATAGCCACTAGTAACCAATAATAGAATAGCCACCAGTAGCCATTAATATAATAGCCACCACTAGCCATTAATAGAATAACCACCAATAGCCATTAATAGAATAACCACCAATAGCCACCAATAGAATAACTACTAATGGCCAGTAATAGAATAACCACTAATAACTATTAATAAAATTACCATTAAAAAACATTGATAGCCACAAATAGAATAGGTACCAATCGCCATATATTATAATTGCTTAGGATTACCAAAAATAATTTAAGGTGAAATAATTTATAATAAACAAAAATAATTTAAGGTGAAATAACTTTCAATACTCAGAAATAACTTTTAATAGCTACAAGTAGTCTAAATTGAAATAATTTACAACAACAAAAAAAAACATATAATAGAAAAAAAAATTGACAATAGCTAAAAATAGCCTAAGGTGAAATAAATTAAAACGACCAAAAATAATTTATAATAACTGCAAATAATCTAAACTGAAATAATCTATAATAGCTAAAAATAACATAGAATAACCAAAAAAAATTACAATAGCTAAAAATAACCTAAGTTGAAATAAGTTAAAATAGTAAAAAATAACTTAAAATAACCAAAAGTAGCGTAGGGTGAAATAGCCAAAAATAACCAAAGGTAATTGAGAATAGCCATAAATAGCCGTAAATAATGTAAGATGAAATAATTTAAATTAATGAAAAATAGTCATATAATAATTGAAAGTAGCTTAACATAGGTAGTATTATTATATTAACAAAAAAATCCATTTATTAAAAAAAAATTCAAAAGAATAGTCATTGAAATGTTATTGAATAATGATATTCAACTTTTTTTTTGTTCAAATGATTTTAAACTTTCAAAAGGAAATAAATGTAATTATGTACATTATTGAATTTTTAAAAAATCTCAATAAGATATGAATTTTCAAAGTTTAAGGGTTTAGGGTTTCACAATGAAGATGAAAGACGTGAGTAATTGTGAACTCTCATTGGGTGTGAATTCATTCACTCACTATGATTGGAGGAGTGGGAGGATGATGAATTCCCTCCACTACTCATAGGTTTATGGAAAGTTTTGAACTAGGGATTAAAGGAGAAAAGGATTTCCCTTCACTGTCATTGGTCAAAGGGAAAACCCATTTTTTGGAAGGTAAGGAACTCAAAGGAGAAATTAGGGGAGGGGTATCAAAAAAGAAAAAAGAAAAAATGTGTGTGTTAGGGGGAAGGATGTTGTTTGTATGTGGAGGGAAGAGAGAGTAAGCTCTAAGCAAAAAGTTGAACATACATAGGTATTGGTGGTGTTCAAGTGAGGGGGGATCAACCTTTTATTCACCTCTAGATTATTAGCTTGAATGTCAATTTCTTTTAAATCCACCATTAGATTTTTTTGAAACTTGAATTAATTTTAGAACATTAACTAGGCCATGTGATCATTAAATTTCAGCACAATTGGAGCTAGGAACAAGGAATATCAAGTTGAAGAATGAGCATGGGTTGTAACAACAAATGTTAATAAACTTGGAAACCTACCCTTACCTTCTATTTAATTTTTTAAAAGCTCCCATTTGGTAGGGTAAAGGTTTGGTAAATTACAAACTTATCTACAAATTTCAGTTCATTTGGACCTTAAGTGCAAGGGTTGTGTGCTAAAACATGTAGGGGTATGATTAGACCCCAAGATGATCGAATGCCTAGATCCTAGAGTTCCATCATTGGATTGTTATGAAATTTGGTGAACATGGAAAAGACTTGTAATACTCAAATTATTGAAATTTTCAACTCCATCAACATTATTTTGTGGAATTTGAACTTTAGTGAATCAAGCCTTGGTGGTTGGTCTTGAGTTTCACAATTTTATAATCTAGTTCTATCATGTAGTTGTATCTACATTGCTTTGCAATTGTATGAAGGTCATGTTCATTTCTTAGATTCAATCAATTTACACATCTGCATTGAATTACAAACACAAGAAGATCAAATTAAAGATGTTTATCTTCCATTTGCTCTTGCAATTCACATCACCAACTCTAGAAAGCACATAAGCATGTACACCTAAAAGAACCAAAAGTGGGAACTACTAGCCATACAAGTGCATTAGCCATGTGCTTTAACCACACAAATGCATCATCCTTATATTTATGTTATGGGGATCATAGTTTAAGGGTTAAGTTAAACTACAATAGGTTCAACATGCTTTTAGGTTTAAAAAAAACCCAACATCCCAATTTAATATTAAAGTTCACCCCAAAAGTGACACACAATTGTGAAATAAACCGAGTTTATTAGGCATGGGGTATAGTTTAAACCACCCACAACACCATCATCTTCATTTGAAGGGGGGTCATGAAATTCAAATACATAGTCACCTTCAAAGTTTATCACCACACCATTATGGTGGGACATGGAAGACATGTATGGAACCACTTATTGGCCATGCCGATATTCAAGGAAGGGGGTAATCAAGTCATCAAGTTGGATGATTTCATCCAAGAGTTTGATAACTAATGTGATATGTAACATTTGTATAATCTTAATTTTTTTACACCTTTCATGGCATGGAAGGGATCATTTTAGTGTAGGATGAGTTCATGCATGCCCATGACATTGAAATTGAAGAATGGTGGCTATATTGGTTTCCCAATTATGTTTCCATCATCGTGGGAACTTTGATTTCAATTGATAAGGCTATAGCTTTTAGTAATGATACAACAATAAATTAAAGGTAGTTACAAGCTAAGGTGGACCAAAAGTGGCACAATCAACATAGTTTACCAAAAATCATTTTTTGGCAAGAACTATCTCTTGCCCTCACTTCTTAATACACTATCAAATACTTTGAATGAAGAAACTTTCATCAAAATCAAAATTGAAAATGACTCAATGAATTCCCACAATTTTGGGGCTTTAGAAAGTATTTAAATGTTTATTCCCATTTACAATCACATCCTGAATGTAAATTGTGTTTTTGCTTTAGTCATACAATTTATGGTAAAATATCATAAAACATTTGTTTGATGTTTAAGAATTATGAATTCATTTTAAAATGTGCGTGAATTTTGACATGAGATGAAACATAAGTTTAAAAGTTTTTCAAAGACCAAAAAATGGTTATTTAGTTTATATATATATATTAGCTTCCTATAATAATATGTTTTAAATAAATGATAAAAAATTTACACATTTTAAAATATTAATTAGAGTTAATAAACATTGCCATAACAAAAGGTACTAGTTTTACACCTTTTGAAGTCCAAAATGGATAGTGTAGTTAACGATGATAGTGGGACAATAAGAAGTGATGGAGCCATTAGGAGTAGTGTTTTTGGCCCTTCCACAAATACACATGGTTGTATTTTATAATTTAACTTGGTTGTGGAATTCTTCTGAAAATTGCCACATAATTACAAAAGGGTTCAAATTTAAAAACTAATGAATTTGTAGGAGTTTCAATGTAAACCCCATGAATTTATGGGAAGCCTATGCATGGATGTGTAGGTCGATTAAGATGACACAACACTACAACAAAAGGTGTCCTTGTACGCTAAGTGATTTCATTAGATTTTGAATGAATTCACTAGTCGTAATGAACACGGATTAGTGGGGAAGTAATGAATTCATTAATTTAGTGAATAGGGACTAGTGAATTACACCCACATTTTGTAGTAGTGCAAGGTGCGACAAAGGCTCAATCTATTTAATTTTGGTATGGGATCCTAAATAAGGAATTAGAGATATGGGTGTGAGATGCCATGTTACTTTAGCTTGCACAACCCACATTAACTAATGTGTTCCAATTGTTGAAACACATTGAAATAAACATGGTGGAGGAACAAATGGTCACCCTTAAGTTCAACAAGAAAAACCTAAATATTTTTTTGACACTTTTGGCCCAACAAGCATGTGGTTAGCCTACCAAAGTTGCATCGCACAAAGGCAAGGGGCCCAAACAAGAACTCAAAGGCAATTTTCCATCATATTCGACAAAACAAGGGGAAAAGGACAAATGTTGAAGATGTGGTCAACTTCATTGGAAGAAAGATTGTTCAATCCTCCTCAAGCCACAACTAGTAGAACCCTAACCCCAACCAACCTAATTATTTTCCCTCCGAAGTTTAATTTCATGATGTAGACCATTTTTTCACATTACATCCTAAACTTTAACAAGGTCAACCCTAGGCGAAAATGTTGGGAAAGTTCAAGGCTTTGGCAACGGCCAAAATGGGAAAGGTATAGTTAACAAGGAGTCGACCACTAAGCCAATCTCAAAGCAACCCGACTCCATGGAAACATGATTTGCACATTTGGTGGTGAGTGTGACGACTAGCATGGTGGCACAAATGAAACCCAATGCACCTATGTCAAAGGCACCTCAAGATCAACATGACATGTTATTCCCTAGTTTAGACCAAGGATATATTTGTGGAGCTAGATTTTTAGGGTCACTAGCCTCAAATGATGGAATATCAAACGTGCCAAGGGACATTCTTTCAACAATTACCCCAATGACCAAGGCAAGTTCTTGTGGGTCACAACCACGAGGTGTTGATGAAAGATTAAATATTTAGGGTGGAAAGGCCCAATGTTAAGTTCACCTCCAACAATCTTTCGTGTTGACAAACATCAACCTTAACCCCATGGGGGTATTGACATATGGTCTTGTGCCAAATGCATTGACTTAGAGGATGCTTAATCCCAACTTTGAACCTAGGGCACTAAACATTTTGTTGGGGGTGTCCATATTAGTGTATTAGACACCATTTTTTTCGGTTGAAATTCTAACTATTCCCAATATCCAACTAGTAAATGTGCTTTGTTTTATAATTATGTTATGTTGGGTGGGGGAACTTTGGGGATGTTGGTTCATTAACTTATGATTCATTATTGACTACAATTAGGTTCACATTGTTTTTGAAGCCACCCAAACACAAATTTTCAATATTTCATCATGGCATGTTGTTGTTGCCAAGATTCAAAACCTTTCAACACATCCTACCATTGATTGAACATGAGTTATCATTGGTGTGCTGGTGGTGCATAACAAAGATGGTGTATTTTAGTTATAAGGGGCATCAAGACATTGATATCGACTCTACAAAGTTTTATTCAATTCATGTCTTCAACCATTGATGTTGGGCAAAATAGCATTGGATGGTCTTGGTTTGACTAATGTCAATTTGTAGTCATGCCCATACTAGGTCTTGACATCCATGGTGGGTCAAAAAAGGCCTAAGGAGGGTTAATTAAACATGAGATTGCGATCTATGTTAATATCAACAAATCAACAAATAAACAATATTATAGTGTGGGCCTAGGTAGTGGTTACACATGTTACATCCTATGATTTATTGATTGGACAGGTGATGTTGTATCCCTTAAGAGTTACCATTGATTTTTGGGGAAAAACCACATACTATTGACCAAGATGGCAAACAAGAGCCAGTCATAAAGCTTCACTACCAATGAGACTTATTAGAAGGCAAGTAGGAAAATCCAACAAATCCATTATGTTGGCTATATTTTCAAGCCTTCCACATGGGTTTCAACTATTGGAGGGTAATGTTCATGATTAGGATGCACCTCCAAGGGGTGAATTGGTGATGTCAGGGCCACAATGGATTCCACTCATTTTGGTTTCTACATTGAATGTTAAACCACCATGGGGCACATTGACCAAGCCCTAGGCATTGACATTAGAAGAAATCCCCTAAAATGCAACCAATTCATTTACAACTACATGTAACTAATTGTCATTTGCAACTAGCTCTAATTGGTTTTACAACTATTTTGCACCCTTGACCATTTGTGCAACTATGCTACAACTACATTTGCAACTAATGATTTTTTCATTTTACATTTTTAAATTGTTTTCATCCATGATCATGCCCATATGTCCCATTAGTTACAAACTTAGTTGCACCATTCAAATCATGTTAAGATAGCCCTTAATGGTATACACAAGTGTATTAGGAAACTTTTTGAAAAGTATGTGTACTTATGATAAGTTATATTTTGGTATAATGGGGGTTATGTTTCCATTAGTGTATTTATAAAGTTGTATTTAGTTTGTATTTAGACAAATTAACTACCTACCTACCTACCTACCTATATATGCTTGTTTACTTACCTAACCTAACCTACCAACCTATCTACTTATATGTTTACCTACTTATCTAACCTAAGTCGCTTACCTTCCTAACGTAAATTACCTACTTATTAATTAATTGATGATTAATTAATTACATTTATTTTTAATTAGTTGATAACTAATAATTCATACCTAGTATGCATAGTTAATATTTTATAATTACTCAATATATTAGTTATTTATTTATTTTATTATTTAAAAGCCATTAATGAAATCTTATAATTAATAAATTAATAAATTAATTCACATTTATATAATAACAATTGATTTGTTGATATATTTCTTATTTATGAAACTATTATTTAAAATCATAACTACTATAATTAACTACTGATTATTTATTTTAAAAATTATATGAAAGTAGTAATGAAAAGTTATAATTAATAATGTACTTAATTAATTATTACTTAGATACTAATTATTAATTGGTTAAAATTTTAGTTATTTATTTTTTAACTTAAAAAAAATTAATGTAAAATTATAAGTAATAATTTGGCTAATTAGTTAATATTATAATCATTTTTTAAAATTTATGAATTATGAATTAATAATTTGTAATTAAATGAATCAGTTAATTAGTTAGCTTATTAAATAGTTAGTTAGTTATCTATTTAGTTATATAATTTATAAAATTAAAAAATAAGGTAAAAGATATGAAATAAACTTTCTAGTTGCAACTTAGTTTGACAAATGAAGGACAAATTTTGTCACAACCCCACTTTGGGGCTAAGTGGGAGAATGCAACTCACACTCCCAAAAGTGGGAAAATGGAGTCCTCCGGGACTTCCAAAAATTCAGAAGACAATTTGAGGGGTCAAATCTCCTTGCCTTGATACGTTCTTTATATCAATGAAAAGCTCTTGAAGCATAGATGTCCAAAATGGCCTCGCATTGCCCATTTGGACATCTTCAGTCCAAGTTATGGGCAAAAGAAGGGTAGGGAGTCAAACTGCCAATTTGACTCCCGACCACTAAGAGTCGGGAATCGACCTTTTCCCGACGTTGCCTCAAGGAGTGCGACACGGCGTTGGAAAGCCCTCAACGAGAGCTACAACTTTGGTTCAGATCTTGTCCCAATCCGAGTTTGGGGCGAGGAGCTATGGCCGCCCAAAGTCCCGGGATTTCAACTCGGGATAGTTTCGGGACTCCAACTTGGGAGTCCTGGGAAAAAGAGCCATTTGGATGTAGCCTCCGCGGTGAGACGCAAAGAATATTATATGGGGGAAGGTGGTGGCTTCCCCCGAGTCCGGGCCGTGGTGAGTCAAGTAGTCTAAGTTGCCCGTGGCTTGTCCCAACACCCAAGGGTGTTCCCAAATGCTAACTAACCCTCTTGTGGTTGGTTTTGGATGCAGATTCAAGCTTGATCTTCTAGTCCATCTTCCTAGTCTAATCCCGGGACTTTTAGCACGCCCCTCTACCCCTCTTTAGTGCTAGAAGTCGGGAGTGCCCTTCAAGTCCCAACTTTCCGCAACTCAACATAGTTGGACCCTCAAGTGGGTTCAACTCGGGACTTGGGAGTGCGTCAAATTTGATCATTTGCACAAAAAAAAATCCCAATCCTACCATGCATCTAAGATGAAATTGAAATTTTAAAAGACTTTTGTATAACCTTAAACCCATTTAAAACATTTTTAAATGTTTTCTAAAGGAAAAAGTCAATGGTGAATGAAACTAGTCTCTACACTTTGCTTCAAGGTGCGTAGTAGAATGCAGACAATGGTTAAAACAATAAAAAAATACCCTTCAATCTATGTCAATTAAAAATCCACTAGCACAACATTCATTCAGACAAATTGTTGGACCTTTTCGTCATGCAAGGGTTCATGTACAAAAGCTTCATTACATTTTCATGATGTGTTAACCATAAAAACTTTAAAGAAATAATTTTATCTTTTCCAAAAAAGGAATATGCATTTCCAAATCAAGAAAGGTCCTAGACTTATGATGAAAGTCAAGAACCAAAATTCATAGTATGTTGGATTTTAGATCATAGCAAACAAAATGATGAAAATAAAATGCCATCATATATTTTGTAATGTTTGGTTGCAAATTTAAAGTTATTGTAAGGTGCATTAACAATTGGTGTTAGGGACTTTAATGTTGAGTCTCCAAACACCATGTTAATCATTTAGGACTTACACCTATTTACCATGCAAATTTTATGTAAGTTAACATTCATCATGCACCTACACCCCCAAATTGATTCTCGAGTCTCACTTTTTTTATGGTTTTAAAGGTGAAATCACCTCTGATTAGGGCGCATGATATGGTGTTCAAAAGCTAGACTTCTACACCAATGATTTTGAATTTTATTTTGAGAAGTCATGAGTTTTCCAAGTTCTATAATTCAATTTGTTTATAACATTGATTTTGTTTTTTTAAAGAACATTTGTTCCAATTTTCAGTTTTGCATTAGAGATATGTAAAACATGTTTTTTGGAACTTTTCCATTTTATAATGATGTTGAATTGTATTCCACAAATAATATAGTGTAAAAGTCACATAGAAAAAAAGAAATATAAAATTGTTCTCATTAACTACTGAACTTATTCAAGAGAAAATGAAGAAAGGCTTTTCAATGTGTCTAGTTTAGTTATCAAAATAACCTTTTTTTCTAGATTCTTCCTAGTGCCTCTATTTGGAATATACATATTTTTTACGACACTTGGGGTTCCAGTAAATTTAAATGTGTTTTATTATCCACAAAAAAGGTTGTCCTATAATTAATAATATGGAAAAACAAATTGATTCAAAAACATGTTATGGGCAATATATTTTATTGATTCCATACTTTGAAATCCATTTCAATTTTATAAAAATTGAGGCCCATTTCCTCCACTACCAACCAAGTTTTAATATCCCATGAAAATGTTAAGACTTTTTATGTTAGAGGGAAAAGGAATGCCGAATATTCACTGATAGATTCTAAACTCAATTCATAAAATAAGACCATATGTAAGAAGAAGATCCACCGAACCCAAAGTGGTTCAAATTGCAATCTTTATAAATCACATCTAAAAGGACATCTCCTAAGCAATTTTTGTTTTACATTAATAAATTTGCTAGTTTTGTTTGAATATGACAATGTAAAAAATTAAACCATACCTTGGCTACACAATACAGTGAACATTTCATGCAAGTGGCATATAATAAACAAACTAGGGGCATCACCACTAGCCCATGCAAGCAAAGTCTTGAAATTGATCATTGTGGTTGTTCTTAGTAACATTGTACTAACGTTCTTAGTACATTGAATGTTAGTATTTTTTACACGATGTAGGTGTCTAGTTGCTTACCACTATACCCATAATGAGTGAATCGTATGTAAAGGTGAATGGGCCCAAACAAGATATAATGAACTAGTGTGTTTACTTGATATTAAGGACTATTATCCTTTTGAGGCCCTTGTGCCAAAAAACACATTTAACATAGAAAGGAATTTTCAAATGAAATCTTTTGTAACTTTTTATTTATCACGTTTTCAATTCCCCATTGTCACATGTTTTGTGTTAACAAATTTTGAATGAGTATGAGTTTTTGTCAAATGCACATAATTTGCCAAATTTTGGATTTTGTTTAAAAACATGATTACAATTTCAAATCACACCCAAGCATTTTTACAATTGAACGGCTTTAACATCTTGTAATCTAAGTTATTTCTTTGTTTTAAACATGATATACATTGCACCACATTTGCATGTCATAAAAGATTCATGAACTTTAAATAGACCTTAAATTTCAAAAAACACACAATTGAGTTTTTTTTTAATTTTAATTGTTTTTAGATATGTCTAATCATTCCCCATTACTAGATTTTTTTCAAATTAAAGATATATATAATATGAAATTAAGAGACCCTTTATGAGAATAATGACATCGAATGAAGTTGTTAAGCATCCTTTGTTAAAATCAACATTCAAAATTGAAACATGACATGATTCTATTTACATTTCACGATATCCATATTAATGATTAAACACAACTTGCCATGATTAACATGTCATTAAACTTGCATCACATTGACATATGTAAAACAAATTACAAAAAATTGACCTTTTGACATAAATTTTAGTTCATTTGAACTCATTTTGACGTGAATGACCCCTCAACCCACTATAATCCTAAGAGTTGTGAAAGGAAAAAAAGAAAAAATGTAGGTGATGAACTTATCACTATAGTTGCAGCAATAGTCATTAAAAAAACCTTCCACTACAACCTTAATAATTATTTTAGGGAAAACAAATTCAACTACACTCCTCTTTCCCTCCCCCTCCTTTATAACCACCCTCTCATTACACCCACCTTTAGTTTGGCGTCACACCCATAGTGGACAAATCATATGTAAACATTTAACCATATGTTTAGCCTTTAAGTTTAGCCATATGTATGGCCATTAAATTTAACCAAATGTTAACTTTTAAGTTTAGCCATATTTGTGGCCCCTAAATTTAGCCACATTTCTAGCCTCCAAATTTTACCATATGTGTGGCTTCCAAGTTTAACCAAAAGTTTACCCATGTATCTTTAGCCATGTGTACTTTAGGTTTATTAAGACATTAAATAATTTACAAGTTGCACTATTGGAATAAAAGGAAGAAAATTCTTATTATATTTTGTTGTGATAACAAGTTTGAAAGTGGGCACATTTCTTGCTTCACAGTCATTTATAGGGATAAATAGGAATGATTGAAATTCTAATAGTACATCTTCATCCTTTTCAACTCCATTACCTTGATAAACTTCTTTGGGTGCACCTTTGCCTTTTGTTGAACCTCTTATGATTATTGCCATTTGAAAAAACCATGGCCATGTGACTTGCATCTTTTAGTGCATTCTTTCAACATTGTTTTTTGACATTAATATTCACCAAGCTCATTTTTTCAATTTTATTGTTGATTTGTTTTTTAATGATGACACCTTTTTGGCAATTGATGATGGTGCTTAATGTAAATATGAACCAATGTTTGAATGTCAATCAAAACTTATTAAATTGTTTCCATTTCAATAAAATTTTGACAAAAATAACACGAATTCATTTCATTAAAAGAAAAATGGGATTTACAATTGGTTCCAATAATTAATTTTTAGTCATAGGGGATTAAAATCCCATTAGTCACATTAGACCAAGTCACATGTGAATATAATCATAAGCAACATGATCTTTGGATTGAAACTAAAAGTCAAGAAAATAAAATTTCATCCTTTGGATTTAGCATATACATATTGTAATTTGTGATTAACATGTGATTAATTTGGTGAACACTAATAACAAATGATGTGTTGACATGTGGTAACATTTTTTAATATTTCAGATTTATTCACATCATCCATTCTAGATGGTTTTAGATTGTGACATGTGGTGCAATTTAAAAACTCCATGTGGCATATTAATTGTGTCCATTTTTTAAGGTTAATTATTTGGTGACATGTGGCACATTTAAGTTCAATATAATATTTTAAATCAATTATGGATCTTTTAATTGAAGGTCAATAAGATGTTGACACATGGCATTTATGTAGATAGGTAAGGAAGGTAGGCGAGTAGGTAGGCTATTTAGGTAGGTTCAAGATAATCTTATTTTATTTTGGGTTTAACCTTCAAGGTTGAACCTTTTTTATTAGTTCATCCCTTGAATGAAACGTCTTTAAAAAAACAATCAAACATAAAACATATCCTATATGCATCTTAATCTCAAAGCCCTATGTGTTGTCCTTACTTGTCCTCATTTCAAATCTTTTAATTTAAGAAAAAGTAAAAATCAAAATGTTTAATTTCACTAAAACTCTAAATCCATTTGCTTAACAAACTTTGCCTATATTTAATAAATATATTAATCTTTAGTGTCAATTTTGTCACTAAATAATTCATATAACATCAAAATGAAATCCTCTAAAATGTTTAGATGAAAGTGACAAAAGTGTTGATTATTTCTCATTTCTAATCACAAAATTTGTGGAAAAGTGTTAGGGTGATGAAACTTTGGAGGCTAGGTATGGAAATGATGCATACATCTAACATAGAGGAAGATATTATACTTGGCTACATATTTAATTTCCCATGGAACAAGTGGATGGAAACATGTTTCGAAACAAAACCTATGTGTGGGCCACTTGGAAAGTGGAAATTACAAGAGTTGATTAGCTTTGAATTTTCATTGTTTGGTGAGATTGCTGCAAATTAAAGATGCACGTGTTGTGTTTTACACAAAGTGAGATGAATGATTAAGGGGTTTCTTTCTTGATTGGCTTGAAACACCCATGAATTACAATTAATGGTGAAATGCTAGAAAGGAGGATGGATCTAACAACCCAAATGGGAAGAAGAAAGAGAGATAAAATATTTATGTTGTCTCCACTTTTTAACAAGATTGATCCTTTCATGGGGGATACAACATTTGCAAACCCTCTATTTGTGGGCGATTCAACCGATGGAAAGGATGTGAAAGACATTCTTATTGGATTCACTAGTTAAACACAAATGCTTACACAACTTGCAAGTGATTTTGTAAGTGAAAAAATAAGATGGTTCACTTAAGACTGAAGAGGAATAATTTGACTTCAATGAATATGCTTTCAATCCTAAAGGAAATTGTTTTGGTGCTTGCAAACCTTATTATTATGTGCACACAAACCACATCTAATCACAATAGTTCATGGAAAAAATAATCTCACAAGTAGGTGGATGAAGTGATGCCCAAATTTCATTGTGGAAGAAATAAAAAATCACTTGTATTTGATGAGGTACTCATTTGTGTTGCTAAGGAGAATCATATTATTGATGAAAATAAATTAGATTGAAACATGATTGGCAACATAAGTCTTTTGAACTCCAAAATTAAAAGCTTGACTTCTCAATGAAGATTCAATGTGAAAAATTGGATATTCATATGAAGGAGGTTGAGAATTGTAATTTACTATTACAACTAGAACCTGACATTTAAAGGCACAAGATGGAAGTCCAAGTGCATAAACTATTAAAATGTCTAATGTGATGTCATAGGTGGTTTGCTTAGCATTTCATATCACAATTTTGTGCATGTGTTTTTCTTTTGTGATGGACATTCATGTACGTAACATCTTGTTTATGAATTGAATGGTATGAATATGTTTTTTCTTCCTTCTCAACCAATTGTTCCATGTTTATATGAATGGTGGCATAATGTGTAATGTGGTTTATACCTAGGGATCATGTGTGAAACTTTGGCAAAAAACAACTAAAAACCAATTTAAATAAAGAATCCATAAGTGAGTAATGACACGTGTGCATAATCGTTCTCAAGAAACATATGTGAAAGACCACACACGTTCATGTATTAAATGACTAAAATAAATGTAAATGGATAGGATATACATATTTGTGTATTCACATCAAATAATGTACATTTAATATATTTCCATGAAAAGATAACACAAATGTTTTTATATACTTTCTTTTTGCTTTAAATATAAAATCATTTGACCGAGTAACCAATTAAAAAATTTCTTCATCATCATCTAGATCTTCATCACTTTGCCCAAATTCTACGATGAATCATAAAAGTATTCAATGAGAAGATTATGTAGTACATAAAATCCTTTATTCAAAACATCATTTTACTTTGGTGTCGCTTGGTTTCAATTGAATATGTAGACCCCTCAGGCTTTGAACATGTCTTTTTTAAGGCATCTTGTAGTGCTTTACTTTAACTTGGAGTTTATTACTAGCTTTTTGTATTGAATATCACCTTCGAAGGTTGCACAACTACTAGAATTTATAAACTAAAATGAAAATAATTGAAAAAGGATAAGCATAATTAGCCAATAGATATTTTTTCACAAAAATAGTTTTAAGAACTTGTCGACAACTTTAAGTTTGTGAAAACTCGCAAGTCATGAGTAGACTTAGGAAAGTTAGCAAAGACATGCAATATTCTACCCTTTTATTGCAAGCAATCATTGGTGAAATATCATGAATTAATTTGCAAGAGTAATGGTCTTCAACATGCTTAGTGGCCATGGTTGTAAGGAGGATAAAGGTTCATCTACAATACCCATCATTGAAGGAAACCCAAAACCTTTTCAAATTTTAGTTTTCAAAACAACTTATTCTTCTATAGTAGGCCATTTCATTGTTGTAGATTTCATGGACAAAAAGTGCAACAATGCATTGATAAATGAACATTTTTACTACACCTTCAAATATTTTGAACACGTTGCATACAATCCTAATGGATGTTCCATTACCATAACAACCAAACATATATGCAAAAACCATAAACTGCAAGTGTATGAGTGCTTGTTCCACAATAAAATTGTTATGGAAAATGGAATGGGTTTATATGACTCTTAAGATTTTTTAAAAGATGGAATAAACATTCTAATCTTTTGCTTGAAACAATCATCTAACAAATCTTGAATGATGGATTGAAATAAGTTTGGCTTCTTGGAACTTGAATTTTATCCCTCAATTACCTTTGTGCTCCAATGCCCATATATAGCACATGAAGACTAGTGAGCCCATCATCACTTGAATGAATGTCATAACTATTGTCTTTAGGTGAATTGAAACCTTGGTCATTTGATCCTTCAACTTCATCATTATTGTTACCACCATTTTCAAGCATGTGGGCAAATAATTCTACAACCAACAATCCTTCCACTATTGAAAGAGTTTTTCTCTCTCACTTTCCAACTTAACATCATTACAAAATAATTTATTGTGTGTGACAAATGCGAGCACAACCTAACCATCTATGGGTATGGAGATATCCTCAAATTCTTCATAAGGTTGGAATGTTAAAGCTTAGAATAAAAACATGTTTGAAGCGGTCAAGGGGGTGAAGTTTACATTTTGGTTCCAACAAGAATGGATAAGGTTTTAGCATGGAAGGGAGAATTTTTTTTCCATGGATCCATCATGATCATAAAATTCAACTAAAAAAACATGAGGTAATTGGAAAACCCATGTGTGTGTATGTGTGTGGGGGGGGGGGGGGGGGGGGGGTGGAGAATTTTTGGGGGGGACCAAACCCCAGGCTTAAAATCATTTTGGTTTTAATTTGGTATCTACCCAACAAATCATTTGGGCATCATCAAAGCTGCTCCCCAACTG
>Ga0116229_10008875_pt1 | contig 15504 bp, 4 predicted proteins | sample S1TSphgellanicum_3_FD_87313 | JGI IMG/M metagenome (GOLD analysis project Ga0116229, IMG submission 87313) | Host-associated microbial communities from peat moss isolated from Minnesota, USA - S1T2_Fc - Sphagnum magellanicum MG | ecosystem: Host-associated > Plants > Peat moss > Unclassified... | reverse complement strand
TTTTTAAAAATTATTTTTTTTCATTTTTTAATTTTTTTTTCTTTTTGGAAAAAAAAAACCCCCGGGGCGCGTAAATTTTTGAAAATTTCCCCCCCCCCCCCCCCCAAAAGGCATTTTGCCCGTGCAAAAGACTTGCTCCAATTTTTGTTTTTAGTGTAATTCGAGAGCATGTTATCTAGTGTATTTTTCCTTTCGTTGTTGTTTTGGGGCCCAGGGGATGTTTCAAAACACAAAATGTCTCCTTATATCAAAAAGCTTCAAAAAATATTATTTGCATAATAATTTTAATAATTAATTTCTAATAATAAAAATAATATAATAATTAAAATATAAATATTCTACACATTTATCTATAAATGAAGGTTGATTGTTTGTTTGTTTGTTTGTCACTTCAATACTTGAGACCTCCGAAACCGTGATTCATCTTTCGTTCCACTCTTCATACCTTTGAAAAGCCCCTCGATTTTGATGAGTAGGAGTGCACCATGTTGGTTTCATAATGTTCCGACCTACGATGAAGAAGTTATTGTAATATTGTTCCTTTTTTTCATTGAAAATTCATTTAAATTAAAATTTTGTAGTGGAATTTAGAACTTTTTTTCGTTGAAATTTCATTTTAAATCAAAATTAAAACTTTGTAATGAAATTTTGAACTTTGTTTCATTGAAATTTCATTTAAATCAAAATTAAAACTTTGAAACGGAATTTTGGTATGCTCTTTGTATTGTTAGAAAAGCCTTCTTCAACGAGTAAGATTTAATGAAGGCAATTTGGAAATTTAATGAAGTTGTGAGAAATATTGAATTTTGAGTAGTTTTTTTTGTGTCATTGTAAATTTAATTAGGATTAGGGTATTAGGAAGGATCGTGACAAATGTAAGGTGGCCTCCAAATATATTTAATAACCTATCAAGCAATTATTGATTTTTTGATAACCGATTAAATTGATAATCACATACTATTGAATTTTCAAATGTCTAATAATGTAGCCGGATGACCCAATTATCATCCAAGTAGGTTATTGGTATGTAGACATTAATATTTTTTTAAATTAAAATAATAAATATTATTATTATTATTATTATCATAATCTTTCGTGCATCAAGAATGATGCCTACATGAAAGGGATTTTGTAACCCTAATTTTTTGTGAGTGTGAATGATGATCTTGGGTTGATTTTATGGAAAAAGTCATTGTAACTATTTCAGATGATGGTTTGGTGCATTGGGATGAACATAGGTTGATTTATATAATAAGGGTGGGAAGTTATTTGGATGAACCTTGGTTGCATTGGAATTATGTTTGGTACAACATTATGTGATACAAGTCGGAACTCATTTGGATGATTTTTGGGTGTATTGGATTGATCATATCATGATGGTGGTTAACTCATATGGATTAGTGTCTTTGAATGAATGATTCATGGTCATAAATACAAAAGAAAAAGGGGGTTTTCATTCATTCATTCGTCTATATCTTTCTATATCTCCTTGTACAACATCCATTTGTTTTTGGGGATGAGGTCTATCTAATTTCTTAGCATATACTAGAATCCATCCAACAAATGTTGTGGAGGCGGGACTGGAACATGGAGAGGGGAGGGGGTGGGTGATCGGAAATTATTTTCAAGCATTTGTTAATGAAAAGGGGGCGATAATGTGTTGTTACCTTGTCAACTAAGGTTTGATTCATTCTTTTGGCTCACCCTTTTGGACCCATGGCCTCGGTTTTTTTTATTTTTAAGGTGGTCATTTGGCACAAGTTTTGAATCAATTCTTCTTTGGGTTTTAGTTTTAAAACCTCACTTATGTGTTCACCAACAATAAAGGTTTTAAAGAGGTGGTTGTAGTAGGTTGATGACATTTGGAAAATGGCGTGCTTCATGGTTTAATGAAATCTCAAGCTACATCCCATTATTGTGGTTCCCAACTAGGGCCCAATTGACATATGAATCCACTAGGGTTTCTCAAACATTCAAACATTACAAAACTATTTGAATCCTTAAAACCTTTCTCCTCTTCAATTAGTGAGGTATTCTAGCTATTCTTGTTGGTTTTGGGATGTTCTAAGAAAAACACGGATGCATTATTGTATCCTCTTTGTAAAGCCTCGTATGGTTGGAATGAGTTTTTGGATGGGCTCGCTTGTTTTTTCCATGTAAGCACTATTTAAATCTACAATATGTGTGTCTATACTATGTGTGGGCAAATGTGTACAAACATTATCAAAGCCGACTTGAAAGCTAAAATCCAAAATATGCATTGGAAAATGTCACAAATCACATGAATGTCAATTCAAAAGTCTCACATAGGTACACAAGTTTTCCCAAAAACCATGAAATTTCATTTCCTTTGAAAAAAATGCTTATAAATTTCATGGATAAATTGCATGGCCTTTCATGTTTGTTTAGATATTATACAAAAAACATCGTCTTCGCCTTATTAATGTTATCACATAAATCATTTTTTAAAAATCATTTGATGATAACCAACAATCATTTGAAAATCACTCACTCTTTCCTTCTTTCCTACCTATGTTGGTAGTAAAGTACTAGACAAATTAATTGTTCGGAGATATGGGTGCCAACATGTATGTAATTAATTGTTGGGGGATGGAGTATATAGATGGGCATGGGTACAACACCATAACAAAACCTTTTTCCTCTGAAGTCCGATCGTAATTTGTCAACAACTTGTGTGAGGTTTTACTATACAACCAACCCGAGCTTCTTCGTACCATTCATTTTTGCTATTTTCACTCCTTCCTCGTTTTCATAGTATTTCTGTTGCAATAAAGTTTTGGCATCTTTTTACTTACCCATGGTTTGTCCTTTGCTTCTTGTAACACACAGAACAACTTAAACCATGTACTACTACTAGTGGTTGTTTTTTTTTCCTCGTTTTCCATCCCATCTTGTAGTGTTTGGATGGTGGCTATGGTGGTTGTGTATGTAATTATGTGTAACAACCTTCGCCGAGATTTCCTTCATTAATTGCGAACCTACTCAAGTGTGCATTTCCCCGTGTCGTGGTAGGGGGGGGAAGTACCATGTAATCTTCAGGTAGATAGTAGAAAATAGCCCTTACTTACTATTGTTTGAGCCATCTACTTACCTAGTAGTTACCTTATTTTCCTACCTATCCACCTAGGTATGAGACCTATTTTCCTACAGAATTGGTTACAAAGGTGAAACCCAAATATTAACTGAGTTGAGCCTCATCACCAACTGAGCAATAAGGGGCATCAAGCAGTGGATGGTGCACTGGTGAGTGCTCGTTCACTTTGGCTCCAAAAAAAAATTAGGTTAGCATTCAACTGGTTGGAACTCAGAAAACCATCAATTTTTGTGATCAACTGAGTTTCATCCTGTCTTTCCTTTTTCGTGAGCGCCTTCAGTGCTGTTGCATCTATTTGTACCACTCGTATCTGTACAACTACTATAATTCGTCTCCAACCTTGTGGGCATCAAATGCTGAGTTTCAGCATTTCATACTGAGATTTAATAAAATCTTCTTACTCTGCAGATGCGACCGAAAGAGGGATTTGGGGGTGAACGTACGCACAAAGAGAGGGTGACTTTTCAGATAACTCTATTGCATGACCCACAAACAATTGAAAGACCAAACAGTACACGCTCTGAAACGCATATTCACGCAGACACTATGAGTGCATATGTACAAAGGGTTGGCAATGCTTACTAATCATTGTGATTCTCACTAATCAAAGGGGGCAAGGCTAACGGTAAACCTAATTTACCCTGATCTACTAACAAGGGGAGGGAGGAGAGGAATCTATTTATAAAATGTTCCTTTCTATTTTTGTGACATTTTAAACTTTATGGGTAAATTGTGATGATGTTGGATGTATCTTGCATCACCTTGCAAAAAGAAGAAAGAGATTATTACCATAATACCTTGGCCATTTCAACACATGTCCATCAAATAATTAACTAGTTTTGAAAAATTCATTTCAACAAATGGAGTATTCCTAAATATTCACTATTATCCTTCACAATATTTTTCGATTTGGAACAAATAATTTTTTTGAAAATTTCACCATTTCTGAAAATAATATAATTAGTGTCGAATTGGCCAAGGTATTAGGGTATGTTGTCAATTGCATCACCAAGTCAAAAGAATGGAAGAGATTGTGTCATTACCTTTTGGTAAGCTTGAGGACCATTACTCGAGTGAATTGATATTTGTTTAACGAGGGTTTTTTTTGCTAATTAATGTAGGTGGGTAACCAAATTTGACTAAAAGTGAGTGATGAAATTCTAAAGTTTTAGGAAACCTTTTATATTATAGTGACAAGAAGCTAGAAGATAATGTTTAAATACGGTGAGTTCAAAGGTTTTTGCCTCAAAATGTGATGAATTTGTGAATTTTCTTTTCCAAAAAATCTTTGGAGCATTTGAATCCCTTTTTTTGGTAGTCAAGTGACAAATTTTCATCCTGAAAAAGAGGTGGTTATCAACTAACTAGTTCAACCCTTAATGAATTAAGGCAAATTCATTGGTTCTCCCATTCCCAAAAAAAAACACACCCAAAAGATCAAGCCCCCTCCCCAAGGCAAAAAAAACCCTCTTGGCTACCTAGTGGCATATTTCATTGGCTATCGAGATTTCTTTACTCTAAGTGTGTTCTACCTCAAATTTCTCTTACATTAATATCCCACTACACAAGTCTTGTTAGTAGCTAGTAGCTAGGCAAATTCAGCTGAAAGATGCTTAATAATCAATTATATATTATCAATTGTGTTCGGAAATTTAAGAGAATTTTAATCAAACTTCAATGTCATACCCAAAAAAGAGGCTATTTTGCTCAAGAGATTTTATACAATTGTGATCAAAGTATATGGGATAAATTGTGCCGCAATCGTGAACAACTTGAAAAGAGGATGAGCCTTGTCAACAACACAAGCATAAAAAAGTGTTGAACTCTCTTCAACTCTGGCGTTAACAGCTGGAACCTAACCTCTTTACCCATTGGGATTTCTTGGCTACTAATGTTCTTGACTACTGAAGGAGAACCCATTGGGTGTCTTGATTATTAATGAAAAACCCATTTAGATCTCTTCAATACATACCTATTAAGGACAACCCATTGGGTGTCTTGATTATTAAGGAAAACCCATTTGGATCTATTGAATACATACCTACTAAGGCCAACCCATTGGGTGTCTTGATTTTAGAGGAAAAACCCATTTGGATCTCTTGAGTACATACCTATTAAGGACAACCCATTGGGTATCTTGATCATCAAAGAAAAACCCATCTAGATCCCATGAATACCTATTAAGGACAACCCATTGGGTGTCTTGATTATTGAGGAAAAACCATTTAGATCTCTTGAGTACATACCTATTAAGGACAACCCATTGGGTGTCTTGATTATTGAGGAAAAACCCATTTAGATCTCTTGAGTACATACCTATTAAGGACAACCCATTGGGTATCTTGATCATCAAAGAAAAACCCATCTAGATCCCATGAATACCTATTAAGGACAACCCATTGGGTGTCTTGATTACTAAGGAAAAACCCATTTGGATCTCTTCAATACCTATTAAGGACAACCCATTGGGTGTCCTGATTACTAAGGAAAAACCCATTTGGATCTCTTCAATACCTATTAAGGACAACCCATTGGGTGTCTTGATTACTAAGGAAAAACCCATTTGGATCTCTTCAATACCTATTAAGGACAACCCATTGGGTGTCTTGATTATTAAGGAAAACCCATTTGGATCTCTTCAATAGCTACTAATAAGGAGCAACCTTGGTAAAGATAGACAAGCAATTGGGGGACATACCTAATAACCTTTTTATACACAAAAAAGTGTAATATCCCAGGCCAATTTGCTCATAGCACCTCCATGGGTTTAAACTACAGTAGGTACCTCTGGTAGGTTATGTGAGGAGAATGGGAGGTCTCTGCCACCTACACTAGCAGAAAAGACTAAATTCTGTTTAATCATTCATCACCAGGAAGGATGGATGTCAAGTGGTCAAGAAACAGTTTTCTGTTGAGTTCCAGTTCCCTGGCTAACCATGGTGGTTAACTTGGTTGCTTTCTTTTACATACCTACCTCCCTACCTAGTAACAATTACTAACACCCTGATTGGCAGTGTGTTTGTAGGTAGGTAGTGAAAACAGCCCTTAACTGTGTATAAGCCACCTATTTACCTTTACCTAGCAGTCACCTATTTTCCTACCTATCAATCTAAATATAGGACCTACCATGTTACCAAGGTGAAACCATCAGTTGAGGTTCATCCACAAGTCAGTCATTAACATTCATCCAATGGATGGTGGGCTGGTGGCTTCTGGTTCACTGGTCACACCGGTCTTCAACCTGATGGTCAAGGCAGAATTTTTCAATGAAGCAATGAGAAGGTGGCAAGTGGCAACTATTTTTCCCAAACCCTAAACCCACTCCAGATCTGAACCTAGTTCACAGTATTTCTGAAATATGGAAGAAGAGCATTGTAGGTAGGTAAGTAGGTAAGTCCCTAGGTGACTACTAGGTAGGTAGATTCTAGATTCATGTGCATGGTTAGTACATAGCTAACCATGATGGTTAACTATGGTACATGAATACAATGAAAAAATGTTTCATGTTCACACATCATCCATCCTACCCATCTTACATGGTGATGGGGTGTGGAGTGCTTGTGGGTGCAAGTTCATTCTAGCCAACCTTGGCTTTCATGGGCAAAAATTAGCCAAATTATTACACAAATTCATGTCTAGATAAGAGCATATAGTAAAATTACCATTGTAAATTAAAAATTATGGCTTGAAAACTAATTGATAACTAACAATGATAGCCAGAAGACAATTCGAGGGATGAAATTTGTTGCTTTTCAAAATTAATGGGTTCCATCACTATGGTTTGATGGCTACATATGGATCACTAATTTGGTTTATCGTCACCTTCCTCCCCCTTGACAATGAGGATCACTAACCCCTTTTACATGTGCTCATGACTTCATCATTATCACATTCCTTACAAGTTTATTTGGATTGCATATTGTTGATTGTTTAGGCTTTTAAATTATTGATTAATCATGAAGTTCATCCTTTATGAAAGAATGGCTAGCAAGGTTGAATCTAAGAGATTGCATGCAATTTGCTTCAAGTTTTAAACTCATGTAGCTTATAGACATTTCAAATACAACATTTTGCCAAATGTTTGTAATTTAAATGAGTGCAACCAACACAAGTTTAGGATGTAACTTGATAAAATTAGTGTGGAAGTTGCCAAGGTAATAGGGTAATTGCATACATTTTTCTTAATTTTTACATGGATCACACATTCCTTAACATATTTGTATAACATAAGTAAATTGTGTTTATTTTATATATCAAAACTTTTTTTCTAGTATCCTTCCCACTTTCATTACACATTTTATCACTACTAGTGTAATTGAACTTTCATAAATTTGGTCAGTTGTAAGCAATCACTATTAGTTTTTGGTCAATCTTAGGAGATGGCCATCACCCAAACCTTTGGTGTAAAAGAGAAAAAAAAACTATGCCAAAATTCCACTATAAACTTATTGGAAAACATGGTGGCCACTGGGTAGGATAAATGACTTAAACATATATTAACACTTATATTAGCATATAAAACACTATTTTCAAAATTAATTATACATGTTCTACTTTACTAAAATAATAATAATAATTCAATGAAATTAAGCAAACAATCTATTTGTCACAACCTTACACCATAATAATTTGACCTTTTCAAAGATTTTATGGCATATCCATTAATCTAAACCTTCCCACTTGTCCCTTCATGTAACAATATTAAATTTAATTACTTTCACCCTAGTTTTGTGATATAAATTTGTCATTTGATCAACATCTTCCTAGTTTACATCTAAATTACAATATTAAACACAATAGAATCAATATTTTTTGGGGGGAAAACTTTTATCAAATTTTGACCTAAAAAATATGATTTCGACTTATACAAAGGATTTTCCATGGAAAAAATGGTCCAAATTCACCAAGATTTTGAATTTTTATTTTCCAAATTGCCATATTTTTATGATAATTTCCAATAAATAGCCAAAGATATAAAAGGATTATAGTTTTCTTGTATTTTCATATCTAATTTGTAGCCAAATCTAACTAAATCATCTTATGGATGATTGCCACTTCAGTTACATTACAAAATTGGAAAAAAAAACCCTAAATAAAATAGAATCCACCTTTGTTCAATTTTCACATTTTTAGGGATGAAATTAAATGTGAACTCCATTTAATATTGCCATAACAAAGTATTGTGAATAAGTGAATAATTGTGAATAAGAAACTTCTCAAATTTAAAATGGGTTAGAAGGTTTTAGTAGTTCCTTTGAGTGTTTGTTTTTAAATAAACCTAGAGGATGAAAATTTTGACTTGGGGCAATAAAATATATATTATTTTATACTCTATTATTTTTGGAGCATTTAATAAATTATGTATCATTGAATTTGTTCCAATGTATAATGACTTTGTACTCTATTAACATCAAAGTTATTATAGAATGAGTTATCATAATTATGTTTGAAATTTTAAATGTGTATACAAAGTAAGCAAACTTGCTCATTGATGGTGAATTATAACATTCAAGTCTCTATATAATGACATTTTGATTAAATATCATAAAACAAACACCACCATGTTTGGACAACGATTTATTAACATATAATGTGATTCATATCCAATATGTCATTCAAGGAATGTCACACTTATTGTTGCATCATCATGTGGTAGACATGGTAATATGATTGTGTTTGATTCACATTTGGCAAAACATTAATAATGCTACCATGCATTCTATATTGCCCATAAAAATAAAGTTTATAAAATTGGGCAAAAACAAGACACAACACATTAAAATGTTTCTTTAATTATGCGAATTTTTAACAAATTGTCTTTAGAAATCATGTTTGGTAATTGATATAAAAGTCATTTATCTTTGTTGATATTATACAAATAACTTATACATATGTATAATGTTGAACTAGGTTTTGGTTGCATTATATACATAAGGTTTAAGTTGCACCTTCCTTTTGATTTTTTTGGGGTAATGATTGCATTTACAAATTTTAGTCATGTATATAATACATTTTCATGTTGTGTATCAATATATTTGTATTTTTTTTTGCATTTCATATGATTTCCTATTTGGGCTTTACATTATTTCACACTACAAGTGACAATAATTAACATAAGGTCAAAATATTAATATATTAAAATTTGATTTAAATGAATAATTTTAAAAATCATTGGTTACTAACATTATTAATTCATGATCATATATATTATCCATGAAATCGATTCCACTTCTATTAAATCTAGACTAAGGGATTTAATTTTTCATTTCTTAAAACATTAACATTTTTAACACCCATCATGTCCTTTTTGGTATCCTTTATTTCTTTTAAAGTAAATTTTTTAAGCCTTTCCAATGTTTACCCACTCCACGAGAGGGTGTTAGAAAGGACAAAATAAACATCCATCCCCAAACCAGTGGTGGAGGTGATATTAAAAGATTGTTAGATGTCATTTTTCACTCAATATTAATGAATTTAATGTTTTAGAATGTATATATTACTTCTAATTGCTTTCATAAAAATAAAAATAATAAAAATAATGTAGACTTGTCAACTTTGATAAAAGTTTTTGATGGATATTTCATTTTCAATGTTGATTTAAATATGTTTTTAGTTCTGATTAAAAGGCGTGCATTAACATATTATTATTTTTTAAAAGTTGAATCTTCATGGTTTTATGTTTTATATTTTATTTAATCATTCAAATATTATTAATGTAAGTTTATTATACTATTCTTAATTTTCATTTAAACCATTATTACATTGAAATACCAAAAAAAATCATTTTCTTAATAATTTAGTTTTTAAATCATAATTATAATGAAATTTCACATTTATTATATACATTTAAAATTTTTATTTTCATAGGAACCAAAGCGACCATTTAATGTTATCATTTGTTGAAATTATGAAAAATGTTATGAAAATTAATCAATATCAATTGATTAAAAACTATATGGATATGAAATAAAATTTAACAATTTATAATACACCAAAACATGTTCATTTCATATAAAACAAAACGACACATCTAAAACAATTTGCAATCATGATGTGTAGGTCAAATATCCTAAGGTATTACAATAATAAATAAAATCCAAATATAAAAATGACATTGATGTACAATAAATTATGCAATAAAAAAGATGAATTTTTTAAATTGGTCGTATTTGCATAAGGGACTATGATCACCAAAAAAGTAAAAAATAAAATACAAACCATTTGATTTCATCAAGTTGTGTTTATTTAATGGCAACATTTTCATATACAATAAAATTGAAGGGTTTCCACAAGTTGCAAGGATATTTCAAATTCATATATAATAAAAAATCACTAATTTTTATATTGTAAGTTTATTAAGATTTATCATTAAGTAATGACATTTGTAATGGTGACAACATTGGTCATCTACCCATATAATTAATGATGTCTGAAATTGCATATTTAACTAATGAATCTCCAAAAAAACTAATGAAAATTTCACCAACTTAATCAATCATGAATACATAAAAAGATCATTTTTATTCAATAGAAGATTCATGCAAAGGTCATTCTATATATTTATGATAGGAAAATTTGGATTGTCAAATATGTCATTATCCTATATATTGTTAGTAACCGTTGATTTTGTCGCAAGACATGCATAAAGTTATTTTAGTTTACTTATTCATATAATGTTTGCAAGCTTGTAACAATGATCAAATGACTTCTTACATGTATAATGTCTTTTAAACATTCATAAATCCTTATTCAAATTTTGCTAAAGATTGATTTTACAAAACAAAAAAATGTTAGATGTGGATTTCAATGTAATATTATTCATAAATATACCTCTTCAAGCATTATTTGATCAATTTTATTTTGTATTACTGCACTTTTAAGTTTTTAATCTTTTGTTTCATCTTATTTAAGTAATTTGAAAACTATGTAGGTTTTAAATGTTTAGGTTTTTTCTTTTTTTTGAAAGTCTATGAATATCCATGTCATTTAAGACATGTTTGCAAAGTATAAATGGGTTCATATCATATAGCTTGTGTTATACAGTAATGATGTGATGCACAAAATGGTTTTAGCCCCAAAAAAAAAACATCAAGGACAATAATACCTTTTTTTTTGGTCCACTAATTTTTTCAATCATTTTTTTTTTCACATAATGCGCACATAATCATATGAACATCAATTTTTGTGTAATACCTTAAGTGAATGCAAATCACAATGAAAGAAAAAAAAAAAAACATTTGCATGCCTAAACATTAAAAACACATGACAAAAAATATTCCATCAAAAATCACAATTTACGCAATAAAAACACAATTGATTTTTTTTTAATATCTTTTATTCTATGGTCAATCTTCATTCTTATTTTGTGTTTGTAACACATTTTCATTGGATTGTTACCAAATTTGTTTTCACATTTCCTCTTATTTGCCCTTTGTGCATGGAATTCACACATAATATTTACATAATTGTAATAAATCACACAAATTTATATAATTTATGATCTATGAAAGAAAAATAGAAATAATTAGAAAATTGAGTACTATGTATAGTATTAAAATGACTTAATTATGGTTGTTTCCACATGTTAAATGCAAAAAATCATTTTTTCATTTTCACATTTTGCATTGACACATGCTGTTTTGTTAACAATTTTTTGAACAATGTTATCATATGCACATGAAGCCTAATTGGACAACACATGTTCATATATCAATGACACGACATGGTGCAATAATCTTGGTATAAATGAATTTCAATGAAAAGATAATAATGATATGATGCAATGTGTAATATGCAATAAAATTTCCTTATTTGCACCAAGACTAAAAAACATTGAAAAAACAAAGGAAAAATAAATATCCTCGTAGAGCATGAAATTTTTTAAAAATGTTCTTGAAGTGAAAGGCATTAATTCATTCCTATAAAAAATCAAAGCACGAACAAGAATTGCAAAAAAAATTCAATTGACATTAGATTTAATTGAATTCAAATTTATAAATTAAATTCAAGTACATTGAATGAAATTTGAATTGGAACTAAATTGAATTCAAGTAAAATTCAATCTCAATTCAATTAAAGACAAATGAGATGCGAATTGGTGGAGACAATATTCAATATTACCCCTCCTCATGGTTTTTGTTGCCTTTCTTGACAACATTGGCAGAGAGTGTCGATTACATTACAGAGAGCACAAGTTGCCTCCATCTCAAAATGGGTTGTTACTTTAGGGGAAGGTTTTGTTTAAGCTAAGAGTTTTGTCAGGTGTACTTCCCCTCTTTTTAGTTAACATGCTTCGTGCGATTGGTGGAGGGTTCGGTTCTTAATGGTTCCCTTTCCTCCTAGTGGCCTGCCTCTTTTGGGCTGCTTGCTTGCCTGGACATTTGGTGCTTGCCCCTTGTTTCTTTCACTCTCGGGTTCTTGGCTGCTTTCTTTTGACATAGTTTGGCAGGGTTTCATCATATAAGAAGCCTGCTGCTGGGGCATAATAAAAGAATGGTTCCCCAGAGACATAAAATGAAGGTTGCTTCATTAGAAAAGTATCCAATGAATCATTCTTTTATGCCCAGCAGGTTGCAAGTGGTGACTGAAAAAGAGGAGAGAAGAAACTGCCTGCTTGTTGGGCCTTTCTTTAGTTTCACAAAAGCCTGGTTGTAGTAACTCATGTAGATTCACTGACAGTTGAAAGAAAGAAAGAAAAGCTGTATTCATTTAAGAAAGTAGCTGAAGAAATTGTTGTGCACTTCTCAGCTGCTGCTACCAAAAAGTCTCCTGAAGTTGAAAATAATATACCTACCTTGGACAGTAGAAATAGGGCTATGTACATTCAAGCCTGCAAAAGGCAACAACAGCCCATAGTTGCATGAGATCTCATTAGCAACTGATAAATGTAAATGACTCTGGCCTTTTATGTCAGGTTCAAAGTCCAAACAACATCATGAGAAACTATGGACACTGAAGCTTACCCATGTGTGCCCCCATAGTTGTTATTGCAGGGAAGTATCAAAGTATTGCTTGCTTCTTCTTCTTTTGTTTTTCCTTGTTTGTCCTTGGCCCTATCTTACCTTTTTTTCTCAACATTCCTTTTGCCTCCGCAGCATCCATCAATTTTCTCCAACTATGTAGGTTCAGCTTCTTTTTTTCCATCCAACTATATAGATTCAACTTTTTTTTTCATCCAACTATATGGATTCAACTAGTTTTTTCATCCAACTATATGGATGGTACTATTTTTCGCAATCTATATGGTTAGATAGGTGTTTCGTTTGTTTGGATGTGAGTGCATCATATAATCCTCCTAAACCATCATGGGATCCTGATTTCACTTTTGAGTGTCACTGGAAAGCCTTCCTTCAACAAGGGAATTATGCATGAGAACATTGTGGGAACATTGATGAGAACATGGTAATGGGAATGGGAACCTTTTCTTGTAATACAATAATCTTCTACCCTTGAAAGATTATGAAACCATAGTACCTCTTTGTCCAGAAAGGGTTATGAACTATCATCCAATTCAAGTGACATGTTGTGGCAGTTTGAAGGAAGAGCACCAACATGGTTAGTTATCCAGCCTATTTTTTTTAATGCTTTTTAAAAATGTGAACAAAAAAGGAAAAGTGTCATAATTTCACCACATGGAGCTCTGTTCAGTGTGAAATGGTTGGTTGGGTAACTTCCTTCTGCCTGACAAAATTACAATGGAAGTTAGATATCAAAGGAAAAAGGAGGATGCCAGGTCCTTTATTAATGTCTGTTCACACATAAATGGTTGGCTAGAGTTGCAATTTTGCAACCAGAATGCCAGGCCCTTTCTTTATGTTGACAAAAATGGCAGTGAACTAGTAAAACAGCAATCCCAGGTCTTTATGGTAACACCCAGAGGAGAGCAGGATTATTACTGTGCCATTTTTATGACAGCTTCCAAAGTTAAATTTAAAAAAAAAAGAAAATATTATAAATATTATAAATATAAATATAAATAAGATAAAAATTCCAAAGTTCAAAACACAAGCATGACATCTGGGGATCCAATGTAGGGTGGTTGGTGGGGGCCACAGTGAACCAGCAGCACCCACCAGTGCACCATGAAGGATGAATGATAAGTGGTCAGGAAACAGTTTTCTGTTAGGAGGTTCCAGTTCCTAACCTAACCAGGGTGGTTATAGCTCAGTTGCTTTTTTTTAAAACTACCTACCTACTTACTTACTAACAACCCACAAGCAGGTTGTTAGTAGGTAGGTAGTAAAAACAGCCCTGACCTATGTATAAACCATCTACTTACCCAGTAGTTATCTGTTTTCCTACCTATCTGCCTATATAGGAGACCTATTTCTTACAGAATTGGTTACCAAGGTGAAACCATATGCTAACTCAGTTGAGGTTCATCCACAACTGAGTAATAACAGGCATCCAGTGGATGGTGTGCTTGTGGGTGCTGGTTCACTGTGGCTGGGTAAGTGGTACAGGCCACAAGAGGATGAAAGTGAATGTGCATTCAATTTTGGTGGATGAGAGAGAGAGAGAGACAGAGGAAGATTTTCATCTGAGTTCAAGTGATTGAATGATTTTGAGTTTCCTAATGGCAAATGCTAATAATGCGAGCGCCATGAGTGATGTGCCATGAGCATTGAACAAAATTTTGATCAATTTAAAGCAATAATAACTTGTTGTTCAAGGATGAATGGTGATGAATGTTGGATGATTAACATATGAATGCATGTAGATGAAATTGATTACTCCTTCCATTTTGATTTGTCTTTTAAAGCATTTTCAAAATATGAAAATATTTTATTTTGCCTAGTACACAATATATAATCGTCCCCCCCTCCCCATCTCTCCCACTCCAAAAAAAGCATGATAAAAGTTTCAAACATGCAACATCCTATATAGTAAAGGACGTCGGGATGAGAAATGAAGCCTCCCCTGAATCCGTTCGTCTCGTCATCCGTCCCGTCATCCATCCTCTGTCCATCCGTCCGGTCGTCCATGCGGATGGACACCATCCCTCTGCTGAGTCTGACACTGTAACTTTCTGCCCACCAAGAGAATGGGAAGGAAATAAACCAGGAGTGAAATAATAATAATTTAAGATGATGATGTTGTCGTTGTTGCAGAAATGTTGCAAGTTAGCCAATAGCACCTGGGTGTTTAACCCATATGCTTTGCCCAAAGTTCAAACTCCCCTATAAATAAACTATAATCCAAGGCTGCAAATTTGTTTCTATTTTGCAACTGGGGGTCCAAAGAGGTACTTCTATTGAGGGCATGCTCCAAAGTTCCAAAACAATTGCAGGTGGGCCAATCAATATGGCTCCATTAAAATAAATAAAAAAGTTGTGAGGGCACCCATGATGTAATTAATGTGAATCACACTATGACATTCCTAAGAACAC
>Ga0116229_10008871_pt1 | contig 15507 bp, 12 predicted proteins | sample S1TSphgellanicum_3_FD_87313 | JGI IMG/M metagenome (GOLD analysis project Ga0116229, IMG submission 87313) | Host-associated microbial communities from peat moss isolated from Minnesota, USA - S1T2_Fc - Sphagnum magellanicum MG | ecosystem: Host-associated > Plants > Peat moss > Unclassified... | reverse complement strand
GCCCGAACCATAAGAATGCGACCACTCGTGTGCAAGGGTCTGAGTCCCCGACTCAATAGAATATTGAGTGGCCCGAATTCACTCTTGGGTCTAAATCCCATGCGTGAATTCTGCCTTCTGCCTTCTTTAACAGATGCTACCCAACTGCTGCAAGGGTTTTGCCTTGGGCAAAGTAAGCATTTTGCTCAGTCCGCAATTTGTCGCAGAGTCTGCCTGCTGGCAATTCCACATCGTCGTAGGTGAGGACTTGATCCTTAGGAATATCTCGCTTTAGTCGGCATCCTTCGGCTAAACCCATTGGTAAGAGGTTTTGCTCTTGGACAATGTGGGAATTCTCAGCTTGCCCGTAAGTCATGTAGTAACCAATACCATCCAGAGTCTCTCCTGCTTTCAGGTCGATTTTGGCAGTCGTGACAACATCAACTAGCGGACCACCCAAGGGACTCAAAACATAATCGTGAAAGAGGACGGCGCGAGCTACAGAAATTGGCACCTCAAAGTGACAGAGGTGATAGGGAGTATAAAAGCTGTAGAGGGGACCTTCACCTAACTTGTACAAGTTGAGGTAGTGACGTTGCTTGGGATCGTCGTGAGTTGCAAAGACAAACACCCCTGGACCTGGTTTTGCACCAACGACGTAATCGACGATGCCGCCCAATTCTTGAAGTTGTTCGACATCATACATTTTGGTCATCTCATCGACATGACCACTGAAGTTGTATCCCAGCATTCCCCGCTTGGCAACTTTCATCCCTGTGGCGTTGGCAACGATCGCTTGCTCGAAGGAAATTTTCGAGCCGTCAGCGAAGCTCGTTACCATGTGGGGTTTTTGACCCCAACGTTTGGCAAATGCTTCCTGTGTGGTGGGATTGCGATAGGGGTCTTGTAGACCCTTAACATTACCACATAATAGAGGAGTTAAACCAATGCCTTTCACAAAACGGTAGAGGTTCATTTGTACCCCTGGCTGATCTCCGTCACAAGCAGTGAGGATCACGCCTGCTTTTTCGGCGTGCACTTTCAGTATAGAACCGACAGTGCCGTCAAGTTCAGCATTCATCATAATCACATGCTTGCGATTGGCGATCGCTTCCATCACCACGTGAGCGCCAAACTCTACCGCGCCTGTCACTTCAATTAAGGCATCAATGCCTTCAGCGCGGCACAGCAACATGGCATCTTCCGTGATTGCTTTGCCTGAAAGAGCGATCGCGTCTTCCAAATCCTTTAGCGTCGAAACAACTGTCACATCCTCAATTCCAGCTTCAGAATAAGCCTGCTTAGCGGTGTCAATCCGACGGTTAGAGATAGCAACTAACTCCATCCCAGGCACTGAATTGGCAATTTGATTGGCAATTCCTCGACCCATGAAGCCAGCACCAATCATTCCTACTTTGATGGGGTTACCTGCTTCAGATCGGGCTTGTAAGGCGCGGTCAACAATAATCATTTTTTTAACTCCTCTACAAAGACTTTGTCTGTTATTTACTAGCCGTAACTACTAACCGTTTCTTTGCTAACTATGGCATCTGTCTGTTTTTTCTGACTGTGGTTCTCTATAATTTGCTCCACAGTCTTGCGGTATGCTTGGGAAAATTTCTCTTGAGTATGATTTGCCCGTGCATATTCCCAAGCCTTGCGAGACATTTGTTTGAGTTTCTCAGTTGGCAAATTGGAAATTCTTCTAACTGTCGCCTTAATTTCTTCAATGGAACAATTGTTGAAAATCACGCCAAAGTCGTGAACATCTAAACCCGTTTCGTAGCTAATGATCGGGATGAGTCCCGCATGCAAGCAGGTTACTACTCCACCAGACTGTCCCTCACAGCCAGAAGGATAAACAAGTCCTAGAGAGTTTTTTGTCAACTCTATAAAGTCAGGGCTGCTAACATCTATCCACCCATAAGTATGAATGTTGTTTGTGTGGTACAGTTCTTGCTCAAATGCTTTCTCAAAGGCTTGATCACTACTTATTGGACCACAAACCGTTAAATGGTATTCTGGCATTTGGGCAAAAGCTTCTAGAACTAAGTCTAATCCTTTTAGCACTAGAGCACCGCTACCAAACCAGATAAAGTTCCTTCTGACAGCTTCAAAGTCTTTATCTTCAGCCCAAGGATAAACTACTGGTGTAGAAATTGGGATGCGATACATTGGTTTGTGGGTGTATTGGAAAGTCCCAACAGTAAAATCATTGCCCAAAACTGTTGCACAATCGGCATATTCAATGCCCAAATTAGGAACTTCGTACCTTTGTGGAAGCAAGGTGACGCCTTTTCGCTGTTGTAGTTCTAGAAGTCTGTTACATTCCGCAGCATTGCGGAACGTCATATTAGCGATATCAACGTGGAATATCTTCACACAATCTTTATTTAGTAATGGTGCAAGTGCCTCCATGCGATGGCGGATATCGATGAAAAAGTCGTAGTCTTTTTCAGGAACGAACTTTTCATTGTGGAACTGGATCACATCAACGTTATAACCGAGATCTAAAAATGTTTGGGCTATCTGCCGAACTTCCCAATACCAAGTGTGGGCGTTAGAAAGAGGTTCACCTGGTTTTAAAAGGAATGGCTCAATCCGGTAAGAAAAAAGCATATTTCCTTGAGAAGGTTGTTTTGGCGTTAGGGAAACAACCTTTAATTTCCTCCTGTAATCAAGGCGTTGCTTTACTTTTTTCGACGCAAAAGAGATAGTGCGACCAATCTGATTTAGAATGTTCATTGTCACCATTTCCACGTTGAATTGATTGTTGGGAGCGAATGGAAATCAAGATTTTTCTTTCCATTCGCAATAAATCAATTATATGTATGTTTCCGTGGGATGTGCACCTCCAACTGTCATCATTCTCATCAATGGCCAATTGAGATCTTTCTCGGATATTTCAGTCATCTCCAAGGGCCATGCAATATTAAAAAATGGGTCGTCGTAGCGTAGACCTCGTTCATATCCCGGTGTATAAAATTCACCAACCTGATACACAACCTCAGCCTCGTCGGAGAGTGCTTGATAGCCGTGGGCAAACAGTTCTGGAACGTACAGGGCGCGGCGGTTTTCTGCAGTTAGTTCCACGCCAATGTGCGACAGGAACGTAGGAGACTCAGGGCGCATATCAATAATCACATCATAGATAGCGCCTTGAGTACAGCGAATTAATTTCGTTTCCGTTGCTGGAGAAATTTGATAGTGCATTCCTCGCACCGTGCCTTTTTTGTAGTTGAAAGACAGGTTACATTGGGCAACTGTTGGCTTCAACCCGTGTGCCTCAAATTCTCTAGCACAGAAAGTGCGAGCAAAGAAACCACGGTGATCTGGCTTTTGTTCCAAGTCAATAATAAATGCGCCCTTGAGTTCGGTTTCGGTAAAGAGCATAGTTGTCCTCACTTGCTAAATATTTACTACACAATAAAGTGGGGTATTTCCTTAAAAAAATTGGGAGTGGGGTGTGGGGTGTGGAGAATGTAGAAAGTTAAAACTAGGGGATTTAACTTGGACACCTTAAAACCTTAAATATGAGCAAATATGAGCGCTGCGCCAGAACGATCAAGTTCATTCTCCATAAACGTATTCAGGGGCTTGTGTCCGATGCGCTTTCATAGGAAATTTCTCCCTCTACTTCCCCTACACCCCACACCCCACACCCCACACCCTTCTTCCCCCACTCCCTACTCCCCACTCCCTACTTTTGTCAGGACTGTAGAAGAACGTAATTCCGGTCTGGCAAAACTTTCATCCCAGTATTGGGTGCACAGTTCTGGTCGCTTAGGAGGATGAGCAGTGTATACAAAAAATAGCGCTGACCGTTCCTCAGTCCGTAGCGTTCCGTGATGTAAGACACTTTTTGTGTCTACAAAAATGACTGTACCAGCTGGTCCCGGACATGGCTTCCAGGCTGATTTTGGGATAATTTCATTTAGAGTGTCATCATTAACGCCTAAGTAACCTGACTGCCAAAGCTTGTAGTAGATTCGGTAATAATTCAAGCTATATACAGATGTTAACGGTAGTGGGACATATTCAAAAGGACCGTGCTTTTCTTCAACATCACTCAAATAGAGAAAAATTTTGATAATTCGGCGGTCTTCTGAATCTTTATGCCACAGCAGTGTGCCAAACTGATTTTCGTTGGGGAAATCTTTACGTAAATGTACACCTTGAAAGGCAACAGGAAGACCAATGTAATTTTCGATTATGTTCAACAGTCTGGTTTCTGTTGCCCACGTAGAAAACTCTGGTAAGTCTGTAACTGTGTAAATTTGTGGTAGCCTTTGACCTGCGTGGCTGTCGTTAGGCGTTTCCATCCGGGACAATTGACTCTCCGCCGCCTGGAGAAGATTGGAAGCAGAGTTGAGTCCTAACTCTTCCAAGGAAGTAACATATACACCTTCTTGTTTGAGATGATTAAGAATCAGGCGATCGCGCTGCTCTAACGCTGGCAAATTTCTCGCATGATTTAAGAGTGCAGATCTGTAAGCTAACTCAGACTTGATCTCAGCTATTTTGTCTTTAACAGTGTTAAGCATGGCATGACTACCTTGTTCACAAACTCAATTAAATGTTTTTGGGCATCATCAAATAGAGACTCATACCTCTTGAGTCGTCGTATGAGGTGACTCATCTGGGTTGAAGTTTTTTAGAGTCATTAACTCAAAAGCGGACACCCCGACTAAAGTTAAAAAGGGAATGGCTGTCTTAATGGTGTACAAAGGCCATCTTCTCAGCGCACCTAATAAGACTCTCAAATTGACGTCTCTCAAGTTCTTCACAATCATCTGCCGACAAAACTGCTTGGGATATCCATTCTCCTCCAGTTTTACCAGCACTTCAGGTATGTGTTTGTATTGCATCAACAGTGCAGATTTTTGGTCTTTCTGCCAATAACTGACACCGACAACACATTCCATATAGATGTCTTTTGTGACAATGATACTGCCATTGGCTGCACAATAGCCAGCTAGATATGCTAAAAATATCCAGTTATTTACAGCATCTTTCCAGATTTGGAGACCACGTTTCACTAGGTCGGTTCGGTACACGGTAGCAGTGAGAAAGATGACAGCGCCAACACTTTTTTCATAACAATGTGCAAATATCGCTTTGCCATCACCACAGCCATCTTCACTGTCAGCATCAAACCAACGATTGCCAACAATTGTTGGTGGGTGAACTGGTTCCCCAGTAATTTTGTTCCGACCAGAAAAGTTAAGAAATAATAATGACAAATCCTGATCTTCTTTAAGTTTTGTTACAACATAAGTAACGGCTCTTTCCTGAATAGGGTCATCATCGCCAATTGTCCAAACGTATTTAGTTGTTGCGGCACTTAGGCAATAGGCAACATTTTTTAATACACCAATATTTTCGTTGTTTCTGTTGTAGTTGAATGTTATATTGCTAAGATTGGACTGCCACTTTTTAACTACGTCTAGGGTATTGTCTGTTGAACAATTATCAGATACTAAAATTTCACAGTCAGCTTCCAAGCCTTTGATAGCTTGAGCCAACCATGCCAACTGTTTATCAAGTAACTCAGCACGATTGAACGTGGGTATGGCAATGGTGAGTAGTTTATCCATAGTGAGTCATGAACATTGATTAATAAATCGATACATACTTTTCCTTGATTACGGCCAAAAAAGCGACGGAAATTAAGATTTTCCTCTGAAGTCTAGATCGCCGAAAGCCGACGATCAGACTTCTCGCTGCTTGCAGTGAATAATTCTTACGCTGTTAACAGTAGTTTTCGTAAAGGGGATGAGTAAACTTGCACTTCAGGAATTGGCACAACAAACTGCCCACCCCACTCGCTAATAAATGACATTTGTTCCATGATTTCTTCCTTGAGATTCCAAGGCAAAATTAGTAAATAGTCTGGTTTAGTTTCACGGACTTTATCTGGGTCATAGATAGGAATATGAGTACCAGGTAAGAACAACCCCTGCTTATGGGGATTACGATCTACCGTGTAATCGATAAAATCTCTACCAATACCGCAGTAATTTAGTAGAGTGTTGCCTTTAGCTGGAGCACCATAACCAACAATTGATTTACCCTCTACTTTTGCAGCCAAGAGAAAACTTAATAGCTTACGCTTTGTTTCTTTGACTTTCTCTCCAAAGGTAATGTATGTTTCTATCAAATCCAGTCCAGCGTCAATTTCTTTGGCTTTCAGTTCTTTGACTCGTTCAGTAATGCCAGGATTTTCAGCATAGTCATGTTTGGCATAAATTCTGAGGGAACCGCCGTGAGTTGATAATTCTTCTACATCAAAAAGTGTTAAATTATGCGCAGCGAAGATCTTCTCAACAGTCAGGAATGAAAAGTAAGAAAAATGCTCGTGATAGATCGTATCAAATTGATTTTCCTGAATAAGTTGTAAGACGTGAGGAAACTCCATCGTTAGAATCCCATTGGGATTCAGAAGAATCTGCATTCCAGCTATAAAATCATTCAAATTCGGTACGTGGGCTAACACGTTATTACCTATTAAAAGATCGGCTTGCGTTCCTTGTAAAACGAGTTCTTTAGCAGTTTGTACCCCAAAAAACTTGATTAAACTTGGAATGCCTTTCTCTTGAGCTACCTTAGCTATGTTTGCCGCTGGTTCTATTCCTAAAACAGGAATTCCTCTCTCTACAAAATTTTGCAGTAAGTAGCCATCGTTGCTAGCAATTTCAACAATTTGACTTTTTTGATTAAACCCAAACCTTTCTACTATCATATCGGTGTAAGTTTTGGCATGTTTTAGCCAACTTTCCGAGTAAGAAGAAAAGTAAGCATAATCACTAAAAATATTATCAGGAGTTTCAAACTGTTCTAGTTGAACCAACAGAGTATCTTCAGACACATAGGCATGAAGAGGATAATATTTTTCTGCTTGATTTAGCTGTTCTGCCGTAAGATAGGCATTAGCTAAAGGTGACATTCCTAGATCAACAAAACTATGGTGCAGTAGTTGACCGCTGAAACGACATTGTGCTTCTACCATAAAAATGTATGCCCCCAAAACGTAAAAAGAAATTGTTTAGTAAGAATTCATGAGTCAGAATTTAAAAGTCAGGATTGTTGCAGAATCAGGAGGTAACAGAAGCTTTGTTGAGCATGAAAACAAATACCAAATCCTTTTAAATTCTGAATTCTGAATTCTGCTGTATGTTAGATCCAGAACGCTACTTCTTAGTCCAGAAGAAATTCTGATCGATTTGCTGAGTACGAATGAGATACTCTAGCTGTTTCAAGCGAGTGAAGCCTCTCGATAAGAAAGTGTCCTCAGTCAGATCAATTTGAGTAAACAAATCAAAGAGTTGCTGGGCACCACGTTGGGCATCCCAATCACACTTAAAACCTGGTAGAGTTGTGTTGATTTTCTCGAAAGATACCCGGTAGCTGCGATTGTCTGCTCCTTGATCGCCAAAGCTTAATTGACATCCTGGGAAAACTTCAGCAATAATTGCTGCAATTTCTTTGACTCGATAGTTGTTCGCAGTATCTCCCACATTAAAGATTTGATTGTGTATAATGTCACGCGGAGCTTCTAGTGTGCAAACAATTGCCTTGCAAATATCCAGTGCGTGGGCTAAGGGACGCCAAGGTGTACCATCGCTGATCATCTTGATTTCTTTGGTAGTCCATGCCAAGCCTGCCAAGTTGTTCAAAACAATATCAAAACGCATCCTGGGGGAAGCACCAAAGGCAGTGGCATTCCGCATAAAGGTAGGAGAGAAATCATCGTCAGCTAGGGGTTTAACATCTCGTTCTACCAAAGTTTTACATTCTGCATAGGCTGTTTGGGGATTCACAGATGATTCTTCTGTAACATCCCCCTCAGTAGCTACCCCATAGACACTACAAGAAGACATATACACGAAGCGACGCACACCCGCTTCTTTCGCCAGTTTGGCAAGACGAACTGAACCTTGATGGTTGATTTCGTATGTGATATGGGGTGCTAATTGTCCGGTAGGATCGTTAGATAGTTCAGCCATGTGAACTATTGCTTCCACACCTTGCAAATCTTCAACGCTGATCTGACGAATATCCTTGTTGAGGGTTTTAGCAGTAAACTCAGTACCGTTGTACAACCAACCTACTTTATAATAGCCAGTGTCTACGCCAATAACTTCATGTCCCCGTTCAAATAACAGGGGAGGTAATAGTGAGCCAAGATAACCTTCAGTACCAGTAACTAAAACTTTCATTGTTTTTCATTCCTACATTTGTGTTAAGGGCATGGGGCATTGGGCATTGGGAAAAAACCTACGTCGCTAGCGCTACGCTAACACCAATGCAGTGGCTCCAAAATCTAAAACTAGATTACATTCTGGTTTACTTTTGATTCTGGACGTTGCTGAAAGAATGGCTTTCCTGATGTAGAGACTTTACATGTAAAGTCTCTATTTTTATTTAGGATTGCGATAAATCCTTTAAAATTTGTTAGCTGTAAGTAGGAGATGCGACTGTTCGGGAATTTGTGCCACTATTGCTTTACCGATCTCAATTGAAGAAGTAGCAGCCGGGGAAGGCGCATTGCAAACATGGACAGAGTTTTGACCTTGAACAATCAAAAAGTCCTCCACTAACTTGCCATCGTTCATTAATGCTTGAGCGCGGACACCAGCGTGGGTAGGAACTATATCTTCTGCTTGGACTTCGGGAATGAGTTGTTGCAGACTTTGGACAAAAGCTGCCTTACTCAAAGAACGAATGATTTCCTTAATTCCTTCATCAGCATGTTTTGCCGCTAGTTTCCAAAAACCAGGGTAGGTCATAACTTCAGCAAAATCACGCAAATCAAAGTCAGTTTTTTTATAGCCCTCGCGCTTGAGACTGAGAACCGCATTTGGTCCCGCATGGACACTACCGTCGATCATACGTGTAAAATGGACGCCCAAAAAAGGAAAAGCCGGATTGGGTACCGGATAAATTAAGCCTTTGACTAAATACCGTTTTTCTGGTGTCAGTTCGTAATATTCTCCCCGAAAAGGTACGATCTTGGCTTGCGGATCGACTTTACCTAATCTGGCAACGCGATCGCTATGCAATCCAGCACAATTGATCACAAAGCGGGTTTCAAAGGTTCCCTTATTGGTTTCCAGCAGATGATTCTTACCACTTGAAACTATCCTTTCAACTTTTGTATTGAGACGTAGTTCTCCCCCCTGCTTTTCAATCAGTTCCGCGTATTTGAAACAAACTTGCTTGTAATTAGCTATGCCAGTAGAAAAAACCTGGATTCCGCCTACGCATTTGACGTGAGGTTCTATTTCTTTGACTTCCTCCGGGCTGATTCTCTTGATTTGCATGTCATTTTCCAAGCCTCGCTTGTAAAGGCTCTCTAGGCGAGGTAATTCTTCCTCAACAGTTGCAACGATGACCTTGCCACATACTTCATAATCGATCCCATACTCTTGGCAAAACTCCACCATCGAGCGACAACCATCACGGCAAAACTTAGCTTTGAAACTCCCTGGTTTGTAATAAATACCAGAGTGAATCACACCGCTATTATTGCCAGTTTGGTGAAATGCCCATTTGCTTTCCTTTTCTAGTACTAGAATACGAGAATTGGGATAGCGTTTACCCAAAGCCATAGCGGTAGAAAGACCAACAATTCCCCCGCCTATAATTGCAAAATCATACATTTTTCTACTCTATCCTCAATCAATAAAGTATTAATTGTTAGTTGTTAATCGTTAGTTGTTGCTTGTTCTATTAACAACTTTCCTACCATACCTTCCAAGGAGCTTTCCCATTCTTCCATAGATCCTCTAGATAGTTTTTATCTCGTAAAGTATCCATGGGTTGCCAAAAACCGTGATGTTTGTATGCAGAGAGATGTTCCATTTCTGCAAGCTTTTCTAAAGGTGTTTGCTCCCAAACAGTTGCATCATCATCAATTAAGTTGATGACCTCAGGTTCTAAAATAAAATATCCACCATTAATCCAGGCACCATCCCCTTCTGGTTTTTCCCGAAAGCTGGTGATTTTAGTTTGCTCATGTCCTAAGACAATTGCCCCAAATCTTCCTGGTGGTTGAACTGCGGTTAGTGTGGCAAAATTTTTTTGTTCTTGATGAAAGTTAATGAGTTCTGTAATATTCACATTGCTGACACCATCACCGTAGGTGAAGCAAAAAGTTTCATTACCAATATGTTCCCTGACTCGCTTTAAGCGTCCACCTGTCATAGTGTTGTCACCCGTATCTATCAAGGTGACACGCCAAGGTTCGGCATAACCAGAATGTACGTTCATTTGGTTGAACCGCATATCAAAAGTAACGTCTGACATATGTAAGAAGTAGTTGGCAAAATACTCCTTAATGACGTAGCCTTTGTAACCACAGCAGATGACGAAGTCATTTATACCGTGGGCCGAATAGATCTTCATGATGTGCCACAAAATTGGCTTACCGCCAATTTCTACCATTGGTTTTGGTCTAACGCTAGTTTCTTCACTAATACGTGTACCGAGACCACCAGCTAAAATCACTGCTTTCATCGCATCATCTCGTAATTGTCAGGTAGATGAATCTTTGACTTACTTTGGACTAGTTGAGCTAGAGAAAAAACTGAGTGTTAATTTTCTCAGTCTTAATCTAACCGTAATTTACTACCCAAATATGAAGACAAGGTAAATAAACTTCCTTTGCATGTAAAAAAATAAAAAAGCTCTTGTTCTAGATGTAAAAAATAGAAAAGCTTTTTGAATACCTAACTTCCTGAATCCAGGAAAAATTTAAATATAAAATAACTATTGTCGGCACAAATAAATGTAACTGCTAGGATAGTTGGTCGTGGATGAAAGGGGTGTAGGGTGAGGGCTTCCCCTAATTTTAATTATTGGGTTCCCACACCCTACACCCCATAACCTGTTTCCGGTCAATCAGCAACGCCAATACTTGAACAATGACTGTCAACATACTTGTGTTTAACTACGCCCACCTACTTACTTACTTACTTACTTACTTACTTACTTACTTACTTACTTAGTTTGCTTTTACCGATACACTTGTGTTTTGGAAGAAATTGTCACATTTATTTTCTAAAACAACGCAGATACTACTTAGGGATTGTTGGTAATTATCCATATCGTTTTGTTCTAAAGAAATTTTAGCAGATGTCTGTAAGTCTTCTATTGCTTTTGCATAGTGTTCTTTAGAATGGTTGCCACTGTATTGTGCGAGTTCGTAACGAACAATACCTCGTTTTAGATAAGCTTTTGCTAGTTGAGAATTAATCCGCAATGCTTGGTTAAAGTCATCAATTGCTTGTTTATATTCTTGCTCGAATTCGCTGCTATATTGGGCGATTTGATAGCGGACAAGCCCTCGCTGAAAGTAAGCTTCTGCCCTAGACGGACTCATACTTAGTGCGGAGTTAAAATCCTCAATTGCTTTTTTGTAGTCTTGCTGAGAATCGCCGCTGTATTTGGCTATTTGGGAGCGGACAACACCCCGTCTGACATAAGCTTCGACTTCACCAGGATTAAGGCGCAACGCACTATTGAAGTCCGCAATTGCTAAATTGTAATCCCTATCAGGATCGCTGCTATATTCGGCTAGTAAAAAGCGGACATTACCCCTATTTACATAAGCTTTTATTTCACTAGGGCTGAGGTGTATTGCTTGGTTATAGTCTGCGATCGCCGCGTCATACTCTTTTAAGTTGTAGTGAGAATTGCCACGGTTTACATAAGCTTTAGCGTACTTAGGGTCTTTTTGGATTGCTTTGGTAAACTTTTCAATTGCTTGCTCGTAGTCTCGCACTTGGTAAGAAGCATGACCTTGCTTGTAGTAATCAGCGAAAGAAAGATTATTATCTTTTTCCTGATCGTTGCTCAATGCTTGTTGAGCGTACAAACTCTGGGAAACAAAGGGGCTACTTGTAAATTTAATCATCAAGTCTAAATACCCCAATATCCCAAAACCAAGCAAGCAAACAATAATCGGATAAAATTTCTGCTTTTTAGCAGGCTGATAATAAGGAATTTTGTACGAAGCTACTGGCAACTTATGATGAGGCTTGTTTAATGCTGGTTGTGGTAAGCGTGGATCTGGGATACGCCGCTTTCTCTGTTTTGGTTGGGGTTGTAAATGTTCCCGCGCTGCTACTGCTTCGAGTGATGGAAAAGGGTCACGTCCGCCTAACTGCAATTTACGTTCACACCAAGGACATCTGAGCAGGTGGTTGCTGTAGCGATGCTGGGAGTTTAAAGTGCAAGTTACAAGGGCATTTTCGATTTCAGCTAGCGCTGAGTTCCAAGTTTGGGCATTAGGGCGTAGTAGTGGGTTACTGTGACCATCCTCAAAACAACGTAAAAACAGTTCCTGTAAACTGGGATGGAGAACTTCCCAAGATGGTGCTATTGGGGTAGGAATGTATGGTACGCGCTGTTTTTGACTGTACGTAAAATGACCAGATGCAATGCGTGCTTCGTAGGGTGGTGGATCATCATATCCTTGAAAGATGCCAGAAAATGGGTGAGTGCCTTCCATCAACAATTGAAATATTAGCACTGCCAACCCAAACAAATCATGGGCAGTAGAGCGATCGCACTGAGCAAAAGTTTTATTTTGTAGTTCTGGCGGGGTAAACTCTGGTTTGCCTACCGGACAGCGGTAAACAACATTGTTGTTCGGATCGCGCACCTGGAACGAATCAGTATCTACCACCGTCACTAGTGCTGTGTCGCTTACGAGGATATTCGATTCATTCACATCTCCAACGCAGTAGCCACTGGTATGCAAAGCTGCAAAAGCCGCCGCCAGATTACGGGCAGTGCGCAAAAGATACTGATAATTGAATAAAGGACAGTATTGGCGGCGAGTTCTGGGATTATAAAAGTCAATGCTGGGACGCATCCCTTGAAGGCGCGGCATTAAAAAGCCAACGATGCTTTCGCCGGAGGCTTGATCGCCATTGCTTACATCCGAGGAACGCAATAACTCAATCGGCCAAGCAATAGATATATGCCCCAAATTAGCCGTGGGGTTTTCCGGTGGGTTGGCAAGCATTACCTCTAGTTTGCGAGCCTGTTCTACAGTCGGACGGTGATAAACCTTTGCCACCAAATTGGTATCTGTTGGCACGGTATAAACGCACGCTTCGCCACCACGACCTAAACTCATGGTGAGGTTAATACTAGTAATTTTTTGATTGGGAAGACAACGTAGTACCTGCATTATATGATTACTGGTAGAAAATGAGTAATAAAGGCTCAACTGTCACAACCATTCTCAACTAACTGCGCAGTGCAGCTATAATCAGAGTCAAATCATCATCAGTGCGTTGCGTAATTCTTTCAGAACGTAAAAATTTTATCAGTTGCTCTTTTGCCACTGTTTTATCTTCTATATTTGAGACAAAGTCAAATAGCGGCAAAAAGAAAGGTTTGTGAGGGACGCCAACCGCCATATTCATAGCAAGCATTTGTAGTCCATCGGTGAGAACACCAACATTAGCGATCGCTTGCCGCCACAATCTTACTTGCGCCGTTTCAATCGCATTTGGTGACGTCAAAAAAGTGGTTTCGTTGATGAATTCGCCGTGATCGGGTATGGTAATAGCAGCTAAGTTGCCGCTCGCATCTTTTGCTACTGCCACACCATCACCTACTTGTACGACTGCAACAATTTCTGGTGAGGCGATCGCAATAATTAAAGTACTTGCTAAATCTGGAAGTTGTTTTTCACAAGCAACTGCTTCTTCCTGGACCGCTAGTTTGGCGCTTAGCAGCGCGTCAATCAAAAGCGAATTCACGACAACATCATCAGCCAAGGCACGTCGGGTGACTCTTTTGGTGGATATATTTTCGATCGCTGTTTCTACAGCAACCATAGCCCCGACTTTTCCCCAGGTTGCTGAACCTGCACCATCTGCGGCAGCCAATACCAAAACATTATCAGGCATTGGCTGCCAGTGATGGGCGTCTTGACACAGCTGCTTGTTTTTTAAATGGCTTGTGCCGCATACTGATGCGGCTACTACCTGCCAGTGAGATGTTTGTTCTGAAGTATTCATAGCATCTTAGATTATAAAGATTGCCATTAAACAGATCCCCAACCAATCGGCGGTAGTGCCACCTGTTCGTCTACCTTGGAATGTGACACAGCTGACATACTAGCCGACAGCCAGACAAACATCTCTACAAAGTTTAGTCCATTAAGCTTTAAGGGAGTACGCACAGCTATTTGACCTAAGCGCGTCATATTCGCATTTTCTACACCAACCGGAAAAAACGCAACACGCTTACTCGATTCATCTCCTTGTAGACGCCGCTTCGCTTGATCTAATACATCCTCAAACTCGCCTTGCGGTTCTCCATCGGTAATCATAAATACCCAAGGGCGATAGTAAGCTACACCGTTAGCACGATACTGAGCTTTGCGATCTTGAAGTACGTCCAGCGCTTTATGAATTCCAGCACCCATAGTAGTTAGTCCTTGCGCTGTTAGGATTGGCGGATTAAATTGATCGGCCGTCACAAAGTCTTGGACTATATTTACATTACTGTCAAAAGTGATTATTGCTACCTCGACTCTTCGCGAAGCCAGGGAGTTTTTAATTAATTCATCTTTAAAAGCCAACAGACCTTCATTTAGAGCATCAATTGGCATTCCCTGCATAGAGCCAGAGGTGTCTAGCAATAGTACGCAAGGACAACGCGGCTCTGGATTTTCCGCAAACTCTACGACTTCATCAAGTTTTAATGTATCAGCCATAACTATTTGTGTTATGTTTAAGGACAAAGCTTTATTTTCCTTTATCTCAAAGTATAAAGTATCTAGTTTAGACCGCTAGCAAGACGGCATGAGCGATGTTTTGTTTAATAAGTCTAATCTTTATTAAACATGTCGCTGCTGCCAAATTCCTTACAAAATCCCAGATTTTTTTCTTAAGGCATAGTCGAGTAAAAGGGGTTATTCCTGGCGATAGAGCTCCCTACTGCAGTGCAGTTGGCAAAATTGATACCTATTCTGTATAGAATACTATAAGCACGTATCTTTGCTATAAGCGAATTTTAAAGATTCTGTGTAGAGAACTCATGTTTTAGATGAAACAAATCAAGGAGATTTAAAATGACCTGCCTGCTAAGTCAATCAGATCAAACACGTAGTTGCACAATAGTTGCATGATTACTCATTAGGGGTGTTGACTATTGACTGTTGACAGTCAACATAAATACGCAAGTTAAATGTGAAACACCTTAGCAATCCGTGGAGGATTTGTGAAAAATTTAAGTGGTGTAGGGTAGGCACTGCCCACCCAGCCATTTCATTGCGAACAGATGTACTACAAAATGAAGGCTGAAACCCGCTCCCAGACTAGAGCTAAAAATCATAGATCATATAAACTAAAAAATTTATTTTTAGCAGGAAAGGCAGAGGGCAGAGGGCAGAGGGCAGCTATGCTGAAGGGATTTATCCCGAATCATGAATGTCCGAACCCTCGATCTCGACCAAAGGGAGCCAAGGGTTTAAGCCCCCCAAGAAAGCATCTCCGAAAAGGT
>Ga0116229_10008868_pt1 | contig 15511 bp, 14 predicted proteins | sample S1TSphgellanicum_3_FD_87313 | JGI IMG/M metagenome (GOLD analysis project Ga0116229, IMG submission 87313) | Host-associated microbial communities from peat moss isolated from Minnesota, USA - S1T2_Fc - Sphagnum magellanicum MG | ecosystem: Host-associated > Plants > Peat moss > Unclassified... | reverse complement strand
GGCAGTTCAAGAATTGTACAGAGAGGAAGTAGAGACAGGAAGGAAAGGAACAGAGAAGAGGAGAGAGACCTTGGAGAATGAGCAGGAGCTTAGGAGAGTGCTAGTTACTGATTTTTCTTCCGCTGCGTTAGTGACTAGAGAATGGCTAGTTCCTGAGTATGGTGAGAGTCAGATCGTGAGTGAGGATCGAGGTTGGAGACCGGGAAGGCTTGGGAAATGCATAGGATAGGCAGCTCAAGTGGTTTGCTTTTGGGGGAAGCTCGATCGTAGACAGAATAGTTGTCAGACCACTTGATCAACGTTCTGGGAAAGTGGATGCTTGTGTTGGCGAGGACCTTATGTGAAATCTGAACTATGAATTTTTATCTTGGAAGTTCTGAGTAGGAAGTGTGTCTGTAGAGGTTCGGGCGAGTCTGTTGTGCTCCAGTAATGAATCTCTTGTTTGATCTAGATCAATGATGTTTGCTAATGTTGTTCCTTTGATGTGTGTGTACCTGATGTTTGCTCTGTCAGAAGCAAGCAAAGCTAGAGGGGTCTGGTTGTTGGTTGGTCCTTCTATTTTTGGTGACAGCTTAACCTTAAAGGCCAAGTTCAAAAGGAAATAGGATTTTCCTACCTAAGTCATTTAGGTGTAGGCTTAATCTAGGACCCTTCCTACTTTCAAACCTCATAACTTTCTTATTTCTTATTCATTTTAAACGATTTAAAATGTTGTAGGAGCACCACCTGAAGTCCTACAAATCATATTGGAACTTTAATAGAAAAAAACAACACAAAATGAACTTTCTGGGTGTTTAAAAACTGGCCTTTGTAGTGTTCAATAGTTTTTTTTTGGAGTTTTTAACCCCCTTTACTTTGGGGGGCCATAACTTTCTCATTTCTAATCTATTTTCAACCATTCTTAGTGTATTGGATGCGCCAAGAGGAGGGCTTCAAGTTTGTTTTGCACACCAAAAACAACAAATCCTTCCCGTGGCTGGTATAATATAATACGGTAGTTGCATCTAATGTGCAATTAGGTTGGTTCATGAGGTTTGCAATGGAATGTTTTAACCCATATCCTTTGGCTTCGAATTCTATTTGGCTCAGTATATAACTAGGAGCAATAACTATGTAATAACCAAATATTAAGTGCCATTGGAGATGAGTGAATGATAAAAGCTTGACCCTTATGAAATGGTTAAACCTAAAAATAAAATTGGATTATTTGAAACCTACTTATATAACCTAAGCCTAGCTACTTTTCAACCTACTTGCATACCTAAGTAAACCTATTTAATAGGGTTTAATTATTACCTATCTACCTATGCACCACGTGTCAACATCTTATTAGCCATAAATTGGACGATTTAAATTTCATTGATTAATATTTAAATTTTTAAAAATAGGTGGGCTTTGATTACCACGTGTCACCATATAATTAGTGTTAAAATGAATACGTGACAAATTTTCGATGAATGTTCCATGGTGTGCCACATGTCATCATCCCAGTGGCAGAAACTTTAATGATTGAGATTAATCCAATAAATTTTTTATTTTGAAAACACAAAAATTTTAAATAGTGACACATGTCCACAAGCTAGTTGTTTAATTTTTAACATGTGTCATATTTTGATTAGTTGCATTGTAGTTGCAAAGAGAGTTACACATAAGGTGCAATTACATTTGGATTTGTATGTATGTATGAACATGTATATTAACACTGTATATACATGTTGCATACATAGTGTCGCATGCAACTGAATGTCATGTACAACTTATCTTATGCAACTACACAAATTTGCAATTGCATGTGTCACATGCAATTGAATTTTAATTGTAAACAACAATTGCAAAACCCAAAAATTTTAGTAGTGTTTTAAAGACTTAAAAATTTAAACATGTTTTTTGATACTCAAACCCTCATCAAATGTTTTCAAATTTATCATGGGCTCTAATATACTTCATAAGAAGGGCAACATGTGTTTTTCAAAAAAAAATACACATGTATTGAATTCTTTTTAACAAATGTTGATTTTGGTTCTAAACATCTTTAATGGTCAAAAAAGTTCAAAATTTATTATCATGGTTTTAAAAAAACTATACATTTGACTATAATCTAGGTCCTTGTGCAAAAATATATAGTTTTTATTATAATTTAAGTCATGTTTGGTCTCAATATTAATATCTAATCCCATAAATTACATTTAAAATACAATTTTGGTATTTAATAGACCAATACATGTAGGACATGTGAAAAATGCAGTCCTTGGTACAGACTCTAACCTTGGTGTTGTGGTTCCTTTTATTGTGTTTTTACCCTAGTAGCCCCTTCCTTCTTTAAAACATTGTTGAAAAATTCCACAGGTATTGAAATAGACCCTTCCTTTTCCCATTTATTAAGTAAGGCATTTGATAACACTTTGCTCAATAAATCACTAGCATTTGGCTTTGTACAGTCAACCCCAACCATTGCATCTTGTAACTTGTTTAAAAAACTTGAGTTAAAATTGGGCCCTGCAGATTTACCCATAAGGTTAAAACCACCTTGGGCTTTTTATACAACTTTTTAAATTGCATCAAATATTACCAAGGCCATAGAGTCATTGTTAATGGGGTTTTTCTATTCCCATGGAAGTTATTTTACCTTTGGATTTTTTAGCAATAGGTTCCTAAAACAACATGTACATACAACAGACAAAATAAAACTTAAATTATTACAAATCCTAAACTAACATGTACACAAATTGTTCAAGCTTGAAGGAAATAGGCTAAAAGAAAAATGATCCATGTTCCATAATTGAAAAATGAAACACATAACTATGTATGAAATCCAAAAGTCCCTTTAACAAGTCTATCCTCCTCATCTTATACTAGCCATTTCAAAATATAACAATCATAATTGACCATTATAAATAGTCATTAGCCAGTACCTAGACGAACAATCCAAATTTTCAAAAAACATACACCTTGTCTAACTACTTATCCAACTACACAGTTCTATCAAATACAAGTTCTACAAATTATTTATTGACTAACATGTCAACCTATTTTCTTAACCCAGTAACATTACTTACCAAGTTTAGTAATTGGTTTAGTTAATACTATAGGTTAGGTTGAATAATAGGTTAAGACACATGTTAAGTTTAACAACCTGCTTACACTATCAACTTATTAAGTCACATGTTACTAAATCTAGATAACACTATCCCCCTTTGAAATCTACATTTTGTCCCCGAAATGTTAGCTCAAAGTTCTAGGTTAAATTTAACCTTATGTAACTGGTTGACTAATGATTTCTATAACAAATTCAACACTTACTACCTCCACAAGTTTAGTTTAACTCAAAATTTGAAGACTGGTTTGCACTGTAATCTTTTATCGATCATGTGTGTTTTCAAAGGTCATTATGGGTGTTGTAAATACCTATGAGGCATGCAGGGTATTAGATATCAAAATAACTCCTAACCTATACCTATATGATGTGGGGTCAAAGGTACATTAATAGATATGAGTTCCAAAGATTGTAATCTATTGTCTAATACAATGAATGAATGATTAACAAGTTCATCCTATTTTTGGTCAAATCTCTCACTACCTTCCATAGGTTGACTAACAACAGTGGTCATTGAAATAGGTATAGTAAAAGTCTAAACATGTAAAGGTATGGTTTCTAAACCTATTCCACCTCCTAGTGGATTAATTAGTTTAGTAACATGTTGTACCACAAATGGTGTTGTTGGAATTTTGCTACTAGTTCCAATTTGCATAGACACAAAACTTCGGGGTTCGTATTTGAAATCAAGGAAAGCAGGTAGGCTTGTAGTTTGAGTAGATAATTTTTTTCATCAAAGCAAGCCAACTCCACATTGCCCTAAATATGTTCCTTTGTGAACTCTTGAATGGTTTGCCACCATTCCTTCCACTTGGGGTTTCTATTTCCCAAGGCTTGGTTCCACACCTTGAGTAAGGTATTATCTGGCAACAACTCTTCAACTCCTTCAACTTGTTCATTCTAACAAGTAAATTGGGTTAAGTTTGTTCAATTGTACCTTGGCTATCTCATGCTTACCCTTCCAGTCTTGGATTTGAGCAGTAAGACTTTGCTTCTCCTTGTCAAATTTTATGTGGGTAGCTACATGTTGTTCCTTGAAATCTTGACAAGTACACTCCAAACCAGTTATGATATTCTATTGTTCCAAACTCGACTCCTCCATTTTGGCATAATCTCACGTAATTCGCTCCAAATAAACTTAGAAACGAATCAAATCATTATGGGTCTTCCAATTGAGCTAGTTAAGCTTAACATACTCTTGTTGAAAATTCTCAGTTTTCCTAGCAGTTTGTTCTACCTCATTCAACTTATTGGACAAATTCTGGTTTTCATGTTAGACCCTATTCAATTGTCCTTTGAATATGACTAGTTCTTTGTCACGGTTCTTCAAAGTTATCTGCATTTTTTCTAGCTCTAGGCTATAGGTTTACATGCGCTTATGGGTTTCAGACAAATTTTCCTTAATTTGTTCAAACTCAATTCGAAGGTTTGACAGTTCTTGCAATGTTCTTGACTAGGTTGTGGCATTTTAAGCAACTTGCTTTAAAAACAAACTAATATGTCTTAAGGTTTATGTGGAATGACCAAAAATTGGGACATGTTGAAATCTATAAAATTATGGGTTTTCTATTTGTACAAATTCAACTACAGGTTGAATAGGTTGGAATGATTATGTAGCTACAACTATAGATTATGTAATGGAAACTACAAGTTTAGCATACACAACAGGTTCAATTTAAATGTTGTTAATTACCTAATCTAGGTTGGGTTTAAGTTTTTCCTTAATGTTGCCTTGTGTAGTTGTTGCATTAAGTTCTTCTCCTCCTCCACCTCTAATCTCATATGAACAAGTTTGTTCTTCATCCTCTTCTGAATCATTAATCGATGATCCAAAAGTAGTCTTGGACTTCTTTCTTGGTGGTGAAGTAATAGGTTCAAGGCTTAACCTATCCCTTGGTGTGGGTAATTCTATATGTGTCTTCACTTGATGGGACAAATGTGTGGGTAAAGGTGATGCTATAGTTGAGCGTGCTAGTTTTCTCTTTCAAGAACTACTCTCTGGTAGCAGGTTCAAGTGAAATTTGGCGTTTTTGGCTAGTTGGTGATACAAGTTCTTTTGGAGTTGCTATTTTTGGTGAAGGCACCTCGAATAAAGGGAACCACTTCCTAAATAGAATGTCTAAGATAGGCCCTAAATAATAATTATATGTTTTCGTTTTGCTAGAAACCAAGTTAGCTACTGTCTTTTCCTAATGTTCAATCCAACAAATTAATTCAACAAGTAATTGGATTAACACTATAAAACACTAATTAATAGGTTGCCCCCTATTGGTTAGGTCAAAAGTAATAATAATTTGGTTGTTGAAATAAACTAACCTCTCCTTTTGATATAAAATTTGTAGAATATTTGCAAATGTTGCATAAAATTCCTCTTTCATGCGCACTACATTCCACTATTCATTCTCAATAAAAACATGTGGTCCTATAATTATTTTAAAGGTGGTTTGGCTTCTTCAAAAGTTGCATTAACATCATCTATTGCTCCTTCTTTGGAAATTCCAAGTTGCTCATGAATTAGTACATGATCAATGAAAATTTCTTAACCATGTACTCTCCCTAGAATTCTTCCATCTCCATTGTTTCCTAGGTTCGTAAAAAGTCTCATAACAAGTCTTTTCTTGGCATTGTCCATTGCAAGTTGAACAAGCTTTCCAAACTGGTTCATCTAACCCATTTGAATTTGTTGGAATCCATTTTCATCCATTATATCATCTTATGGCTCTCCTTCGCCTTGGACACTGGTTTCTTCTTAACAAGTTTCTCAACATGTTCTTCTACAAATGCTTTGTCTTTTTGCTTCATCATAGTTCTTGTTCATGATCTTGGGTGCTGAAAAAAAATGCTAGAAATAGGTTCCTCTTCAAAGATTTCTTGGATAAATACATCTCCATTGCTCACAAGTTGTTGCAACTTTTTTTCCTCCATAGGTGTTGATGCAAGAATTGGTTGTGGTTATTCCTTAACAATAGGTTGTTGCAATTCCTCCTCTTCCACAAGTCTTGATGCAAAGACTAATTGTAATTGTTCTTCAACAATAGGTTGAGGTCCAATTTCCACTTCTTCCTCTAAATCTAAAATAACTTTAACCTACAATATTAGTTTTGTTATAAAAGTAGTGGTTCTCTTTAAAAAGTTCAATGTTGTTTCTAATTCTTCCTCCAACTCTTTACTTCTTTATTCTTGCTCAAAAAATTTAATCTCTTCTATTGTAGGTGCACATGAAACAAACAGTTCTACATAAATTGCTCCAGTTAATCAAACATGTTCCACTATCTTTTTCTCAATCTATTCCCTCCTAAAAGCTTCGGCTTTTCTTTCAACCTCCTTTTCTTTTGTTTATCATCTTAGCCTATCTAAAACATTCTCACTCATGGCCCTTGTTAATATGAAGAAGAAAATGAAAATGAAGAGACATAATGAAGAACGCAACGATTCTTTATATTACTTCATGCAAAAATGACTCTATGGCTGTGAATGGACATAAGCTTTAGGGTTAGAGACTCCTAAAAGGTAAACATCAATAAATGCCTTTCCAAACACGTTGTTTGGATCATTACTCACTACTACATAATTGTTTTGAATAGGTAGATTATGATAATGATGAACAAGCACATTTGTTGCTTTAATGATGCAAGGTGTCACATGATTACTAACCAATTCAAACCCTATGGGTTGAAAATCTTAAAATTCAACTGGTAGTGGTACATGTTTTTTGGCTTGAATAGGTTCATTACTGATCAAGTCACCAAGTTTAACCAATACAAGTTGCAAGGTTTTGCCTTCAAAGAACCTATATGCTTCAACTTGTTGATGTTGACAAGCATCGGGTTAGGATCAAACTTATCAATAATGATAAGTAAAATTGTATTATTAGGCAAACAATATTGTATCTGATAAGGTCCAAAACCATCACCTCTGGAATTGAGGAGCATGTTTGGAAATGACCCTTGGAAACCATAATACATTGTCTCTAAATTAAAACTTGGTTTCAACAAACTGGTTCTGTGACCACAATGATCTATTCCACTAGTTAAAAATAATTAAATCTTATGCAAGCAACATGTTTTCCTATAGTTTCTCTAATTCAAATAATCGACTAGTTAAGACTCAAAGAAGTTGTGGATTTTTGTTGTCACTAGGTCTAGATGGTAACATATATTCTATAGGTAATAATGGATGTAACCCATATACCAGTTGAAAGGGGGTATGATTGGTTCCAACTTTGTAGGTGGTTCAATATGAAAATAAAATTGTGGACAAATGCTCATCCCAATCATTTCTATTTTCAATAACTAGTTTGGTTAGTAAGGTTCCAAAAACCTTGTTTGTAGATTCAGCCTGTCCATTTCCTTGTGGATAATAAATAGTAGAACTAGTATGTCTGAAGATGAAATGGTCAGTAAAATATTTGATCACATCATTGATAAAATGGGTACCTTGATCGGTCACAATGGCTAATGGACATCCAAATCTTGTAAGAATGTGTTTGTATAGAAACTTGGCAATACTACAATAATATTAGTGTAGAATGCTCGAGCTTCCACCCACTTTGTTGCATAATCAATGGCTACTAGAATATCCCAGTTACCTGACAATTTGCTTGCAAGTTTAATAGGTCTAATAAAATCCAATCTCCATTTTTGAAAAGGTTTTTCAAGTAATGTGGTAACCAATTTGGCCAAGTTTTGGGTCAACAAGTTACCTGTTTTTTGACATTAGTCACAAGTTTGACAATATTCATAAACATCTCGATTCATTGTCAACCACCAATAACCAAATCTAAGATCTTTCGCACAATGATATCAAAAGAAAAATGCCCTTTTGCAACCCCTCCATGTAATTCTTACAAAACTGTGGATACCTATTCTCGTTGTAAGTGAAACTTGTTATCTTGTCCAAATTTATATACACAATACTCCTTGAAGCACAAATGGTTTAACTCTTTGGGCTAAATATTACCTTTGGGCTATTGTAAGTCTTTTTGGCATCACTCCCTCTAATAAGTATTCATACACACTATGTAATCATTGAGGTTGTAAGGTAAATAGGTGAGCATCATAGGTTTGATCAGATACTCCAACAAGTTTAGTATGATTAGCTAATCTACTCAATGCATATGCCATTAGTGGGATCTACCAGGTTTATAAACAATTTTGAAATCATACTCCAAAAATAATAGGAGCCATCTAATTAACATCCCAGAAACTTGTGGCTTGTTAACTAAATATACTAAAACAATGTGATCCACAAAAATTGTAAACATGTTGTTAAACAGGTAATGCCTAAATTTGTGTAAGGCATAAACTATAATTAAAACCTCTCTTTTTGTAATAATATAATTTCTTTCAGCAAAATTAAGCAGTCTTGATGAGTACATAACATGTTGATTTATTTTACCTTTGGGTTCTAGGCCAATATTGCCCCTACTACTAACTGAGACGCATTAGTGTAAACATGAAATTCCAATTCCTAGTTATGACTGATAAGTATAGGAGCTTGAATGTACTAGTTTTTGATATCCTCGCAAGAAGTTTAACATTCAGCAATCCATTTGAACACTTCAACTTTTCTGAGTAACTTGGTGATTAATGCCATAACATAGGCAATATTCCTAATGAAGCATTTGTAAAACTTGGCCATTCCATTGAAGACTTGAATCTCCTAAGGTGTTTTGGGTACTTGCATTTTGACTAAAACCTCTATCTTCTTAAGATTAAGTGTCTTCCCTTCTTTGGAGACTATAAATCCTAAAATAGTTCCAAAACATACCATAAATGCACATTTCTTTGGATTCAAATTAATGCCATACATTTTACATTTTAGAAAACATTTTTTAAGTTTTTCCAAATGAGTGGACAAGTCACTAAAAATAGTAAAATCATCTAAAAAGATATTCATGAACACATCAATGTATTCACAAAAAGCTTTGGTGATTGCCCTTTGATAGGTAGGTCATCCATTTTTGACCCCAAAAGGGATTACAACCCATACAAAAGCCCCCCAATTAGTAACAAAGGCAATTTTGTACTAGTTTTCTAGTGCTATGGAAATATGATGGTATTAAAAAAAACCATCTAAAAATATATAAACCTCCTGTCCAACTATAGCATTAATAACTTCATCAATAAAAGGTAATGGGTATGGGTCTTTCTTAATAGCTGCATTAAGCTTCCTAAAGTCCACACAAATTTTGAGTTTTCCATTTTTCTTAAGCATTACAACTATAGGTGATAGCTAAGTAGCCTTTTTAATAGGTTTAATAAAACTTGCAGCAAGCAATTTGTCAATATCTTATTTGACAATGGTTACATAGTTAAGATTTTACCAATAGCTTACTTGATGAGCATGTGGTATCGATGTGTCCAACTCAATTCAATGTTGAGCTATGTCAAGTGGTATACCCTTCAAATTTTTGTAAGTCGCGGCAAAGACATCCTTGAAATCTTTTAGTGATTTAATTAGTTGATAATTGATAACATATTCTAGGTCTACACTGATTTTAACATGTTGTAGATTTTTTTTAGAACCCAAATTGATTTTGGTCAATTGTTCTTCAATGACAATCCATCTTGTAATGTGAAGGTTTTGAACTCTAATTCAAATAGGCATCTTGTCAATCTCCATTTCTCTGACTTCAGGTTGGAAAAACGTCTTTAATAAATGTTGTTGGAAAGTATCAAGGGGTATAACTATTTTAACAATTTGCATAATTACTGGTTTGACAGGTATATTGGACAAAATAGGTGGCTTAGACATAGGTTTAATAGGTTGACTTGTTTGACTAAATTCAAACCTATTGATGTAATTAACTTAACAGGTTGATTTGTCCAAACTAATGTAAGAAAAACTATGGTTCCTATTGAAAATAGTTTTGGTTTTGTGGCAAACATCAAATCCTCCTTTTCATCAAATATTCCAAAATGGAAATCATAACAAAACTAATACTTTTGGATGTTTGGTTGGTGCTCCAAGTTTCTTAATAATAAGTATGGTTTTAATTGTATCGGCTCCTTGTATAGTGATAATGTTGTTGCCCTAATCATGAGACACTTTAACATCCTTTAGCCAAGGATGATTTAACAACATATAGTAGTTGGAGATTAACACACTACTTTGAATTATAATACAAGTCACTACAGAAGGAATTCAATGAACAAGAATTCTAATATCCTTAATCAAACCTAAGGGTCTTGCAATGGTTTAATCAACCATATGCAAATTATAAGGTGCAAGTTTTGGTTTTGACAAACCTAATTATACCGTCAATTTCTCTGTAATAATATTAACTCTAGAACCACCATCTAGAAGCACATCTTCAATGAAGTTCTTCCCTACTTGAACATGTATTATTGCCATTTGATGATCAATGGCAATTGATGCAATTATTGGTTTTGGTAAAGTAGGTTTTTATGGTACTAGGTTAAAAATGTAATGTTTGATATTAGGAATTGCTCGCAACAGTTGTCCCAAGTTCATTGTATATTTGGTTTCCAAGACTTGTTTACTAATATCTTTTGGGAATTTTTTCTAAAAGTTTTTTTGTAGCAACTTGTTCTGAAATGACAAGTTGTTGATTTGTTTCACCGATTCGATTACTTACAACTAGTTGAATCGTGGTTGGATTATCATGCAATCCAACCCAATTATTTTGTAATGAACCGTCATTGATAGAAGCAAGTTGGTTTTCAACCCCACTATGTTATAGTTGTCTAATAGTTTCAATGAAAGAATCCCATAGACATTTTTCTTATTGCCATTCTTCAACCCCTTTGGTTTTAACTGGCTCCCTTTCCTTGAACACTTGATGTTTTAACTATTAATTGCAAGTGGTAATAGCAACTACTACATTAGTTGGCACATTGTCGGTTTTAGGCGATTTAGGTGTTGTCATGGCATTAGAACTAACATGTTTAGTTTTGAACATGTTCTATACTTCAATTTTTCTGGGGCATTCTCTGAATCTATGCTTTATGATAGAACAAATTATATAGGGATAATGAACAAGTAATTTTCCTGATTTAACAGGTTGGGTCTTAGTTCCTATTACAAGTTCTGTAGACTTAATTATACGAATTAGCACAACTGGTACTTCTCTTTTTATATTATGACAAGTTTCCATTGAATGATCGGTTTTACCACAATTCGTACAAGTTAATGTTGATTTAGCTGTAACAATTGGTACTACAAGTTTAACTACTACATTAGGCTCTGGTGTAATTAATAGAACATTATAATTCAAACTAATAGGTCCACTTTCCTCATATACTACATCAACTTCTTTGTGCTCAATTAAAGTATTTCTCTTCATACCTTTAGTTGCTAATCTTAAGTAAAGTAATAAACTTGCTTTGAAACACTACAACAAAAGGTGTCCCTGTATGCCAAGTGATTTCATTGGATTCGAGTGAATTCATTAATTGTAGTGAACGGGGGACCAGTAAAGAAACAGTGAATTCACTAATCTACTAAATGGGGACTAATGAACTGCACCCACGTTTTATAGTGATGAAAATAGTGGTGAGAAAAACATATGTTACTCTAACCTGTAAATAATTAGCTAATTTCAATAGGTGTTTATAGTAAACCTCAACACATTCAGTGGTTTATTGTTGTATGTTTCACAATTGCATGTAGACCCTTTCATCGTTCTTTATAATTCTGAATCAATTGTAAAATGCTTGTTCCAACACTTCAAAAATGTGGTTTGGATGGTCTTGAATGTAGTTTTCACCCCATTTAGAGATACTATCCTTAAGAGTAAAACCAAACAAGTTGATGATGCCAATTTCCATTGTTTCACCATTAGCTTTAATGGCCTTCTTAAATACTCTGATGTGAGCATTCGGATCAATGTCTTTGACATAGGTTGGGTATTGTAGCTTCCTATATGGTAGCTTGGTTATTGGTTTTGAAACAAGTTGCACAACAAGTGGTTGATACCATGGTGGTACAAACACACGCGAGTCAAGTGCTAGCCATCCAAAAGATCCAATAGGTGGATTAAAAGTTGGTTATCTAGGCGGATCTCCTTTGGGTGAACTTCCTCCAAGTGAGTCTCCAAGTTGTCCTCCAACCAATGGTTGATAATCAAAACGTCTAGGTGCATAAGTTGGTAAATTGGTAGTAACCTATACAATGGTTAGCATTGATGTAATAATAGGTTGTTAAACAAGTTGTTTGTCCTTGCTAATCACTACTTGAACCAATGTAGGAAATTGATTTCCAATAAGGTTTGGTATATATGTTAGTGTTACAATAAGTTGTTCATGTACTGTGTACACATTCCTAGGTACATAAATTATATAATTCCTAAAGATCGAGGAATCAAATCCTTTTGTTCCAATTGGATATGTTGGATACAAACAAAAATCTAAAGGCACAAAAGGGGGTATGACATTATACCACATTTGGTATGTTGAAGTAGGTAGCATACTGGTGTTACCTGGTACAATTAGTGTAGCAAGTTGGGACCAAGTTGTCTTATAGTTAACAAGTACTACCATACGACCTATACTAGGATTCATGGCTTGAGTTCCTAATATAGACACATTGGATACTGCTATTGTAGTGGTTGGAAGAATAGGTTGATGAGTATTCATCACCTCCTCTTTAAATAATTGCTTTAATCTATCATTAACAAATGGGGAACCATTGAACAAGTGTCCCATTTGATAACAATATGAGCAGGTCATAGTTCCAACACCTTGGTTTCCTCCTAAAACCAATATGTGATGTGGAACTTGTGATCTTTCACTTGGACTAGGTATTGATTTCATTAGCTAGGTGCCTTGTGGATAACGATTCCTTATTGAACAACTATGGGTGCTACTCTAGGTTCAATAGGTTTTACATGTGGTATAAAAATTAATTGATTAGTTGATCTTCAGTCAATAAGACAAAGCTGCTCCAACTTGTTGAATAGGTGAAATTATTCCATTTCTGAATTAGTGGGTACCAAATGAATGTTGGTATGTGATGGTTGTAATTAGTGTAGATGCACCGGTTTTGGGTAGATTATAACCTAGGGTTGCAGATCGCCACGATTGTTGAACACATACAACCTCATCAAACAACTGAACAAGTTCATGATTGTCATCATTATGAACACTCACCACCCTCGATTGGGTTATTGTTCATGGTGTTTCTTGATGAGTGGTTGAGAGTGCTATTAGGTCTTTATGCACAACTAGTTTTGCTACATTTTGATGATGTTCATTGACTTTCCCCCTTTGTGCTGCATCCATGTTTAATGCATTCATAGGTTCATCTCCCATAGGTTGCACCTATTGTTCATCTTATTCTTGTGCATGTTCATGAATAGGTTGATGTTTGACCTGTTCTAATTATTTTTTAAGACTTTTAATGACTGCTTTTGACATTTTCTAAAATCAACAAGTTATTGGAAAGCCCTTTGCATTATTTTTGAACAATTGATTTTTTTTTAGATTGACCCTTCCCAACAGTCAGAAATTTTTATAAAACTTCTTTTATAGATTAGGTGCCTATCTATATTCAAAAAAATTACCCTAACTTCACCCTATTCCTAAGGATTTTAGACTAGATCAACATCAAAAACTTGAATTTTAAAGTTTACACAAAATAAGCAAACACATGATAAATCAAAATTTGAAACATGATTGATTTTCAAACTTGATCTACTAAATTATTAAATCTAACCAAAAATTTTAAGCATGATTGCTTCTAAATTCTAATCCACTACATGTTCACCAAATGTTAACGGGGTTTTTCTATTCCCATTAAGGTTATTTTACCTTTGGATTTTTTAGCAACAAGTTCTTAAAACAACAACAAGTACATAAACACACAAAATAAAACTTAAACTATTACAAATCCTAAACTAACATGTACACAAATTGCTCAAGCTTGAAGGAAATAGGCTGAAAGAAAAATGATCCATGTTCTATAATTGAAAAGTGATACACATAACCATGAATGAAATCCAAATGTCCCTTCAACAAGTATGTCCTCATAGTCTTATACTAACCATTTCAAAATATAACAATCATAACTAACCATTATAAACAATCATTAGCTAGTACCTATACTAAAAATCCAAAATTTCAAAAAAATACACCCTATTTAACTACCTATCTAACTACTGGTTCTGTCAAATACAAGTTCTACAAATTACTTGTTGACTAACTTGTCAACCTATCTTCTTAACCCAGTAACATTACCTATCAGGTTTAGTAATTAGTTAGGTTAAATAACAAGTTAAGACACATGTTAAGTTTAGCAACATGTTTACACTATCAACTTATTAAGTCACATGTTACCAAGTCTGGATAACATTATCCCCCTTTGAAATCTAGATTTCATCCTCAAAATGTTAGCTCAAAGTTCCAAGTTAGATTTAACTTTCCAGCTTTGACTTTTGTTCTTGGATGTCATTTGTAGCATAAGTCTCCACTGAACTGGTTGCATTAGAGATGGACATCTAATCAAATCTACATTATTTGTTTGCCTTGAACTCTTAATTTGTTGATCTAAATCAACAACATTTCTTTGCCCAAAACTTGGAGTATTTGCAATATGTTCCAATCCCTATACAATAACTAACATTTATCAAATAATTCCTTAACATGAAAACAATGATCTAGGCATGATAAACTATTAAATCCAACTCAAATTTGGTTCATATATTTTAAATATTGTCAATTGTTCACAAAAGATATGGGACTTGGTCCAAAACCCATACTTGCTAATTCATTAAATTTTGGAGTTATGCCTTCAGAGCATAAATTTTGCCCTTAGCAATTTCATGGGCCAATTTGTGATCTTTCATGTTGAACTTCAAACCAATCAAATGGTCTTGAAATACTTTTTTCTTTTCTTCAAGTTGCCTGAAACGTACATTGGCTAGCTTCCAAACCTCATGTTCAAGGTCTAGGACTTTCTCCACTTTGCTAATATTTCCATTAGACAATGGTTTTATAAGAGCTAGCATGTCTACATTAAACATGTTTCCATCCTTTTCTAGCTTCACACATACATGTCATGTGCATGTACCTTCTTGTGACCTCGTCGAACTTTCATTAACATCTAAACATTTTTCCACCTTAGGCTTGTTCATTGTGCCATTGCCCAAGCGTTGAACCTTTTCCTTTGTAATGGCAATAGCATCTTTAGCCCAATTAATTAAGTGTCCATTCCATTTTGCTATCCAACCCTTCACAAACCATATACCATCAACTCATTGTTGGTGATATGGCTGGTGCCATTGATTTTCCAATACAATGTCTCCAGCTCTTTTTTTGCATCTAATGGAAGTAATGGATTAGTGGTTTTGAACATTTTGACATTGCCAAAGAAGCTTGTAATGTCTATTATAATAGCATGCTCATCTATCAATTCATGCTTTAGATCCAACTCTTTTGCCAGGAGTTGCCTCACCTC
>Ga0116229_10008866_pt1 | contig 15512 bp, 12 predicted proteins | sample S1TSphgellanicum_3_FD_87313 | JGI IMG/M metagenome (GOLD analysis project Ga0116229, IMG submission 87313) | Host-associated microbial communities from peat moss isolated from Minnesota, USA - S1T2_Fc - Sphagnum magellanicum MG | ecosystem: Host-associated > Plants > Peat moss > Unclassified... | reverse complement strand
TGCACTCAAAGCAACTGAGGCTGCCTTCTTAGAAATGGCTGACAGGTAGTTAGTTTTCTCCCCAGATGAAAGCTTTCTCCTCTGCCAAAAGTTTTGGGCTTTCGGTGCTTATTAACTGCCTGTCTTAGCAAATTATTGGGCTCTTTTCCTTAAGTGTAATTATGCAGTATGCTTGGTTAGTTTTGTCCTATACAACAAGTTCCCTTCTTCATGGTCCTCACTTTTATCTCAAACAAGATGATGCCTTGATTGGCAGGGTTTTGCATGAAAATCCAGAACTCATGGTCATGGGATCATGTGTGCTTGTCATGCTCATGAAAGATGAGGATGTATATATCATGAATGTGGGGGATAGTCGAGCAGTTGTTGCTCAGCAACATTCAAAGAGCTGGGGTTCCCTTTCCCATGTGGGCCATGCACAACCCAATGGCCTTACTGTGGAAGAACCACCTGAAAAGAGCACTGGTGTTCAAGATACATTGTTACAGTTGGAGCTGGACAAAATTATTGAAGAGGCTCCTACAGAATTCAAAGGCCTCAAGTTGAAAAATGGTACCAGGAGCTTGGCATCTGATCCAGCACCAGGGTCATTGTTATTGGATGCCCTGCAGCTTTCTTCAGATCATAGCACCAGCATTCTTGAGGTAGATGACAGTGCAAGCTTCTTCCTGAATGTTATATTCTTGTGATGATTCTTCTTGCACAAACAGATCTTCTGATGAAAATGAGCTGATTTCTGTTGTGGGGATGGACATAGGAAGTGTTAAGAATAAAGGCAGAGCATCCCAATGATGAGAATGCCATTTCCAACAACAGGGTGAAAGGCCAGTTAAAAGTGACCCGTGCATTTGGTGCTGGATTTCTAAAGCAGGTAGAGCTCCATAAATAGCCTTCATTTCATACCAGTTTTTTTCTTTGGAAAATAATTCCATATTTTTCATTGGGTGGAGTCACTCATATCCACACCCTTGCATATTTCAATGCACTAGGCTATGTTCTTCCATATACAATTTCAACTGCTCACTTGTGTATGGTTTTGGATCAACAGCCTGTATGGAACAATGCACTGCTCAAAATGTTCCGCTGTGACTTTGAGGGCACTGACCCCTACATCACCTGCAACCCATTTCTTCACCACCATAGGCTTGGTCCACAAGACCACTTCTTGGTACTTTCATCTGATGGGTTGTACCAATATTTAAGCAATGAGGAGGTAGTTTCTCGAGTGCAGTGGTTCATGCAAAACTTCCCTGATGGAGACCCTGCTCAACATCTGATTGAGGAGCTCTTGTTTCGCGCTGCCAAGAAAAATGGTAGGTCTACCTTACTGCACCTTCAGGACATTTGTACTGTAGCTGAAAATGTCGGAGTCTGGAACTTCCAAACCTATCACCTCTTTGACAAATCTCCTAAAAGCACATACTACAGATCCTCATTCCAGTGTTGTGATTCTGACTGGTGCACACCCAATCTGTGCATATATACAGGGATGGACTTCCATGAGCTGCTAGACATACCTCAGGGAGATCGTCGCAAGTACCATGATGATGTGTATGTAATGGTTATTTCTCTTGAGGGTAGGATCTGGAAGTCCGCTGGTTAAAAGAGGCGAAAAAATTGCTGTAACGTTCTCAATCGTGTGTTCCCCCTTCAATTGTACCATCATTTGAAGCTCCTCGAAAGGGAAAAAGCGTTTGGTGCTTAGCACATCACTCAACACCGTAGGCCATTTGTTTCAAATGTCCATACTTGGACAAGAATCAAATTTAATCATCTCATGATCTTTTGCTCCATGGTAATCTGGGTGGTGGAAATAGGCAAATCGCTCTGGAAAAATGTGAAGTTGCAATGTGACATACAAAAATAGAGTTTACTGGACAAGAACTGATGAAATTTTTGAGGGTCTGTGTTCAATCATTCATTAATTCCTAGGTCTCATCTTTTGTGTCAAAAATCATTTTGTCTTGGATACCTGAGTCATTGGTATGTTATGCAGTTGCACATTGTGACGCCAAAACTGATACGAACATGGGTGTGCTTCACTAAGGAGCTTCACTAAAGATTTGTAAAAGTGAAGGGCACCTGACCCTAAAATAAAATTCAACCCTTCCATGCCCAACCTCTATATGCAAACTAATGTTATGCTCATAATATTCTTCTCGGTTCTTACGTATTTGCCAAGTCATTAGTATTTTAGGCCGCCTCAATTTGGGTTGCCTTGACAACTACAAGTTTCACCTATGTAGCATCAACCTCATCAACAACATCAATCATCGGTGGATGAAACTCATATGCACCCAAGTTGGATTGTGCTATCAATTTGAGTTTAGAACCATTATTGCCTAAGACAAAGTCATCAAAAACGACTATTTTAAATTATTCCATTTTGAATTTGATGGCACATTGTGGAAATGAGGCATGTGCAACAATCAAAGTTAACATTCTTTGCTCATGTTGTGATTCAAGTGAATTCTCCTAAGCATTATGGCATGGGGACATGGAGAAGAAAGTCATTCAATAATTTAATGAAATGGATGCGATGTGCATGGAATTGAAGGAGATTCATGATTTGTTAATGATTGAGGAAGAAATCAAACACCTTGTCCTCTCCACTAAGTCCAAATTGAAGTTGCCCAAATTGGTTGTTATGAAAGAACTTTCCACTCTTGTTGCCAATGTGGCTTGAACCTATCTTCTCAATGATATTGTGACCCCCATTGTTTTACAAGAAGCCATGTTAGAAGAGGAAAACAAACACCCTATACTTTAGGTACCAAGTTGAAATTCAAGTTGCCTACATTGGATGTCATGGAAGAATGTTTTCTCTTGCAATAGTAGCTACATGTGTGCTATGTATAAAATTTTGTCTTTCAAAATAATTAATGGTATTGTGGCCCTTAATGAATTGTACAAGAACTAGGTGGACCCTTGATGTTTAAGGACTCTAATAATTCATACAACCAAGTAATGAATTGAATTATTACAACGAAGCAAGGACTTGGGCATAACAACTAGAATGTGATGATATCATCCCAAAGGCGGCCTCAAATATTAAGGTTTCCAATCTAGTGGGTGAAATTTCCCTTTGCCACCTTCCCCCCCTCCGCCACCTCTCATCCCTTACCCTCAAACTAAAAGAACCTCCAACAATTGCAAGCAAGGAAAAGGATGTTTATGCAAAAGGCTTTGGCACTTGCAACATAAAATATTATCCAATTGCTTTTGAAAAACAAAACAAATGGGCTTGTTGAACTTCACCAAAGTCTATTTCCAACACCTCAACTATCAAGGGGGCTTAAATGGGACTCATGGAACGTTCTCGAAGGATCAAGAGACACAAGCAAAGGCATCACCTCTACACATCATACCTTTGGTAAGTGGCACAATCATGCACAAAAACTTTGAATGGAATGATGTTTGGTGTGGAGAGCATGTATCAACAAATATGAAGGTTTGTGCATGATGAACTTGGTTGGCAACCTCATGGGGGGTTCACACTAGCTCCATGCATACTTGAAACATGTGGTTGGTTTATTTGCAACATGGACCAATTGCTTTTGGTTCACATTAACCCTAATTACACCAATGTGTCAAAGGTTTATAATTATATTTAACTTTGAAGTGTAAACTATAAACCTATTTCTAGTTCGTACCACCAACATAAGACTAATCGTTCCCACCCACCATGCCACACTATGCATTAATCATGAGTCAACAATAAAATTTACCCTTGTTAAAGTTGCCCCAAAAAGTTACTTTAAAAAAAAAATTTAACCCAAGTTATATTGGGGCTTTTTTAATGTTTGGACTCACATCACCACAAAATAGAAAATCAATGTTCCTATACCCCATTTTTTTCAATCTTTCTAGGCTATATGTTTGGATTGCACCTTGTGAGGTTATGGATGCCATTTTTTGAAGTTTTATTCTTCATTGTATGGCAATGATTCATGTCAATTTTTTTTTTTTTGGTTTTTTTACATTATTTTTTGTGTTTGACGACATAAGGAAAAAGATAATTATTTTATTTCATTTTTGGACTTCACTAGTATTCCCAATGGTTAAAGATTGGTCAATATTATCCTTGGGAATTTAAGGATCTTATCAACATTCCACAAAAGTGTGGAACAAAATGTTTACTTAAGGTTTCTTATTTTGGGTGGTAGTTGAAATAAAATGTTGTGCATTCAAAAGATTGCCAATTTTTTACAAAAAGACTCATAACTTCAAAACATCAGTTAGTGCTACACATTTAATATACGTGAAAAAGGTCATTAAACAAGCATGTGTCACCTTACTTCTTACTAATGACGGTTTCAAACATGTGTTAATCTGAACAATTATGTGTTGAACACACTTGCACAAATTCATAACTATGAAACACATAGTCTTAAATCTACATCAACATTTTAGAACTATGTGTTGAACTCCTTGACATTTGGAACCCATAGTTGGACCTTATGTCCTTGCCTAATGTGAACCTATCATTAGATTTGGAAATTTAAACTATAATTTGGAAGCATGGGTAATTTTGTCTTTTTGAATGTGTGACATTGGATTATAGTAAGATTGCTTACATATTTCCCCATGTGCACATTCAACAAATTCTAGTCATATTGTTGGTTGAGTTGTAAACAATTGTTACATGTAAATGAGTTTCAAAGGAGACTTTTATTTTTATGTAGAATAATTTCGACAAAAATATTATGTAAAAATAAGTCAATTCACTAAAAATTGTTTTTACTAGCTTCAAGAGGCCTAACCAACTTTTTCTCTACATTCAACAATTATTTTTGCTAAGTTGGGTGAAAAATTTAATAACAAGTGTTGTGCTTTAACAGCTCTTACAACATCATTCCCAAGGTGTGTTGTGTTAAAATTAACATCATGGTTATAAATAGATAACATGGATGATTCAAATTAGAAAAAACTACATCATCATGAAGTCAACACAATACATAATCAAAAGTTCAATGTTATAAGAATGTCAATAATGGTTTACATTCATTATTTTGTTTGATACCATTGCCTAGAAGGTCACAATAAAATGCACAAACTCTTTAGTTACATTATGTTTGGATGGTTTTGGCAACATGTTAAACCTTCCCACTACCATAAAAACTAGCATTTGCAACCAATTTATTTCTGATTAAATAGACATTATTGTTGCATGACACTATGTTGTCACTTTGTTACAACTACATTTATGCCATGTGGATTTTTTTTTTGCTTTTGGTTGTGTATGCAATTAGATTTCAACTAGTTTGGTATGTGCACCATTTCAAAGAATAAAATTTGGGGTTGTTATCATAATGAATCCAAGTAGACCACTTAATATTCCTGGAATCTTGTTTTATGAGATAATTTATTTGTTTAATTTAATTCATACGACCCAAAAAGATGTTGCATTATACCATCATGGTAAGGTGTACTTAAAAAATCCCCATGAAACTTCATTTTTTAACCATTTGGAACCTTTTTAAAAATACTTTAAGTAACAAAAAAAAAATTTAAGCATTAGTGACATGGTCTTAAAATGCATTTTTTATATTCCATATTCATCATATACAATTCCAATGTATCCAAAAGTTTAGATAATACATTAGGAATATTATTCTATTATTAGATTTCATCCAATTTTTTCCACATTTACTTAAGTAATTTTTTATCACAAAAAAAAATGAAAGCATTAATTACAACTATAATGGCTCCTATTAACCCAACTGCATTCACATTAGTTGTTGTAATTATTTTACAACAAGATTAAATTTCAAAATGGTTTCGTACTTTTAATGTGAGTCAATATTTGATTAAAACTAAAGAACCAAGGTTGTCATATCAAGATAATTGCTTAACTTTAACCATGCCAACATTTCAATAAAACATTATTACACATTTGTTTACTCAATGCATTTTTAAAACCCACATCCATTAAAACACCCTTAAGTTTGTCAAATGGTATTAGGGCAAATAACCTCGTTGATTCCCAAATTTGCAACAATATACAAACCCAAGGTGTGGCCCCTAATTCCCAAGAAATAAACCAAGGTGGAAGTTTTGTGACAAGACCACGAGGGATTCACAAGTGGGAGTTGAAGGTGAAATCAACTTGCCAAAACCAAGAAAGAGGAAAATTAATGCAAGTTGAAACCAAAACGGTGCATGGATGTATAATGAGTGAACAAAATTCAAAAAACACACCAAATGTCGAACTTGGAAAAAGACCACTACCCCCTCTCTTGTAATATATTTTACGATGAAAGAATGTCCCAAGACTTTTAGGAATGAGTATGGAAAATCACTAATTTTGTCAAGTTATGAACACCTTGCAAGTTCATAATTCTCACATACAAGTTTCAATTTAAAAGCTCTCAAAAGAAACCTTGTAGCCCTCAAAAATAAATTTTCAACACCATATCACATGTTCAATTTGGAGGTTATTTGGACCTAGCAGGATAGATTATTGAAGTGAAAAACAACATATCAATCCTATTGGGTAAAAACATTTATCAAAACAAATGTTATAATAGTTAGATTACCTAATGTAAATTTTAACAAACAACCTTCATTAGATTCCAAACTATTAATTAAGAGAACTCAAATTTTAAAATATTCCCCTTGGGAGGCCAATCCTACATATTTTAGGAAGCACTTGAAATTTTTTAAAAAATTTATGGGGGTATTAAGGTTTTTTTTTTTTTTTCACCTTATAATTATTTAATTTGGTCGTATGCAGAATTATTTGACAAATTTTTAACATATATATTTGATTATAGTCATCAAATATCTGGCATGTCCTATATTAACATTATATAGTTATATAAATCAATATAATTTATTATTTATTTGAAACAAACACCTTCAAAGCATCAACATGAACACCATTCAAGGTTTAAACATTTTGAGGTCTTCACCCAACTCCAAACTTCCTTTTATCTAAGCTTCATCTAAGTCCAACTCATTCTTTTCTTCAAAACTTTTAATCCAAATTGACAATAGACTAAATGATAGATGTCCTTCATATGTTTTTCACATTCTTATGCCCCTATTATCAATTTTGATACATAAACAAATATACATTATATTCATAACCATGTATTTATTTAAACATGGTATTCAAGAATTAGGGTATGTAATTTTATTTTGAAATGTATTTTAACTTTTACTTTTGAGAAAATGTTACACCTTTTTTTTATTTCATTTAAAAAAAGATGGAAATGACCTCCTCAAAAATATTCTATTAGTCATTGTGCTACTAGATTTGAAAAAAGAGAATGTAAAATTATACTAGATCTAAATCTTTAGGAGATAATCATACAATAGTTAAGTAGCTTAGGTATGAACCTATTGAAATAATCAATACTCAATTTTGAACTACTCTAATGGAGTTATGTTTTTAGTAAAGCTCCACCACAATTCTTGACAAAGAATTTGACACTTGGATTTGGAAATGATCCTACTAGTTAGTAAAATGAACAAAAAGGACTTGCACTAGTTAGGCTATCTAATAGATATTCATATGCGAAAAGTCCTATGGTACTTTAAACTATTAACAAAAAAGATTCAAGTGTTTAAATATTTTAATAATCCTTCAACAACTCTGAGAATGTAACAACTCTAATAGTGACTATTTGGACGCTTACTAAGATTGGACATTATTGGACATAATAACTTCAACACCTATTTGCCCGTAGATAATTCACACTCCAATAATGAAAATAACACACACAAAATGAAAGTACAACCTTTTTTTTGTATTTGTTTTACAACAACACATTATCGAGCTACTACAATATGATAGTATTAATATAATATCATTATTACAAACCTTATTCAAAACTTGATCACACACACTAATCATTATTCAAGTCTAATTTATATCACACACACACACACACACACACACACACACAATACAAAAGGGGTTCATTTCATTGCACATAGTTGCATCTCATATATGCAACTAGCCTTCCACAAATATGGTATATGAAAATGTATAATGATATCATATATAAATATCAAATGTAGATTGTTGCATATAATTAAAAATAACATGTGACTTGTTTTGGGCAACTAAGACAATTTTTAGTTACACGTGTCATTTGTAACTAAAAATCAATTACAAATGACAATTGTAAAATGTTGATTCTCTAATAGTGTATCTTAGGTTATTTAAAGTTATATTACTTTAGGTTATTGAAGGTTATTTTTGGCTATTATAAATTGTCATATGCTATTAATAAGCTAGGGTAAAATACCTATAATTACTTAAAATAGCCTAAGATAAAACCTTAAGATAACCTAGGAGAATACCTTCAAATAGGCTAGCCTAAAATATATAAAACTTTGAATAAAATAACTTATTGTATCTAATAACTTAGAATAATTTAAAGTATAATAGCCTAAAGTAGAATGCCCCATAACAACCAATAATAACTTATGGTATAATAACAAAAAAAAGTAAAGATAAAATAGTTGATAATAACTTTAAATATCCTAGGTTAAATTATCATACAATATTTAATAATAGCTTTGAATAACTTTGCATATAATAACTTATAATAACATAGGGTTAAAATAACTTAAAATATTCATGGATAACTTAAAATAATTAAGAATAGGTGAGAACAACTTAGGGTAGAGTAACCAAAAATAGTAGGGTAAAATAATTTATAATAACCCTGGGGTAGTCAACAACAACCTAGAGTAAGATTGCCAAGAATTGTAAAAATAAACAAAGTTATAATAACCTAAAATAACTTGAAATAACTTAAGGTAAAATAACTTAATATAACATAAAACTAATTAACTTACAATAGCCAAAAATAAGATGGGATTAAATAACCCACAATAACCTAAGGTAGTAAATTTAAAAGTAACATAGGGTAACTTAGTGTAAAAGAGCTTAGATAAAATTTAAAGTGATTTAAAAATAACTTATAATAGCTTGGGGTGGTTTAAAGTAACTAGGTAATCAAGGTAGGTAGGTTAGGTCACATAAGTAGGATGGGAAGAAATGTTTGAATAATGATGTGATGACAAAATTTATCATTTGTTCAAAAAATGATGCAATGGTTAAAGGTTTGGACCTTAATGTGAAGGTTGAAGGGTTTAAATCTTCACTTTTACAACTTAATTGAATGTGGTTAACTAGCCTACTTATCTTAGCCTAACTTAACCCTTTACATTAACCTAATAACCTAGGTAGGGTAAAGTAGGTAGTTTATAAATTTATTAATATTATTATTTTAGTTATTAATTGTTAGGTTAAGTAGGTAAATAGTTAAGGCAAATAATATAGGCAAATAAATAAATAAATAAAAATTGGGTTTTTAAAAAATGAAAATTATAGATAAAAATTTGTTGACCATATATTGTTTCCTCATTTGACCAGTTGAAAAACCTAGTAAAAACCCCCAATTAAAAAAACTTGTCAAAATAGCCAACCAAAAAGACCTAGTCAAAGTGAACATCTCAAAATTGACTTATTTAAAATGGCAATTTGGTCAAATTGGATAAAAGGCAAAAAGATCACATGGGGGGTCTAATTTTTCCAATAAAAAATATTGTGATTTCTTGTAGTTGTATATGGGGTATGGAATGCCATGATGTTTGTTGAATATGTAACCTTCACATAAAGGAATGTGTTTTGATTGCAATTTAGGAAGTTGTATTACCATGTCTTTGTTTTGTATGTTAATGATGGGTCTATTTTTCAAGTGATCTAATTGATGGTGCCACTTTAAAGATTTAGTTGTAAAACTAGTGAAAGTGCTAGTTGACAATGTCAACTCCAAAGATAAATGGATTCCTTCTTTGTGATTTTTTTTAAAAAAAATTTGATCCATTAGGTGGTGTCATTATTATGAAGCAATAATTGCCTTCAAATGTGATTAAAGTGTGAACATACTTGAAAATTGTGCCACAAAGAAAAAATTATTTGCTAAACAAGGAACATGTAAAGTGTTGTGTATTTGTAAATATTTACCATAGTCAAAACGTATGGTCATAGAATCGATGCCTATAGCCTCTTAATACAAAATTATTATCCTCCATATAAATTGTTTTAAGGGTAGCAAGATTCATGTAATTTTGAAATAAGTTATGTAGGGGTGACAAGTGTTGGTTTGCCTTGAAAACAAGAAACCGTTTTCCAAAATCTTAGAGGCAAATTTCATGAATAGAGAAAAATCAAAGAAGTATAGTTGGTCCTCTTTAGTTGAAATCAAATTTAGTTGAGGTTTTGGAATTCAATTCAACATATCACTCTTATGTTTTTGACATTTAGGCAATTTGTCCCCCATTTCTTTCCATAACAATGACATCTTATCACATGTGGAGAGGAATTTGAATTTGAAGTGAAATATTGAGATTTTCAAAATTTTACAATTTTATTACTTTTAGGGAAGTATTTAGATTTTTAACATTTTCCCATAACATAAAAAACATTTGTTTTAGATGAATCTTGGGAGCTCGATTTTTTCATGACTTTTTTTTGAAGTGTTGTAATTGCACCTTGTGTGGTTATGATGAAAGGCAAGGTCATTGGATTTTGGATTAGCTTAAAAGCCATCAACTACACCAAATAATTCCAAGTGAATCAATAGCATGTCAAGTTTTACACTCCATGTAACATAATTTATGTTTGTTAGTTTTTTAATATGGGAGGCTTGAGAAACATTGTGGAAGATGGATTCATCATATTGTAACAAAGATATGTGGATCCACTGGGGGCAAGAAAATTTCAAATCATAGGAATCAACCATTAAATTATTTTTTTGATTCCTTCCACTTTTTAATACCTTAAATGACGTATAAACATTGAAAAGGATCGATGCTCTTGAAAGCTTCATAGATTAGAAAATATGATGTTGTTGAAAAATAAAAAAGGCGTGTACAAGAGGGTAACAAACATAAAACTCTTAAAGGCCATATCCCTTGGTCTAAACCTATGAAATTATTTTAGTTTTTAGTATTTAGTTAATTAAAATAAAATTTTAAATTAATTCATAGTTATTCATTAGGTCTAACATCTACATTGTAACAATTTGAAGTACAAATTGATCATTCAAGACATGAATTTCAAATTTAGATTATGTAGTTGTATATAACATGTCACATAACATAGGGCCTTGCAATAGCACATTTAACATATGAGAATGAAATCACGCTATGATGGGCCTTTTTATGAATTTACACTGCAATGCTTTCTTGGGCAGTGCATAGTTCAACCGAAACAATGTCAAAATTAAATAGGAGTTTCACATGGGGTTCATTCATGGTTGGGGTTCCAAAAAGAAGTGTTTATTTAAAAAAGGATTGCAAAGGAAAATTTTAGATTTTCATAGTGTTTAATATATTACAACTATGGTGTATTATTGTGTTCCTAAACAAGTTTTAAAAAATCTAATAATTGTTGGATGTTGTATAAAAGTCATTTTGAGTCTTTAACGAATTTATAGTCAATTATCCATATTATATATATTTATAAATGAATGGAAAAAGAATGCATAAAATAATGCAATTGATTTCAAACTTTTTGTACAACAAAACTATGTTTCCATTCATGCAACTACATTAGGTCAATTTGATGAATAAATAAATCATATGAAAATTTCAAACTCTTGAAATTTTAAGACAAAAAGAAATAAGGGAAATGATTTTTTTATTAAATAATTTGGCTAGTTTTTAATTTATTAGGTTCAAAATTTCTAATTGTAGGTGAAGGTCACATGTGTAGGAAATAATCATGCAAAAAAATGTTTTGTTGATTTTTAAAGCCCATTTTAAATTTTTTGGTTTTTTTTTTGTAAACAAAAATATTCATGCACAATTATGTACATGTGAAAAATCACCACCATTGCATGAATTATCTTATCTTGGGCTATTCAAAGTTCTTACTTAAATTGCTTCATGTAAATGTTATTTGTAAAAAGTAACCTTAAGAAAATCTTAGGGTCCTTTTTCCTTTTTTTGGTACCCCAATCGTGAGTAAACCAATAATTTTTTATATTATGGTAGAACATAACCCAAGCAAGAAAATATGTTTTTCTTGAAATTTATATTATGGTGGCTTATATGTAGATGAAAATTACATACAAGTATGTATTAATAAATGAAAAATAGTTTTAAAATGATTGAAACGATTAAAAACCTTTATGAAATTTGTATTGTCCATCTCACATGTGATTCCACATAATTTGAATCATGTTTGTGAACTATTTAATTTTTTTGATAATTTTCGTGTCATAAAAGGGGGTTTTCAAAGTGTTGACAATAAATATGTGGAAAACTAACATTTTGACAAATAATCATTTTCAAATGGACTTGGTGACAAGTGTTATGAGAAGGGTTTATTTATTTATTTTTAAAAAATATCTTGATTATTAATGAAATTAAATACTAGTGAGTTTGAAATGAGAAATATGTTTTGTTATACATGTGTATATATGTAAATATACCCATCGTTCCTTTAATTTACATCATTAGATTTATTTATTTATTTATTCCAAATAATATTAGCTTTATGAAAGTCCAAATCATAAGTCTAAAACACCAAAAGTTAAACTAGAAATTGAATGCACCACATTTTGGGAGTAGGATTATTTTACATAATATAATACTAGAACCAAAAGTGCCCAAAAGGGGGGGGGTCAATATACCACACTTTCATTCACAATAACAATTGTTACTTACACCAATGTTAGAGTCAACATTTTTTTAATACATGTGCATATTTTTCCTCCATGCAACATTTAAGTATTAGTTCATGAAAACCATTCTTGAAAAAAAAATTTGAAAACTAATTCAAACACTCAAATATTGGCCACAAAAGTTTCTTTCACATCTAGATGCAAACCTATGAGACTACCACAACATTGAAGCATTGGGTTTACTTTATTGAAGTGAAACTCCAAATAATTCAAGACTCCCATTTTAACAATTTCATTGGTCACACAGGCTTTTTTATTTTCCATTCACAACCATGCACAAGCTAGTTATTCCAATATACCATGTACATTTGTTTATATTCTTAACACTAATATTATAATGTTTGTTTGTATGTAAAGAGGGTGAACAACACATACAATACTAATACATCTATTTAGTGTGTTATTATTTTTTATCAATGCATGAATAAGAAACTACATAATATAGTCTCCTTATTCTTCAACTATGCTTTCCTTGGAATGTAAAAAAATGTTACATTTTGAAAGTCATGTTACAAGGCACAATTTTACCTCCACCAAAAGACATGCATCAAAAAGTGAGATGCGCAAAGGAATAAGCATTTCATTTTTTTTAGTTTTTGAAACACTTGCCTTTCATTTTTCACATTTTCCCATGATACCCAACAATTATCATGAGAAAAAAATTAAATATTTTTCTGACCAATTTTTACATTGGGTTTGATTATATTTTATATTAGGTTTAAACCCAAGTGGAGCAAGGCATTTGTGGATTAAGTGCTCTTTAACTTTGCCTTGGGCTAGCACTTGCTTTAAGAATGCATTGTTATTTAACCTTTTCTTCATCTAATTTTTTTTTCAGATTTGAATGTGCTTTCTTGGTAGAGTTTGATTTAAAATTTGAAAGACCTTACAAAAATGGAAGATCCCAAAAGAAATGTATTTTCTAGTGTTGGGCATGTATTAACAATGAAATGAAAATTGGTTAGTAGTTCCATGATATTTATATTGATATTCAACTCATAGGGTTTCACTAAGGTGAGAATTGACACCTAAGACCTTGCCTTTTTTTTATTATTAAAATGTTGAAAAAAAAAAACTTTGATATGGTATTTAAATAAAATAAGGTAGATTTTTCAATTATGTATCCTAGGTTTTAAAATAAATAAGTTATAAGGTTTCAAGTTTCAAGTGGCACTTCCACAACCATTGAAAGTTTATAGTTAAAGTTTATTTTTCACTTCTTAACTCTCCATAGATAAAATAAAACTTAAGGCTTGGGCCCCACTTTAGTTGGTTGATTTGTTTTGTGTGCTAAAAGTTAAACCTCTATGATGTTTCAAAGTTTAAGCTTTGCTATTTTTTGGTGGCTTGTAAATTGAGTTTTTTTGGGCTTGCTCAATTCCTTTTGCATTATTACTTGGCTCTTCTTGCATTGAAGTTTGCTCCTTTTGCATTGTTACTTGGGTCTTTTTGCATTGTTGTTGGGTCTTCTTGTATTATTGCTCAACTCCTCTTGTGTTGTTGTTACTAAGTTTGTTGTGTTGTTGTTCATTTTTCTTGCATTGTTGTTTGGTTCTTTTTATTGTTGTTCTACTTTTCTCATACTACTACTCTAGTTATCTTGTTGTTATTTGGTTCCTCTTATTTTTGTTTGGCTCTTCCAAGCTTGGGCACATTTAGTTCCCATGTGTGCTACTTGTTTCCTTTTGTGTTGCCATTCGGCTTTTCTTGTTATTATTTAACTACTCTTGTTAGTACTTGTTAGCTTGGTATTTTCCCCCATTTGCGTTATGCGGGTTTGGGAACAAAGAGCTTAAATCCACCATTGAGTTGTTTTTAGGTATAATTTTAAAATTATGCTTATAGTTTTGTATTTTTTTGTTTGAATGTTAATATTTACTTCTCCATTTATTTTTGTGAAACATTTTTTTATATTCCACGTTTAATATTTGTCAATATTTGTTTGTTATTAAACTTGGTTGTAGTCTAACATTAGGAAATATGTTCATTGTTTGTAGGATTCATATATTTTTAATTTTTAGCATTACATTTCATTTTGTGTACTCATTTTTTACATGAAGAAAGGAAGGTTAAGTGAGTTATTTGACCTTGTAAATATTAGTAAATGGTTTGAATGGTATTGTGGTTTTTAAATAGTTAAATCAATTTGCAAGTAAAAAATAAAACCACATTTTGGTAGAACAATCTTTTATTTTGGATGAATGTCCTTTTTATAACCTTTTTTGAAAAGTTGTTGAAAAATGGAAAAAACAAGTGGAAATGAAAACATAATTTCAATTGAAAATGAAACAAATAAATTTTTTCTCAATGATGTTCCTATGTAAAAAATGTCGAAAAATTATCTTGGTTTGGAAATCAAAAGTAATAAAATTTTTAATAATGAAGAAAAAAGAATGAAAATGAGCCTTCAGAAGTTACATGTTCAAAAAATTAAATGGAGACTGCAAGGCACAAATGCACTTTGTTGGACTTTATTTATGCATTAACGATAACAAAGAAATTGATCGTAACAATCCTCAAATGAAGCATTGTATTCTTTATTATAACAATCTTGTCAATGCATATAATCCCATTATTCAAGCAAGAAAATGTTTAATTTCATATTATAAAAAAATGATATAATAATTTTTAGTAATCATGTGAATGCAAATCATATCATTATTGCAATTTTTTTGGAGGAGAAAGTCAATAACCCAAAAAAACTATTTAAAAGCAACCAACAAAACAAAAGCCTAATTTGTTTGGCAAATGAATTTCAATTTTTTTTTGGTTGTACAAGATTATATATATATATATATA
>Ga0116229_10008865_pt1 | contig 15513 bp, 12 predicted proteins | sample S1TSphgellanicum_3_FD_87313 | JGI IMG/M metagenome (GOLD analysis project Ga0116229, IMG submission 87313) | Host-associated microbial communities from peat moss isolated from Minnesota, USA - S1T2_Fc - Sphagnum magellanicum MG | ecosystem: Host-associated > Plants > Peat moss > Unclassified... | reverse complement strand
TCTCGCGCGATTTACTGCACAGTGAATGTGGCTCTGCCGAAGAAACTTTGTCATAATGGCATCATTCACTGCACAGTAAATTCATCGTCATGGCCTCAACCACGCTGCCCGAAAGGCAGATAGTCGAATCGCTGCTTGATGCCCTGAAGTCGCTGCCCGGGGTGCAAGCGGCCTGGCGCTCTCTTGAGGGCCCCAGCACCACTTCTGGCTACCGACCGGACGCCGAAATCTCCCTGGAAATGGGTGGCCGGCAATACGCCCTACGCGTTGAGGCCAAGCGAGAGCTCTTCCCGCGCGATGCGCGTGAAGTGCTGTGGCGCATGGATCGATCCGGAAGCGCTGGGGATGGCCTGGCGATCTTGCGGATGATAGCCGCCGATTCGCTCTCGCCCGGTGCCAAGGACCTTCTCAAGGCCGAGGGCGTCGGCTACTTCGATCGAGGCGGGAGCCTGTACCTGCCCGCCCCCGGCGCCTACGTCTTCATCGACAAGCCGCCGCCAAAGTCCATCGCCAAGGCCATCGGCTCGCTGTTTTCCGGACGCCGCGCCCAGGTCATCCACGCATTGATGCTAAATCCTCGCGAGTGGCTGACCGGGAAGGCACTGGCCGCGCGCGCGCAGGCATCACCCGCGACGGTTTCACAGGTGATGACGGAGCTCGAACGGCTGGAGTTCATCACGCTGAGTGAACCGGGCGCACACAAAGGGCGGCAGCTGCGCGAGCCCGGACGCTTGCTCGATCAATGGGCCGAGTACATGAATACACTCAAGCCGCCGGTGTTTCACCGCTACTTTCTGCCATCGCTGCATGCCGAGCAGCTGCTGGAGGCCGTAACGCGGGCTTTTTCGGTACACGACGTAACCTATGCCGTGAGCTTTGAAGCGGCTGCGCAGGCCTACGCACCGTTTTTGTCGAGCCTCTCGCAGGTGAAGTGCCGAGCGATGAGCGGTCCCGCTCTGGAGTCAGGGCTCGCTGCACTCAACGCGCGGGTAGTCGAGGAAGGCGCGAACTTTTCGGTGCTCAAAACCACGTCCGCCGGCGACCTGTTGTTTAGCCAGCAGCTCGCGGGGACTTGGCTGGCCAGCCCGATCCAGGTTTACCTCGATCTGCAGCGTAGTGAGGGGCGAGCCAGGGAGCTCGCGCAGAATCTTCGTCGGGAACGGATTTCGTTCTGATGCCGAAGCCTCAGCATATCGGCGGCTACACCGCACAGCACACCGCTGACTGCGAGCGTGTGCTGGTGACGTTGCTCAGGGGCCTGGGACCCTGGGGGAAATCCGTCTTCCTGGTAGGCGGCCTTACACCACGGTACCTCGTCCCTCAAGAGCCGCCAGTCGTTCCGGCGCACGCCGGCACGCTGGATGTAGACGTGGTCATCGACCTGCAGATCCTGGCTGATACAGACGCCTACGAGTCGCTCGAGCGCAACTTACAGCGGCTGGGCTTTGAGCGAGGCAGAAGCGACAGCGGCACGAGAGTTTCGTGGCGCTGGCAGACGAAGACCGAGCGCGGCGCCACCATGATCCTCGAATTTCTTGCCGATGACCCAGCGCTTCGCGGCGGTCGGGTACAGGAACTGCCAACGCAGGGAAACATCTCGGCGCTCAACGTCCCCCACTCATCCATCGTCTTTGACCTGTTCGATGAAAAGAAGGTCCGGGTAGAGTTGCTCAACGAGAAGGGCATTGCCGAGGTCACCATCAAGCACGCGAACATCGTGAGCTTCACGTGCCTGAAAGCTTTCGCCTATGAAGACCGGCAGGAGCCCAAGGACGCGCACGACCTCGTGTACACGATCAGCCACCGGCCCGAGAGTGTGGACGGCGTCGCAGCGGCATTTCGTGCGCAGATCGAGGGCAAGCACGGCGCTACGGTGCGATCCGCACTCGACATACTGCACCGGCGATTTGGCGACGAACCTGGCGCCGCGGGGTATACGAAGGATGGCCCAATCGCCGTCGCGCGATTCGAGCTTGGCAATGACGCCGACGGACGTGATCGGCGCGTCCTACGCCAGCGCGAAGCAAGCGACATCATCGATCGCCTGTTGAAGGGAGTCGGCTCGGAGACGCGAACATGAATGATGCCGCACTGCAAGCAGCACCGCCCTGCGTAGCCGAACCCCTCCATGGGGCATCTATGGGGGCACCCTGATGCACAGTAACAAGGCTTCCCCTGGATGGCAATGGACGAAAATGGGGCAAAATGCCTAGAAAAGAGGCACTTCATGCGATGCCAGTGAAGTCGCTGAACGTCTCCCGACGTCTCGCTATTTTCCGATGCAGAATCGTCCGAAGATTTCACCCAGTAGATCGTCGGCCGTGAAGATCCCGGTGATTTGACCCAGCGCATGCTGCGCTAGCCGCAATTCCTCCGCCAACAACTCCAGGGTGCGATCGTTGTTGCTCGCATGGATTGCGGCGCGCAGCAGGTGCTCTCGCGCAGCTTTCAGGGCGATGAGATGACGCTCGCGTGCGAGGAACACGGTCTCTCCGCTGGCGTGCCAGCCTGCGATCTGCAGGAGTTGCGAGCGCAGAAGATCAAGCCCGTCCCCGGTCTTGGCCGAAAGGTAGACCCGCTCACCATCAACGCGTGGATCTTCGTTAGCCAGATCGGACTTGTTCATGATGACAAGACACGGAACGCCCTTGGGCAGGCGCGAGACGATGTCGAGATCGTCCGCAGTATCGGGATTTAGCGCATCACGCAGGTTGAGGATCACGTCGGCCGCCAGGACTTCGTGCCACGTGCGGGCGATGCCCAGGGTCTCCACCGGATCATCGGTCTTGCGCAGACCCGCGGTATCGACGACATGAAGTGCGATGCCCTCGATCTGGATGGTCTCCTTGATTCGGTCGCGCGTCGTACCCGGGACATCGGTCACGATCGCAACCTCGCTTTCGGCAAGCGCGTTAAGCAGGCTCGATTTGCCGACATTGGGACGCCCGGCAATCACAACCTTTAAGCCCGCGCGCAAAAGCGCGCCCTGGCTCGCGCGATCAAGGAGCAGATCAAGCTCGCGCTGAAGTACCAAGAGTCTGCCGCGCGCGTCCGACTGCTCAAGGAAATCGATCTCCTCATCCGGAAAATCGAGCGTCGCCTCAACCAGCAGGCGCAACGCGATCAGGTCCTCGACAAGCGCATTGACGTGGCGCGAAAAGGTGCCATCAAGCGATGCCATGGCGCTTCTTGCCGCAGCTTCGGTATTGGCCTCGATCAGGTCAGCAACCGCTTCGGCCTGCGCCAGGTCGAGTTTGTCGTTAAGAAAGGCGCGCTGCGTGAATTCGCCAGGTTCTGCCAGCCGAAGCGAGATGTCATGGCCCAATTCGAGCGCGCGGGAAAGCAGCATCTTGAGCACGACCGGGCCGCCGTGCGCCTGCAGCTCAAGCACGTCTTCGCCGGTGTAGGAGTGCGGCGCGCGAAAGTGGATCGCGATGCCGCGATCGATGACACTGCCATCGCCCCCAAGAAAATTCACGAGCGTCGCATGGCGAGCCGCGAGGCTGCGGCCAAGCATGCCGTCGATCACCGGCGCAAGATCTGCCCCCGACAGGCGCAGCACGCCGATGCCCGCACGGCCCGAAGCCGTGCCGATGGCGACAATCGGATCGGTTGCTACAGCGCGCATGCGCTGATACTACCGCGACTTGGGCGCCTAGCTCTTTGCTGCTGGCCCTGCGCTCATGACGCGCGTGATCCAGTATTGCTGCGCGATCGAGAGCAGGTTGTTCGTCACCCAGTAGAGCACAAGACCGGCCGGAAAGAAGAAGAAGGTGATACCGAAAACCAGCGGCATGATCATCATCACCTTGGCTTGGGCCGGGTCCGCCGGTGCAGGATTCAGTTTGTACTGCACGAACATCGACACCATCATGATGATGGGCAGAATGTAGAAGGGATCGGGCGCGCCAAGATCGTGAATCCAGCCGACCCACGGCGCGCCGCGCATCTCGACGCTAGCCGAGAGCGTTGCGTAAAGCGAAATGAACACCGGTATCTGGATCAGGATCGGCAGGCAGCCGCCGGCGGGATTGATTTTTTCCGCCTTGTAGAGCTCCATCATGGCCTGGTTCAATTTGATGCGATCGTCCTTGTACTTGTCTTGCAGGAGCTTGAGCCTTGGCGCGACCGCCTTCATGCGCGCCATCGAGCGGTAACTGGCTGCCGACAGGGGGAAGAATGCCGCCTTGATGATGATGGTCAGAACAATGATCGCCCAGCCCCAGTTTCCGATCATGGCGTGCAGCCGCTCAAGCCCCCAGAACACGGGCTCGGCCAGGATTCGCGTCCAGCCGTAATCGCGCGTGAGATCGAGCCCGGGCGCCACTTTTTGCAGCAGGCGTTCCTCTTCCGGCCCAACGAAGAGCTTGGCATCGTCAGTGGCCGTGGCTTGTGGTGCGAGCGTGCCAAGCGGAATCAGGGCAGCAGCCCGAAAGGTCGTCGTGCCGGCAATGGCCTGGGTCAAATACGTGCGCGCAACGCCTGCAGGCGGGATCCAGGCCGCAACAAAATAATGCTGCAGCATGGCCACCCAGCCGTCATCGGCAGTACGCGAGGCGGCCTTGTCGCGACCCTTTTCGATGTCCTCAAACGACACCTTCTGGAACTTGTCTGCCGGCGTGTAAACCGCGGGTCCGAAGTACGGGCTGTAGAAGCGCATCGTTCCTTCGGGCTTGCTGTTGTCGCGAACCAGTTGCAAATACAGTTCGGGCGTAATCGGATGATCCGACAGGTTGGTCACCTGGTGCTTGACGTCGATCTCGTAGCTGCCGCGATGAAATGTGTAGGTCTTGACGAGCTTGACGCCGCCGCTCTCGGCGGTAAAGGTGACATCGAGCTGATCCTGTCCGGGTGCGAGCGCTAACGGGCCTGGCGTGACTTCGAACAGGGTATTGTGGTTGGGAAAGTTTTCGCCACCGGCAAGGCCGGTCTGTGCGATATAGGTGCGCGTCGCATCCTTCTCGAGCAGAACCATGTTGAGTTCGCTGTGGGTCTGGTCGTGATGCTTGACGAGTTCGAGGCGGTCAATTTGCGCACCCAGCGAATTGATGTCGACCGTGAGGAAATCGGTGGCCACCTGTACCGTCTTGCCGCCGACACCAGCGGCTTTTGGCCCGACGTCAGAAATCGATGCATTGCTTGGCGCAAGCGCTTTTGGCGCCGCGGCGGGCACGCCAGTGTCGGGCGCAGCCCCCAAAGGCTGGGACACGCTCGATGACACCGGGCCAAAGAGAATTGAATCGCGTCCATTGAAATGCTTCCAGCTCTCCCAAAGGCAAAGCAGGGAAACAATGAACACCATCCAGAGGACAGCGCGTCGGGTATCGGTCATAGGACGAATCTCAATTCAATTCAGTGATGCGACGAGCGGCATGTCGCAGCGGGCTTTTGCGACACCGGATCGTAGCCGCCAGGGTGCCACGGGTGGCACTTGCAAAGGCGCTTGGCTGTAAGCCAGGCGCCCCTATGGATACCGTGAGTCAAAAGCGACTCGATGGCGTAGTTCGAGCAGCTCGGCTCAAAGCGGCACCGGCTTCCGAGCCAGGGGCTGACGACGCGCTGATAGCCACGAATCAGCAGCACAAGGCCAAGGGCAGCCTTCTTCACGCGAGCCTGCCACGGATTTGTGTCAGCAGCCCCTGCGCCTCGGCGCGGCACAATTTCCGAAGCGGCGTGAGGCCTTGTGCACGCGGGCGGGCAAAAAGCCTGATGACAAGGTCATGGCCCGCGTTCAGTTCCTCAAGGCTGCCAAGTTCACGCCGGAACAGATCACGCCAGACCCGCTTTAGGGCGTTGCGGCGAACCGCATTGGGCTCGAACTTTTTCGGAACGACAAGGCCCAGGCGCCATTGCGACGTGTCTTCGCGAAGGCGCAGGTGTCCGACGAAAAGTCCACCCGAAAAGCGCGTGCGCGAGCGCATGACAGCAGCGTAGTCCTTGGCAGTGAGAATTCGGCGCGAACGTCCGAAGGCTTGGCTTGCGGCAACATCGGTCATCGTCATTTTGCGATGCGCCAATTCACCGGAACCGGCGCTATGCGCCGGCGTCTAGCGCTAAGTTATACGGCGAGGCGATGACGCCCCTTGGCGCGCCGCGCGCGAATCACGGCGCGGCCTCCGCGCGTTTTCATGCGCACCAGAAATCCGTGCGTGCGCTTTCTGCGAACGACGGAAGGTTGATAGGTCCGTTTCATGTTGATCTGCCTGAAAAATTAGTAAAATCATGGAATTAAACACGCTTTTGGGGCTTCCTGTCAATTTCGGGACATCCCGGGCGCTAAGCCCCGGGGTGCTTTCTGGCTGCACCTCGTTGCGCCTTTCAGCGCTTTCAAAAAGCGCCTGCCTGGGTCGCAGCGGTCATCTGCGAAGAGGCAAAACGCGTCGGCAAAAACGCTGCGATGTCAAGCGCATGGGCTCGTCCTGGGGTTGTGGATAACTTTGCTTTGACCCCTCTTTCGCGGTAAAATCGGACCTCTAAAAACAAGCGCTGAACGCCTTCAGCCGAGCCCTTGCAAGTGACTTGCAGCGGGCTTGGGGCAGACAGCGGCAATCGATCGTCGACCTTGCAAACCCACGTTCCCGAAGTACCCATGAATGACTTCTGGCAGTCTTGTGTCCAGCAGCTTCGCGACGAGTTGACGCCGCAACAATACAACGCGTGGATCAAGCCTTTGACCGGGGGGGATTTCAGAAACGAAGATCGTGTCCTGCGCATCGGCGCTCCTAACCATTTCAAGCTGAACTGGGTCAAGAGCCAGTTCGCCAATCGCATCGAGCGCCTGGCCACGACCTTTTTCGACGGGCCGGTTCAAGTCGAGTTTTTCCTCGACGCGAAATTAAGCGAGCGCGATGGCGCACCTGATAACAAGCCCGATCTTGCTCGCGATGCAGCGCCCGCCCCGCAGCAGGCGCGATCGCCTTCGATGCCCTCGTCACAAAGCGCGGCCAACGAGCCTTCGACGTCGGCAACGCCCGATCGCTCGCGACTCAACCAGGATCTGACGTTTGAGAACTTTGTCACCGGCAAGGCCAACCAGCTTGCCCGGGCAGCGGCGCTGCAGGTCGCAGACAACCCGGGAACGTCCTATAACCCGCTTTTCCTTTATGGCGGCGTCGGTCTTGGCAAGACGCATCTGATCCAGGCGATCGGCAATCAACTCCTGCTTCGCAACGCGAAGGCGAATATTCGCTACATCCATGCCGAGCAGTTCGTAGGCGACGTGGTCAAGGCCTACCAGCGCAAGGCGTTCGAGACCTTCAAGACGTACTACCACTCACTGGACCTGCTGCTGATCGACGATATCCAGTTTTTCTCCGGAAAGAATCGTACCCAGGAAGAGTTCTTCTATGCCTTCGAGGCATTGATTGCGGCGCGCAAGCAAATCATCATCACAAGCGACACCTATCCCAGCGAGATCGATGGCATCGATGACCGGCTGGTATCACGCTTTGGCTCGGGCCTGACCGTTGCCATCGAGCCGCCGGAACTGGAAATGCGAGTGGCCATTCTGCTTAAGAAGGCCGAACACGAAGGACGGGCGTTTCCGGATGAAGTGGCTTTCTTCGTTGCCAAGCACCTGCGCTCGAACGTTCGCGAACTGGAAGGTGCGCTCAGAAAGATCCTTGCCTACTCCAGCTTTCACGGCAAGGAAATCACCATCGATGTCGCACGCGAAGCGCTAAAAGACCTGCTTTCGGTGCAAAAGACCCAGATCTCGGTTGAAAACATCCAAAAGACGGTGGCCGACTTCTACAAGATCCGGGTCGCCGACATGTACTCGGCAAGGCGGCCGACCAACATTGCAAGGCCGCGCCAGATCGCCATGTATTTTGCCAAGGAACTCACCCAAAAGAGCCTGCCTGAGATCGGCGAGCTGTTTGGTGGTCGCGACCATACGACGGTTTTGCATGCGGTACGCAAGATCGCCGAGTTAAGGACCAAGCACCCTGAGCTCAACCACGAGCTGCACGTACTTGAACAGACACTCAAAGGCTAGCGAATGGGTAGATGGGGACAAGCAAGGAAGCGACTGTGGAGCGAATGTGGGCAACTGACGAAAAAAGCCGAGAGCGCAAAACAGTCCACATTTGCGGTGCAAGTCATCCCCTGCCTGTCAGAACGCTTATCGTTCTTGCAATACGTTGATTTAGAAGGTGGAACAAGGGTTGTCCACAGAAAAGCACGCCTTCTATTATCTATTACTATTTAAGGATATAGGTTATGCAACTGGTTAAGACCTCACGCGATGCGCTGCTTCGACCGCTGCAGACGGTGAGCGGTATCGTCGAGCGCCGTCATACCCTGCCGATCCTTGCCAACATCCTGATCCGCAAGGACGGCCCGCGCGTTTCGCTGTTGTCGACCGATATCGAAGTTCAGATCACCACGCACGCCGACATCGGCTCGGGTGCGGAATCGATGGCAACGACGGTCGCGGCGCGCAAGCTGCTCGATATTTTGCGGGCGCTTCCCGAGGACGCCGAAGTGTCGCTTGCCGTGGCGAACAAGAAAATGACCGTGCAGTCCGGTCGCAGCCGCTTCAACCTGCAAACGCTGCCCGCCGAAGAATTTCCGTCGGTGGCGCAGCCGGAGTCCTATTCGGCCAGTATCGAATTGACGCAAAAGACCTTGAAGCATCTGTTTTCGATGGTCTACTTCTCGATGGCGCAGCAGGATATCCGCTACTACCTCAACGGTCTTTTGCTCGTGCTCGATGGCACGCGCGTGATTGCGGTTGCAACCGATGGCCATCGCCTGGCCTATTGCGCCGTAGAGTCCAAGGAGGCCCTGGCGCATCACGAGGTGATTATTCCTCGCAAGACCATTCTCGAGTTGCAGCGACTGCTCGACGATAGCGAGGAGCCGGTCAAGATCGATCTCGCGCCAGGGCAGGTTCGCTTTACCTTTGGCAATGTCGAGCTGATCTCGAAACTGGTCGAGGGCAAGTTCCCGGATTTCCAGCGCGTCATCCCCAATGGCTATACCAAGAGCTTTGTCATCGGTCGCGACACGTGGTTGCGGGCACTGCAGCGCGTGGCCATCCTGACGTCGGACAAGTTCAAGGGCGTACGCTTCGTCTTGTCGGACGACACGGTCAAGATCAGCTCGACGAACGCCGACCAGGAAGACGCGCAGGATGAAATCGAAATCGACTATCGCCATGGACCGCTTGATATCGGTTTTAACGTCTCCTACCTCCTTGACGTCCTGAACAACCTCAAGACCGAGCAGATCGAAGTCTTCGTGGGTGATTCGAATTCGAGTGCATTGATCACCGTTCCCGAAAATCACGATTTCAAATACGTCGTCATGCCGATGCGCATCTAGCGCCCGGGCAATCCTGCCGTTCGTCGTTCGCAATTCGCAGTCGCAGTTATCGAAGGTTTTTTATGATTCAAGACAATTCGCCCGAGCAATCCGGACCGTCACCCACTCCGGGTGATCCTGGCTCGCAAGCCGACTATGGCGAAGGCTCGATTCAGATCCTCGAAGGCCTTGAAGCCGTCAGAAAACGTCCCGGGATGTATATCGGCGACACTTCCGATGGCACCGGCTTGCACCATCTGGTGTTCGAGGTCGTCGACAATGCCATCGACGAAGCGCTCGCCGGCTATTGCGATGACATCATCGTTACCATCCATACCGACAACTCGGTATCGGTGATGGACAACGGCCGCGGCATTCCGACCGGCGTCAAGCTCGATGACAAGCATGAACCGAAACGCTCGGCTGCCGAGATTGCCTTGACCGAATTGCATGCCGGCGGCAAGTTCAACCAGAATTCCTACAAGGTGTCGGGCGGACTGCACGGTGTTGGCGTGTCATGCGTCAATGCGCTGTCGAAGTTGCTGCGCTTAACCGTCAGGCGCGAAGGCCAGGTGCATTACCTCGAGTTCGTGCGCGGCGTCCTGCAAAACCGCATCGTCGAAGACCATGACGGCGTTCTCGTGTCGCCAATGTCGATCATCGGCCAGACCGAAAAGCGGGGCACCGAGGTCCACTTCGCAGCCGACGAGGAAATTTTCGAGAACATCGATTTCCATTACGAGATCCTGAGCAAGCGACTGCGCGAACTGTCGTTTCTGAATAATGGCGTGCGTATCCGGCTGATCGACCAGCGCCAGGGCAAGGAAGAGGATTTCGCCTTCGTTGGCGGCGTGCGCGGCTTCGTCGAGTACATCAACCGCACCAAGCAGGTCCTGCACCCCAATGCCTTTCACGCGATCGGCGAGAAGGACGCTGAAAATGGCGCGAAGATCACCGTCGAAGTTGCCATGCAATGGAACGACAGCTACCAGGAACAGGTGCTGTGCTTTACCAACAATATCCCGCAGCGCGACGGCGGCACGCACCTGACCGGCTTGCGCGCTGCGATGACGCGTGTCATCAACAAGTACATCGATGAACACGAGTTCGCAAAACGGGCAAAGGTCGAAACCACCGGGGATGATATGCGCGAGGGGCTGACGTGCGTATTGTCCGTCAAGGTCCCCGAACCGAAGTTCTCGAGCCAGACCAAAGACAAGCTGGTCTCGTCAGAAGTGAGGCTGCCTGTCGAAGAAATCGTGGCCAAGACACTGACCGATTTCCTGCTCGAAAAACCGCAGGATGCGCGCATCATCTGCGGCAAGATCGTCGATGCAGCGCGCGCGCGCGAAGCCGCCCGCAAGGCGCGCGAGCTCACGCGTCGCAAAGGCGTCATGGACAACTTCGGGCTTTCGGCAAAGCTCGCCGATTGTCAGGAGAAGGACCCTGCACTTTGCGAACTTTTTCTTGTCGAGGGAGACTCTGCAGGGGGCTCGGCGAAACAGGGACGTGACCGCAAGTTCCAGGCGATCCTGCCGCTTAAGGGCAAGATCCTGAACGTCGAGAAGGCCCGCTTCGAGAAGATGCTGTCGAGCCAGGAAGTGCTGGCGTTGATATCGACGCTAGGCACGGGCATTGGCAAGGACGAATACGACGTCGCGAAGGTGCGCTATCACCGCATCATCATCATGACTGACGCCGATGTCGACGGTTCCCACATCCGCACGCTGTTGCTGACGTTCTTCTATCGCCAGATGCCCGAATTGATCGAGCGCGGCTACGTCTACATTGCGCAGCCCCCCCTGTACAAGGTCAAGCACGGCAAGGACGAGCGCTACATCAAGGATGACGACGAGCTCGAGCAGTACACCATGAAGCTCGCTCTTCAAGGAGCAACGCTGCTTCCAGGCAAGGATACGACCCCAATTTCTGGCGACACTTTGTCCGAGCTGGTGCGCAAGTATCTCGTAGCCGAGAATGTCGTCAAGAGACTGACGCGCCTCATCGACGAAGCGACGCTAAATGCCATCTTGAACGGCTGCCCGCTCGATCTGAGTGACGCGGCGCATGCCGAGGCTTCTGCGCTGGCGCTCTCGCGCGTGCTAGGCAACGGCACCGTGCACGTATCGGCGACGTTTGACGAATCCATCGACAAGCATCAAGTCCGCATCAGTCGCATCGTCCATGGCAATACGCGCGTGACAGTGATCGACTCCGATTTCGTTGCGGGCTCCGATTACCAGGCGTTACACGAAGCCGCCGAGACATTTCGCGGCCTGATCACCGCCGGCGGGGAGATCAGGCGTGGCGAGGGCGAAAAGGAACGCAAGCAAGCCGTCACCGACTTTCGCAGTGCCGTGCGCTGGCTGATCGAAGATGCCGAGCGTGGCATCAGCAAGCAGCGCTACAAGGGCCTGGGTGAAATGAATCCCTCCCAGCTTTGGGAGACGACGATGGACACCAGCGCGCGCCGTCTCTTGCGCGTTCAGATTGAAGACGCGATTGCAGCTGATGCGATCTTCACGACCCTCATGGGCGACGATGTCGAGCCGCGCCGTGCGTTCATCGAGAGCAATGCGTTGAACGCGGGAAATATCGACATTTAGTCAGCCGGCAGTTGTCGTTTCGTGTGGAACAAGGCGCTTGCATTGCAGGGCCGATACTATCGCATCTGCAAGAACCACCTCATGGCACAAGTGTTGTGATGATGTACGCAACAAAGATTACAAGATGAATAACCCCATGCAGAACCGTTGTGCGACCAGTTCCAAGTGATAGCGTTGCGACAAACAACGCCAAGAGAAGGAGCATCGAAGACTTGGCGTCAACTCCCAGTGTGAGCTGCGCCCCTGTCGTCAACGCAAAAATGCCGATAGCAGGTATCGTTAATCCGATGCTGGCTAGCGCCGAGCCTAGAGCCAGGTTAAGGCTTGTCTGCAGCCGGTCCGCGTGAGCGGCGCGCAGCGCGGCGAGGCCTTCTGGAAGCAGAACCAAAGCGGCGATCAAGACCCCCTCGACAGCCTGTGGGGCACCGAGTCGATCAATCAATATCTCGAAAGCGGGAGCGAGCGACTTGGCCAGGATGACGACACCGGAAAGACACGCGAAAAGCAATACGGCACTGGCCGAAGCTACTCGACGGGAGGGCGGTCGGGCGTGGCTTCCTTCGTTGTTTCGCGGTTCAACCGGGAGGAAATAGTCCCGATGCCGCACCGATTGGACCAATATGAAAGCCCCGTACAGGAAGAGCGAAGACACTGAGATCAGTCCCAGTTGCAGTGGACTAAAAATCGGTCCGGGAACGGTTTCAGTGTAATTGGGCAGTACCAAAGTCAAAACAGCAATTGCGGCTATCGCCGCCAGGGAAGCCGTAACTCCATCAAGTCTGAACTCCTGCTCGCGGTGTCGTAGGCCACCTACCAGCAGGCATAGTCCTAAGATTCCGGTCAGCATGATCATGACCGCTGCAAACACGGCATCGCGCGCCAATGCGGAGGTTTCTCCCCCGCCAGCGCGCGTGAGTGAAATAATCAAAGCGACTTCAATTACGGTAACAGCGATTGCGAGGACCACGGTCCCAAGGGGCTCGCCAACACCGTGCGCAATGACTTCGGCGTGGTGGACAGCGGCGAGTGAGCCGCCGACGAGGCCTGGTACAAGGAGATACAACAAAATGCCATGCAAACCAAATGCTGTCCCGGCGATCGTAGCCCACGCAAAAATCGGTGCAAAAACTGACCAAAATGGAAGCCAAGCACGTTTGCCACCATGTAGCTCCGATGAGCCGAGCAAGTATGGCTTCACGTGTCTCTCAATTGTTTGGAATCTGTGCTTCTCCTCGTGGAATCTGGCCAGCCTGCTGGGCTACACGGGCCTCCTCCTTTACCTGTGCGCGGCTAGCAAGCGACTTTGAGTTATCTCTTCCCAGCTCTAGTGATGCGTTGCCCCGCGGGATTGCGCCGGCCTTTGCTGCTGCCCGAGTTTCCGACTTAACGTGGGCCCGATTCGCAGTGGACGGTGAATGGTCCTTATGCATCGTTGGCGATGCCTCGCCACGTGCGATAGCTCCTTGCTTTTGAGCATCCCTTGCTTCCTGTTTAACCGCTGCGCGTGAAACTGGTGTTGTTGCACTCGTCGTTTCCTGTGCACTCGCCACCTGGAAAGAAAACGCCAAGACAATTGGTAAGATCGCTATCTTCATGGAATCCTCATCAAATGTATTTAATGGACTTGCGGCAGTCTTCGCCGCAAGTAGAAATTCTCTATCCTGTGAGGCCCTCCGTCGTCTCTCTTAGGGACAGTCGGGACTGTCCGAAGAGGTGGGTGACCTGAAACATGGCTTCATCGCTCCACCTATCTGACAGTTCACACGTGGGTAGCGCGAGGATGCTCACAAGCTCGAAACCGGCACTGTTGCAGCGACAAGGATGCTAGGTGCAACTTCTCCGGGTCAAAGAAATGGATGAGTGCCCCGAGAGAACTTATGGCAAGTAGCACATGCGTTAATTTGCAGGCGTGTTGAGGCGGCGACCAGTTGAAAAGACTGGTCGCCTGAATGAGAAAAGGTGAGTCAGCGGTGTGTTAAATCGGATCGGGCAACTGCGCTAAGAATTAATTCGGGCGTAGTAGTTACGCCCGGAATATGCCTCGTCTTTGAGCGATAGTGATTGCTTGGGTTCTCGATTTCGCGCCCAGTTTCGCGAAGATATTTTTCAGATGAAATTTTGTCGTTCCGTTTGAAATTCCGGCTATCCGCGAGATTACCTTGTTGCTATTTCCCTCCAATACCAACCGAAGGATTTCGAGTTCTCTTGTTGAAAGGCGATTTGCGTCAAAGTTACCTACTAATTTCTGTGCGACTGAGTTTGACAAAAATCTACGGCCGGCTGCTACCGCGTGAATGCACTGAAGAATTGTCTCTGGAGGCGCGTCTTTCAGGACATACGCCTTAGCTCCATCTCTCAGTCCACGTTCGATATCCTCTTCGCCATCAAAACTAGTAAGAATTGCAATGCGGGCATCCGGTACTAGTGTGCGAATCTCTCGAATCGATTCAAGTCCGCCCACAACTGGCATTTGCAAATCCATGAGCAGTACATCGGGACGAAATTTAAGATACGCATCGCGGGCTTCCACACCATTCCTGGCAAACCCGATGAAGTGCAGATTCGAATCGGATTTGATGATTTCTGCCAGACCAGCCAAGATGGCAGGATGATCATCGGCAACTAACACTGTTCGGATCGGGTTCATGCGATCGCTTGATTGTGCGTGGCGTTAACCAAGTGCGAACTCTTGCCTCGGATACTTTTGATCTGCGATCGATTATTCTGTGCATGCGACTCTTGGTTGAGACGTAAGCGGACTACGACCGAGGTCCCCAAATTCTTCTTCGAGTTGATGCTGATCGAGCCACCAATTGATTGGGCCCGCTCCCTCATCCCGATCAGTCCAATGCCGACGCAGTTTCCAGATCTCGTCATTCCTACGCCATCGTCCGAGATCGATAGCTGAAGCCAGTCCCCATCGATTTCGACGACACATCTGGCCTGAGATGCTCGTGCATGACGCACGATGTTGTTCGCCGCCTCCTGAACAATCCTAGTTAGTTGTGGCAGCATTGCTGCCGAAAGAGTCACTGAATCACCGCAGTGCAAAGTGAAATTCAGCGATGAGTGACGGAACGCTCGCTTCAGCACCGCGTCAAGCTGTTCGGCGAGGTTTTCGCCATCGTTTCCATTTTTCTTCGGTTGGACCTCCCCTCGTAGTGCAACCATAGTTGCACGCGCACTGGCGAGCCCCTGCTCGACGTCTTCTGTGAGCTGCTCTAGAAGCCGTGTCTGCCGAGGACAGACCGCAGCTTCAAGTGCCTTCCTGAGTCCCATTAGGATCACGATCAAGTCCTGAACGATCGTGTCATGCAACTCTCGAGAAAGAGATAGGCGTTCCTCACGGCCCCACCGATCAAATTGAACCGGGCATATCTCTTTGTCTGTTGCACACTCAGTAAATCCCGAACGGAGGTTCGTTGTAGAAATCAAGATTGGCTCCTGTGGTTGAGCGTTCCTTCATGTCTTCATACGACGAGTTAATCATGGACTCGTCGCTATGCGATTTGCGACTCTGCGACGACATCATTGCGCCAGATCATCCTCAATCTATCGGGCTATCGTCTATGGCACTTTGGTCTTGGTCCTGGTCCTGGTC
>Ga0116229_10008861_pt1 | contig 15517 bp, 14 predicted proteins | sample S1TSphgellanicum_3_FD_87313 | JGI IMG/M metagenome (GOLD analysis project Ga0116229, IMG submission 87313) | Host-associated microbial communities from peat moss isolated from Minnesota, USA - S1T2_Fc - Sphagnum magellanicum MG | ecosystem: Host-associated > Plants > Peat moss > Unclassified... | reverse complement strand
TGCGACCCGGCAGTTGACCGGATTGATCGTCGAGATACACCGCGACGTTCGGAAAACTGCCGATACCGCTCGAGCCTTGCGTGCCGAGCACCGAGGTCGCGAGACCCCGCATGAAGATCACGCCCTGGCCGGGGCCGTTGCTCGCCGAGGTGACGTTGGGCAGATATTTCACGAAGTCGTCGAACGTCGAGACGCTCAACTGTTTCAGCGTGTCGCCCGTCAGCGCCTGGATTTGAATCGGTACGTCCTGCATGTTCTCGGTCCGGCGCTGCGCGGTGACCGTGATTTCCTGAATCTGATCCGTGGTGTCGGTGCCGGCAGCATCGGGCGCCGCGGGCGCGCCGCGGGCAGTGCCGGCAGTACCGGCGGCGCCGGTGCTCAAGATGGCCGCGATCGACAGGGCCAATGACGGATTTGGCTTCATGATGTGCATCCCCTGAACTGATGTTATTGAGAACTGCCGTGTCGCACAGCCGGTTGAACGGCCGTACAACCTCATCGCGGAAATCTACTCGCCCGATCTTGAATCAATGATTTGTGGGAATCAAGGTTTCGAGAAAAAATCGAGCTGTTTGGAATCAATGGCTTGTCGCTGTCCGCTGGCCGGCATCCAATTATGTGGACGTTCAACGACAGCGGTGAGCCCGCGTGATTCCGAGGTGCGATATTTCGGTGCAGGCGCCGCTCAGGCATGCTCGATCAGCGGGCCCAGCGCCTGTCTCAGGGGCTCGAGCCAGGGTTCGAACGGGCGCCATTGATCGGCATCGCCCGGCCCACGAAGTCCGGCCCGCAGGCAGTCGGGCTCGAGTTCCAGGCCGCAGAAGCCGAGCACCCTTTGAATGTGCGTCCCGGGTTCCCGCACGGCCTCGTCGAGATCGACCCGCAATATCCGGCCCGGCAGCGCCGTGGACCAATGCTCCATCAAGTCCCGATACATCCGGTAATAGCGGACGATGTTCCCGATGTCATAGCTCCACTCTTGACCGGCGGCGAACAGCCGCTTGAAGTTGCCGAAGCACGCGGCGAGCGGCGCAGAGCGCGCATCGATGATCCTGGCATTCGGGAACATCAGATGAATGAGGCCGAGATGGCGGAAATGATTCGGCATCCGGTCGATGAAATGCGGCTTGCCGCGGCGGTAATCCCGGGTGTCGGCGAGGTAGTCCGCGCCGAACTGCGCAAGCTGCGCCGGCGAGAGTGTGGCGAGCACGCCGGGGTACCCGGACGTCGCCGGGTCGGCGCTGCGCCCGCGCAGCCGCGCGACCCGCTGCAGGATCTGCGGCAGTTCCGGCGTGGCCTCGATGCGGGAATGCGCGGCGAGCGCCGACTCGAGCCACGCCACACCGGTGCCCGGCAGGCCGATCATGAAGATCGGCTCGCTGCTCGGGCACCCGACGCCGGCGCGCGCCGCGAAGAACTCCCGGGTCAGCAGCGCCGCCTGCAGACGCGCGTTGCGCTCGAGCGCGCCTGGCCGATATCGCAGTTGACTCTGCTTGAGCGCGTTGCCCCGTGCATAGGAACGGTAAGAGGCCGCGTAGTCACCGCGCCGCTCGAGAACGAGTCCCAGCGCGAAGGACAGATGGCAGCGATCCTCCGCGGAGTTCGTGGATGTCTCGACCTGCGCGGCCATGCGCGCAAGGTCGGCCTCGGAAAAACTCGTCGCTGCCACCTGCGCCAGTCCCCAGAGCGCGGCCCCGCAGCCCGGACGCAAGCGCGCAGCACTGCGATATGCCTGAGCGGCGTCCGCATGCCGGCCGGCCGCTCTCAACGCATCTCCCATCCACCGCTGATGATCGGCCGAGTCCGGCCGTTCGCGGCAGAGCTCGCGGTAGACGGTGAGGGCGGCCTCGATGCGACCGAGCGACGTCAGCACGGTCGCGAGCAGGGTCCGATAGTCCCGGTTGCCGGGATCGGCGTTCACGAGCATCCGGACCTGCTCGAGCGCCCGCGCATGCCGGTGGCGCTTGTGCAGCACGCGCGCTTGGTCGAAGCGCGCCCGCGTGTAGCCGGGTTCGAGCTCCAGGACTCTGGACAGCAAACGCTCGGCGTCCGCGAGCATGTCGAGCTCGAGGGCAATCTGCGCAAGCAGGCGCAGCGCCTCGAGGTGCTCGCCGTTGGCGGCGAGGAACTCACGCAAGACGTGCTCGGCCGCCTGAAGCTCACCGTCCGCGAGCAGTCCCGCTGCCGCCACCACCGGCGCCGGCAGCGCGGCGAGCTGCTTGACGTGGGCCGCCGCCGTGGCCGCCTCGTCGTTCCTTCCCGCGGAGCGCAGCAGCAGCTCGAGGGCGGTCCAACTCGCGGGCAGGGCGGCATTCAAATCGACGGCATGCCGGTAGGCTTCGATCGCGGCGCCGGGATTACCCGCCGCGAGCTGACAGTGCCCCTGTTCCTGATAGACGCGGCTGAAGCGCGGATGCGCCTTCTCGAAGCGTGCCAACCCGTCGAGCGCTTCCGGCAGGCGACCCAAGAAGCGCTGGCACACGGCCTTCAGGTACAGGACATCGCGGTGCTCCGGCACCTCGAGCAATAGCGCTTCGGCCGCGGCCAGCGCCGCGGCGAAATCCCGAGCTTGCGCCAGTCCGCGGATGCGCGCGACCTCGAGCTCGCGCTCGGTCACCGTGCCGGCTAGTGACGCCACGAGTATTCGATGCCGCTAGTCGTGAGGACCCAGCCGCGCCGGGAAGCCCGGTGCGCGCAACGGCGTGCCGACCGAGTCCTCCAGCAGCTTCACGATCATCGAGGACCAGGCAGCGCCGCCGTATTTGGCGCGCCCCTCGATGAAGGTCTGCTCCATGACTGCCGCGAGCTTGAGCGGCACGCCGAAACGGCGGCCGAATTCGAGGGCGAATCCGGCATCCTTACAGGCTAAATCCATGGTAAAGCCAATGTCGTAGCTGCCGTTCAGGATGACCTGACTTTCCGTCTCGCGCACGAAGCTCGTGCCCGAGCTCGCGGCGATGGCCTCGAACGCCGCGCGCAGCTCGACCCCCGCCTTGGCACACAGCATCAGCGCCTCGCCGGCGGCAATCAAGTGTATGAAGGCCAGCATGTTGGTCACGACCTTGGTGACCGCCGCCTGCTCGATGCCGCCGAGATGGATGACTTTCCCGCCCATCGCCGCGAGGGCGGGTCGATGGCGCTCGAACACCCGCTGCGCGCCACCCACGAGTACGGTGATGGCGCCGGCCTCGGCGCGATGCACACCGCCCGTGACCGGGCAGGCCAGCGTGTCGATCCCGAGCAGAGCAGCCCGGGCCGACAGAGCGTCGATCTCGACGAAATCGTTGGTGCTCATTTCGAGCCAGGTGCTGCCGGCGGTCATGGCCGGCAGGGCGAGGTCCATGACGGCGACCGTGGCCTGCGGCGATGGCAGACAGGTGATCAGTGCGTCGGTTGCCGCGGCCAGCGCCGGGATCGATGCCGCCCAGCGGGCGCCCGCGGCGAGCACGAGGTCCGCGGCGGCGGGATTCAAGTCATGGACCACGAGGTCGAAGCCTTCCCGCGCGAGATTCGCGGCAAGATGGCGGCCGAGATTGCCCAGTCCGATGAACCCGTAGCGCAAGCGGTGCCTCCTTAAGTCAATCTGCCGGATCTTCAGCTTAAGGGATGATCGATCATTTCCAGATGCAACAAGGGGTCATCGACGTAAGGGTGAGCGCGGGCGACGGCCTCGTCGAGCTCGACCCCGAGTCCCGGCCCGGTCGGCGGAATGACGAATCCTTGCTCCCAGACGATCGGCTTCTTGAGAAGCTTCGCATGGAAACCGCCCCATTGCTGAATGCTCTCGAGGATCAGAAAATTGGGGCTGCAGGCCGCGATCTGGATGTTGGCCGCGCCGACGATCGGCCCGCAATAGAGATGCGGTGCAATCTGGGCATAGTGGACCTCGGCGAGGGCCGCGATCTTTTTCGCCTCGAGCAGACCGCCGACCCGGCCCAGGTTCATCTGCAGGATGTTCGCGGCGCCGGTGGCGAGCACGCGCGCGAATTCATACTTGGTCGTGAGGCGCTCGCCCGTCGCCACGGGAATCGACGTCGCACGCGCGACCAAGGCCATCTGTTCCGGCATCTCGGGCGGCACCGGCTCCTCGAACCAGAGCGGATCGTAGGGCTCGAGCAGCTTGGCGAGACGAATCGCACCCGAGGTCGTGAACTGGCCGTGCGTGCCCATCAGCAGATCCGCCCGCGGTCCCACGGCCTCGCGCACGAGGCGCAGCAGCCTGACCGTGCGCTCGATCGCTTCCTGCGTGGGCTGGCGCGGATCATAGGCCGAGAAACCGCCCGTCGGATCGAACTTGAGGCCCGTGAATCCCTGTTGCACGTATTCGGCGGCCCGCTCGGCGGAGCGCTCGGCGTCATGATAGAACTCGTCGCCTTCGCCTTTCTCGGTATCCGGATAGAGATAGGTGTAGCTCCTCAGTCGCTCGTTCAACTTGCCGCCGAGAAGATTGTAGACCGGCTGTTCGACGGCCTTGCCGATGATGTCCCAGCAGGCCATCTCGAGACCGCTCAAGACGCCGATCAAGGACACGTCGGGCCGCAGCGTGAATCCGGAGCCGTACACCTCGCGCCAGATCGACTCGATTTGAAACGGGTCGCGACCCGCGAAGCGGCGCGCGAAGACATCCTCGATCATCGCCGCGATGACCTGCGGCCCGAAGGTGGCGGCATAGACCTCGCCGACGCCTTCGATGCCGCAGGCGGTCTTGAGCTTCAAGATCACGAAGTAGCGGCCGCCGAACCCCGGCGGCGGATTGCCGACCACGAACACCTCGACACTGTCTAATTTCATTTGCCGTGTTTCCTCATTCCTGCAAGATCAGATCCGCCGCCTTTTGCGCCACCATGAGCGTGGGTGCGTTGGTGTTCGCGGAGGTCACGGCCGGGAACACCGAGGCATCGACGACGCGCAGTCTCTCGATCCCATGCACCCGCAGCGCCGGGTCGACGACGGCGGCATGCGGGTCGGGTCCCATGCGACAGGTGCTGACCGGATGGTAGACGGTCGCGGCGCGGGCGCGAAAGTCGGCGAGGATGTCCGCCTCGCTCATGCGGTCGATGTCGGGCGGCAACGGCGTGCGGATCAGCGCGCGCATGGCCCGGGTGCGCGCGAGCGTCTGCACCAGCAGCCCGCCGTTGATGACGTCCACGGTGTCCGCCTCGGTCGACAGATAATTCGGTGCGATGCGCGGCGGCTGCCGAAAATCGGGACTCGCGATGTCGATGCGGCCACGGCTCGTCGGTCGGGTCGGCTGAAAACACAGGATGAATCCCGGGAACGGATCCACCTCGATGCGTTTGCGGTTGGCATCGCCGGCACCATAGGTGACCGGATTGAAATAGAGCTGCACGTCGGGCCGCGTGCCGGCCGGGTCGGCGCGCAGGAATCCGCCGAATTGATTCACGCTCAAGGCGAGCGGGCCGCGGCGGGCGAGGGCATAGCGCAGTCCCGCGATCAGCTTGCCTACGTTCGAATGCAGTTCGTCGTTCAGCGTCGGCTGGGTCGCGTGGAAAGAATAGCTCACGGCCAGGTGATCCTGGAGGTTGCCGCCGACGGCAGCAGCATCGCAGAGCACCGGAATGCCGAGGCCCGCGAGCAGTTCGCCGGGTCCGATCCCGGACAGCTGCAGGAGCTGAGGAGAATTGACGGCGCCCGCGCAGAGGATCACTTCGCGCTCCGCCGCCGCGTAGCAACGGCGCCCGTCCTGGACGTACTCCACGCCGAGCGCGCGTCCCGCCTCGATGCGGATCTTGCTGACCCAGGCCTCGGTGCGCAGCTCCACGTTGCCACGGCGCAGGGCCGGGCGCAGAAACGCGTCGGCGGCCGACCAGCGCCGCCCGCGGCGAATCGTGACGGCGTAGCATCCGACGCCTTCGGGCTCGGGACCATTGAAGTCCACGGTGCGCGGCAGGCCCAACTCGGCCGCGGCGTCGAACCAGTGCTGGCGCGTCGCGTGCAGGAACGGACTCACGTCCTTGACGTCGAGCAGCCCGGTGCCGGTGGCCCGTCCCGTCGGATCCACGCGGCGCTCGGACCGTTCGAAATACGGACGCACGTCGCTCCAGCCCCAGCCGACATTGCCCATCGCGCGCCAATCGTCGAAATCGACGGGCATGCCGCGGCAGTACACGAGGGCGTTGATCGAACTGGAGCCGCCCACGACCCGGCCGCGCGGCCAGTACATGGTGCGGCCATTCAGGCCCGGGCTCGCGACCGTCTGGTACTTCCAGTTCACCGACGCATCGGCGAACGTGTAGCCGTAACCGATCGGCGTCTTGATCCAGAATCGGTCGTTCGTGCCGCCGGCCTCGAGCACCAGGACCCGGTCCGTGCCGGCCGCGGAGAGTCGCTCGGCGAGAACGCAACCGGCGGATCCCGAGCCTACGATGATGTATGCGAAGTTGGCCACGCGGCGAAAGCTTAAGTTAACGAGACCGGCATGCTATGCCATTTAGCATGCTATGCCATTTAGCGATTCGCCCAGCTCCTTTTTTTCAGCGGCACGGCGCACGGCTACGGCACGGCGTCGCGAAACCGGCCCGAAACAGGTATGGTGCACGACAACCCCAGCGACCGAGGTTCTCGAGTGGTCACAACGGCAGTCAACGTCGCCCGGACGCGGGCCCCGTCGTCGATCGAGCGCTGGTACGTGCTGATCCTGATGCTGTTGATCTACGCCATCAACATCGCCGACCGCTATGTCGTCTCGACGGTGCTCGAGCCCATCCGGCTCGAGCTGCATTTGAACGACGCCGGCGTCGCGTTCTTGACCGGCATTCCGCTCGCCCTGTTCTACGTCACTTTCGGCATTCCAATTTCCTGGCTTGCCGATCGCTCCAACCGGCGCAACATCCTGTCGATTTCGCTCGTGATCTGGTCGGGCTTCACGGTACTGTGCGGACTGTCGCGCAGTTACTGGACGTTTCTCGCCGGACGCATCGGGGTCGGTGTGGGCGAGGCGGGCGGCACGCCGCCGTCGACTGCGATCGTCTCGGACTGCTTTCCGCCGGATCGCCGGCCGATGGCCATGACCGTGCTCGCGCTCGGCGCGCCGATCGGCGCCTGGCTCGGTGCGGACATGGCCGGCGCCGTGGCGCATGCCTACGGCTGGCGGTCGGCGTTTCTCGCGCTCGGCGTGCCGGGTCTGCTGATCGGTACGGTCGTCTACCTCAGCATTCGCGAACCGTCCCGCGGCCGCCTCGATGCGGTCGTCGATGAACTCAAGCCGTCGCTCGCCGAGACCATGGCGTTTCTCTGGAAACAGAAGGCGGCGTTCCATGTGGTCATGGGCGGCGGGGTCTGCGCCTTGTGGGGCTGGGGCCTGATCTGGTGGACGCCGACTTTCCTGATGCGCAACTACGGCCTCGACGTCGGTGAAGCCGGTGCCGTGACGGGCCCTATTCATCTCGTCGGCGGCGTGATCGCCTCGCTCGGCACCGCCTGGATCCTGTCGCGTCCGAGCATGGCCAATCCGCAACGCGTGCTCTGGCTGCTCGCGGGCGGCATCGGTCTTGCGACCATTCCCTCGTTCGTCGCCTATTGGACGCATTCTTTGCTCGCCCTGAAGCTCATGTTCTGGATCTTCATCCCGGCTATTTATTTCTACATCGGCCCCTGCTTCGGGTTGCTGAATAATTTCGCACCGTGTCACATGCGCTCGATGTTCATCGCCGTGTCCCTGCTGGTGGCGAATGTCTTGAACCTGGTCGTCGCACCCCAGGCCGTCGGGGTCATGAGCGACTGGTTCTCCGCGACCTCGGAACCGACCGCGGCATCGCTGCGCCTCGCGCTGCTCGTGCTCGCACCGACCGGATTCTGGGCCGCCTATCATCTGTATGTGGCCTCGACGACGGCCATCGCGGACCAGAAGCGGGCCATCGGCTACACGAAGGACTGGGCTCCCTGAGGAGCCGCGAGACGGGCGCACTACGATGGGAAAAGACATCATCGACCGACGGACTTTGGAGCACACATGAAAAGCCACGCAAGAGCGGTGGTGATCGGCGGCGGCGTCGTCGGCGCGAGCGTTCTATATCATTTGACCAAAGCCGGCTGGAAGGACGTGCTGCTGATCGAGCGCGCGGAATTGACCTCGGGTTCGACCTGGCATGCGGCCGGCGGCATGCACACCGTCAACGGCGACCCGAACGTGGCCAAGCTGCAACAGTACACGATCAAGCTTTATCAGGAGATCGAGCGGATCTCGGGCCAGTCCTGCGGCGTGCACATCACGGGCGGCATCATGCTCGCCGGCACGCGCGAGCGGCTCGACTGGCTGAAAATGGCGAAGGCGCGCGGCCGCTATCTCGGCATGGAGCTCGAGCTGATCTCGGTCGACGAGGCGGCAAGGCTGTTTCCGCTCATGGACAAGAAGCACTTCGCGGGCGCCATGTATGATCCCATCGAGGGACACGTGGACCCCTATGGCGTGACCCACGCCTATGCGAAGTCCGCGCAGATCGGCGGAGCCGAGATCGTGCGGCAGACGCGCGTGACGGACCTCAAAGCCCGTCCCGACGGAACCTGGGACGTCATCACGACGTCGGGCAACGTGCATGCCGAACACGTCGTCAACGCGGCGGGCTTGTGGGCCCGTGAGGTCGGCCGCATGGTCGGACTCGAACTGCCGGTGCTCGCGATGGAGCACCAGTATCTGATCACGGGCGACATGCCCGAACTCGTCGGCAGGCAGGAACAGATGCACTGCATCGACTTCGAGGGCGAGATCTACCTTCGGCAGGAACGCGGCGGCATGTTGATGGGCACCTACGAGCGCGCCGGCGTGCCGTGGTCGGAGACGGAGACACCCTGGGATTTCGGGCAGGACCTCCTGCCCAACGATCTCGAGCGCATCGCCCCGTCGCTCGAGATCGGCTTCGAGCATTTCCCGTCGCTCGGCGAGGCCGGCATCAAGAAGGTCGTCAACGGCCCGTTCACGTTCGCGCCCGACGGCAACCCGCTGATCGGGCCGGTCAGGGGACTGAAGAACTACTGGGTGGCCTGCGGCGTCATGGCCGGATTCAGCCAGGGCGGCGGTGTCGGACTCTCCCTCGCGCAGTGGATGGTCGACGGCGATCCCGGCGCGGACGTCTGGGCCATGGACGTCGCGCGCTACGGCGACTGGACCACGCTCAAGTACACGAACGCGAAGGTGCGCGAGAATTACTCGCGCCGCTTCAGCATCCGCTTCCCCAACGAGGAGCTGACCGCCGCGCGGCCGCTGCGCACGACGCCGATCTACGAGAAGCTCGCGGCGCAGCATGCCGTGTTCGGCGATTATTGCGGCCTCGAACATCCCTTGTGGTTCGCTCCCACGGCGGCCGAGGCTCTGGATCATGTCAGCTTCCGGCGCTCGAATTCCCACCCCCACGTCGGCGCCGAGTGCGCGGCGGTCCAGCAAGCCGCAGGACTGCTCGAGATCTCCAATTACGGCAAGTTCGAGATCCGCGGTCCCGGCGCCGCGGAATGGCTGTCGCGCATCATGGCCAACCGGGTACCCGCGGTCGGCCGCATCGCCTTGACGCCCATGCTCAACGAGCGCGGCAAGCTGATCGGTGATTTTACGATCTGCCGCGTCGCCGCGGAGCACTTCTTCCTGATCGGCACCTATGCGGCGGAGGTCTATTATCTGCGCTGGTTCGAGCGCCATCTGCCGCCGTCGGGCGTGACCGTGCGGCCCTGCGCGATGGAATACGTGGGCCTCTCGGTCGCGGGCCCGAACTCGCGCGCCCTGCTGCAGACGCTGGTGCGCGAGGACCTGTCGACGGCTGCGTTTCCGTTCCTGTCGTTCCGGCGCATGGACGTCGGCATGGTGCCCGCCTACGTGGGACGCGTGTCCTTCACGGGCGAACTCGGCTATGAAATGTGGATCACGACCGACTATCAGCGCGCCCTGTATGATTTGCTCGTAGCGGCGGGCCGCGAATTCGGACTCCAATGCTTCGGCGGCCGGGCGCTCAATGCCATGCGCATCGAGAAGAGTTTCGGCACCTGGGCACGCGAATACCGCCCGATCTACGGTCCGTTCGAGGCGGGTCTCGGCCGCTTCGTCGACCTGAAGAAAGACGATTTCATCGGCCGCAGCGCGGCCCTCGAGGAACAGGCGGGCGGCGACAAGCTCAAGCTCATGACCTTCGTGATCGACACGACCGATGCCGACGCGCTCGGCGACGAACCGATCCTGCACGAGGGTCGGGCGGTCGGCTGGGTGACGTCCGGCGCCTACGGCCATCGCGTGAGACAATCCTTGGCCTTGGGTTACGTGCCGAAGGAACTCGCCGGCGCCGACGCAGGTTTCGAGATCGAGATCATCGGTGAACGGCACCGAGCGATTCCGCAGACCGGAGCGCCGCTCGATCCGGCGGGTCGGTTGATGCGTCAATGAGAATGAGCCGGCTAGACTAAGGATGAGGGCACCATGAACGCAGCGACGCCGCCCGTGGCCTACAACGGTCTGACCGAACTCACGGCCGGTCTAGCCGCCGATCGCTACTTCGACCCGGCGCATTACGCCCTGGAATTGCAACGGATCTGGTATCGCGAATGGATTTACGTGGGCCGCTCGTCCGAGCTCGCGCGGCCCCGCTCGTTCCTGCGCTTCGATCTCGGCGATCAGCACGTTCTGCTGCTGCGGGATTCCGGCGGCACGCTGCGTGCGTACCACAACACCTGCCGGCATCGCGGTGCGGCGCTGTGCCGCGAGCAGCGCGGAGAACTCGTCGGCGCCACGCTCGTGTGCCCCTATCATGCCTGGGTCTATTCCCTCGAAGGACGGCTGCTGCGCACCTCCTCGAAGCTGCATCCGGACGGCTTCGAACTCGACCAGCATTCCCTGTATCCCGTGCACCTCTGCGAATGGAACGGCGGCGTATTCATCTCGCTGGCTGCAGAGCCGCCACCGTTCGGGTCGAGCTTCGATGACTCTCTCGATCGACTCGCCGCCTGGGGCATCGCCGACCTCGTCGTCGGACACGCGCTCACCAAGACACTCGCCTGCAATTGGAAAATTTTCTGGGAAAACTACAGCGAGTGCCTGCACTGTCCCACCGTTCACCGCGAGCTGTCGCAACTGGTGCCGATCTACGGACGTGCGCTGCTCGAAGAGCGTGACGATCCGGAGTGGCCCCGGCACGCCCAGGATGACGATCCGAAGTACAGGGGCGGGCTCCGGCGCGGCGCGGCGAGCTGGTCGACCGACGGCCAGCTCTCGGCCACGGCATTTCCAAACGTGGACGCCGCGGATGCGTCGCGGGGTGCCGTGTATGTGACCGGTTTGCCCTCGGTATTCGTCGTCGCACACGTCGATTACGTGCGCATCGTGCGGCTGCTGCCGCTCGGGCCGGAAAAAACCGAGCTGCGCATCGAATATCTGTTTGCGCCGGCGGCGCTGCGCGATCCACAGTTCAGGCTCGCCAACATCGTCGAGTTCGCCAACCGCGTCATGAGTGAAGATGCCGCGGTATGCGAATTGAATCAACAGGGCCTGCATGCCCTGGCGCATGCGCGCGGCGTCGTGATGCCCGAGGAATACCTGATCAAACAGTTTCACGAGTGGATCGCGGCGCGACTCGAGCGGCCCTAGGACGATCGCGGCGCACGACGCCGGTTCACTCCGTAACTCCCTGAAAAAACTGCAGTTCCGCGCTGTGGATCCCCGCGCGATCGCACTGGAAAACGCGCTTTTGAGACCCACATCGAGGTTACCGGAGCGGCGGTCCCCTAGGGGGCCACCGAGCCGATTCAGTTGAAGGAGTATCAAGCATGAGTATTGGAACCATTGCACGCTGGGGTCACAACGTATTGCTCGTCGCCATGGGGTTGACGACCCTTGCGGTCATCGTCTCGCTGTTGAGATGAAGCGCTAGTCATCAGCACGGGCCGGCTCGCCCGCCGATGGCCTGCGTCTCACGAGGGCTCATCGGAGGCGATCGCGGGTGGTTCGATGTCGTTGGGAGTCACGTGTTGCGACTTCCACACCAAGTAACCGTAGTAATACACGTAGTACCCCACGACCACGAACAACAGGCTCAAGGTCAGTGGGCCCTGCACCAACGCGTTCGGTGCAAGGCCCCTGTTGGCGGCTCCGCCCACCGCGCCTCCTGATGCAGCGACGCTGATCACGCGGTATATCAGCCGACCCACGAACAGCAGCGAGATCGCAATCCCCGTGGTGGTGTGCGGCACATAATAGAGTCGTGCATCCTGCCATTCGAAGCGCGTGCGGCGGCTCGCGAACATGGCAATGGCGACGCCCGCGACGGCACCGACGAGGCTCGCGATCAACGACTCGCTCGACGCGACGATGCGCGGCGCCAAGGCGACGCAAATCAGCGCGAACACGGCGATGCGCAGCCCCATGCGCACCGGCCGTAGCGCCTGTCTGCCAAAATTCCGACGCAGGCGCCGATACACGGCGAAGCAGAGCAGAGCCGCGACGCCCCACATCCAGAGCGGATCGTGACCGTGGGTCGCGAAGGCGTTGCCGTCATCCATGCGAGACTCCTTGCGAGAGACTTAAGATCCCGCCTGCCATCATGCCGAGGCGCGCGCTGGCGCCCGTCGAGCGCGGGTCCGGCCGCCTTTAGGCCGGCAGGTCGAACACCAGCACCTCGGCGGAGCGGCCGCCGTTCAAGGACAGATGCGTGCTGCCGGTCTGCTTCAATGCATCGCCGGTGTCGAGTTCCATGCCGTTCGCTCGAATGGCGCCGCGTGCGACATGCACATAGAGCAGGCGCCCGTCCGCGACGTCCAGGGACGCGCTCTCATCGCCGTCGAACAGGCCGGCATACAGCCGTGCGTCCTGATGCATGAGCACCGAGCCATCGAACCCATCCGGTGAGACGATCAAGCGCAAACGTCCGCGTTTCTCGGCGGCCGCAAAACGCTTCTCTTCGTAGCTCGGGTCGAGATTCAAGGTGTCGGGTTTGATCCAGATCTGCAGAAAGTGCACGGTGTCGGTGTTCGACGCGTTGAATTCACTGTGCCGGACGCCCGAACCCGCGGTCATGCGTTGGACGTCGCCGGGCTCGATCGTCGAACCGTTGCCCAAGGAATCCCGATGGCTGAGTTTTCCCTCGAGCACGTAGCTGATGATCTCCATGTCGCGATGCGCATGCGTGCCGAACCCCGCGCCCGCCTGGACGCGATCCTCGTTGATGACCCGCAGCGGACCGAACTCGACGTGAGCAGGATCCACGTAGTCCGCGAATGAGAAGCTGTGATAGGACTTGAGCCAGCCGTGATCGGCAGTGCCGCGCTCGCGGCTGCGTCGGACTGATTGCATAACTGGCCTCCTACGGCGGATAGTGCCTGCCGCGCATAGGATACCGCGGGGCCGACGCCAATTTCGGTATAATCCGGCGCACCGCGGTCTTGAGCGGATCTTGGGTCATTGTCTGACATCGCGGCGCCGGTGATCCATCGCATAGTAAGCTCGCAACTGTTCATGTCATGGAACCTTCATGCGCACGGCCGTCGAGATCAGCCTGTACCCCTTGACCGATCCGTATCGACCCGTGATTCGGAGCTTCATCGACCGGCTCAATACGCATACCGGCATCGTGATCCGAACGAACGCGCTGTCCACGCAAATCTGGGGAGAGCTCGACGCCGTCATGCAAATTCTGACGGCGGAAATGGCCCGATCGGCCGCCGCCGACACTCAATTGGTCTTCGTCATCAAGGTGCTGCCCGGCTTGCCGCCGCCGCCGGATGTCATGGCGGGGTAAGGCATTCATGAGCACCTCCCTGCGCGATCAACTGTTGAAGGCCGGATTGATCAGCAAGAAACAAGCCGACGATACCGAGCGCACGCTCGAACACCGAGAGCGCCAGGCGCGCCGGCCCCCGTCGCAGGGCAAGCCCGCCGTGCCACCGGCCGGCGGCCAGCGCGATCGCAAACACGGCCACTCCGATGCAAGGCGGCAAAGCGCAAGACCCCCAGGGCCGGCGACTCGAGCGACGGCACCCGCCATCGCGGCGGCCCCCTCGACGGCCTCCGTGGCGCCAACGCAGGCATCCGCGGCAGCGACGACGGCGAGCCTCGCCCAAAGCGCCAAGCTGCTGCGCGACCAGGCCTTGAATCGGCAGCAGCAAGAGAAGGCGGAGAAGAAGGCGAAGATCGCCGCGGTCCGCCAGATGATCGAGCAGCACCGGCTCACGCTCGCCGACAGCGGTGACCCGTTTCATTTCGTCGATGGCACGAAGATTCGTCAAATCCCGGTCGACGCCGCGCTGCGCAGCCGGTTGGTCTCGGGAGAGCTCGTCATCGTCCGCTATTACGGTCGGTACGACATCGTACCCAAGGTCTTGATCGCGCGTCTGCGGGATCGCGATGAGCAGGTCATCGTGGCCGGCGGCGCCGAGGCCAAACCCGTCGCCGACGCGGAGGCGCAGTATCCCGGCTTCGCGGTCCCGGACGACTTGATCTGGTGATCCGCCGCCGGATAATGGGGGCATGAGTTTCGACTGTTCGAAGTGTCCGGGATATTGTTGCAGCCACGCACGCATCGAAGTCACGGACCGCGACGTACGCCGGCTGGCGGAGCACTTCGGCATTTCCGAGCGTGCGGCGCGCAAGCGGTATACCTATCGCTACCGGACACGGGACGTGGACGAACGCATTCTGCGCCACCACAAAGACTCCGTGTACGCCTCCGTCTGCGCATTGTTCGATCGGGACACTCGCCGCTGCACCGTTTACGCAGCGCGGCCGGCCGTGTGCAGGAAGTACCCTTACGGGAATACCTGTGGGTACTACGGGTTCCTCAAATTCGAGCGCACGTTTCACGACGATCCCGACTTCGTGCCATCCGCCTGATTCGCGGGACTTCCGCCTCGCCATGAACGCCGCCTGGCTGACAACACCGAATGTCGCGACTTTTCTGATCGCGAGTCTTCTGCTCGCGATCACGCCGGGACCGGGAGGGATCTACCTGCTCACGCAGACCCTGACCTGCGGACGCCGCGCGGGGTTTGCATCGGTCGCGGGGATCGGGCTCGGGATCTATGCGGCGCTCACGAATCCGCGCGGATCGCGGTGAGCCCGGCGCGGTATCGATGGAACACGACTGTCACTTCTACGAACCCTCGCTCGGGCATGGGCTCGCCCATGATCCGTTCAACGCGATCGTGGGTCCCCGTCCCATCGGTTGGATCGCCTCGCACGATGCCGCGGGAACCTTGAATCTCGCCCCTTACAGCTTCTTCAACGCGTTCAATTACCAGCCGCCCATCATTGGTTTCGCCAGCGTCGGCCGCAAGGACACCGTACGAAATCTCGTCGCGACGCGAGAATTCACCTGGAATCTCGTGACGCGGCCACTCGCTGCCGCGATGAACGCGACGAGCGCCGCCGTGCCGGCGGATGTCGACGAATTTGCACTGGCCGGTCTTCGGCCGGCGGACTCGCGACTCGTCGGCGTACCGCGCGTCGCCGAGAGTCCGGTGTCGTTCGAATGCCGCGCGACTCAGATCATTCAACTGACGACGCTGACAGGCGAGGCGGTCCCAACCTGGC
>Ga0116229_10008860_pt1 | contig 15518 bp, 9 predicted proteins | sample S1TSphgellanicum_3_FD_87313 | JGI IMG/M metagenome (GOLD analysis project Ga0116229, IMG submission 87313) | Host-associated microbial communities from peat moss isolated from Minnesota, USA - S1T2_Fc - Sphagnum magellanicum MG | ecosystem: Host-associated > Plants > Peat moss > Unclassified... | reverse complement strand
TTTGACCTTAACATATTGTCTCTCCATCATGTTTTGCCCATATTCAATGTTTCAACCTTGTTTAATGTTTTGTCACATTTTGATGTTTTAGCTTGCCTAATGTTTTAACCACTAAATTGACGTTTTTACAACATTCCATGTTTTACAATATCTCAATATTTCTTCAGCCAATATGTTTCGTCTATGAATGATTTTTTTTTCGCCAATGTTTTTTTAACAACGATGTTTCATCTTTGCATCATGTTTCACAAACTTCAAATGTTTTGCCATTTCCTCATGTTTCATGGCTTTCAATGCTTTTGTGTTGAATCAAATTTTTAGCTAAATTTTTGTTTCACACGCTAAATGATGTTTCAAAAACATCATGGATCTTTCACCATATTTAGTTTTCAATAGAAAATATGTTTCAAATACTTGTGATGATTCATAGTCCAATATGTTTCATTGGCTTTCAATGTTTTGCATTAAATTAATGTTTTGGGGATATATATTTTTCATAATCCACATGATGTTTTGAATAGATTCATAAATTTTAGAGTATTTTCCTCAAGCTATAATGTTTTCCTTAAATGATATTTCAAGTCCTTTCATTGCTTTGCACTATCAAAATGTTTTTTTTACTTCAATGCATGTAAAGCTATTAATGTTTTAAGTTTAGTCAATGTTTCAACAACATCCTTGTTCCACAAACTAAATGGTGTTTCAAACAATTGAAAATGTTTCCATCCATTCCATGTTTTAGTTAGTTAATTCATTTCAATGTTAGTATGCAATCCAAGTGGTGATTTTTAGGGTTTTTTATTTTACCATGTTTCAATATATCCTTTAATTGTCCTCATGATGTTTGCAAAAATACAAATTGTCTTGGGGATGAAGATCTTCTAGATATTTTTTCCCTCCCAAATTGTCATTTCCATGTTTTTAAAGGGTTTGGAAATTTCCACGAAGTCTATTTGAATGTTTTGAAGGAGGTGATGAATGGATGATAATGCAAATCATTAGTTGCAAATCACAAGTAAACTGAACTTGTGTTTCACTTATGTTTTTTTTTTTCCCCCTTCATTCACGTTGATTGTGCTTTCTTTTTGCACAATAAAGAATTTTTTGTGTTTTTCTTGCACGGAATGTAACCTTCTTTCATTGATCACAATTTTATTTTAGGTTTGTGAAAACCCAAGTTGAATCAATGGAGACTCTAGAGCTTATCATGGAAGAAATCAAGATAAATAAAACATTTTATTAAAAAACCTATATTAGAAATGAATGGCTTAGTTTGGTTTCAGAATGTCATGCGAATTATAAAGAGGACATGAAGGAATTCATTTGTGCGTATTGAAATAAGAACAAGAAGTCAAAGATGAGGCTCAACAACCATCGTATGAAGGGATGCCACAAATTTGTTGATGAGGAATGCCAACTGTTAAAGTTAAAGTTGTATTCGCCATTGAAAAGTGTTCATGAAAACAAATTGGTTAGGGAGGGGAAGAACCTCCTTGAATATCAAATTCATGCAAAGGGGAAAGGGCAACCTCAATCAACATTGACGTCGCGTGTTAATCCTTAAAACAAACAAAAGAAGGATGTGTTAGAAGGAGACTTCAATTTTGTTCCACATACTAAGAGTAAGAACATGGGTGTCGAACATGGGAATAAGCCAACGAGAGATGACGTTACTACCCTACGGACCTTGGGAAGTATCGTTGAGATGGATGCATCACCGTGTGGTTCATCAAAAGGACTCAACAATCAAAAAATCACATCCAAGTCGTTCATTGGAAGGGTTTGTTGAAAAAGAAAATAGTGTGGAGGTTAATTGGAAACAACTTTCAATTGATTCTAACCCACACAATTTCTCAAATTATGAAATGGAAACTTATTTCCTAGAGCTTGATTGAGGTCAAAGGTGTTCCAACTTCAACATTGAAATGAAATTTGTTGAAAGTCAAGCTTCCTAAGATGGGGAAAAGATTGTGGTATATTCATGATGTTTTCCATATTTTTCTCCATGTTTATATTCTCCATATTCACTATCCAAATTGAACCATGTTTGAATTTTATGTTTTTTGATTTTGATTTTTTTTAATGCTTCTATTGTGATGTTTCAATTATGATTGAACTATGTTTTGATCGCTATGTTTAAATGGTGATGTTTGGTGGCAATTTTTCTTTAGTGTTGTTTCATTGGTGATGTTTTTTAATTGATGTAGTGATGTTGTTTCTATGCTGATGGGTTTTTAATGATGTTTCAAAATTGATGTTTTGGCAGTGTTATTTTATTAATGCTTCGATGATGATATTTCAATGGCAATGTCTTTTCTAGTGATGTTTTAGTTGGTTTTTGCAATGGTGTTTGGGATGACATTTTGTTCAAATCCACATGGTGATGTTTTGAAAATAAAGTTTCACGATGTTTTGGTCATTATCCATGCATTAAATTATGAAAATTCAATCCTTTAAAATTGTTCTTCTCACTTTTCAAGTTAATTATGCAAGGATCGTTCATTCCACAAGTTGGACATCTATGACTACATGTTGTTCTTTGGTGGTGAACCAAGGTGGGAAAAACACCTTTGGCCAACATGGGATGAATGGAAATCCTTATTCATCAAACATGGTGAGATTCACAACTCCGTTATGGATTGGATGTTTTAGCATATCCTCTTAAAGGAGCCTCCTTACATAACGTGACAATACTATGTTGTACACAATTGGGGAGTGCAAATTCTTGAAATGTTTTTGAAGGAATTTGTTGGGAAGTTGAAAGTTGATGAAGAACCAAAGGATCCAAGGTATGCTAACCTAGGGTTCAAATAACAAATTGGGTTCATATAAACGTTTGTAGCAAAACAAGATGTGAAGACGTCCTAATTCTCCCATACTTCAATTGCTCCCACTAGTCAATTTTCATTTTAAAAAAAACATCGACTTTACATTTTGAGCCAATTCCTGGTTTTCATAACATTCCAACTGTAGACCTTTTTGTGAAATGTGTCCATCTTGGATGGGTGTATTGTTAAGGATTCCATAACGACAATTTCAAATGGTTTATAATTATGAATAGATAGCCTAAAATAGTTCCTATCATGTTACAGGATGGTGTGTGGGAATGTGGATATTACATCCTCCACAATTTTGCACAATACATCTGAAATTGAAGTGATAGGATCCAAATCCTAAATATAATAGTAAATTTTGCTTCTTGTCCCAATATGTTTTCACTTTCCTTGGTCCCATGGAATTTATGTTTACTCATGTTTTGATTGACGTCAATGTGTATTTGTTGTACAAAAATGGGATGATCCTCAATTAGATTTAACACAAATATGGATTTTGAATAACATATTTCAAGAGCTTACTATTCCAACTCTGCATTACACTCCTACCCATCATCTAGTGTGTTCCTACAATGTAACTAATAACCTACGAAACCTAAACGAGCTCCAATCACACCAATCATGTTTGAAAAAAATCGCCAATTTTTACTCAAGTGAGGGTTAGGTAAGAAGCCCCTGAAGGCAACAATGGGAATAAGCCATCAAATTTGAAGCCACCTCTTGCATCGCAAAAAGGAATGGCGAAAATTATTTCAAGTCAAATGCACCTAAAAAAACATAATGTTTTGAAACATTTTTGTTACTTTAACCTATCATTCAAAGTACATTGATGTCTCAATAAACAATGTGTACAAACCATGTACATTGATCATGTACTTCTAATCTAGTTCAAAAGTTAGTAATTTCAATACTTGTCCATGTTTCAAGATCTATGTTTCAATGATATACGAATTTTGGCATTTGTCTATTGCATGAATGTACTTAACATTGTTTCCAATGTTCCTTCAATGTTATGTTATTTTTACTCTTTTTTTATGATTGATGTTTAACAACCCTCATGTTTTTGAATAATTATGTTTCAATCGCTCAAAAACATTCAAATTATTTATATTTCAAAAACTTATTTTGTTCATTTAACCATAATGGGCCATTTTTGGTCTTCTATTTGTCATTGTGTTAAAGTACACTTGCAACTTTTTGGTTCAACAAGATAACAATGGAATCCACCAAGCTCATATGTCATAGTGTCCATGTATGTATATGCATTTCTAGTAATCTACTAGAAATGATATTGGGAATCCATTATAAAGATGAACTCATCATGTTTTTTAATTTTATTTGGCATCAATCTTGTAAACCTCCAAAAACAAAGGCAATAATAATTGTTCATCACATTTAGCAACTAAGGTGGTAGTAGTTTCACAACCCAAAAAAATATTCACCAAACACATGTTTTTGCACCTAGGATCCAACATTAAAACCAACATGTTATGGCCATTTTTCTTATCAAATAAATGCAAAAAAGAAACGAAAATTAATTCAAGACTCCAACACTTAGCTTTTCATACAATTCATGAATTCTTCCAACTCAATTCTTTTTTAATTTAATTTTTTCAACAAGGTTATCAAGAACCTTTTAGCAAGAAAGTTACTTGCAAAGATCTTGACATGTGGAAATGATAAAATGGAAGGTAACCCTAAGGAGCCAATGCCTTCACCTCTAATTCATAAAACAATCACTCATAATGGGTGACAAATTTTTCACAATAGCTTCACAAATAGCCCAATACTCAAATTCATAGAGAAGATAAACGATTTTTAATGTTATATTTTGTCAACTATAACAAAGTGTAATGGTATTCAAAAAAGTCAAAATGTCTTGAAATAAATATATTCAACTTGCAAACCTACAAATTACAAAAAAATTGACTCAACACCACATTGAAGTAAGAGAACTTCAAGAACCTTAACAAGCTAAAATTTGATAAAAATGCAATGATGATCAAAAAATGAACAAAAATCACATGCCTTGTTTTGATAAATGTGTTCAATTTTCTAGGTGTCAAGCCAAAATCTATGCAATCTTTATCCCATGCTTGTCACCCCTTCCCATGTATTTTTAGAAAATTAATACATTTATAAATGTTAACTTGAACATTTTAAATAGATGCATATGATAATCCATGGACCATTTTTTCATCCATAATAGTGGTATTAACTAACGTTTGATAGGGCATGTTGAAAACATGGCCTATCAAATGGTTTCAACATACCCAATCTAGTGCATAAAACAATTAAATTCAAAACAAATCTACAAGTCTATAAATTGGAACCGTCAACCTTGACATAATGATGATTTTCTAAATAAAGGAAAATTTATCCAAAAGCTAATGTAATCTTGGAACCATAGTTGCACTATCAGTGTTAGTCATTCTAAACAACTTGATACTCACATGTTTGGACTTCCACTTTTTGAACAAAAAGTTAACAATGGGGAAAATGTCATGCACTCCTCTTGACATCAACAAGTTAAATGTGCATGTGGTTAATAAAAAAAATTACATTGCAACCTATGTATAGGTAATCATTGTTTTTTCCACCAATACAGGTAAAATTTCCTCCACATAAACCCTTTTACCAAGATATACCATCCTTGGGCATAAATTGTAAACCATTCTCTAGAACTATATGGATTCAACAATCCTTGTGTGCAAATAACCCTTGATCACAAATAACATCACATCCTCCAAAAAACTAATTTATTGAATATTATTATCTTTTAAAAAAAAGTTAGTTGTAACAAAAAAAATAAGAATAGGCATTTGATGTCACATGTAAATGGAAAAACAACAACATTACATTGGTTTGGTCTTTAATGAATTTCTTAACTAAGGTCTTTTTTTCAATCTCAACATGTTTTTTCATGGTTGTTATACCATTTTATTTATGGTAAATAATGAAATATTTCCTTAATCTATTGTGTAATGAAAAAAATTCAAGACCCACAATATCATTATGGCAAATTATGCACTGCATTATTTAGTACTCTAAAATGTTTATTGATTATTTGTTGTCCATTTGAGAAAAAACCCATTTCTAATTGTGAGGCTTCCAAGCAACTACTTGTTTTTGCATATTTGTCAAAATAAGCTTTTATACATATGAATCATCAATTATTAACATCAAGAGCATGTAGCTTTCCATCTTCTTGTTGTAGGTTAATAACATTCATATCGTAATCATATCCTACAAAAGTTGGGGTATCTTATTTCTTGAATGTTCATAACAATGTTTAATGTCAAGAAGGTGAAAGTTCATAAATGTTAAAAAAACAAAAAATGCAAATCAAATGGGTGAAAGGTGGAAAGAAAGAGAAATAATCCATATTAGATAAATAAGGCCAAATGTTTAATTGCATGAAGTAGGGCTTACAATTTACGACTTGTGACCTTAACTTTAGCTTCTTCTTACACCTTTGTTCTTTTGTGCAAGTGTTTCAAAGTCAAGGGAACAAGGTGAAAAAACAAAGAATAATCACTAGAAAGCATGAAAGGGAATTTGAGAGCTAGTTTCAATACTGGCCTTTTGGTAAAGGTAATTCCAATTGGAAAATTGGTTGGTACCTTTATTAAATAGCTAATGTCCTTTCATAAGTCAATCATTGTCCAAAAATAATTAAGGCACAACCTTTACTAGAATGGTAGAACCATTTTTGTTAATTGATGTTTCACAAACCACTAATTTGGTTACAAAATTTTGAAAACTCATAAATTCACCAAATATATTCCAAATTCATTGTTTTAAAAGTCTATCTTGTAGCCCTTGGAAAAAGATTTCCGATACCATATCATTTGTCCCAATCAAAGGTGATTTCACCCCTAAACTAATCAAAAAGTTGAAGTTTGGAATCTATTTAGTAATGTCCAAAAAAAGTTTTTAAACAATTTAATAAACGTTTTAGTAGAAAATTTTGATGATTTGTAACTTTTCCAAACTTATTCTAAATTGAAAAATAAAAATGTTCATTTTGTAGCATTTTGAAGGAAATTTCCAACAACACATTAATCACCTTATTTAAAGTTCATATACATTTTAAATTGTCAAAAAAGTATTATTCAACAAGTAATTTTAGTATTGTTTGGTAGATACTTCAATATGCATTTTTAGTAATCTATGACTACTTTTCGTAGTTTTAAAACTAAATTTGGTAGGTATTTTTTACATCTATTTTTTCTATGATGTTTTATGTAGCTATTTTTTATAATTGTTCTAAACCACTAATCAAAATTGTCCATTTAACAACTTTCATAACTCATTTTCTTAAAGTCACACCTTTGAAAACAAAAAACCACAACATAATAATTAAAGTTTTGCATTGACCATAGAATGCAAGAGGTGACAAATCACTTACATGTTTTTATACCTTTAAGCTCAAACAAAAAGCCAAACTCCATAGCTCCAATTGCTAGTTTATCACATTGATGATTAAATCATAACTTGAGCTTAGGGCACATGAAGCAAAATCTCCTTGCATTCAAAAGAAAGGCAACGCAACGTCCACATTCAACAATGTCCATTAGCGGTAATTTGCAAAAGTGTTGAAAGGAGACAAGGATAAGAAGGACAATTGAAGGTTCTTCAACCTTCAACCCTAATTTTAATTTATACCACCATAAATATACCCTAATTTGAGTACCCAATTTTTTGAAAAATAGCTGCCCCCTATTATTTTCCTAGTCGAATGTAATTATGAGTTTTTGAAAACTATAAATATTAGGTATGGGGTGAAAGTAGGTACCTACAAAATAATTTCCTATGGCATGAAGTGCCGTGGGTCTTTTTTAAAATTCACATCCAAGTGTATATACCCAAGTTAATACCAACATGTTTTTGGAATGACTTCAAATACCTATCCCACATTAATTTATTCCACAAAAAGGTTAATGTTTTTCCATCACAACAGAACCTAGTTATTCATCAATAAATCCCATCTAGATCATAAAAACAAATTCAAATTTGGTCTTTGTATTTGAAGGTGCCTCCCCTAATGAAATTTCATTCTAAATTGATGGGACCTTAACAAAAATGTAAGATACATTTTGTTTAAGGTATCTTCCAATGTTGGTTTGGTATCAAAAAAATTATATATTAATCTAATCTTGGTATAGGTACAAGTCTTATCAAGAATGAAATATTGGTCCAACATTGGTATTTGAAAAACATTACATATAAAATATTAGTTAGTATAAACATACAACCAATTTTATAATGACCTGAACTTTATATGTCATTCATATCTATTTTTTGGTTGCAAAATTTGATTGCAAATGATAGTTATTCTTCTAGTGAATGTCAAAAAGCTACAAATGTTTTCTATTGAATAGTATTTTGATAATTTGTGAAAGAGTTTCACATATTTAACAATTTTATAATCTTTACAATTATACTCCCAATCCTATTGTAGAATAGTCCACTCAAGAATATCAAAATACATTATCAAGAAATTTCAAAGCATCAAAAGAAACATGAAAAAATAAATAAATAAATAAATAATTGAAAAAAATGTTTATGTTGAAAAAACATTTTTTTCAATTGTATAAGCTAAAAAAAATTCTAATTCTTCATTTTTAAAAAGTGCCTAGAAAAATCTTTAAATAATATTATCTTCAAAATTTTAAAATTAAGGTTTAAATACCCTTGTCAAAGCATGTCTTGTCTTGTGTGAACAACTATTGAAAGCTATTTAGTAGAAGTTGTCAACCAAAAGTTTAAATAATGCACATCTAGCCTTGAGGAGGTCTACATAGGTTTGGTGGAGGTTCAAGGAGGTTTGCTTTGGCTTAGTAAAGGTTTGGTGGGGTCGTCCTAACCCCAATAAAGGCTCAAGGAGGCCTACCTATTTATCATTTGTAATTATTTACTAAATTATTTCAAAATCACAATGATGATTTATAATACCTATTAATCAACAATATTGATTAACATTTTTGTTTTCTTTTTTAATAGTAAAATCAAACATGATATAGTGGACTTGACTAGTAATTCAATCATGTCCAAAATGATTGACATGTTACATTATCTTGTTTTAAACAACAAGTTGTCTTTTTATTGTAGAGTCAACTTGTCCGAGTGTTTATTTTGACTAAAATCCAATCATGAAAAAAACATCAAATACATTATCTATGTCAACTTGAAATATCTCATCACGTGGAGGAAGCTTGTTGCTCAACTTTGTTCATGGAACATGTACTTGTAGATTTCCAATGTATTGAAAGTAAAAAATGATACATTGAAACCTCATATGTACAATGACATATTGTATCCTAAAAAAATGTACCACATTTTCAATGGAATGATGATTACAATGGCTTTAAATAGGCCAATTTTGAGATATTATTGAAATTGGATGACATTCATTTATGTTGCCAAAACATCCACATACAAGTGGTTTTTTAATTTTAAAATTGTGCAACTTAACTATAGTTTATAACTTGGTCACTAGTTATGAATGTGGGATTTGATCAATTGCATGGTTCCTAATATATAAAATATATGACTATAATTTCCAACTAACCACCATGTTTTCAACTTAGTGGTAAGTCATTGACCTTTATATCAATGAAATTTGGTTCTACAAATTATCATTGCTTTTTGGGTAATTTTTATGGTGGATGGAAGAAAAACACTTGATGAATGAGGTGAGATTCCATGTCAACAATAATTTGACATGTTTAGCAACATTAAATAATTTGATGAAGACACTAATTAAAATTATGACAAATATTTTTCTAAAGGCACCAACAAAAATGATGTGCAAGCTCATATAATTCATCCATTATTACATTGACATATGTATCATGTACATGGGTAGCTATTGTGATATTAGTAACAAAAGTGATGAATAATTTGTGAAGTCACTAAAAAAATAAAATGTTAGAATATTTTCATTCATTGGTGTGGGCATTTGTAACTTGTGCATGGGTTGTTGATGTGAAGACATTGACACGTTTTTCATTCAATAGTTTATGAATACAAAAATGAAAATTTTGGTTTAGAGGGGCTTCATTCATTAGTATGAACATTTGTAGTATGTACAAGACATGTTGGAAATAATGATGAAAATGCACTTGAATACATTGCTATAAATGGAACGTGACAAATTTGTTCAAGATTGGCATTGTCATCATTAGTTGTGTTTTACTCATGTTTTTCAACTACCATTTGCAACTAGTGATAAGAAAATATGTGTTGACATTCCCTTGAAATTTAACATGTGTTGTACATTTTAAAGAAAAATAGATGTAAGTATTAACTATTGACTTTGCTAACAATTACACTAATATTTTAGTTATCCCTATACTTGCAACAATTCATCATCTTCATAATAATAGGGGGTTGCTTGATTTTGAAAAGTATTTGTACCAATTCCAAATTGTTGCAAATAGTTTGATCTATGTTGTTTTAATAATTTGACATGTTTACATTAAATTGTTATGTTAACCATAGGAAAGTATGTGTTAATTCATAATGGGTGTGCATGAGGAAAACCAAATTTGGAACAAAGTTATGTGCATGCCATATCCCTTTTTTGTTGCTTTCATTTGTTGGTTTCATTATGTTTCACTAATGTTTTTGAGGTCTTCTTTTCAATGGACTTGCAGATATTTTCTTCCTTTTGTAATTTATCCATTGATTCTTCTATTGCTTCATTTGAATCAATGACAAAAAGCCTCCTTGTTTGATTAGCAAATGTGCAAACCTCTTTGGTTGTTAGTGGTTGTGATAAACCTTTGTAGAATGATTTCAAACCTAAAAAGTCATTCTTGTTCAACTTTTCATTCATATTTGCCTAACTAGGATATAGTTTTAAGGGACCTTTTAGGCACATTTGCTCTTGGGAATCAATTTTTGGACACTCTTTCTAACTTGCAATGGCCACAAATATGTTTGTCTTATTCGAGGCACATTTGCCCCTATAGGAGGAGCTTGGGTTGTTTCATCACAGATGCTGAAATGATTTTTTTGTATGGATGATATGTTTTAAAAAATGCTTACAAATTGATTTTGACATTTATGGTGATTGGTCCAATCTTTTCAATTGGGACATTTGTAATCCACGAACTAGTTATATGAATGGCAAAACCTTATGCTAGTTGAACAATACAAATATGGTTCATACTTTGAACCATACTAACATTTTAACACCTCAACATGTTACATGTATGCACCTTAAATCGTTCACACCATTTTTCATTTCTTTTGCTCAATATTAATATGACATGTTTTGGTGGATTCCTCACCTACATGGATTATGAAAATTTACATAATTAGGTTTTGAAAAATATTAAAATGTAGAGGTTGTGATGGTAATTGGCTTTTGTGAAATACCTACCAAGAGATGGTAACTATAGAAGATCTGAAATCAAAATTAGCTTTTTGGTTACAACTATTGCTCCTAAATTAAAAATACTTCTTGTTCAACTTCAAATTGCCACTAGGTCTTGTTGTTGGTGAAAGGTGGCAAGGAATGCCACTATTAATAATGTGGTTTTGGTTACATATCATGTTAGTCTCAATATACATTGACCATTTAATACATTTATCATGATTGACCTTCCTTGCCACATCAAAATAACACACAAAAAGATTGCATGAACAATTGGTGAGGTTTGAACATTAACAAAAATTCATATTATAATGTTTTTACTAAAAATCTTTCATGTCCCCCATAATTGTAAAACAATTGCAACAAGGGAACCAAGTTAATATGTCAAAATGGAAATTTATCAATTCCTTAAACAACGTTGGAATTAACATTCCTAATTATGAATTTTGGAGACATTCAAACTTTATTTGATTATGGAAAAGAATCTTTAATTGTTAGTTTGAGACCCTAAACCCCACATCACATATAAAGATGCCCCTCAGACCAAGACATTGCATAGATGACATTCTTTAAAATATTTATAAATAGTATTAGAAATGTAGTTAATTAAAGTTTATTAGGCATTGCCACATTGATAATCATGGCTAAAATGGCTATGATGGTTGAGATACATTAGTAGTTTCAAATAGAGGTTTTACATCTAACTTTGGATCCTATAAACAAGATCAAACACTGAACTCATTCTTCAATGTGAAACTATTAATAGAACATTTTAAATTAACATATTTTCATGTGAATTGAAGTATGAATGATAACTAGGGTAGTTAATTCTAGTCCCTTTGTAAGTGTTAACCAATGATTTAAATATTAAATTATTAACTACTAGCTAGTTTACTAGTTAGTGAATTTGAATTAATATTTGTTATTTGTTATATGACTAGTTAGTGTTAGGTAATTAACATTGGCTAAGTTAGTAGGTTCTATTTAGGTATGTAAGGACATTACTATGACATTTTTATTATTCTTATTTGTTTGTAATATAGGCAACATAATAGTTTTGTTGTGTTTTGAATATACACAAATCTATTTGAACATGTATGAGAAATAGATAAATTCTTGTGTATGTATTTTTTCTTGTATTATTAGTGAGGGTCAAGGTTGAGGAATAAAATCACAATTAAAATACCCACAAAGAAAAGTTGAACAAAACAAGGCCATGGCTAGTAGAGTTTAAAGTGCAAGATTTATAATGCATATTTAGGAAGGTGTCAAAAACTCCTAGGTGTTGAAAACTTCAAGGTGTTGGGTTAGAGGGCACCTTATACACTTTAGTGCCTTGATAGTTTTGAAACATTCAAAGTTTTAGGTTTCCTTGCTAATTGTTACAAAACTTGAATGCATAGATAATTAGATGTAAAGGTTGTTCAATGCCATGAAACTTGAGTGAATAGAAAGGGCTAGGTGCAAAACAATGTTGGGTGGGTATCAAGTTTTTTGATACATACCAAATCTAGTTTTCACAAAATAGATTACAAATTTTTTTGGTTGTCACTTTTTAATTTAAGAAAAAAACTTATATACCGGGTCAAGGCATCAATATTTTATTTTAAAAAATTTAACTGGTTTTCACATGCCAATTTTCATAAATTTGAAAACATCTAGTTATCATTTGGTGGCTTTCACCAACTGGGATGTTATTATTATTTCTTAATGAATAAATAATAATCAATTTTTAAAATTTTTATTTTATTTATTTTAAATAAATAAATAATAGATGTTAATAATATAAATAAAACATAGCATTTGATTCTTGAATTTGGTCATGCATGGGGTGAGATTTGTTTAAAAAATTGTAAAAGAAAAAAAATTACATTAAGGGGGGGTTAATTTAAAAAATCATCTACTTTTGTGATAAATTGAGTTCATCTAATCTTTCCTTTTTTCTTAAGCACCTTTATTGTTACTACATATATTTTCATTGTTCATAGCAGTATAATTATTATTATTAATTCAAACCTTGTACCTTAAATCTTGTACAATGTACCCTAAGAATTTGACTTGGGTAAGAGTTTTACTTCACTTAGGTTTCAATATTTTATTTAATTTTTCCTTGATTCGATTCTCCCCATCTAATTCTCACATAAGTGAAAACTAATGATCATGAGGTTTTTAGTTAGGGTGTCATTCAAAGTGACCTTGAAGGGTTTAGATGAGGATATTGGTAAATGATACCCTAGTGATACCTAAGAGAATTTTTGATACCTTGCCAACATTGGTGCAAAAGGAGCCTGAACAATTTTGTGCAAGTTAAGTTAATAGCTTGAATGAAAAAAATAAAAATGGATCAAGAATGGGTGGGCAATGATGTAAGGTTAGGAGGAGGAAGGAAAAGGGTGCACAATGAAAGAGAGGTCTTATTGGACCCATACTTGATCGATTAAAACAATGTTTAATGCATGGGGATGATATGGCAAAACCACCATAAGGGTGTAGAAATTGAGTTAAATTTTTTTTGGGAGCCATATTGAAGCCATACATGACAATAGAAAATTGGGTTGATTGTTCCAAGCAATTGAATTTAATGCTTGCACCTAACTTCCATTTGGTAGCCTCTACAATAAAAATCCATTGCGTAAATAATGTTTTCCCCAATTAGGTCAAGGATAATACCATAGAAGGTTGGCAAATTCATTTATCAAAAAATGAACAATCATTATTTTCTCGCAAAAAAAGTTCATGCTTCATATCTAAATTTTTGATATTTTCATCCACATGGTCACATAATTAATGATTCTTTTTCATTCATTGTGTGAATGAAAAATATGAAAGTATTATGAAATACGAACATAACTTGAAAAAAAATCATCCTTGGTTTACTTTTGTGACATGGAACAAATGAGAACAAGAAACAATAATTGGTTCAACAAGGATTAGTTCAAATTTTCAAGAGTTTCAAACTTTTTCTTTGCACCCAAAATCTTCTTGTTTTTTTTATGACATCATAGTTTGGTGTTAGTATTGAAGGTGTTTTAAGTTTTTAAACTTGATAGGGTTGCAATTCTTAGTGTTGTTTGATGATTAATTTTTTATATCTTAATTTTGATGTTAAAAAAGATGTTGCAACGAGTGAATTTTGCAATGTTCCAAACCATTGGAACAAAAGAACATGAAGAGGCAATAAAACATGAGTTTGATCTTTTGGGTGAAGAGGTTCCAATGAAGCATGCTGAAAAGATCATTGCAAAATGTTTAGTGGGAAGACTTCATGCAAACGCAACTCATTTTTATTTTTACATGGAAGTGTATGAAGCAAGAGAACAATCAAGCTTTTGGAGATAATGGGTGTGGCAATAATCAAATGCTCCAAAAAATAGAGAGGACCTTACTTTTAGTAGTTTGAACCCCATTTTTGGCCTTCAATTGTTGCAACTATGAGAAAACATAAGAATTTAATAGATGCATTGCACTACTCAAGGGCCTTTCATGGAAAACCAAGTGAAACTTCAAGTTTCTTTAACAAATTGTTAATAAGTTCATTAGCAAAATGGTTAACGATACATGGAAAGCTCAAATTTAGAGTTTAAAAGGCAATGGAAAATGGATCAATGTACATGGTAATCTAGCAAAATGTTATTATCTTAGATAGGATTTATGTAGTATGAGATGAATTGATATATTTGTTACAAAATATTAGAACATTAATCAAGTTCTTTCAAGTCCCATTGTTCAATCAATCATAAAGGGACTTTTATACATTGTGCAATTGAACTACTTGAAAGGGCATTCAAAATTACACTGAGGTGGATAAAGAACTTTTTGAAAACCTCGTTGCACTAGTCATATAGAAAAGCTACCATAACTATTGGAAGGTATTGTGCTAAATTGGGAAGAGTAAGGCATAGAGATGGTGCATCAATTAGCATATTTGGTGACAACCTATGATGTCCATGCATATTTGGTCATCAATACAAATTAAATATGAATTCACTTAGTTTTAATAGGGGGTGATTGTGCATGGGAGAAAAAGAGGTCAAAAGATATTTATGTGGTGGGAATTGAAGACAAATGACAAATCATAATTGTTGTGTTCTTTGTAGGAGATGAAGAGTTGTTACCTTTCCATCTTGTGTTTAAAGGGTCAACAAGAAGATGCCTCCCCAAAAGTAATGTAAGATTGACATCATGCATGGATGGTGTCCACTTTACATACTTTGGCAACCATTGGTCTACACTCAAAACTTCACAACAATTTTTGCAAAAACATTTGGTGTTTTACCATGAAAAGTATGTACAAAAAT
>Ga0116229_10008857_pt1 | contig 15522 bp, 17 predicted proteins | sample S1TSphgellanicum_3_FD_87313 | JGI IMG/M metagenome (GOLD analysis project Ga0116229, IMG submission 87313) | Host-associated microbial communities from peat moss isolated from Minnesota, USA - S1T2_Fc - Sphagnum magellanicum MG | ecosystem: Host-associated > Plants > Peat moss > Unclassified... | reverse complement strand
GCTGACCGGCCTGCCAGCGGGAGCATCAAAGGGGATCGGCTCCGTAAGGCGCATGAAAGCCGCGACCGGGGCCTTCAGCCCCTTGATGCGGCCGTGGGGAATTGCCACCTGCTGGCCCAAGCCCGTCGAGCCCAGCTGCTCGCGCGCAAACAGGCTGTCGAAGACCTTGCTGCGGGCGATGCCGTTGTGGTTCTCGAAAAGCAGGCCGGCCTGCTCGAACGCGCGTTTCTTGCTCGATGCGGCGAGATCAAGCACGACGTTGCCAGGCGGCAAAAGCTTTGCGATGAGGGTCATGACAGAGCGAAGGAGCGGCGCTGGCTGCTCTACGGTCGGGACGGCGGATTATAGCCGGGCCGGCCCGGCCCGGCCGCATTTGCCCGCATGCCCACCCCTGTGGCAACCGCAACTAGGCGAGCGCCTGGCGCTTGGGCGATTCCTGCGGTCGCGCCTGCATGCATTCCTTGTGCTTGATGACCTGGCGGTCGAGTTTGTCGATGAGGCAGTCAATGGCCGTGTAAAGGTTGCCGTCGATGGACTCGCAATGGATGTCTTTTCCGCGAAGATGAAGGTTGATCTCGGCTTTTTGCTGCAATTTCTCGACCGATAGCACGACGCTGACGTCAATCACATGGTCGAAGTGCCGATTCACCCGCATCAGCTTGGTCATGGCGTATTCGCGGATTGCGGGGGTCACTTCGAGGTGGTGGCCACTGATCGTCAGATTCATATGAAGTCCTTTGCAGTCAGGCGGAAATCGGATGCACGGCAGCGGGCGCTAAACCCTCTACAGCGCTTTACGCAGGCTCACGGGGGGAATTCTCAGGGCCTCGCGATACTTCGCGATGGTCCGTCTTGCAACAACGATGCCCTGTTCCCCGAGCATTGCAGCGATCTTGCTGTCAGACAGGGGTTTTTTGAGGTCTTCGGCTCCTATGAGTTGTTTGATGAGGGCACGAATCGCGGTACTCGATGCGGCGCCCCCGGCTTCGGTTGCGACGTGACTGCCAAAAAAGTACTTGAGCTCGAACGTTCCGAGCGGAGTAAGCATGTACTTTTGGGTCGTCACCCGCGAGATGGTTGACTCGTGTAATCCCAGTGTATCTGCGATTTCGCGTAACACAAGGGGCCGCATGGCGACTTCGCCGTGCGTGAAAAAGTTCCGCTGTCTCTCGACGATGGCTTCGGCCACGCGCAGGATGGTCTCAAAGCGTTGCTGCACGTTCTTGATCAGCCAGCGCGCTTCCTGCAGGCGCGTTGAAAGGCTTGCGATCTGTTCGTTGCCGCGATGCTCGCGCAGGATCTGCGCATAGACGCGGTTGATGCGCAACTGCGGCATGACCTCGGGATTGAGCGAGGCGTGCCAGACGCCCTTGCGTTTCTTGACGATGACGTCAGCGACGATGAAGTTCGAGGCATGGTGGCCAAAGCGTCGGCCCGGATACGGATCGCAGCGCAAGAGCAGTGCATGGGCAGCGCGCAGGCCCGCGTCATCGACCTTGAGTGCGCGCTTGAGTTTGCTGAAATCGCGCGCTGCAAGCAGGTCAAGATGCTTTGATGCCAGCATGAAGGCCAGCTGGCGCACGTGGGCATCGACCCCCCGGTGTGCACTGGCGTCGCGCAATTGCAGGCAAAGACATTCGGAGGCGCTGCGCGCGCCGACACCTGGAGGATCGAAGCTTTGCAGAAGACTCAAGGCCGCGCTGAGCTCGTCAACACCGACGGCGAGCTCGTCAGGCAGCAGGGCCACGACTTCGTCAAGGGGAATGCGCAAATAGCCATCTTCGTCGATCGCGTCGATGAGCACCGACACCAGGGCGCGATCGCGGCGCGACGCCTGGGTCACCGAGAGCTGGCTCAGAAGATGATCGCGCAGCGTCACGGTCACCGTGGCCAGCTGCTGCGGTTCGGCGTCGTCATCGAGCGCCCCGCGCGTGCGCGGCTCGCCAAGCAGCATGTCCTGGCCGAGATCGGCGGGGCCCTCGTCGCGCGCTTCGCCTGAAGCTTCGCTGGCGTCGGACTCGCCTCCCGCGCCCTGTTCGCTGCCGCTGTCGTCGTAGGAGGCCTCGCCGGCGTGCTGCACGCTGCCGTCTGCAGCAAGTCGCAAGGACTGGTCAAACGGGCTGTCGGCGCGCTCAAGCAGCGGATTGTCGGCGAGCAGCTGCTCGATCTCCTGGTTGAGTTCGAGTGTTGACAGCTGCAACAGGCGGATCGATTGCTGCAGTTGCGGCGTCAGCGCAAGATGCTGCGACATGCGCAGCTGGAGCACCTGCTTCATGTGCGCTCCACAGCCGGTGACGCATCACATGCGGAAGTGTTCACCGAGATAGACCTTCCGCACGCTTTCGTTCTGGACAATTTCTTCAGGCTTGCCAGCGGCAAGGACCTCGCCGGCGTTGATGATGTAGGCGTGATCGCAAATGCCAAGCGTCTCGCGAACGTTGTGGTCGGTGATGAGAACGCCAATCTGGCGCGCCTTGAGAAAGCGCACGATGCGCTGGATCTCGATCACGGCGATCGGATCGATGCCGGCAAAGGGTTCATCGAGCAGGATGAAGCGCGGCGAGGTCGCGAGCGCGCGCGCGATCTCGACGCGGCGCCGCTCGCCGCCGGACAAGGACAGCGCACCGTTGGTGCGGATGTGCTGGATCTGCAGGTCATCGAGCAGGCCATCAAGGCGTTCTTCGATGGTCTCGTCAGACAGCCGCTTATTGTCGCCATCGAACTGCAGCTGCAGGACGGCGCGGATGTTTTCCTCGACGCTGAGCTGCCGAAATACCGAAGGCTCCTGGGGCAGGTACGACAGCCCAAGGCGCGCACGCCGGTGAATCGGCTGGCGCGTGACGTTGGTGTCGTTGAGTGAGATCGTGCCGGCATCGGCAGCAACGAGCCCGACGATCATGTAAAAGCAGGTGGTCTTGCCCGCTCCGTTGGGTCCGAGCAAGCCCACCACCTCGCCACTTAGCACATCGATCGAGACGTCGCGAACGACCGTGCGCGCGCCGTAGGACTTGCGCAGTTTGGCGGCGACCAGGGTACTGCGCTCCGCCTCGGGCAAAAGGCCGTCACGCGCTGCAGCGGCGAGGGTCATTGGGGAACCGTGAGAAGGGTGTCACTGGGCTTGAGCTCGACCGGGGGCGGTTTTGGCAAGGCCGGCGGCACGCTGGATGATGCCGGCGCGCTCGCAAGCGGCAGCGCCGTGCCAGGCGCCGGCGCAGCAGGCACCGCGGTCGCGGGCGTTGTCGCAGGCGGCGTTGTCTTGGGCTGGATGAGGGTCGTCGTGCGCGTTTGCGTCTTGCCCGAGGTGACGAAGTATTTTTCGCTCTCGCTGTTGTAGGTGATGGTGTCGCCGTGGGCTTCATCGGCGTCCTTGCCGGCCTCAAGGCGCCTGACGCTGGCGTGATCGAAGAGCTTCACGGTGCTGGTCTTCTCGTCGTACTCGATGCGCTCGGCGTTGCCTTCCATGTACTGATCGGCAAAGCCTTCGCGCTTTTGCTTGAAGTACACCGGCGTCTTGCCATCCCAGGTGGCAACGCCCGACTGATAGCCCTCGGGATCCTGGTGCACAAGCAGCTTGTCGCAGCGCAAGAGGATCGTGCCCTTGGTCAGGATGACATTGCCCGTGAAGATGTCGATCTGATGCAAGTCATCGGATTCCGTGTGATCGGCGACGATATTGGTTGGCTTTTGCTGGTCGGCTTTTTCGGCGCGGGCTGGACCTGCCAAGCCGGCGCAAACGGCAAACAGCAGGCATGCGATACCGAATTCACGGCAGCGCCTTGCGACAGCACGACTTCCTGAGGATGGCTTCATGGTGTGGACGGCGCCGGATGGGGTGTTTTCTTTTGCTGGGGCTCGATCGTCAAAACCGTCCGACCGGAGGTTGCGCCATCGTTGAGTTTCAGCAGATGGTCGGTATTGGAGAACCACATGCTGTCGCCGTCCATCGAAGATCCGCCATGGATGGCATGGACGTGGGTGTCGGTCCTGGCGACATCTTCGTCGGGCAGCACGGTCATGTGGCTGCTATCGGCGATCAGGCCGGGATCGGTTGCGGTCGGCTCGCGAATGAGTTTCACGCCGCCATCGAGATTCACGATGTCACCGCCGCTCGAGACGTCGCCGGTGCGGCCAAGGATATGCACCACCGGCTTGTTCGGTGACAGGCTCGTGATCGTCGGCAGTGCAAGCTCGGTCGAATCGTCGTCGGCAAAATGCTGCATGCGCTTGGCACCGAGTCGATAGTAGGGATGGCCCTGGGCATCCATGCGCACCATCTCGAATCCGGTGGCGTAGTAATCGACCTCGTGTGCCGGCTTTTTCGCAAGCGGATCGAGCATGCGTGCGCGCAAGGCCAGCCAGTAGGAGCCGCCGGCAAGGATGCCAAGCAGCACCAGCGAGGACACCAGCGTGCTTTTCTCGCGCATCCTAGGCTCCGTAGCTCGCAAGCAGCGGCTCGAGCTTGCCTTGGGCGCCAAGAATCAGTTCGCACACTTCACGCACCGCGCCGTGCCCGCCTGGGCGGTTGCTCATCCAGTGTGCGTGGCGCGCCACGCCGTTTGCAGCGTTGGGCACGGTGGCGGCAAAGCCGACCCTGCGCATCAGGCCGATGTCGATGACGTCATCGCCCATGAAGCCGATGTTCTTGGAGGCCGTCTCGAGTGCGCGCATGACCTCTTCCAGAACTGCAGCCTTGTCGGCGACGCCTTGCAAGACCAGATCGACGCCCAGATCGCGCGCACGGTGGGCCACCATTTTCGAATTGCGCCCGGAGACGATCGCCGTGCGGATGCTTGACTCGGAGAGCCAGCGCATGCCCTGGCCATCGAGCACGTTAAAGGCCTTGGCGTCTTCGCCATGCTCGCCGTAGTAAAGCGTGCCGTCGGTCAGAACGCCGTCGACGTCGAATATCATCAACTCGATCTTTGACAGGCGCTGGATCAGCGAAGGGTCGCGGCGCTCCATCAGATCACCTTCGACGTGGTCAGGTCGTGGATATGCAAGGCGCCAACCAGCGCGCCGCCGCGGTCGAGCACCAGCAGTTGATTGATGCGGTACTGCTCCATCAGGTCGGCGGCCTCGGCAGCCAGTTTGTCCGGACCGATGGCGTGCGGATTGCGATGCATGACATCCTGCATGACCACGCCTTGCAGGGGATGGCCTTCGTCGATCAGGCGGCGCAGGTCGCCATCGGTGAAGACGCCAGCGACTGCTCCGCCATCATCGAGCACCGCGGTCATGCCCATGCCTTTCTGGCTGATCTCATGCAGCGCTTCGGTGAGCGGCGTCGCCATGCGCACGGTGGGTACGGCAGCGCCACTGCGCATGACGTCGCGCACGTGCGTGAGCAGGCGGCGTCCGAGGCTGCCACCGGGATGCGAGCGGGCGTAGTCATTCGAGCTGAAGCCGCGCAAATCGAGCAGGACCACGGCGAGCGCATCACCCAGGGCCAGGGCCGCGGTGGTGCTCGCTGTTGGCGCAAGGTTGAGCGGGCAGGCTTCCTTGTCGACGTGTGCGTCAAGATGCACCTCGGCAAGCTCGGCCAGCGTCGATGCCGGGTTGCCGGTGATTGCGATCAGGCGCGCGCCCTGGCGTTTCACCACCGGCACGATCAACAGCAGCTCTTCGGTTTCGCCCGAATTCGACAGCGCGATGAACACGTCCTCGCGCGTCACCATGCCGAGATCGCCGTGGCTTGCGTCGCCGGCATGGACATAGAGCGAGGGCGTGCCGGTGCTTGCCAGCGTCGCCGCGATTTTTCGGGCGATGAGCCCCGATTTGCCCATGCCGCTGACGACGACGCGGCCGCGACAGTGCATCATGATCTCGATGGCGCGGAAAAAGCTCGCGTCAAGGCGCTGGCGCAAGCCCAGGATCGCGTCGGCTTCGATTTGCAGGGCCTCGGCTGCAAGGGCCAGCACCTTGGACTGTGCCGCTGCGGCTGGCGTGTCCCATGCCGGCTTGGTCGAGGCCGCGTCTTTCACCGCTTCGGTGCGTACTGAATTCATGAGCCGAGTATAGCAAAGGCATGTTTATTGCTTTATTGAATGCCCTGCGCGCACGGGTTGCGTCCGGAAACGTGCCATGAGCGGCCTTGGCCTGACGTTGGTACTCCTGCTTGCGGCGGTTCTGGGCGTTGCCCTCTTCAGGCTTGCCCATCTGCCGCCGCCTCTGGCCTACCTGACGGTGGGGGCCTTGATCGGCCCGCTGGCCTTAGGCCTTGCTCCCGATAACCCGCTCACCCGCGAACTGGGCGAGACCGGGGTCGTCTTCCTGATGTTCTCGATCGGGCTCGAATTCAATCTGGCGCGTTTCAAGGCCCTTGGCATTCGCGTCTTCGGGCTTGGGCTTGCCGAAGTCGGCGCAATCATTGCCTTGACCGTCGTGCTCGGCGTCGCACTGCCTGTGGTCTTTTCAGGCGCGCCACGCGCAGGCTTTGCCGGCTGGTTTGCGCTTGGCGCTGCGCTTTCGATGTCGTCGACAGCGATCGTCGTGCGGCTACTCGTTGACCGCCTCGAAATCGACGCGCCGCACGGGCAGCAGGTGATCGGCGTACTGCTTTTGCAGGACCTGGCGGTGGTCGTGCTGCTCGTCGTCATTCCCGCCTTGGCGGGCGATCGCGAGGCGCTTGTTGCCACCAGCCTCGTGGTCACGGCCAAGGTCGCCTGCCTGTTTCTTTTGCTTCTGGTTTTTGGCCAGCGCCTAACGCGCGCCTGGCTTCGCATCGTCGCCCGGCGCAGATCGCAAGAGCTTTTCATGCTCAACCTGTTGCTCATGACACTGGGCCTGGCCTGGGTCACCGAGCGTGCCGGACTGTCTCTTGCGCTTGGCAGTTTCATTGCCGGCATGCTGATTTCGGAGACCGAATACCGGCATCAGGTCGAAGCAGACATCAAGCCGTTTCGCGACGTCCTGCTCGGACTGTTTTTCATCTCCATCGGCATGCAGCTCAACGCGCGCACGGTGCTCGCGCACCTGCCGCTCGTGCTTTTGCTCCTGATTCTCCCCGCGCTTGCGAAATTCGGCCTGATCGCGCTTCTCTCCCGCGCCTTCGGCTCTCCGGGCGGCGTTGCCATCAGGACTGCGCTGGCCCTCATGGCAGCCGGGGAATTCGGTTTCGTGCTGCTGTCGCAGGCGCGCATTTTGCACCTGCTTGATGCCGAGCTGTATGAGCCGGTGGTGGCGGCGTTGCTCCTTTCGATGCTTCTAGCGCCCCTTGTCATTCACTACAGCGAGGCCATCGCCGTACGCCTGTCGTCCTCGGAATGGTTGCGCCAGTCGCTCGCGCTGACCGAGATCGCAAGCCGTACCATGCGCGCCGAGGCGCACGTCGTGGTCTGCGGCTTTGGCCGCAGCGGGCAGAGTCTTTGTCGCCTGTTGGCCGAAGAAGGCATCAGCTACGTGGCGCTCGATCTCGATCCTGACCGTGTGCGCGAAGCCAGCGAGGCCGGCCAGCCCGTGGTCTATGGCGACGCGACGCGACGTGACGTGCTTGTTGCGGCAGGCGTGGTGCGCGCCTCTGCGCTGGTCATCACCTTTGCGCACGTTGGCGCCGCGCACAAGGTGCTGAATTTCGCGCGCGCGCTTGCGCCAGGCCTTCCTGTCATCGTACGCACCCACGATGACAGCGCACTGGACGCCCTGCAGCAAAGCGGCGCGACCGAGGTCGTGCCCGAAATCATCGAGGGCAGCCTGATGCTGGCTTCGCAGACCCTCCTGCTCCTTGGCGTGCCGGTCGCACGTGTCTTGCGCACCATCCGCTCTGCGCGCGAAAGCCGCTATCACCTGATGCGCGGCTTCTTTCGCGGCGCCACCGACTCGGAATCGCTTGAAGGCGGAGACTCGGTCAGGCTGCACGCGGTGACGCTGCCTGCCCATGCGCGCGTGGTTGGCCAGAGCATCGCGGAAATCGACTGGCAAGGACTTGTGATCGAAATCACGTCGATCAGAAGGCGCGGCATCGCAGGACTTGACCCGGGGCCCGAGGCGCGTCTTGAAGCCAACGATGTCGTCGTCCTGCGCGGTGAGGAGAAGACGCTCTACCAGGCCGAAGAGATTCTTCTGGCCCGTTAAAGAGCGTCGATGTCGAGCATCTGGCGGCAGGGCCCGGTTTCAGGTCAGGCGCTATAATCGGCCGAAGGTTGTGCAAGGCCCAAGGCGCCGTGTGCGCGACCACAAGAGTCAGAAACCCCTTCCTCCGCTTTCGCCATCGTGTCGACATCGAACGAACGACCGCTGATCGAGATCAGCGGCCTTAGCTTTAGTTACTCGCAACGAGCGGTGCTGTCGGGCATCGACATGCAGTTCGGGCGTCGTCAGGTGGTTGCCGTGATGGGCGCGTCCGGATCAGGCAAGACCACCATTTTGCGGCTCATGGGCGGCATGCTCAAGCCCAGCGCCGGCAGTGTTTCGATCAACGGCCTGGCGCTTGGCCCGCTGGACCAGGAGCAGCTTTATGCCGTTCGTCGCAAGATGGGCATGCTGTTCCAGTTCGGTGCGCTCTTCACGGATTTGACGGTTTTCGAAAACGTCGCGTTTCCACTGCGCGAACACACCGATTTGCCTGACGCGATCATCCACGACCTCGTCCTGATGAAGCTGCATGCGGTCGGACTGCGCGGCGCGCACGCCCTGCGTCCTTCGCAGATTTCGGGAGGCATGGCAAGGCGGGTAGCGCTTGCGCGGGCGGTCGCCCTCGATCCCGAGGTGATCCTCTACGACGAGCCCTTCGCAGGCCTTGACCCGATCTCGCTTAGCGTGACTGCCAGCCTCATCAGAAGACTCAACACGGTGCTTGGAGCGACGTCGGTGCTGGTCACGCACGAGGTCAACGAGTCGTTCGAGATTGCCGATTATGTCTATTTCATCTCGAACGGTCGCGTTGCGGCCCAGGGCACGCCCGCCGAGCTCAAGGTCACGACCGATCCGTTCGTGCGCCAGTTTGTCGATGCCGCGCCTGACGGTCCGGTGCCGTTTCACTACCCTGCGCCGCCGTATGCGCAAGATCTCGGCATCGCGCCATGATCGCGGCCATCGAACTCATCGGCGCGTGGTGCAATTTCCGTGTGCGCGGCCTAGGTGTTGGCTGCCGCTTTTTTTTCGTCATGCTCTCGAAGGTGCCCGTCGCGCTCAAGCGGCGCGGCCTGATTCGCGACCAGATCCATTTCATCGGCAATTATTCGCTTCTGATCATTCTCGTCTCGGCGCTGTTCCTTGGCTTCGTGCTCGGCCTTCAGGGCTATCACACGCTTAGCACCTATGGCTCGGAAGAGTCGCTCGGCCTGCTCGTTGCGGTATCGCTCGTGCGCGAGCTCGGTCCGGTCATGACAGCGCTGCTCTATGCCGGCCGCGCCGGCACTTCGCTGACCGCCGAGATCGGCCTGATGCGGGCGGGCGAGCAGATTGCTGCGATGGAGATGATGGCGGTCGATCCGATGGCCCGCGTCGTTGCGCCGCGCTTTGTTGCCGGGGTCATCGCCATGCCGATTCTCGCGCTTCTTTTTTCGGCGGTTGGTATCCTCGGGGGATGGTTTGTCGGCGTCAAGCTGATCGGTGTTGATGGCGGCGCCTTCTGGTCGCAGATCCAGGGCGGCCTGAACCTGTTTCGCGACATTGGCAACGGCATCGTGAAAAGTATCGTTTTTGCCATCGCCGTGACCTTCATTGCCTTGTATCAGGGCTTTCAGGCGCGGCCAACTCCAGAGGGAGTGGCCCGGGCGACGACGCGAACCGTGGTGAGCAGCTCGCTGACGGTGCTCGGACTGGATTTTTTATTGACCGCGGTGATGTTCGGCGGAGGGTAGATTGTGAATTCGAAACGTACCGATCTGGCTGTCGGCTTTTTCGTGCTGGCGGGGTTTGCGGCGCTGCTGTTTTTAGCGCTGAAGGCCGGCAACCTTGCGGCGCTGACGCTCAACAGGCACACCTACACCGTGACTGCGAAGTTCGACAATATCGGGGGCCTCAAGGCGCGCGCTTCGGTGCGCGGTGCGGGCGTTGTCGTCGGTCGCGTCGAGCGCATCGATTTCGATAACAAGGCCTACCAGGCGGTAGCCACCCTCGAACTCAACGACCGTTTCCACTTCCCCAAGGACACCTCGGCCAAGATTCTCACCTCGGGGCTCCTCGGCGAGCAGTATATCGGCCTTGATCCGGGAGGCGATCCCGACATGCTCAAGGCCGGCGATCGCATCGAGAGCACCCAGTCTGCCGTGGTGCTGGAAAACCTGATCGGCCAGTTCCTGTTTAGCAAGGCAGCCGATTCCAGCAGCCCAAGTGGCAGCGCCCCTGCAGCGCAGGCCAGCGCGCCTGCCGGCGCGCTTGCGCCGCCCTCGCTTGCCTTAACGCCATCGTCCACTTCGAAGCCAGCCGCTACGCCCGCGGGGAAAGTTAGCCCATGAAGACCACCTCACCCTCGGCATCCTGCCGTCTTTTTCTCGCGCTCGCGCTTCTATCGGGCGCGTTGCTCTCGGGATGTGCAACAACCGGCCAGGGCGACCCGCGCGACCCCCTCGAAAGCGTCAACCGCGCGACGTTCCAGTTCAACGACCAGCTTGACCGGGTGGTTCTCGAGCCGGTCGCGCGCGGTTACACCAATGTCGTGCCCGAGCCTGCCCGTGACTGTATCGGCAACATCTTTGGCAACATGTCGGATGCATGGACGGCAGTCAATAACCTGCTTGAAGGCAATCCCCACGACGGCGGCTCGGATATCTGCCGGGTTGCCGTCAATACCACGGTCGGGCTTGGCGGCTGCTTCGATGTCGCCTCAGGCATGGGTCTTGACAAGCACAAGAAGGATTTTGGCCTGACCCTTGGCGTTTGGGGCGTTGCCCCCGGACCGTATATCGTCCTGCCGCTTTTCGGGCCGAGCGACTTGCGTGATTCGGCGGGCCTCGTGGTCGACTTCGAGACTGATCCGGTGGGATATCTGTATCCGGTCTGGCAGCGCAATACGATTGAAGTCGTGCGCGCGATTGATGCCCGCTCGCAGCTGCTTGGCGCGAGCGACCTGCTCTCGGGCGCTGCGCTTGACAAGTACATCTTCGTGCGCGACGGCTATTTCACGCGCAGGCGCAGTCAGATCTACAATGGCAACCCGCCCGATGAGCCCGATGATACCGAGGTCAACCCGCTGCAAACGCCGCAGCAGCCAGCGCCTGCGGCAGGCGCCGCGCCAAGGAAAACGTCGTTCTACCGGATGCTCAATCCCGACCCCCACACCCTCGGCACGAGTGATGCGCCGCGACCTGACGATGGCCAGGTCGCTTTATCAACCGATTGAACGTCGCTCGCGCGATCGGCGCGAGCAGCACTAGGAGACATGAATGAATTCAGTGGTGAAGAGATTGTGCGGCGGCCTCATCGCCGTTGCATGTGGCATGGCATTTTTTGGCGGCGCCATGGCGCAAGGTGCGCCCGAGGCGCCCGATGTGCTGGTCAAGCGCCTCGTCGAAGACGTCATGGCCACGGTGAAAAGCGACAAGGACATCCAGGCGGGCAGCATCACCAAGATCAATGATCTGGTCGAGTCGAAGATCCTGCCCTCGGTCGACTTCAAGCGCATGACGGCAAGCGCGGTGGGCAAGAACTGGAGCGCGGCCACGCCCGACCAGCAAACGCAGATTACCGAGCAGTTTCGCAAACTCCTTGTCTATACCTATGCCGGTGCCTTAAGCCAGGTGCGCGACCAGCAGATCCAGTTCAAGCCGTTTCGCGCCGATGCCGGCGATACCACCGTCGTCGTGCAGACGCAGGTGGTCAACACCAAGGGCGGCGAGCCGATCCAGCTGAATTACAAGCTGACCAAGGAAGGCGATGCCTGGAAGATCATTGACGTCAATGTGCTTGGCGTGTGGCTCGTCGAAAATTATCGCAGCACGTTTGCCCAGCAGGTCAGCCAGGGCGGCATCGATGGCTTGATCAAGGCGCTAGTCGACAAGAATGCCCAACTCGCCGCGCAAAAAGGAAAAGCCTGACGTGTACGTTGTTTCAGGTCCGATCACCATGGGCTCTGCTCTTGCCGTGCTAAACGAAGGCCGGGCCGTCATCGATGGCGGCGAGAACGATTTCTCGCTCGCCAATCTGGAGGGGTCGGATTCGGCTGCGATCGCCGTGCTGCTGTCGTGGCAAAGGCGCGCGGCCAAGTCCTCGCGCGGACTTCACTTCTACAATTCGCCGGCCCAGCTCGTGGCCATCGCAGCGCTGTATGGCGTGACGGGCTACTTAAGCGGCTTTCCCCTTGACGATACCATCCACACCGGCGCGCAGCCGCTGGCTTGAACGCTTGCTCGCGCATTCCTGCTCCTAGCTAATCGGGCAGAAGGGGGACGAGAGGGCAGCGTTCGTGCGCCATTGCCCGGTTTCGCCCCCTGGCGCTGCCGGCGCGGGGTTTGAGCCCCCTCGCATATAATTGGCGATTTAGCCAGATTGCTCTTATGCCGGCCGCAATTCGCATCACCGACGTCAAAAAGCGCTATCAGTCGTTGCAGGCGCTAGCGGGTGTGAGCCTTGATATCGAAGAGGGTGAATTCTTCGGGTTGCTCGGGCCAAACGGGGCGGGCAAGACCACCCTGATTTCGATCATCGCCGGATTGACCCGGGCAGACTCGGGCAGCGTTGCCGTCCTTGGCCACGATGTCGTCAATCAGTTTCGCGAGGCCAGGCGCGCGCTTGGCGTGGTTCCGCAGGAGCTGGTGTTCGATCCCTTTTTCACCGTGCGCGAGACGCTGCGCAACCAATCCGGCTACTTTGGCCTGTCGAAGAACGACGCCTGGATCGACGAAATCCTGCACGAGCTCGATCTCACCAGCAAAGCCGAAGTCAATATGCGCTCGCTCTCGGGCGGCATGAAGCGGCGCGTCCTGGTGGCGCAGGCACTCGTGCACAAACCGCCCGTGGTCGTCCTTGATGAGCCCACCGCCGGGGTCGATGTCGAATTGCGCCAGACGCTTTGGAAATTCATCGGCAGGCTCAACCGTGACGGCCAGACCATCGTCCTGACCACCCACTACCTGGAAGAGGCCGAGCAGCTCTGCCAGCGCATCGCCATGCTCAAGGCGGGCGAGGTGGTCGCCCTCGATACCACGCGGGCGCTGCTCAAGCGTGTTGCAGGTACCCAGCTCGTGCTCGGGTTTTCTGCCGGGCACGTGCCGCGAAGGCTCTACGCACGCTGCATCGATCCCGAGGCCGCGCCGCATGCCAAGCGGGTTTCGATCAGGCTCTCCTCGGTGGCCGAAGTCGAGCCGATCCTGGCCCTTTGCCGCACCGAGGGAGCAAGCGTCGACCAGATCGAGTTGCTCGGCGCCGACCTTGAAGACGTCTTCGTGCAGATCATGCACGGCCAGGGCAGCGGCGCTGCGATGCAATGAGCGATCTCTCTGACCAGGACCTCTCCCGGGCCGCTGCCGAGCGGGCCCTGCGCGCGGCCGCGCCACCGCGCTACCGGCCGATGATCGGATTTCGCACGCTTTTCTACAAGGAGATGCTGCGCTTTTGGAAGGTCAGTTTCCAGACCGTGGGTGCGCCGGTTTTGACCGCAACGCTGTATCTCCTGATTTTTGCGCACGTGCTTCAGGGCCGCGTGCACGTGTACGACACGGTGAGCTACACGGCGTTTCTCGTGCCAGGCCTTGTCATGATGTCGATTCTGCAAAATGCCTTTGCCAACAGTTCATCGTCGCTGATCCAGTCGAAAATCAGCGGCAATGTCGTCTTCATCCTCCTGCCGCCCTTGTCGCACGTTGAAATCTTCGCGGCCTATGTGCTTGCGGCGGTGGTGCGCGGGCTTGTCGTTGGCTCTGGCGTGCTCGCCGTGACACTGGTTTTTAGCTGGCCGGCGTGGACGTCGATCGCCTGGATCCTGCTTTTTGCGCTGCTTGGCAGCGCGGTGATGGGAACACTCGGCCTGATTGCCGGCATCTGGGCCGAGAAGTTCGACCAGGTCGCGGCCTTCCAGAATTTCATCATCATGCCGCTCACCTTCCTCTCGGGCGTGTTCTATTCGGTGCATTCGCTGCCGCCCCCCTGGCACGCGATCTCGCACGGCAATCCCTTTTTTTACATGATTGACGGCTTTCGCTACGGCTTTTTCGGCATGTCAGACGTCAATCCCCTGGAGAGCCTCGCGATCGTTGCCATGACCTTCATCCTGGTCTCCGTCATCGCCTTGAAAATGCTTTCAAGCGGCTACAAACTGAGGCGCTAGCATGTTTCCGACCCCGGACGATATTCGCCGCTACATCCTCGAGGGCCTTGCCTGCGAGCACCTTGAAGTCGAAGGTGATGGACAGCATTTTTCCGCCGTCATCGTTTCGTCCGAATTCGAAGGCAAGCGTGCCGTCGTGCGCCACCAGCGCGTCTACCAGGCGTTGGGCGATCGCATGCGCGCGGAAATCCACGCCCTGTCGATGAAGACCCTGACGCCCGCCGAATGGAGGCAGCTTGGATAGGCTTGTCATCACCGGGGGCGAGCCGCTGTTTGGTGAAATCACGGTCTCGGGGGCAAAAAACGCAGCGCTGCCGATCCTCGCAGCAAGCCTTTTGAGCGCCGAGCCCCTGACCGTCAACAACCTGCCGCGCTTAAAGGACACGACCACGATGTTAAGCATCCTGACGCAAATGGGTGTCGAGACGCGTGCGTTTGATGGCGGCGTGTCGATTCGTGCGCGCGACGTGCGGCACCTCGAGGCGCCCTATGAACTGGTCAAGACCATGCGGGCGTCGATCCTCGTGCTCGGGCCGATGCTCGCGCGTTTTGGTGCCGGCAAGGTTTCCTTGCCCGGGGGCTGCGGCATCGGTGCGCGGCCGATCGATCAGCACATCAAGGGCCTCGAGGCGATGGGGGCGACCATCGACGTCGAGCAAGGCTATCTGGTGGCGCGCGCCGACGGCCTGCGCGGCGCGCATATCGTCACGGACATGGTGACCGTGACGGGAACCGAACACCTGATGATGGCGGCAACACTGGCTGCGGGTGAAACCATCATCGAGAATGCCGCACGCGAGCCGGAGGTGAGCGATCTTGCCGACGTGCTCAACAAGATGGGCGCCAAGATCGTCGGGGCCGGCAGCGATCGCATCGTCATCGAGGGCGTGGCTGCGCTTGCCGGGGCCACGCATACCGTGATGCCCGACCGCATCGAAACGGGCACCTTTTTGTGCGCGGTTGCCGCCTGCGGCGGAGATGTCGTTTTGCATGGCGCCAAGGCGGACACGCTCGATGCGGTCATCGTCAAGCTGCGCGAAGCGGGCGTCACCATCGAGTCGGGAGCCGACTGGATCCGGGTTGCGGCCGAACATGACAGTGCGCGCGAGCGGCTCGCCCCGGTCAGTATCCGCACCTCTGAATACCCGGCGTTCCCCACCGACATGCAGGCCCAGTTCATGGCGCTCAATTGCGTCGCCAACGGCACCAGCCGCATCAGCGAGACCATCTTCGAGAACCGCTTCATGCATGTCGCAGAGCTCGGCCGCCTTGGCGCCATGATTGAAGTCGAGGGCAATACCGCGATCGTGTCGGGCGTC
>Ga0116229_10008856_pt1 | contig 15524 bp, 17 predicted proteins | sample S1TSphgellanicum_3_FD_87313 | JGI IMG/M metagenome (GOLD analysis project Ga0116229, IMG submission 87313) | Host-associated microbial communities from peat moss isolated from Minnesota, USA - S1T2_Fc - Sphagnum magellanicum MG | ecosystem: Host-associated > Plants > Peat moss > Unclassified... | reverse complement strand
CTATCCTTGGTTTAGACTGGCTAAATTCACTAGTAAGGTGTGGATAGGGTGGAGGATGTTTTTCATAAGTTTCTAGCAATTAAGGTTAGGGCATGATAATAATAGTATTTTTTTCATGAAGCTGAGAAGGAGGAAAATCATTGCTAACCTCTTTTGTTTATTCATGAAATGATAAGTGGGGCATGAAGGAGTGTGAAAAGGGGAGAGTGATGATGTTGATGTGATCTTTAAAGATTGGGAGAGATTTTGGCACATCATGAAAGGGTGAGTTATGTGAAAAGGGCTACAACATCATGGAATAACAAGTCTCTTAAGATATTGTCAAATCAACAACACCTCTACAAGACGGAGGTAGGATCATCAAGAGATGGTGATGGCAACTGCTCAAATGCGGATTTCATGAATGTTGTTACTTGAAGCGAATCGTGGAAAATCAGGTAAAAATACTTGGGTTTATTGTTGGATAGATGAGGTAGATAAAAAAGGGGAAGGAAAATGGATGGGAGGTTGTTGGGCCTAAAAATAAAAAGCGATGGTCTATCTTTTCGTGAAGATAAGAAAAAAAAGAATTAGGGGGTTGTCTCACAGAAGTAGAATATCAAGGGTTGTTTTGGGGTGTGGCAAAAAGCTTTGGAGGTGTAATCGATCATGAGATAGGATTGTAATAAAAAAAACCATATATAGAGACCATGTTAGGAGTTAGTTAGAAAAGGGTGGGAGGCTTAGGGTTGAAAAATGCATTGTAATCTCATTATTGGAGATTTGAAAATTGTTCTCAATAAAGACCTATTAAACATCTTGTAAGATGATGTTTGCATGAATGTGTTCTAGTTTAAGGTTGTGGCTGGTTAAATGAAGGGATAAGGGAGGGGTAGATAGAGGTAGGATTGTTATTTGGAGCAAACAAGAAAAAAAATAAAAATTATATATATATATAAAAGGGAGTTATTAGAAGGGAGGTATCTACTTGGCAAAAGTTAGAGGCTCTACATTGTGCTAGTTATGTCTCATAAGTACAAAATAATGGGAGTGAAACAACTTAGGTGAAGTGAATATGACCTTGCCCCCTATTTGTCTTTGATTGCATTAGACCATTACATTTGTAGGAGAATTATTAGAATGGAACGACTTAGAAATAAGTGGTGGATTAATTAGGGTGCACACCAAAAAAAATGACAACAAAAAGGATGAAAATATGGGTAACAAATTATGACACCCACTTTATGATCTTTAAAGAGGTAAGGGGGAGTGGCCCAAATCAAGGTGTTAAGTATCTTGACAAAAAAAATTTGACACACAAATGAATGAACCACCATTAAACTTTAACCTTTCCCCCTTTCAAGGAGAATTATGCAATGTGATATACAAAAGTGTGCACAAATAATGGAGCTTGAATGTTGTGTCATATCCAAGGGGTAGTATATCCAATGGGTGCCCGTTATAATGAACAAGCTTGCAGCAAGCGAGTGAGGGCATATTACATACCTAAGCACTTTCACCTACACTCTTCATTATGCTGATGAATTGCAAATTATGGTGGTTCTTGGCCATGTGCCATTGTTATAGACATGAAACATAAGGCCTTTGAGAAACTATTACCATAAGCATAACAATAATAGAGCAAAGCAGAGTTAAACAACCCATCTCAACGGTACTAAGCTAGTTAATAATTAGTTCTTTGTACCAGACGAACTTCAAATTGGTGGAATCCATACCGTGTCCCTTGTTATTGAGTTGGTTAATGGAAGTAGCGTGCTCCAAGCTCCACATGAGATGCTGAGTAGCAAAAGTAGGTAGGATTTTGGGTTAAGGTTTGAAAAAGGGGCAACATCAATTGAGAAAATAGTAATGAGTCGAGTTTTTAAGATTTGAAAGTGTACGAATAATGGTAGTACTACTAATAGTACTAGTGTTTAAGGTAAGGCAAGGTTGAACATACAGGGCAAAGAGATAAGAGCAAGGTAAAATGAGCATGGTAGTCAAGTAAGGCCCTCGAGTAGTAACATATGAGCAATGGTGAATATGTAGTCGAATCCATTTGCTATTCCCACCCATTTTTTGGGTTTTCATGAGTTTATTTCATGTGTCTTCTTATCGGTTTTTTCGCTTTGTTTATAAATACACCTTTTTGGGAACAATAGTTTTAGAATTAAAGAGGATTAAAAAGGTTTTCAAGATTGAGGTTTAAGGTCCTAAATTTTGACCAATATGTTAGGCTGGGGATGGGCATGGTAGACCTTGTGGGTTATCCATCTCCGAAATGTTATTAAACATTCTAGTTATCCCAATTGTCCCAACAAGCACTCAATGGAGAGCCAATTATCAACTTTTCCCCTATGCCCATATGTGCTTTAGCTTCTATCCATCCACCCATCATTCCCATCCCTCCTAGTTTACCTCGACCAATCCCTTCACATTTTTTAGGTCTGTCAGCCCCCTTTACGTCTCATTCGCCACAACCACTAGGAGCTTTTCCCGTATCTATCATGCGATCCTCTCTTTCGCGACCCCACATTCCTTGTCCCTCTTGTGGTCGTTTGTTTAATGTAGGGGGTTTAACACGAGACCAACTTTCATGCATCGCTCATAGGCATTTGTCTTAAGGGGAATGTTGTCCCCAACTTTGCCATGTTCTCTTCCCTTTTCAGCAAGGACATGGATCGCATCCATAAACATCATTGATGTTTTCCATTTGGGTTTACTGTGTTTTCATTCTTACCGTCATATCCCATATGCATTTCAAATTGACATTCAGTGGGGTTTGCATATCCTTTTATCTCAACTTGCATCTGATCATTTCAATGTTATAACATGGCATGTTTTTTTGTTAGTCCCTTCTAGTCTTTGTCCTTTCCTCCATGGGGTGGTGAAAAAGCCACCAAAAGACTTACACTCATTTATGTCAATACATGGGTGGCAACTAGGAAACATTAGAGGAGGAACACATGATTAAAGCATTCGCTCTAACTTTTCGCAAATGTTTAAAGTTGACTCCAAATCCTACCCCATTTCCATTAACATGATTATGCTATGCATGGGCCCTTGTTCATGTAAGGGAATACGTTCAAACAATATGCGCATTAATTTTGAACACACATGTAGCCCCATCTAATGAGACCACGGGAGTCCTTCACCTTCTCCACCCACTTGTTGAGGTTGATCTCCCCCTTTTTGTTGATGATTTTCATCTTGAAATGAAGGTTATTCTAAATCAGGAAACATTTATTTCTACCTTGGTTTGTTCACCACGTCTTTCTTCCAATGGCTCTTCGGGTATGGTGTATGAGCTTTTACGAGATTGTTTTGTCCTAGAAGATTATGCAAATGGCTTCAAGTTCTTTTTCAAGGTATGTGGGCACATTGTTCAAGGTCATGTTCCACCTTTAGTACCACATTTGTTTTTTGCATTTCAATTTTTAACATTGGAGAAGCAATCTGGAAGCATGCGTTCCATTACAATTAGTGAGGTGACCTATCATTTAGTTGCCCACATTATAGCTATTTAGTTTAGGGATATTATTACGAAGCATTTTAGTCCTCATCATTTTGGTGTAACGATTTGTGGCAGTTGTGAGATAGTGGTTCATAACATTCAAGCAGTGTTAAATTTGCACTTGGATTGGGTGGTGTTATAAATGGATGTTTGTAACATTTTCAATCCGGTGTCACAATTAACGATTTTTCAAAAGTTACGATCTTCATTGGTTTTTTGGATTAGTTCTTCCCATTTGTTTGACGATTCTATGCATGCCCATCCCCATTGTATTTTTCCCAGGCTTCCCGACATGGGGATTTCATAGTCATTTCGTCAGAGTTAGGTACACGACAAGGGGACACATTGGGAGGAATGTTGTTTGTTCTAGTTCACTTTCACGCTCTTCGGCTTATAGTAGCAACCCACCCTATTTGTGTTTTCCCTTTTTTAACGGATGATACACATATAGTAGGTCCTACATTAAATGTGGTTCTTGCATTTTTACGATTACAAGAGGAATTATTAGTAATGGGTTTCTCAGTGCAACCAACAAAGTGTGTATCTTGGTTTCCTTAAGGATTGGACCATTTTATATCACTTCCTCTTGGCTTTTTTACTCCGATTCAAGTTTTTCATATTTTGGGTCACCAATGGGATCCATATCATTTGTTGAATCATTTGTGGCTAACCCTTTCCATGAGGATTTCAGGATGATATTTAGTCTCCCTATGCTTGTAGATCTTTAGGTGGTTTTTGTGAAACTTTTGTTGTGCTACACCCAATGCTTGGGCTACTTGCTTCGTACATTGTTCCCATCGCTAGGTATTTTGTAGCATTATGTTGAGTTCGATATTTATACCATAGTTACCTTGGAAAAGTCATTTGGTGCGAGATCTTTTGATGGTTTAATCAATCACCTATTTCGTCATTAAACCACTCTTCTTGTTTTTTTGGGCGGGTTTGGCCTCCCTTCTATGGTTAGGATTGTTGTCCCTGCATTTTTGGGTGTTGGGCACTAATCGTTCTTGCACTTGTCATTCATTTCTAATAGGATGATTGCCATATTCTTCTCGATGTAGTAGCACATGTTGAGACTAGCATTTCCCCATTCCAGATGACATTACAAGATGTCCAAGCCATGTTACCCTAAGGTGTCCACTCTCATGTCCCACCTTTTGAGAGCCTATTGGTTTAGTCTTATCCCTAGTTGCAAGCTTATTTGGCAGATCATTTACACGAGAAATTTTTTGCTTCCCCTTTAGTAAATGTTCCTTTAGATATTGTGTGAGCACGTCTCCATTTATGTGCGAGTCCAGGGGTAGGTGTTTGGTTATTAATTCGTCTTTCCACGCCAGTATCGACCCACATTCTTACAACATTACATATTCATCTCAGCTTGCCACATCCTATAGTTGCACACCTTTCACGGTGTTAATATGGTCATACCATCGACGATCTAGGTACCCATTTGCTTCGGTGCCCCTATGGGAGTGAGCATACATTAGCCCACGACACATTTCAAGATACTGTTGTAGCTATTGCTTTAGAAAGTGAAACACATGTTCACAAGGAGGTTTCCCACCTTTTCCCTCACCACATTCGATGAACGAGTGGATATTCTTATTAATAGAGACGACTTCTATACTTTGATGGACATTGTCATTGTTGACTTGATTCATACAAATACGGTGTAATAAGCATCAACGATGACAACACATGTAATGATGATGGTTGTTCAGGAGAACACACGATCTTACACCAAATGAACACTAGGCGATGACTTCATTCCCCTTGTTATTGAAACGTATGAATGTTTTCATTCTCATTTTGATTCATTACTGATTGTTTGTGCATATACCATTATTGCGCATCATCAGCAATCTTCTTTAGTCCACTCGATGCTCATTTCCCACTATTGATAACATGTGTCCATAGCCTTGTAGCATGCACAAACCATAACAATTCTTCAACGAGTTGTTACATTTGGGTGGGGTTCTTCATCTCTTCCACACATCATAGCTAGTGCATCTTTGGCAGTAACCAATTTGTGGGAAACGACAACTTTTTCGTTTGAGGTATTCTTTGTTACCATTGATCATCATTTCGTAACGATGGGTCATATTTGCATAGGGTTTTTTTTTCTTTAATTTTTGTTGAGTGTTGGCTTTCTTTTCTTCTTTTTTTGGTTGTCTACTCACACTGTCATTTGCCTTGTACTTTTGATGGATGGGTTCCAGTCCTTGATTTTTTTAAAATAATAATTTATACAGGGTTTTTCTTCTAATAAATACTTAGATCATGAATCTCTACTTGTTTTTCGTACATGGAACCACTTCCTGAATTTCCTTTTAATAATCTTAATATACACCTCTAATGAATTGGGACACCACTTCTTTTTGTTCCCCCCTCCCCCCCAGGGAGAAATTGGGACCCATTGCAGCTATTGGGCCAGAGCGACTGAAAAGGCTTTTGCTTTTTAGCCATAGGTATCGGGCTTCTTCTTCATTATACTACCACTGGCAGGCTACCTCCAACATCTAGCCTTGATGGTAGGTTCCTTGTCTCTGGACAAACTCCTCCATTGAATTTAGGGTATTGAATATGTGGCCCAGTTGTACAGCAAGCAAAAAGTACTTGGCTAAGACCATTTGGAGCCACAGGATTGACTCACCATAGCAAAAGGCAGGGGTTTCTTTTAGTAATAATGATTTAATTTTTAAAATTAATTATTTAATAAAAAAATAAATTTCTAATGCTGGATAAGAAGTTGTTGGCTAGGCTAGAGACAAGATGGGAAAGAGAAAGAAAGGGAACTGAAATTTGATTATGTGCATCATTGTGCATGTAGACATTAATGAACCTCACAGCTAAAAATATTGGAGATTTTGGGTTGGGGGGTTTTTGGATATGAGACAATGGGTCCAAAATGGATTGGAGAAACAAATGGCTCTCACTTGCTTTGGGTTTGTTCATGATGGGTTTTCCAGAATCAAAGTCACATTCATAACAGCAAAAGAAAAACAACCCAAAAAAGGAGAAAAGCAATGAGAAGAAGAAGATGATGTTGATGATGAGAACTTTGATTGTACCTTTTTTGTTGTTGTTGTTGTGTGGAAGTCAGAGCATCTCATCTCTGTTTCAAGAAGTGGTCTAAAATGCACTTGTGTGCTCTGACATTATCCAGTCATGCAAAAATTTCCCATCTTATTAAAATTATGTTTGAAAATTTGACAATACAAGGAACAATGAAATTTGTTTGGTCCCACTTGGTTCAGGTTGTGGGGGACCTATGTTGCATGCTTTCAAACTCAAGTTCCCATCAAGTTCCCGATGTGTTCCTCAACATGTTCCCCATAGCTCCTCACTCTATCCCATAATCCATTTGCCCTAAGTTCTACTCTTGGGTAACAAGTTATATAACAACTAATTATATATAAGCAGCCCCAAAGAAGCAGATGACAACATATCCCAAAAATACATATGTACAAAATCTTGATTAATTTTTTTATTTTTGGTGATGGGCCAATCAAAGATGCCCATCAAAAAATTAATAATTAATAATTAATAATTAAAAAAATGATGTACAATTAATTAACATGAGTACACACTACACCCTTCCTAATTATCATCTTTCTAGGTCAATCTGGTGAATTTCCACATTGGATTTTTCTACAGAAAAACTGGTGTTATCTGATGGTGATTCTCTTTGGGAATTGATGACACAACATTATTGTGTTCTTGAATCGATGAGAATCAAGCTGTTCCTTCCTTCCTTTCATGCATGCAAGAAAAGGAAAAAAGTTTATAACCCCAAGTAAATTAACCATAATTTATAAAGCATTAGAAGTTATTATTATTATTATATTATTCCTTTACAATGTCCAATGGAAAAGAAAGAAAGAAAGAAAGAATGAATGAATTAATGAATGAATGCTCTTCCAATCTCTGCACTACAACTCAGATGATCAATCCATCAATCACAACCCATCCTTTTCCTTTTTCCTCAGTCCTTTTTGTCATGACAACCACACAAATTTGCCTTATCTTGTGTGTCATATCCACCACAGTCCATACACTACTACCGAACACCCCTTCAAAAAAACACTAACTTGCCCCCCGCAAAAAAAAAAAAGAAAAAGAAAAAAAGGTTTAAAAAAACTTTGAGAGGGTTTTACTCAAACCCTAATTATTTTTAAAATTTTTATAAAAAAATATACATTTGAAAAAGAAACCTAAGTTATCCACCATTTGTGATGGAAGAAATGCACAGGAAACACACAGAAAAAGAAAAAAGAAAAAAAAGGAGATCCACAAAAAACCCATTCATTTATCCTGCCTCAACCCTAATTATTATAACTACAACACACTTATTTAGCAACTAGTGGAGGAAAGAAGAAGAAGAAGAAGAAGAGGCTTGTTCATTCACCTCATCATGAACCCACTCCAACCTTCAACCCTAAAAATATACATAACACAGCTTAGTTGCAAAGCTGGTTCCACCTCAAGAAAACCACACCACCATCAATCAATCAATCCATGTATGTGTGCAGATAGACCAAAGATTCAATGCAAGTTAGTACCAGTGTTGGGCAGTTACCAGGTTTGTGGCCTGTTAGAACCATTGGTTCTAGTTCCAGTTAATACAGACCAAACTGGTTCCAGTTAGTAAAGACCACCAGGTCTGATTTTTGGTTCTGAACCAGAACCAGAACCAGAACCAGAACCACACCTAGAACTTGACTTGGTTCTGGAACTGGAAAATTTTGAAAATAAAAACGTTTGGGGGCGGGGGTGCTAACTGGAGGTTAACCAGCAGTTAAATAACCAGTTCTGGACCAGTTTTCCCGGAACAACCAGGTCTGATTTCTGGAACTGGAACTGGAACTGGAACAGAATTTGTTTTCAACAACCGGATCCAGAACCACAGCCGAAGTTCCAATTTGTTTTTGTTTGGAACCAAACCGGACCCGTTCTAATCTAATCTTCTTTTCTTCAAAGAACCGGAACCGGAACCGGAACCGGAGGGTTCCATTTTGTTTGGAACCAGAACCATTCTGGAAAAGGCGGAAGAAGAAGAAGAAGAAGGGAATTTTGGAGTTAAAATAGAGCGGAACAGTAGTCTTATCGTCTTGCAATTTGTGCATTTTGTGAGACATTTTGGTGCACTCTTTTGTTTTTGGTTTTGTTTTGTGTTTTTGTTTTCCTTCTTACTGTAGAGTTTTTTTTGCTTGCTTTCTTTCTTTCTTTCTTTCTTGTGCTTCTTCTTCTTCTTCCGCTTTGCTTTCGGATGTGAATTCTTCTTCGGCGTCCAATTCTGCCAAGAGCGTAAGTACCAGGACCTGCTACTAGTAGCTGCAGTGGGGAAACAACAACAACAACAACAGGCGGCAAGAGATTTGGTGACCAAAAGAAGAAGAAGAAGAAGAAGAAGGAGGCTTGTTTTGAAACCGGATCTCTGCATTTGAGGTAAAGTGTGTGATACAGATTTTTGTGGCCTTTGTACTTGCGTTATTTGTTCTCAATTCTTTGCAATTTGCAGTCTTACATAATAGCGAGAACGAGAAAGAGAGAGAAAGATCGTCTACGCGGAATGCTCTGTCTGATATCTTCCTGATATCTTTCAATTGTTTTTAGAAGCGTGCCGAATTAAGAGCAGTACCTGAATTAAGAAGACAGCTTAGTAGAGGAGGTGAAGCTGCTGTAGAAGAAGCGTAGCCTTGAATTGAAGGAGAGGTGAGAGAGTATTGAGGTCGTGCTCTTCCGAGGGAAGTGTGTAATTGCTGCAGTTTCAATTCGTTGAAACTGAAGGGATTTTTTCAGCTAAAGCTTCTTTTTTCTCTTCCTTATTTGCGTTTTGTTTGAACTGCAGCGGAGGAAAAGACAGAGTAGCAGGAGGAGTAGAAGGTTGTTGAAGAAGGTAACTGCTGAAGGAAGAAGAAGCCGGAGGAGCGGTTTGCAGGTCCTGTGAAGGAGGAGGAAGAGGAGTTAAAGGAGGAGGCGCGGCAATGGACTACTATCCGGCACCAGGGAGGAACCATCTCTTTGTGCCCGGGCCAACCAATGTGCCGGAACCAATTCTGAGGGCTATGAACAGAAGCAACGAGGATCATCGTTCCCCTGCCTTTCCCAAGCTTTCCAAGTCGGTTATCGAGGACGTGAAGGAGATCTTCGGGACCACTGCTGCTACATCCTTCATTTTCCCCACCACAGGTCTTGTTGATTCCCTTCCCGCCTGCCCTTTCGCCAATTGCTTGTCAGAGAGGGGGGACCAATAAGCCAAAGCTTTTGTGCATCAGTCTGTGTGTCTGTCTGTAGGTTCATGGAAGAAGAAGCTATACAATCTTTGCACTGTTTTTCTCAGCTGAATCTGGATAGAAAATCATGGATTTTCTTGTCTCTGCATTAAGTATCTGGTTTGCAGGAATGATCTCTCTCTGGCTCCTGCTGACAAACAAGAGTGACAATAACTTGTGTTGTCTTGACAGTAACTTGTGTTTTGCATCTCAAGTTGTGATTTTTGAAGATCACAACTGTGGTTTTGGATTTTGTTGGTACAAAGGCACTGGAGCATGGGAGAGCGCTTTGACAAATGTGTTGTCTCCGGGAGACAAAATCATCTCGTTTTTGATTGGACAATTCAGTCTTTTATGGATTGACCAGATGAAACGGCTCAACTTTGATGTGGATGTCATCGAGAGTGAGTGGGGAGCAGGTGCTGATCTCACACTGTTGAAGAAGAAGCTGTCAGCTGATTACGCTCGCTCCATCAAGGCTGTATGCATTGTCCATAATGAGACATCCACAGGGGTCACAAATGACCTAGCTGCTGTTCGAAGAATTCTAGGTGAGCCTCAAAATGATATACCCATCATCTCTCTGTTTTTCACATTATCCTCTGATGTGACTCCTATTGCACTGAACGCATTTCTACCAAATGAAGGTCTCCTCTGCTTCTAAAATATGTCCGATTCTGTGCCTATTAAGGTACCTATTGGAACAACACTTCTGTTAAAGTAGACTGCCACTTCCTGCATCCTAGAATGTTTACTGTACAGGTTGGAGTAAAGGGGGCCATCAGCACTCTTCAGATCCAAATAGGAGTTGACTTACATAGTTTCTGACATTGGACTCCTTTGACTAGTTCACTGTCCTAGAGAATGTGCAACAAATGAAGCTGTGAACCTTGAGATTAATCAGAGGAAAGTGGAGCCATCAGTGTAATCAGAATAGTTGACTGTCTACGAGCGAACATCAAATTGATCAATTCACCTCTTGGGAACAGATACATTCCTCTCTCCCCTGAGGACTTCATGGTTGTCTGAATGTTTACTTGATGTAAGTCCACTGGGGGTTGTGATGGTGTGCAGATGGAGCGAGGCATCCAGCATTGCTGCTGGTAGATGGTGTGTCATCAATTGGTGCCCTTGATTTCCGAATGGATGAATGGAAAGTTGATGTTGCTTTGACTGGATCACAGAAAGCCCTTTCTTTGCCTACCGGCTTAGGCATTGTGTGTGCAGGCCCCAAGGCTTTGGAAGCTGCAAAGACTGCCAAGTCGTTGCGCGTGTTTTTTGACTGGGCTGATTACCTGAAGTTTTACAAGGCTGGGTCTATCTGGCCATACACACCCTCTAGCCAGATGCTCTATGGTTTGCGCGCATCTCTTGATCTGATTCTTAAGGAGGAAGGTCTGCACAATGTCATCGCAAGGCACCACCGTCTTGGAGAAGCAACTAGGTATTGTGATTCTGTTTCTTCCAATGCAACCAAGGGACATTATACACTTGTCCAGATGACACATGCAACTTGCTATGCTGAAGAATTGCAGGGAAAATATGAGGGGATTTACCTCCAAAGTTTCTTGATGCACACAATCTTAGACAGTTTCTTCTCTATCGGGTTCTGATCATACTCAACATTTTCTTTGTTTTGTACCTCAAATTACAGGAAAGCAGTGCATGCTTGGGGCCTGAAGTTATGTACACAAAAGGCAGAGTGGAATAGTGACACAGTCACGGCTGTTGTTGTGCCATCTCATATTGATAGTGGCGATGTTGTAAAGATTGCCTGGAAGAAGTACAACCTTAGTCTTGGTGTTGGTCTCAACAAGGTCGCTGGGAGGGTCTTCCGGATTGGTCATCTTGGAAATTTGAATGAGGTATACATCAACTTGTACTCCTGGCTTCCAACATTCATAAAGCAGCTTAACATGTCTCCAATGGAAGGAAGGTGAAGATGGGGCCTGCAGGGGCGCAGGGGGTTGAGGGAAAGGCATCTGTTAGTTAAGAGGTTTTCTGAGTGTGATTCTTATTAACATTCATTGTGTTGCCTTGCAGCTGCAACTGCTTGGTGCTCTTGCAGGTGTGGAGTTAGCATTGCGGGACGTTGGATACCCTGTGACTCTTGGCAGTGGTGTGGCTGCAGCCCAAGCTCATCTGCAGAAAGCCACTCCCCTCATCACATCAAGAATTTGAACATCTTGTGATGGTCACATCAACAAACAAAACGCAGACAATAAATGGCAAGTTGGCAGCAGCAACAGAGTGGGAGTAATGCTGCATTAGTTGGATGAGTTGCCCCATGGGGCAGGCAATTGGGGAAAAGAATATGGTGTACTATGATTTTCTCTCCATCACTTAACTCCCTGCAAATTGCTGAGGAGCAGTTCAAGAATTCTCCCACTTTGCATAACAGTGGTGATCCTCGTAACCTTGTGTACTGTTCACCCATGGACAGACCTGTATAAAGTTTGGATTTGGTTCAAGCATGGCTGCTGCAAGGGCTTACTACTACTACTACTCATGGGATTCTCCACATGCAAAAGAGGCCTTCTCTCTCCCATTTTATTGCCTTCCATTGCAACTCGAAACCCTCAATCTGGAGAACAGTTGCAAATGCTTTTAAAAAATGAAATAAAAGTACACATCCATTACAAGCCTGTCTAGAGACAAAAACTTTAAAAAGTAAAAAAATAAACTTCACTTGAGGAGGTTTTCCTTTGCAAAACTAATCTTCACAATTAGCTTCCATTGGCATGCTAATTACAAGACTAAAAGATTTGAAAAAAACCGCCACCTGCAAAGAGATAGTATTATATAAGCTGACAGAGCTCCCACATTGTTGGATATTGCATTCAGTAAATACAACTGAGTTCAATTCTTATATCTTTGCCAAAGACAAATTCTCTTCAAAAACTAGTTGGCAGTAAATAATTTTCAAGACAAAACTATTCTAATTATTCTAGTTCTCTGCTTGGGAGCTGTTCAAGAGAGGGCAGCAAGTAATTATGTGTTAGAAAAACTCTCCGCCCATGCAAGTCATAAGTGGAGAGGTGTCTTTGCTGAATTGCCTGATTATGGATGCCAAAAACACTTATCAACAATGTTTTTCTTGAGCTGATATATACAAATGAAAAACTGATACAAAATATAGAAATGAAGTACAATATTTTGCTACAAATGGCATGGAGAGGAAAATGAATGTTCATTTGTTTGGAATTCTTTGTCTCCAAAAATGTTATTCACAAAGCACTTTTTGAACTCAAATTGAACACCATAGTCCCCTGCTCTCCGAGCAAATGTAGAACAAAATTTTGGTTTTGTGAAACTTCTGGTTGGCAAGATCTATAGGGCCCTCTTTACTCTTGAGCTCCTCACAAGGTGTTAAAATACATTCAGCTTATCTTTTTGGCATAAGCTTGAACTGCCTTGGATTAAAGTGCACAGTATGCCCTGATGAGGTTATCTCACACATCAGCAAACAGCTGATGGAAGCAAAAGCATCATGAGAGCCAAATCCAGAGTCTGCCCAGTACAACCTCATGAAAGGTCACAGCATCCAAGCTCTGTGGAATCTGAACAGTTTTGCTGGGGTCCATATCCTTGTTCAACATTCTGATCACTTGCAGATCCCTTTCCCAACATAACTGCCTTCTGGAAATTCTTCGATGCAACAGAAGATTAGGGCCTTTGGCACTGCACATCGGTCTTGGCAAGAGGCAAACCCAGATTGGAGAGCTGGTGTGGATATATTGAGGTTCACAATGCTTTCCTGTTGGCTGCCTGAAACAAACAAAAGGAGGTGTGTGTATGTACTGGTTTAGTAGGAATCATAGTCCACCAGTGTGCAAAACTTGAGTATACCTACAAGAATAATTTCCAGTCATACCTGGGTTCTCATAAGATTCAATCAACTACTTGCACTCAATGGTGCTGAATCACCAGGAGCATGTTTATTCACAATCTCAGGCAACAAGTGGGAAGTTTTGTCTCCATGTCTGTGGAGTCAAATGTGTCCCGAGCAGGAGGAAAAGTCTGTGGCTCGACCCCTTAGTGAAAAATGCTGCATACAACCTTGGGTTTGTTGCAAACCCCATGTGAGTACCATTAGATTACCTGATCTCACAGAAATCAAAATGGGTTTTACCTGAACTTTGATAGAAAGAGTCAGATAATGTCCTACCTTATGATCTCAAGGGACATTTTGTGTTAGAGTCGTCGAGAGTACCCAGAGCCTTTACACGTCTTGCATAGAATCAATCCTACACACAAACCAAAACTCTTTCAATAAGGTCTGTTGTGCTCTCTACATAACCCATCCTTCAACTTACAAATCAGATTTTGGAAGAAAAAAATTTGGCAAAGAGATAGACAATTGTCCTAACCTGCACCTTTACAGACCCGACAATCGCCCAACCCATTCTCAGTCTTCATTTTCCCATCAGTGCAAAATACACACTTTGTTCCACCTATTCCAAAGTGTGAAAAATAAATCAATCAAAAATATGGAAAGAAAAAAAAAACCTTCAAAAGAAAAGCATGAGTTTGAGTGAATGGAAAAAACATAAGTTGGACAAAGGGAAAAATCCAGCCAGTGATAAAGGTTTTCTTTGCCCCTCACCATTGCCACCACATTTGACACATGAAACAGGTTCACCCTGCATAGACAAAAAGAAAAATTGGAGCTCAGAATTCAAATCTCTGGCAGGGAAAACATGACAAAACACTGGAATATACATTATTCTTTGCGGGTTTCTTTCTTGGTCAGTGAACACAGATTGGCATAGGAAAGACCAGGTTTGTACATAAATACATTTCTTGCTGGTGTAATCCATTTCAGATTTATTTATTTATTTATTTATTCATGTTGCCTTCTAGATTCGTGGCTAATCAAAATATGGGAATTTTTTTTCCTTTTTTCAAATATCAGAAACTGATTTGCAAGAATTGGAAACAAAAAACGGAAATTGACCTAAAACAACAAAACAAGAGAAAAACGTTTCCACTTTACCTTGAGTCCAAAATAAAGAGAAGCAGAAGTGGCAGCCAACACACTTGCACTGATAATAAGCGTTTGGACATTGGCAGGATCCATATCTGCCAAAAAAAACACCAGTGCAGCAGCAGCAGCAGCAGGCTCCAGCATTACAACCTCACCTACTACTACACTACTCACCCTACTACTTCGCGACAAAAACAACGCACTTCTCCTCCTCTTGCCTCCTCTAATAAGCCTACCAATCCAGCCACAAGACTGCGAGAATCTTCGACAACGAGGCCGCCAATAACAAGAAGAAGAAGAAGGAAAAGAACTACAACTACAACTACAACTACAACTAGAACAAGAAGGAAAACAAAAAGAACTAGAACAAGAACAGGAAGAAGGAAGAGATTGTTGAAGAAGGAAATCGGATTGTGGAGATGGCAATTCACAGGTAGTTGGCGAGGAGAAAGTTAGAGAAAAACAAGTGCAAGAGGGGGAGCTTCGGGGAGAAGAGGAGGAGAGAGACAAAGGGATGGAAGAAGAAGGGAAGAGTTGGGAGGCGGTGGCCATAGCCATGAGTGCGTTGGTGTAGTCTGTGTTTGCGTTGGGGGAAAACAACAACAACAAAAACTGTGGTTTTGTTTGCACGAAGTTATTAGTCAGTCAGTCTCCTCCTCCGCTCCCTTTCTATCTCCTCTTCAGCGCTTCAATTGGAGTCTACTAGCTAGTCAGTGATTTTTTTAGGGTCTTTTTAGGTTTTTTTAGGTTTTTTTTTTTTTTTTGGTGG
>Ga0116229_10008855_pt1 | contig 15526 bp, 10 predicted proteins | sample S1TSphgellanicum_3_FD_87313 | JGI IMG/M metagenome (GOLD analysis project Ga0116229, IMG submission 87313) | Host-associated microbial communities from peat moss isolated from Minnesota, USA - S1T2_Fc - Sphagnum magellanicum MG | ecosystem: Host-associated > Plants > Peat moss > Unclassified... | reverse complement strand
TCCCAACAAAATGTGCCATTTGGATGTAGCCTCGGCGACCAGCCGCAAAGAATACTATAGGGAGTAAGGTGGTGGCTTACTCCCGAGTCCGGGCCGTGGTGAGTCTTGTGTGTCCAAGTGCCCATGGCAAGTCCCAACACCCAAGGGTGTCCTGAATGCTAAATTAACCTTTTGTGGTTGGTTTTTGGATGCAGATTTACACGAACTAAGCTAGTTCCTCTTCCTAGTCTAATCCCTGGGCTCCCAACTCGACCCTCTACCCCTTTTTAGAGTTGGAAGCCAGGAGCACGCCGCTAAATCACAATTTCCGCAACTTGACTTTGGGAAACCCTAAAGTGGGTTTCACCCTATGATTTGGGAGCGCGTCAATTGATATCATCTCCAAATGGTTCCATTCACCAAACTTGATATTCTTACGTAATTAATTACATCAATTTGAGGCACAAATAGTTGTACTAAGGAATGACTTGCTTTTCAATGCTTGAAGAAAATTCATCTTAAAAATTCATCTTGTACAATCATAAGATTAGGTTTGTAAGATGTTTGAAATATCAAGTTTGTAATTGTCAAAAGAGTTTCAAACATTAGGATCACACTTAACACCAATGTTGGGTGAGTATGGTCATTTGGAAAGACAAATTGGTATAGGTATCAAATTTTCAAAAGAAAATAGGAATAATTAGGTCTTGGTTTGTAGAGGGTCTCTAAAAAAAGGCCCCATTTTAGTATACATATTCATCAATTATCTATAAATTGCAAACTAATAACTAGTATTGAAATTTGGTGCCCATGTTATATCAATATTGGTTTGTTTTCACCTAAACCATCATATATCAATGAAAATGACACATTTTAATTGAAAAAGTTAGGCAAGTACATTTTGTTTAAAAGTGTGGCTTCCACATGATGTAAAAATCCAAATTGGTTGTGCATTACACATAACACCCACATTGCCTTCCATTTTGCTACACATCAAAGCTCCCAATGGTGCAAGGAAATGTTTGGTTTCACTACATAATCCATATGAACAAGGTAATTTTGGTAATGAATAAGGTTCTTACAAAACTAGGACTCTAAGCAAGTTATGTATCATTTTCAATCCATGCAATCAAATGTATGGGGTTATAAATTAAGGATGACCCACATAATGCAAGAAGGTTATATCCCACGAAAGTCTTTCATGGATTTGTCGTGGGTTTGTCATGGGTCATGTTTCATTACCATTCAACTTTTGATTTAAATCACCTTTTGTCATCATCTAATTATGGCAATGACTTTAGGTTGCCATTGAACAATGGAAATGATCTCAATCACCTTGTCCAACATTAGATTTTCTCGTCTATTGCCCTCCAATGGTGTAGATAACTTTTAATCATAATTAAAAGTCAATCAAGATAAGTTGTAATCGCCATCCAATGGTTGAAATCACTTTCATTCACCATAAAATGGAAACAATGGTTCTTGGCCACTATTAAATGGTGGATGTCACTTTTGGACCTCAATTGCCATTCAATGATTAAAACCAATTTTTTTTTCCATGCAATGACCAAAATCTCTTTCAATCACCATCCACCTCACTACCACAATTCATGGTTTTTTTTACTAGGTTTTCTAGTAAAAAAAAAACCCAAAATGACAAGCATAAAAAAAAATCACCATGTGAATTTAAACAAGTCGATTTGGATTGGTGAGCATGTAGTCAATTTGGACCTTGTCATTTTGACTAGCATAGTGATTAACAAAGTGGCTAACTATTTGACTAGTAGATAGTGGACAATTTGATTGGGTCAATTTTGTACTTAAAATTTCAATCACTTTTTGGATTATTTAAAAAATTAATATGTCAGTAAATAAGTAGGTAAATAGGTAGTAAATAGGTCTAGGTAGGTTGAAAAAGGCACTTAGGTAGGTAGGTGTTAACTTAACTTAACCTACCTAACCTAACTTAACTTCACCAAACTACCTTAGTCTAACCTACCGATCCTAGCCCTTTAAACATACACATAGGTTATAAGTATAAAGATTTGAACAACCTCAAACCTTCACAATAATAAACCAAGTCCTTATCAATGGACTAATGGTTTAACTTAATTGATAAACCTAATGGTTAAACTTTGGCTAAACATAATGGCTAAACCTAGTTGATAAACTTAATGACTAAATTTCATAGCTAAACTTTGTTTAAACCTAATGCCTATATTTAGTGGCTAAACATAATGGCTAGCTAAACATAATGAGTAAACCTTGATTAAACAAAACACAACTAAATTTAATGGCTAAACATAATGACTAAACCTTAGTTAAACATAATGGTTAAACCTAATGGCTAAACATAATGATTAAACCTTGGCTAATCCTAGTCAATAAATTTAGTGACTAAATATAATGACTAAAACTTGGTTAAACTTAAGTTAAACCTAGTGGTTAAACATAATGGTTAAACTTAGTTGCTAAATCTAATAACTAAAACTTGGCTAAACTTAAGTTAAACATAGTAAATAATTTTAGTGGTTGAACAGAGTGGCTAAACTTAAGCCATACTTAGTGACCAAATTTAATAGTTCAACTTAGGCTAAACCTAGTGCCAAATTTAATGGCTAAACATAATGACTAAATTTAAATTAAACCTAATGGTTATAATTTGACTAAACATTGGGTAAACTTAATGGTTAAATCTAGTGGATAAACATAATGGCTAAACCTAGTGGTTAAAATTAAGTAGGTAAGTGGGTGGATAGGTAGGTAAATAATATGTAGGTAGGCCGATAGATAAGTAGGTAGGTTGTATGAAGGTGAAAAATATAGGTAGATATGTAGGTAGGTAGGTGAGAAGGTATAAATAAATAAGTAATAACTAAATGGGTGGGTAATATATAGGTAAATAAATAATTAAATAAATAGGTGGGTGAATAGGTAAGAGGTAGATACATAGGGTAATAGACCATGTCATTTTGACTAAAGATCATTGGCCATCTTGATTAACTAGTCAATGGGCTTATTCACAATTGAGGTTCAAAAAAAAGGAAAAAGGACTACAAGACTTTTATGTGGCTACTTTTTGCAAATAATATTTATTTGAAACAAATTCAAATGAACAAATTTGAATAGTCCAATCTAAAATAGTTCATGTGGTGGTGGTGAGTTTTCACATTTCTACATAGTTATGCATGAATATTTTGGTTTATAGCTAAAAACGTAAAAATCCCCAAAAATTTCCAAAATGAGTTTCAATGGACAACCAAACATGTTTTTTGGCAAGATTATTTCTTTCACATGTGACCTACACCTTAAGCTAAACATTCTGAACCTATTGAACATAATTTTTTTATCAAATGGTTAAAAAAATGAGTCCTTTTCCTTGCAACCCTTTCCTTTAAAATTTCAAAAGTTTTGAATTTTTTCTATAATTTTTTTTCTCATCAAGTTCATTTTATGAACATGTATATTCATAGAAAGGGGCATGTTTTTATTGTACAAAAAATTTGAAATAAATTATATGACTTTATGCATTCCTTTTGATTCCTTTAAAAAAATGCAATTTAAACATTTGATATAGTTAGTTTACATGACTCAAAATGACATTTACATAGTCTCCAAATTATTTTAAAATATTTTTATTAATTTAATAAGACATCGTTTTATTTGTTGACATACAACAATCGATCATAACTATAATAATGTAAGATAAACAAAAATCCAAAGTTGTCATTTGCATTCTTTTAAATACAAATCATTCATTTTTGGTACCCCAATTGTGAATACACTTCAATTTGATTAAAAACAATTGACCATTTTGACTAAGGTTGTACAACTTAATTATGTGTATTTAATCAAATAAACCATTATAATCAAGTTGATTAGTCAACAAATACATGTGTCATTCATTCAAGCCCTTAGCCTTTATTCAAAATATACATTTTCATTAATAAAAAAATGACAAATTAATCAACTTGAACCTCTTAAAAAACTATAATTTGTAGTAATGACTTATAAAAATGATTTTGATTGCCATTAAATGGTGGCAATTATTGAATTTCACCATCTTGTAACACCCCTATGCCAATAAAAGTTATGGTTACATCAAATGCTAATGGCCATGTGACTCATTTTAGTTGTAATCAAATGATGGCATAAACTTTTGATTATGATCAAATGGTTTAATTTGCTCATGATTTGGAACTACTCAATTGTGCCCAAAGTATTGTCACACAATTTGATTCCAATTTAAAAAGGATTCAACTTTCTTGATGGCACTTTAATTTAGTCATCAAGGAAAAGAATCCACAGTTATGTCTATGACACAATTTACATGTTCATTGATTGGGGGTAATTATTTTACCTTAGTGCAAAAGTTACCACCCCACTTAAAACAACTTATATTGACCTATGATGACCCTAAATTGAAATGATAATGTGATATGGTGACATCCAAACAAACATGACACATGCGACCTCATCGATGTGGCAATGATAATTAGCTAGTCATTTAGAACACATATTTAATAACCAAATTGTTTAAATTGAAAGTTTAACAAAGGTTATGATAAGGATTACAAACTAATAAAATTGTATGCCCAAATCAATTACATTTAAAGAGTTTTTACCTTTTAAAGTTTGGGATAACCAAGGTCTTGCTGTCGATATTTGACTTTTTGCAATTGTAGGGAATTTTCCATTAGAATGTCATCTGCACACTTATGTGATCATGTAAAAACTTAACATTTAGAATGGTTTGTGGGTGTTTGCACATAATGGTGACCTTGTATGGACGTCACAATGGTAGTTTTTCTTGTATTCCTTAGGTATAAGAAAATAAATAAAATAAGATCCATTAAAATAATAAAAAAGGGACTCATTTATCTAAAGTTATCATTATCAACCTTTCAAAAATGAAAAAAAAAATCAAAATTATGGATAGCCAATAAGTAATGGACTTTTGAATTTTGTTCACATTTTTTGTCACACATGCAAAACTCATGGATATGGACTTTTATTTTACAACATGTTAATCTTATGTGTTTGAAACTTTGGGACATTGGATGAATTATGTTTAAGAAATTAAAAATCCATTGAAGGAATGGAATGTGATTTTAATTTATTATGTTATGGACTTTTTAAAATTCCAAAAACTATAATTATTTTAAAAGCTTTTTTTAAGCATTTAAAAATAACTATTTAAAAAAATCTTTTGAGATATATTTTTATATGTCTTATAACATCATGACTTGAAATTGGAAATGGAAAAAAATTATTTTCAATATCATCTAAATATTCATATTTTAAGTTAGCTTTCAACTACACTAGAAAAGGACTTTGAAAAAGGACTATAATTTGCCGAAATTGTGACACCCTAATGTGTTTTTGCCCTTGTTTGTGAAAATTTTTGATTTAAATTTGAGTTCAAAAACAATTATCCGTACCTTTATTATTTATGTTGTGCAAATGAATTGGTTGAAGGGTTTCAACTAGTTGTAAAACATGATGGCATCATTTTTGGATTCCAAAATTCTTGCAATTTGAACCAAAATAATTAAGGAATGTGCCTAAAGTTTGAAACGTTTACATTGCATGTTTATGTTGAGAATTACAATCAATACAATTTGGCAAATCAAGGAGGTCTCCCAATCAATGCTGTTTTTTTGGGCAAATTTTTGTAACATGGTGACCAAAAAAAGGGGTTGGTGAATCCAACAATGGGACTTTTGGAATTAAAAAAAAAATCGCCATATCTTGAGAAAAAAAACTTAAAAGTCACCAAATTAATGTTGAAGATCCTAGCTAGTGCACCTACTTGAGGGATTTGAAAAAAAAAACATTATTTCCAATACTAAAAGAAAATAATTAAAAGTTTTTACTATGGGCATGTCAAGATTAACTTTCAAACCAGTTACATAATGAAATTGACATGTGAAAGATGAAATGGAGTTACATACAAAGAAAACAAGGGGCCGACAATCAACCATCAAACATACCAACCCATTAGCTAAAGTAGCTAGTTGGATTTGCATTGGCAAAAAATCAAATGGAATTCAATGCCATTTGGCTAATGTTATTTGGTAGCCTAATAACATCTTATTTGCACATTGGTCAGCTTTGATGAAATAGTGCCTTAAAGTGCTAGAAACTTGGGCCTAAACAAACTAACACCCACCAATGCACTAGTTGAGGATGAGCCCATTTTTGGATGAACCATCTCTAAGGAACTTTTCTTTTAGGGGGCCATTGTGCCTCTAAGGAAATCCCCCCCCCCCCTTTCTTTCCCTTTGCCCCTCAATTTCAAACCTACCCACCCTTAGACACTTACCTACTACCTCATTTTTCTCTTTCTTATTTAAATTTTTTTTTCCTTCCTTTTAATTTTCCTGCTTCTGCTTCTTTTTCCATAACAACGTTGATACTTGCCATTACCACACTTTCCAGCGTCATCATTGCACTATGTTTTCTAGTGTCATCACTGCACCTTGAACTAACAATAACCAATGTTGTGCAATCATCGTGCTCTCCCTGGTCGCCAATAAAGAAGAATTAACACCATTGTTGTGCTTGAAACCAATGCCATTGCCATGTTCTCCTCCACCACCATCATTGCACTCTCCTCTAATGTCGTCATTGTGCCCTGCAACAATGAGAACCAACGCCATCGTTGCACCTTGTAGTAGTGAAAACTAGCTCCATTGCTATGCCTTTAACTAGTTCGCCAACTTGTTCGACAGATTCGTGTTGCAACAAAACAAGCTAAGGCTACTACACTAATTGGTGCAACAAAACAAGCTAAGGCTACTACACTAATTGGTGCAACAAAACAAGCTAAGGCTACTACACTAATTGGTGCAACACCTAACCAAAAGGCTAAGGGTATGGAAGAGGGCATTGAAGAAACCATAGTTGAGGCCATGGTTGAAGGAATAGTTGAAGGCATAATCAACTTAATGTGAAGGGAAGAGGAAGATGGAAGACATGTTTCCCACCGTTTAGAAGATCTTGCAACATGTGAGAATTGGCATGTTCATATACATGGTAGTGTTCTTAGTATGCCTTTGATTTCATAGGCCAAAAACAAACTTTGTAAGGATTCTTCATCACATAACGAAATTCAAACCTTTCCTTCCTTCTCTACCATATGTGAGAGAAGGAAAGAGGGGTTTTTTTGTTATGTCAAGTTCCTTTTTTTGCAATACCCATGTATGGTTTTTGGCTTGGATTAGAATTCTTTTCACATGTAATACTTGCATTGGGTTGATTAAGATTTTTTGGGGTGTTTTGTTTGTTTTTAGATGCATCTGCATTGGAGGCCTTGATTATACAACAAATGGATGGTGAAAAGCCCAAGGTCTAGGAGGCTCCTATGGATGCCATTAACTAAGATGATATTGTCCAAGATGTCATAGTTCCTAGTGTAGATGATGTGCCCCTTCCCCCTTTGCCCATAGCACACTTAGGTGTCGAATGCATGAAGGATGGCTCCAAGTGGTGTTACAAGGTCAAAAATAGTGTGGAAAAATACAGTGCAAAGTGGTTTTAAATTGTGCAATTGAGGAAAGTGCACAATCTTGCAATAAAAAAAGGGAAAGCCTGATCACCCTTTGATGTGCCTTAAAGGTCCAAAACGACAACACCACGCTGCCATGAATGTAAAGGTTCTTAGTGACCCCAATAGCAATTGTGTGACAAAACGAACAGAAGGTTGTAGCTCATACGAAGATCACTGTTACATCAAAGTGGGATTAGTTGTAGAAGATTGCAAAAGACCTAGAGAAGGTAAGAAAACCTCCTTTGGTAAAGGTTGTCCAAGAACATCTATTTCAAATTCTCAGGATTCTAGCTTGGAGGTATGGTAACATCCTTCGATATACATTCTTTTGTTTGGAAAAAGATGAAGGCCTCGGGGATGCCATTACTTCATTTAGAGCTACTTATGCCAGGAAGGTGAAGGTGGCTTGGGACCCCATTTTGTGGGACAAAGAATCCAACAAGACTATTCGCACCCATGAGATGTAAACAATATTGGATTTTCATGCATCAAAAATGGTGCATGGATAGTAAGCAATCAAAACAAAACCTCATCATTTATTTCAAATTCAAAAGTTGTCACAACTTTTAATTTAGTTCTAATTTTGTTTATTATTTTTACCTAGGGTGTGTGGATTCACCAAGGACAAATTTGTGGCGGACACAGTTCGAATGGCGCATATGCATCGTCACCTTTTCACACATCAGCATGTCACCAAGGCCAAGGAGATGGCACAAAATTACCGTTGAGATCATGGAGTAGATGATGATGGTGCCTATGGTAGACTATTTCACATGTAGCACCATTGTTTTTTTTGTGTTTTGAACGTTTTTGGACATGATTGAAAGGCAATTTTCCCTACATATTTTGTACCCCTATAAGATATTTTGTAATGTACATATATTTTTGCACTTATGTATTATATTTTAACGTCCACAAAACATAAACCACAAGGCATGTAAATTCAAACTAAAAAAAAACCCAACCTTTCAATTGTGCATTACCCACATATGGTTGTAAATAACATAAGTTGTAATGTTCCAAAGTATGCAATACCTGCATATTGGGTGAGCAAAACCTTCAACCATTTCCCAAATTGTGCAATAGCTGCATAAAGAATACATAAAACCCCCAAATTAGTTCCCATAATGTGCAATACATTGGTCCCCAAATGCAAATTAGTTTTTTACTTTTCTATTACAATACCCACATAACATTTGCATCAAACAACATTCTTACTTTGGCCTTTGCAATACCTACACAAAGGTCACCCAAACCAACACAAGGGATTTGAAAACGACAATACCCACATAGAGGCCACAAGAAATGTAAATTGGAAATTTGTAATACTTGCATACTAAACATGCACTATCACTTTGTAATACCTGCATGTGATCACAAAAATCTAAACCTACATGTGGACAACTAAAATCTTTAATTTTAACCATTGTATTTCAATTAAAATCAAATTTACTCAATCCCATTCATTTCAAGTCAATCACTTTTAATTTAAACATATATAAATTTAATTTAAACTAATTTCAATTTAAAATAATTTTAATTAAATCCAAATCTAAATATTAATTTATCCTTAATTTTAATTTGAATCTAACTTTAATTTTATTTGTAATTAAGTCCAATCATAAGTAAATTTCAATTAAATAATATTTAATTTACTGAATGCAATTATAATTCTCATTACAATTAAATAATATTCAACTTGATTTCAATTCGCCCTTCTTATCCAATTATATTCATTTCAAATATAATTTAGACTAATTTTAATTCAATTCAAGGATTATTTCATTCAAATCCAATTTATAATGTGGGTAGTGTCATTTGTGAGGCCCTTCATTTGCAAGTATTGTTGTTTTGAAGATTTATTTAGCTTTTTTGTAGCAACATGTAGGTATTGCATTTTGAGATATATAATTAGTTTAGCCCATGGGTAATTTTTTTAAAATCCCACATGTAGGTATTGTGGTTTAAAAGGGTCCATGCCTTCAAATGAACCATGTTATTTACATATAAACCAAATGTAGGTATTGCATTTTGTGAAACATGATTGGTTTAAGTCGTATTATGTGGCTTGAGGTCATTTTTTTGGAGTTTTTTATGCAAGTATTGCAATGTAAGAAGGGCTTTTCCTTTAAGTGAGCCATGTTCTTTATTCCCTAACCATATGCAGGTATTGTGTTGTGTGAGACATGATTGGTTTAGGCCACATTATGTGGCCAAAGGTCATTTTTTATGAATCCCATATGCAGGTAATGCAATACAAGAAGGGCATCTCCTTTTAACGAACCATGTTTTTTTATACCTTAACCATATTTAGGTATTGCATTTTCAAAAACATAATTAATTTAGATTACATCATGTGACCGGGGGTCATTTTCGTAAAAATTCATTTGCAGGTATTATAATACAAGAAAGGCCCTTGTTTTAAATGAGCCCTATTTTTTACACCCTAACCAGATGCAAGCATTGTGTTTTGGGAGTTATAATTAGGTTAGGTTGCAATATGTGGCCTTATCCACTCCACATATTGCACAAGGTGTTCATTGAAATAATTACCATTAATGAATTACAAAAATGAAATATATTAATATTGATATTTGGCTTGAAATTTCGAATATTTAATTATTATTATTTATCCTTCATTTGAATTGAAAGGATTCAAGATTTTTTAAAAAATGATTAACTCTTCTCTAAAACTACAACAACAGTTTTGAATAAATTGCATTTAGTATGAAAACTAATGGTGTCTTCCTCCTAAAATCAAATCAAAGTCTAAAACTTATATACAATGGGGATTCACCTTTAAAATTGAAGCTTGCAATTACAAGTACAAATATTGGCATTGAATTTGAATGTTAGATTTTCAGCATTGAAATCTTGAATTTGAATTATAAATTACATAGATTCATATTGATTTTAAGTGGGAGATCTTTTAATTCCCATATTCACATTTTTTTATTTGAAATAATTTTATTTATGCTTGAAAAATGTATAAGAGAAAGATCAAATGTTTAAAGCCTATCATGGAATATTTTCATTTTGTAGTACTTTTATTTCCGCGTGAAGAATACGAAAGAGATTTTCAAATATTTTTAACAATTATGATAAAGTCTATCATGGATTTTTTCCATTTTTTATTTGAGATAATTCTATTTATGGTTGAAAAATATAAAAGGTATTTTCAAATATTTACAACCGTGATAAAGCCTATCATGGATTTGTTATAAATTTGTATTCAGAATAATTTTCAAATTGTTTAAACAAAAATGTAGGATTGAAAATTAAAACTAAATTTTGGACATCTCACACTAAAGTTCAATCTCAAACTATGAATTTTTTTGTTGTATATGGAGATTTATTGTAGGACGACATGAATAATTACTAATTCCAAATTTGTGAATTTTAATATATTGGAAAATTAATCCAAGGATTAAGACACCCAACACACTACCATATTTTAATAATTATTAATTAAATATAAAAAATTTCGCCATAAAGATCAATTTCAATCTATTTAATTTTTTTATTAAAAAAATTATTCCAAGGAATGACATGCCCAATGCACTACCATATTTAAATAAATATTATTTGGAAATCTTGCACTAAAAATCAATTTCAATTTATTTATTTATGGTTATATATGCAAATTAATTGAAGGAAGAAACACCCAACCCACTATCATTTTAAAATAATATCTACTTGGAAATCTCGCATTAAAGATCAATTTATTTAAATTTTTTTTATCAATAATTTTAAATTTATGATAGTGTGTTGGGTGTGTTGTTCCTTGTACTAATTTTTCCAATATAATTAAAATTAAATAGATTGAGATTGATCTTCAATGCGAGATTTCCAAATAGCAATTATTTATCATGATTGTTATAAATATTTTTAAATCCTTTCCTTTTCTTCAAGTAGAAATACAAGTATTTCAAATATAAAATGGAGAAACTCCATGATAAAATTTACCATGGTTGTTATAAATAGATATTTGAAGATCCTTTTCCTATTTTTCAAGTGGAAATAGAAGTATTTCAAATACAAAATGGAAAAACTCCATGATAAATTTTATCATGGTTGTTATAAATATTTGAATATCCTTTTCCTATTCTTCAAGCGGAAATATAAGTATTTCAAATAAAAAATGGAGAAATTCCATGATAACTTTATCACAATTGTTATAAATATTTGAAGATCCATTTTATATTTTTCAAGTAGAAATAAAAGTAATTCAAAAACATATGAATATGGAAATTAAAGTTTTTTAAAGGTTCAATTTGTTTCTATGAGGAGGACATCGTTGGACTTCATACCAAATGCAATTTATTAAAAACAAATTGTAATTTTTTTAAATTATGTTTTTGGAATCCTTTTAATTCAAATGAAAGGTTGAATATAATAATTAGAATATTCAAAATCTCACACCACATATCAATATTAATAGATTTTATTTTGTTTGTTTAGTTCATTAACATGATAATTATTTCAATGAACATCCAATGACTCCCAAAAACAAAACTTCCATATAGCTAAGGGTGTAAATAACATGGTTGACTTAAAGGAAGGGCCATTCTTGTACTATAATACCTTTAAAATGACCCATGACCACATAATTTGGCCTAAACTAATTATATCTTCCAAAATGCAATACCTACATATGGTTAAGGTATAAATAACATGGGGGTGCAATCATATTAACATGTACCATTAGCAGTTGTAACGACTATTTAATTTTTTGAACTTTGGATTATAAAAAATGATAATAATAATAATAAATAGAATTTTCAAAATAAAATGTTATTGTGAATACATTTTGTACATATCATAAAAATTTGGAATCAATCTAATGAGTGAAAAATATGTATAAGGACTTTAAAAACTTTGTAACCATTGTTTACAAGCAACCTAAAAACAACTTTAAAACATTTTTCACACTAAAAGCACAATTTGAAATTATTTTTTAATTACGTATTTGAAAATTTTAAAAATATACACCTTAACATAATGGTATTAATTTTTTTAATAAAAAATTTTAATGTTTTTTTAAAGATGTATTAAAAAGATTCTAAGAATTTCATTTTTTTAAACAACAAAAAAACAATGGTCTAAAGGGGCATGTGTGTCTCCTAATAATGTGGTTACACCCATGGTTCATTTAAAAGAAGGGCCTTTCTTGTAATGTAATACTTGCATACAAGATTCCCGAAAAATCCTAAAGTTATACTATGATATGTTCAATACCCCCATATTGCATATTTAATACAAATTGGAAAAATAATCTAACAACAATACCCACAATAAAGGACTTAACCTACATTGTTTTAATAGTAAGACCTATACATAATCCTTTATATATACTTTGGGTACAAGCTCCATTAGGAATACTTACATTATAACCCTAACCTCCTACTCTAACATGTGTAATACCCCCATAATGTATAATTAATCTAAACTAGAAAAATCCTTTGACTGCAATACCCACAATCAATGTGTTAACCTACATTGTGGTAATAGAAATATTTGTCATTAGTCCTTTTTATATACATTGGGTATAAGATCAATTGGCAATACCTACATTAAATGGCCTAAATTCTAGTTGTGAATTTTGCATTACCCACGTGGTGCATTCTTAATACACATTGGATAAATCCTCACAATGCAATACCCGTGTAAGGAGACCTTATTTTTACTCTTTATGGTGCAATACCAACACAATGTCTTTCCAATATATAATATGACGCGCCCCCAAGTTCCTTGTTAGACCCAAAAGGGGCCCGACTATGTCAAAAAGCGGAAGTAGTTGGAACTTGGTGTCACTCCCAGCTTCCAGCACTAAAGGGGGTAAGAGGGGCGTGCTAAAAGCTCCGGAATTAGACTAAGACGAGGGACAAGCTATTTAGTTACTTGATCCTACATTCAAAACCAACCAACAAGTTGGTTAGTTCACATTCGGAACACTCTTGGTGTTGGAACAAGCCACGGGCAACCTTGGACTCACTTGACTCACCACGGCTCGGACTCAGGGGAAGCCACCACCTTCCCCCATATAGTATTCTTTGTGACTTTCCGCCGCACTTGCATTCGAATGGCATTTTTTCTCGGGACTCCCAAAGTGAAGTCCCGAAACTATCCCAGTTTGGACTCCCGGGACTTTGGACGTTCATAACTTCTTGCTCCGACCTCCGATTGGGACGAGGTCTGAAGCAAACTTGTATCTCTCCTTGAGACCTTTCCAATGGTGTGTCGCACTCCACCTTCACACACCGGGATTGGGTCGATTCCTTACTTTTAGTGGTCGGGAGTCAAACTACTAGTTTGACTCCCGGCCCTTCTTTCGACCATAACTTGTGCTACAAATGTCCAAATGGCTCATGCAAGGCCATTTTGGACATGTACACTTCAAGAATTTTCCAACAGTATAAAGAACACCTCAATGCAAGGTGTTTTGATCTTTGCAATCAAGTTTTAAATTTTTGAAAATCTCGGAGGACTCCCAAGTCCCATTTTCGGGAGTGTGAGTGGCGACCTCACACTCCCTTCAAAGTGGGGTTGCGACATTCCTAAAACTCACACTAAACATGGGACCCAATCTTGTAATACTTGCAAGTCACAAAATACATCTTACATTGGAAAAGGGGACCCATCCATGTAATACTTGCACGTCACAAAATACATTTTACACTTGAAAAGGGGACCCATCCATGCAATACCTACATATCAAATGCAACAAGTACACTAGAAAAGGGAGCCCATCAATGCAATTCCTACATATCAAATGCAACCTACACTAGAAAAAGGAACCCATCCATGCAATACTTGCATGTAAAATGAAACCTACACTAGAAAAAAGGACCCATGCATATAATACTTGCAAGTCAAATAAAATAAAACCTACATTGTAGGAGGGACCCAATGGTGCAATACCCATAATCGACCCCTAAATACAACCTAGAGTTAAAACTCCTTTCTTTCAATACCCACGTGCAGCCTTGAAATCCACATAACCCTCAATACTTCATCATGCAATACCCACATTCCATAACAAAACCATTGTATATATTTAAATCATGAATTTAGTACCCACGTTTTAGGCCCCTTAATGTACGTGGGACTCTTAAACTAGGATAAAAAAGAGAACCATATGGATATCACATAATTTTTAATTTAATAATCTTCTCCAATAATTAAAAAATGTGGGGGTTGGAAGAAAAAACATGCCTTTAAATTGAAGAAACAAGGTGGTCACTCATCTTGCAAAGCTACCAAACCTAGATTTAAACACAATTCCAAATAAATCGATGCAAAAACTTAAACAAATATAGTGATATATTAATTAAAACTCTAAACAATTATAATGATTGAAAAAACCCTATAAATTATATATTTTCAAAAAAATGAAAACCCTACTTACAAGACCTTACATGTATAATTATGGATGAGATAATCATGAATTAAAAAATCACAATTAAATTTTTTTAATAATTCAAATCAATGAAGGTAAAAATTCTTACTTTGAATATTCCAAACTTGAAAGATGTCTCCAATCATTTTGAGAAGAAAATAAAGGGGTTGGATTTACTCAATATATGTGGTTGTGTTTGTTTTTCTCTAAAAGTACCTTTAGGTTCAATTAATTTGCAAAAAACATTGTGCAATGATTATAAATGTTTTGCACATTCACCTAACCCTAAATGCTCTTTGATTAATTTTGTGGTAGAAAATAAAATAAAATTTTATTACAAACCATGGAATTAAATTAATTAATTGCATTGTGTACAAAAAATAATAAATGGAGCAAAGTGGAGGCTCAAGGTGTAGGAGTGTCATTTAACCCTAAATTCACTTTAACTAATTTTGTGGTAGAGGATAAAATTAGTTTTCACTATGAACCATGGAGTAAATTAATTAATTACATTGTGTACAAAAAATAATAAATGGAGCAAAGTGGAGGCTCGAAGTGTAGTAGTGACAACAAAAGGCATGTTCTACAATACTTGC
>Ga0116229_10008854_pt1 | contig 15527 bp, 8 predicted proteins | sample S1TSphgellanicum_3_FD_87313 | JGI IMG/M metagenome (GOLD analysis project Ga0116229, IMG submission 87313) | Host-associated microbial communities from peat moss isolated from Minnesota, USA - S1T2_Fc - Sphagnum magellanicum MG | ecosystem: Host-associated > Plants > Peat moss > Unclassified... | reverse complement strand
CGTTTGATTTGCACCCTATTGCTGAATGTTGGGTGACCAAAAGAAAAGTTGTGAATTTTTGAGGGGGTCACCCAGGTCGTGCATTTTTGTGTTTGGTAGTAGGGCGAAAGTTACCCATTTGGACAAAAGTTGTGCCCCCTACTAGAATAACAAAATGTTTGCATTTGGGGAGAATATTGTGCTCACTTGGGTACCCATTTGGCCCCACTTAAAACACCAAAGTGTTTGTTTTATGGTGTAAGTTAGTGCAAAAGAATTTTTTTTGCAACCCATTGCCATGAGGGACTGTTTGGTAATGGGGGTTGTTTAACGCAAATATAAGCAATCTAAAGTAAATGAACATAAACAATCTTGCAGACACAAAGTTACGACAACAACAACAACTTTGGGGGCCAAAGCCAAAGCAAATTTATGACTATTCTAAAGCAAATTTCAAAATATTATGCCTTTAACATTTCCCGTCAAAAACATGGTTCTCAACGACAAGTTAACCAATGTATCACAACATTAAAAAAATGCTCAATCTTATCATATGTTTTGGGGTTGGATCAAACAGCTCAAACAGCCAAAAAATATGGGAAATGAATTGTTAGATATCCAAGAGCTTCTATTTCTAACTTAAAAATCCTTGAGGTCTTAAATATATGAGGATCCAATCCTTGTGAAATTAAAAAATAAGGAAGGACCTATCAAAGTAGAAGGCAACTTAGAAGAAGTTAAAATAAAAATAACTCTAAAAGATCATAAAGTAAACGCAATAGTTGAAAAAAGACATCTTATTTAGATTAGCTCTATGAGGCAAATTTTAACAAGTTTTCATACTATAGATGGATCCAACAATTTGTAGTTTGAAAAGTAGTAAGGAAAATAAACAATTTTAGTTCTTGTAAATTTCAACAAGTTGTAACTCATCATAGCATGAGGCTCACACCTATAGCTTGCATATCACTTTTAGACATATTTAGGTTCAATCAACTTCTGAACTCTTGGGTTGTGTATAGGAGGTTGAAATGTGTACCTTTTATAAGCTTAGAGTAGACTCCATCAATTAGTTGGAAACTAAGCCAAAGAGCAACATCCTTCCACAATATCTAATATATTTTTGTAGGTGATGAAGTGAATTCACTATTGCAAAATGTGACTGCAATTCACCAATCCCTATTTAGTGAACTAGTGGATCCATTCACGATCCATTGAAAACATTTGGTGTATAGAATGGCATTTTGTTGTAGTGATCATTACACTAATCAACAATAGGCACATGGACAATCACAGAAGGCAAGAACACCAAATCAAATTTCTACCCCACACCAATGAGTCACATGGACAATTAAATCCTTGGAGGAAGCAATAGACGCAGTAAAAAGTTGACATATTACTTTGAGGAAATGGAATCAAACAAGCATCAACACATGCCTTTAACTTTTCTTTCAGATCATTTGAATGGTAGCACATGATCTAGGAAGTGAAGGCCACAAGGAGTGTTCATGGAAGAAGAGGATGCATCAGTGGTGGCTTGGACACTTAATATGCAAGAATGTGGACTTTTCGTAACCTTGTAACAACTCAAAATGAAGGTGGTGAAACTTCTTAAAACTAGACCAACCCCTTTTAAAAATGGAATTCTTGGAAATTTTTGGTGGTATTGGTTCAAACATCAACATTTAAAGTTAAGTGCTCATTTCTTGAAAGCTTTTAGGTTTGTTGGGCACAAGGTTTGACAAGTCAACCTTGTGATTTTTTCTACCAAATCTTGCAAACATTATACATTCAACACAAGTATAGTGAAGATTGTATATGGAACTTAGATGAAATAGGATTCAAGTAGGGCATGAATTGGGCCAGAGCTTTAGGGCCAGAGTAAACCAAATTGGAATAACAATTTGTAGATGGGGAAGGCATGAAGGGGTTTAAATTCCAAAATCAAGAACATAAACATGATAAATAGAACAAGGGGTTCAATGTAAGCAAGATAATAAAGACAAGGCAATGCATTGGGAAGGGAGGGGGTTAGGAAGTTCCATAAGACATAATGCACTATAATTCATTGAAGGGGGGGGGTGGAGACTTTTGTATGTAATCAAATTCCTTTGAAGAGTTTTAATTATAAAGAAAAAGGGTGAGGTGAAAGGGGATTTCCAAACCATGAAAGTGATAATGATGCCCATGAGTGATGATGATAGTTGACCTAAGAGAAAAATAGGGCAAATTCTACCAATATTGGGGGTGGTGAATTACTGTAATAAGAAGGATGACATCATTATTTCATTGCAAGTTTTCATCCATATGGCATCCATGATTGATGACATAGTGACATGAATGTCCAAAATATCATTTGAAAATGTGTATAAAATAAAGTCATTTAAAATATAAATAAAAAATAAGTATGCAAACGACATGGACAAAATGATGTGTCATTACATAGACAATATGATCATACAATTATTTTATAATGATTCAAAAATGATTATTAATAATTTAATATGAGTATAAATAGACATAACAAACGATAACATGCAAGGAATTGATTTTGATTAATATTATACATATAAGTAATATAAAAAACTTTATCAAAGTTTTAAAAAATATACTTGATATGTAATCCATTTTAAATATTCAATGTGAATAAATTATATAATATACATTGAATTCAAATTTAAAGATAAAGTATGACATATTATAAATAAATTTAAATATTTTAATTTAAAAATAAAATAGAAATGTAAGAGGTCGAAAATATATAATTTATCTGTACATGAAAATTTTATCATAAATTTATATAATTTTGAATAATACATGTATATAAATAAATAATTTTATTTTACATGTGAAATTTTTTTTATTACACAATTATATTAGATTATATGTGAAAAAATGAATAAAATTTTAATTTCAGAAAATTAGTTAATAATTTTCTAATTATTACTAATCAAATTAATTAAAATATTTAAATTAAGTTTATACATCACATTTAATGTGATTAATATAAATTTAAAAATATATATAGATATAACTGATTATTGATCCATTTTTACATATTTTATTTGGATTAATTATATGAACCCATGCATCTAAATTAAAATTTATTAATTAAATGATGTATATTAGAAAAAAATTTGTATAACATAAATTCTTAAATCAAATAAAATTTAAAATCTGAAAGATATTCATTATTTATTCATGTATTAGCCATAAGCACTTTCCATTTACAAATCACATGTTTGAATTAAAAATTTCCAAAGAATGGCCATTGAAATATTATTTAATAATAAAATTCAAATAATTTTCTTTGAATTAAATTTACATTTCTCAAAAATAAATTATATAATTGTGTACATTATTTGGAAAAATGACCAATAAGATATGAATTATCAAATTTGAGGTTTTGTGTAATGTTTAAATGAAGTATGGTCTAAATAAAATAAAAATTAAATTATTTACATAACAAGTGAGTTGGCTTGGTGGTAAAGGAGTTGAACTCCACTTTGGGGTCTAAGGATCAAACTTCACAAATGACATTCATTGTGATCAACATTGGAATATTGATCAAATATTTCGTACATACCTAGATTACCTAGTTTAGGTGATTACCTAAACAAACTAAAGTAGGTAGATAAGGTGGTCTAGTTAGCCATTTAAATTAGGTTTTTAACTTAGTTTAAATGGTGACATGTGTGAACAATTGATAGGATGGAAAATAATGATATTAAAAAAATAAAAATAAAAATATATTTCATCATTTATATTATGTATAATACATTTATAATAATAAATGTTATAAATTAAAAATAACGTTCCCCAAGTTTTTTGGTTTAATTTTTAATAATAATAAAAATTAAACAATGATTAAACTATCATTAATGACTTCACATATGTCCTTCATGACTAATGGATGATATTTGTACATCATGTCCTAAATGACTATTGTCCTAAACAACTTGTTCATAATGATTTTAGGGCTATTAGTCATTTTTGTCCTTTATGACTAGAATATTAGTCATAAACTTAGTCATATTTTTGAAGATTTTCTATTAGTGTTTGGAACTATTGATAAAGGTGATTGAGAGAAAGAAGGTCTAAAATTAAACAACAAAAGTGACTTGCATAAAGAGAGAAAACAATTAAAGTTGAATGATAAAGGTGACTTACATAAAGAGAAAAAAATAATTACAATTACATGATGAAGGTGATTTGTAGAGAGAGAAAGTATGGAGCTCATTGATTAACATGACCTAGGGAGAAAGAGGTTCTAGAGTTAAACGATGAAGGTGATGTTGATGACTTGCACATAAAAATTAAAAAAAATTTAAAAATGAATGATGAATGCAGTGTCGACATTAACAACTTGCATCAATGACTTATACACACACCTAGAAGGTCTAGAGCGGAGTGGTGAAAGTGACATTATCAACTTTTGCACACATTACAAAAAAAAAGATGAAGGAGGTCTAAAAATGAGCTACAAAGGTGACATTGGTGAGAAGAAAAGTAAACTACTAAGCTATTGTTTTTAGATGCAAAGGCATTAACACCAAAACGACATGTTGTGGCATTGATAAAAAGTTTAAGTTTAAGGAAACATTAGTTCACCCATGATTGTAGATTTTCCCATCTTTTTAATGCATTAATCCCATCCATTGGTTTGTAATGAACATTTTTATAATAACACATGGATGAATTTCATTTTCATTTAGTTTGAACAAGGCTCAGATTTGGTCCACTTGTCCAATTTTGACCTTTCATTAACAAGATGCAAAATGACTTGGTGCTTAGCAAATTCTTATTATGACAACCAAATTGTGATACTAACAACTTATTTTAAATTTCAAGTTTGCTACAAGCTCTTTTTTGGTTTGAATAACTTTTGTTCCAAAAACATTATTTTTTTGAATTGGTTGAATTTGTTCATGAGTTCAACATATTGAGTTTGTTCATATGATATTATGTGATGGTGATCTTTACAATGTGTCCGTGACTATTAAAATTCCAAGTTTTTCAAACTGGGTTTTTAAACCAAAAAGTACCCCAAAGTGACAATGGTAAAAAAACCCTTTAGTTTTTTAAGACAAGTTGATTATAACAAGTCTAGTACAATTAGGACAATTTTTTTACCAACCTTAGGTTCGTGCTTTTGACTAGGTTTTTTGACCAATAACCTTTTTGACCCATGGTCATATGTGACATGTTGTAAGGTTATTTTAACGTCCCACGTGTCATCATTTGACATAAACATTACTAGTCAAATCTTGGTTTGCCACATGACATATGACCATAGTAAGGTTTGTCATGTGACATATGACCATAACATTTTCCATCATTAGTAAAAACTAGCCATTTTGCAATTGGTCTATCTAACTAATTTTTAGTTGCAAGTGACATTTGTAACTAAAATCTTAATAGTCACGTTAAACAAATCACATTGACACTAGTTGCAAATGATAATGAATTTTGGATGAAAGAAAAAGTCAACAAAATATGCCTTTATCCTTTGATTAGTCATATACGTATTGTCATTTATAACTAAGATGCGACTTTTTTGGTGAACAATGGGAACAAGTTATGTGTTATCACGCATCCCAATTTTTAATAATTAAAAATTTATTTTGAAATAATCTAATACATTTAATTTTTATGTTTGGATGGTTTAGATTATGACACATGGTGCAATAGAAATTTGCCATGTGGCATATTAATTGAATTTGTCTAAATTAAATTTAAATCAATATTTAGGTTTGTAGGTTGAACTAGGTACCTATTTACTTATATACTCACCTACCCATCTAGGCTAAACACTATCTAAATAAGACCTATCTACTTACTTAGGCCAAATATCTACTTAAGTAGGTAGGTAGGTAGGTATGTTAAGGAAGTAGGTAGTTAGATGTAAAGACATGAATATTTTTATTTTATTTTGGGTCAAGTCGTTTTTATTGACTCATCCCATATGCCCATCTTTTTAAATATGAAAATGTAAGACAAAACACCTTGTTTATATACTTTTCAAGATGAGAATGAAAGCCAAAATATTTTTCATTTTTAGTTACAAACTATTTGCAACTAAAAAGTTTATCCCATATGTTTTGGCTTTCATTCTTATATTGAAAAAATATAATTAAGTAGGTAAGTGACAACTAACTAGCTAATTAATTAATTAACAACTAAACAAAAAACTAACTAATTCATTTTATAAACTATCCGACTAACTAATTATTTATAGTAATAATCATCAATATCTTATGATTATTGAATTAATTATACTATTAGTTATTATTAAATATTATTTAATTTATTAGCTAGATAAATACTAATAATATATAATTTTTAATAATCTATCAACCAATTTAATTAACTAGTTAGCGAATATTGAAATAATCAGCTAATTATTAATAACTAATAACTTATTATCTCATAACCAAATAAATTAATTTAATAACTGAAATATTCAGTATTTAATATTTATTAACTATTAAATATAAATATTGAGTACTAATTTTTAAATATCTAATAATATAATTAAAACTTAACCTAGGTTAACTATTTTATTATAATTATTCCCATTATTATTTTCATCTATATAGTTAATAAAAAATATGAATGAAAATATTTAATAATAAAAATAATATTAATTCAATTTTTATTGTAAATAGTTCATAGCCAAGGTTAACTATTTTATTTTTATTATTCATATTATTACTTCACTCATCAAAGCTATTTATGAAATATTACAATAAATATTTTATATTTTTAAAAAGATTATAATTTTCCTTCCAAAATAATTTCTTCATTTTTATTTATTAGATTTCCATTCTAACTAATATAGTAATTATTATAAAATAATAAAGAATTAAACTGAAAATAAATATTATACATTAATAATTAATTATAATCATTCACTTATTAATAATTAACAAATATCAATTATAAATTTGAAATATAGAAACTTAGATTTATATATTAAAATTTCTTAGTTATTATATTGATTTAGTAATACTTCATAATTGATTACTTATAATAATAATAATAATGTAACTTTTAGCTAGCCTAGGTTAGCTATTTTATCATCATCATCATCATCATCATGTCACTTGTTAAAGCTATTATGATTTATTATAGTTAATTTTTCATTTTTTAATAAATAAAAATAATTTTAAATAAATACATTAATCATTTGAAAATAATATAATATAATAATAATATAATAAGTTTTAAATAATTACTGCAGGAATTATATAACTATTTTTACTATTGTTTTAACATCATCATCAGCATCATCATCATTATGATCATTATGTAATAAGATATTATTATTTTAAAATTTTAGTCAAAGATGATATTGAAATTTAAAATTTTTAATTACATGCTATTAATATAAATATAATATATTTTTAATAGAAATAATAATAAATGTGATTTGGAATTATTTTAAAAAATATAGCAAGATGGTTTGAATAAACTTGTAATATGGGCACAATATATTTAACAAATATCTTACATAAAATTTTAATATACTCAAAATATACACTATTTAGTGTAACCATAATATCGAGGCCATTTATATTAATAATAATACTTGAATACACATTTAATATGGTTGTCCATATATATTCAAAATATACATTTATAAATTTTAATACACCCAGCTATATTCCTTAAAATTCACAAAATACACCTTTGTATACTCATAGGGTTGCAACTAAATACTTCACATTAGCACTTAATGAGATATAAATTGTTATTCTTGGATGAAAACTAAACTAGATGTTGTTCATATGGAAAGATGAACACTAGAATAATCGCAAACTAGTTACATTGTAGTCACAAATATGATCAACACAAGAAATAGTTATAAAAATGTCCAAATGTAGTTGTAAATAACTAATAGCTGCATGTAGTTGTAAATATAATGGTTACATTTGGCCAATTTCTACTAGTGCATGTGGCATATGGCCATTACATTTGCCATGTGGCATATGGTTATAACATTTGCCATGTGACCTACCACATGTATTTACATTTTTATAATCCACATATCTACATATAGGTTGAGTAGGTCTACCTACTTACCCATGTAGGTACCCACCTAGTTCAACCTATCAACTTAGATAGGTAAGGCTTAGCTACTAACTGAGGTAAATAGGACTTAGTTACCCACCTAGGTGACTAGGTCCTAAACCTTAAACCCTATTTAGATAGAGTGATAAATATTTTTATTCTTATTGTAGGTCAAATTTTTGATTGGCTCATTGCAAATGAAAGATATGACAATGAAAGGTCATGACCTTTCTTTATATAATTTTTAAAGTGAGAATGAAGTGCAAAGAATATGGGATAACTTTTCAAGTTGCAACTTAAATATTATTTTTATTAAGGTTTTATTCCAAAATTTTATAGTTGGTTAATTTCTATAGTTGAGAGGAAAATAATTTCCATAAACTATAGTAATTTTTTTTTTTGTAAATTTAAAGTAAACTCATTTACTTTCTTTAAATTAAAGCACTTTGTTTTCCTTAAATTACTGCACAACATTTTCAATGAAAATAACCTAGTTATTAGTACATTTAACCTTCATGGATTTCCTTGGTGAGTTGTTAATTTATTTTCATTTTCCCCCTTCTTGTAGCAACTAGAATAATTTCCTCAAATGACATCAAATGGCCAAAGACTATTAAATCATGAACATTCACAATTAAAAGACCTATGATACCTACTTAAAATATGAAAATATAAGTGGGTTTTTTAATCACAACAAAAGTTTTTTTGACCAATGGTACTTGTATGGCCCTTTTATTACTAACCCTATTGATTAAAACAACCGTTTTTTAAAAACTAGGGGTTTTTTTTTTGGTTTGACTCGATTGGATGGTTTATTTGACATATGGTCAAATCAATCATCATAGTCAAATTGAATGGTTAAAAAATATCCATGTTTTTTAGGGCCTTGGCCTTTAGTCAAAATGTACACGTGGTGTGGTCAAACTTGCGTAGTTTGAAAAACCTGAAATTCTACTAGTGCATTGAAAACAAAATCTTCATTATTCTAGTAGCAAGATCATGTTTCTCAATAGGTTTTCATCAAAATAACAAGATGTTAATCCTTTTTATTATTGGTAGCAATGATAGAAATGATGTGTAGCTCCCTTGTAGGGTTTCAATATTTTGGCATTCCTATGCTAAAAATTATACAACAATTTGTGCACCAAATGAAGACACAACCACCAATTTGAAACATTTCATGCATGATTTATGCTTGATCGTTGTGGTTCCCATGTTTGGTTCCTCTTTATTTGACATGTCTTAGCTACCATTTAAAATGTGTTGGACTCAAAAAAATCATTGTTAAATCACAACACACCATCCAATATTGGAATTGTTTTGTTTGTCTGGACATATTTCATGGCCAAAGGAATGGACCATACCTTTCACCTCTCCTTCAAAAAGGCTTTCTTTGTCCTTATTAAAATTGTAGCCATAGTCAACATATTTGGTTTTATAGTCTATATGATTGCCATAATGCTTGTAAGTTGTGTTCAACCAAAGAGGAAAAACCTTGTAAATAAAATCAAGGATGGGAACCCATCCATTATAAGTACAAGGCAAATGAGAACACAAGTAGACGCAACCCAAAGGAAAAACAAAAGCAAACAATCAACAAAAATAAGGTAAAGACCCTATGCAAAAGGACTCATGGCTATGAAATGATAATCAATGATAATAATGAAGGTTTAAAATGAAAATGTTGTCATTTGACACAAATCTACTAGTGGTGGAGGTTGATGTGTGGAAGAGATGAAGAACCCCAACCAAGTGTAGTAGTTCATTGAAGAATCGCTATGGCTTGTGCATGTTGTAGGGTTATGGACATGTGCTGTCCATAGTAAGAAACAAGCATTGAGGGGACTAAAGAAGATCGTTGATGATGCGCAATAGTGGTTTGTGCATAAGCGGTAAAAAATGAATCAAAACGAAAATGAAGACACCCATATGTTTCAATAACAAGGGGAATGAAGTCATCACTTGGTGTTTGTTCAATGTATGAACGTGTCTTCTCCTGAGTAGCCATCATCATTGCATGTGTTGTCATCGTCGATGTTCATTACTCCATATTTGTGTGAGTCGGGTCAACAATGACAATGTCCATCAAGGTCCAAAAGTTGTTTTTGATGATAAGGATATCCATTCGTTGTTAGGTTTGGTGAGGGAAAAGGTGGGAGACCTCCCTCTGAACATGTGCTTCACTTTTTAAAATAATAGTTGCGATAGTAAACTCAAAATGTATCATGGGCTGTTATAGGTTCATTCTTGCAGGGGCAACAAAACAAATGGGTACTTAGATCATCAATGGTATGACCACATTTACAAGAAAAGATGAGTAATTGTAGGATGTGGTAAGCCAAGACGGTACGTAATATGCTATAAGGAACTGGGCTAAAGATAAACAAAATGTAGGTGAGGTAAGACAAACTAATAACTAAGCGCTTGCCCTTGGATTTGTGCATGAGCAGAGATTATTTGCATGATATTTGAAGGGGCGTATATTAGAAGTGTGCCAAATTTCTGCTCGTATAGGTAATTTGTCAAAGAAGCCTACAATTGGGGATAAGATTAAACCACTAGGTTTTCAAAAGGTAGGACCTAAAATTGGACAACTTGTGATAATAGGGTTCGAGGGTCTCATAATGCCATTTGGAACGGGGAAGTGTGAACCTCAACATGTGTTATTTTATCTAGAAGAATAAGGTGATCATTTTGCTAGAAATGAGTGACAAGTGCAAGAGCAATCAATGCCCAACATCACAAGAATGCGGGGACAATAGTTTGAACTATAGAAGGGAGGCCAAACTTACTTGAAAAAGCAGGGAGAGCACCCTAATGACAAACTTAATGATTGATAGAACCATCAAAAGATCTCACACCAAGTAACTTTTCCAATGTAGCTATGGTATGAGGGTTGAACTTAATGTAATGCTGCAAAATAGCTGGAAATGGGAACATTGTACAAAGCAAATAGTTAAGGTGTTGGGCATAGCCCAACGAGAGCATCCCAAAAGTTGCCTAAAAATCTGTAAGGAGATTAAATATTGGTCCAAGATCCTTATAAAGAACCTTAACCACAAACAACTCAACAAATGATTTGGATCCCACTAGTGCACCAAGTTGAGATTGATGACATTTTGTACTGAAATCTAAAGCATAATTTACTCACACTCCACTTTACCACAAACTCAAACGACTTGCCAATTCATCAAAGGCCTTTCCTGGTCATTAACATATTCGAAAAAGCATCCGTTACCACTAAACTGTGCCATATAATTGTTGTATTTGTGGTAAGATTCTGAATTGCACCAGCAGAGTAACACTGAGCAAAAGGTAGCATTTTTAGAAGGGTTGAATACTTGCCCTGGAGTTGTCCATGACTGTATGCTAGGAAACCTGTAGGGATTAGTCATAGTGATAATTCCAGGGAGTGCAGAAACAGATGTCATCCAAATTCCCAGTTCAATTTATTATTTCCTGTTTCTTCTAATGAACTTCCTTGCTATTCGATTTACCAATTCCTTTTTCTGCTGTGGACATTCCCAATTCTCCTAAGTTTGTTATTTGCCCAGGTAGGCTTCCTGTCATCACTGAAGTATGAACAAAGTGGTAGCTGCAAGCTGTTGGGAAACTGACATGTTGCCAGTAGTTGTAAAGACATGATCTCTGCAATCCTACCCCACACAAACTGGCTTTGAAGTTATATAAGAGTATCTGAGAATGGGTTTTTGTCTGTGTCTCCTCTGATCATATCATGTGTGTGTAGCAAAATGGAAATTGTTTTTGGCCAACATTCAAAGTTTTGAGTAGTTTTGCAAAAGCATCTTCAACATTCAAAGTAAAGGTACAAAGAGGCTGTAGCAAAATCAGATGTACTTAGTTGCTACAGCAGGTGCATGTATCTTCAGGCACCTTCTATACAGATGAATAAAAATTCTGATTGAACAATGTATTTAACTGGGAAATAGTTTGTTTTGTTTGCAAATTGCATGATTACTGTAGATGATGAATGACACTTCTTTGTACATGTTCCTCTTGTCAGAAGAGCTTCCCCACCAAGACTGTATGTTGATTGCTTAAGTTATTCTTGTCTCCTTAATTTTGTCTTATGAGAATTGTGGGTACAAAGCCTAAAGTTAGACTTGATACTGAATATGCTCAGATGTGGCCATGTGAGATAATTGAAGCAGGACAAAGCTGTATGATCGTGCAGCCATATATCTCTGATGCAGAAATCAGCCACAAGGAAGTTGTTTATGAAACTAAACCATGATGTGCACTGGAGTCAAAACACACAAAGCTTGGTATCCTAGCATCTGATTATCAGATTTTTCTATAAAATCTGATAATCTTCCGGAGGAAGAAAAACTAGCCCCAGGTAGGCAGTGATATGGTAAAGGTGAACTTACTCCGTTGCTAATTGTTGAGAGCAGATTGGAAATCTGGAATGCTGTATAATTATGGATACCCCTTAGGCCTAACTGATATAGCAAACACATTATGAACACAACCACACATTTTGAAGGTCCTAGCTTGAAGTTTACGACTACAAGGTCAACACATTTGTCCTAGAAACCCCAGCAATATCCAAAATCCTTTGTGTGCAACAGACTGTTGTTGTGTGTAGAAGGCTGAAGCATGCTGTTAATAATCTGCCCCCCATCTTCCAAGTTTGGTTGTACGGATTGCATATATTCCAAGGATTTCATGGATCACTCACAATCTGAGCTCCATTTAAGTAAAGTAGTTCACACTATTGGCCTACCTTCCAGAAGAATTGCTCAATTCGACCATCTGTCCAATTGTGAATTTACATTGCTGAGAAAAGTTTATGACCTTCAGGTTTCAAAAATGGGACTCCTAATAAGGATCCTAAATGAACTGTAAACAAAAATTGCCCCTGATGTAACACTACCTTAAGTTCAGCATTTGTTTACCTGCTAGGGTAGCAGCTATACATACCCTTATTTTAGTTGGATGTTGTTGGAGTTCTGTTTGTTTGTGTTTTGCTTCCATTTTTGTCATCCAGCCAATCAAAGTGATGAGCCTTCGACTTATGGGGACCCATATGTTGGGTGTCTCATTTGCTGAAGTATAAAACTGAAAGATTTGATGTCTGGTGGAGAGAAGTGATTATGGATTAGGCATGTCAAGTTTGCAGTATATCACTTCAGTGTTTACTTCCACTCTGCAATCAATCTTAAGATGCTGTGTATCTTATGACACTTACTTGTCTAAGAGTGTACAGACATAGTTGCATCAAGGAGAGAACACAACTATGTTGTACCACACCTTAGTTATCAAGGTGACAAGAAAATAGGCAACAAGTTGAGGTGGATGCCAATGAGAAGTTCCAACACTAATCTGACTACTTAGATGGAATACAATAGATTATAGAGTACCTGAAGGCAATGCCGTGAGAGGAAATTACATGATTCAGAATTCCTAGATTCCTTTGTGGGTTACGGTGAACCAAGCTGCATTGTATAAGCAAATGTTTCATTGGGAGCTTGAGTCCAGAATACAAGGATGTTCAGCAAAATTCTAGTATAGGTATGTTAAAGTGAAACATAGCTTCATTCTCCGAAAACGCAATTTAAGGTTTTGATATGCTGATTCCCAATGATGCATGCACACCCTCACAAAGCAGATAACAAATAGCACCAGGAGATGCAAAATGAACAATGTAGCAACTCCAAGAGACCTCACAAACTCACTGAATGCACTGAAAATGAAAAGGATGCACTTACATTACTTGAAAATTGATCTGAATCCTCTCCTTGCTATGGAGGCTTCTACATATGAGCACTCACCTTGCAAGCTCTTGGAAGCATGCTGGTCCTCAAGGTGGAGAATCTGCTTTTCTCCCTTTGTTCCGTTTTTCGCTCTCCTTCAAGTCATGTTGAAGCTGGTTCAACTCTTTCTCAAAGACTGTGGACTTCTTTCTCTCTTCCTCCTTGGCCATCAGTTCAGCATATTGAGGCATCGGTTTGTCCTGTTGAAGAGCTATTTGAGCCTGTGGGGGCTTGAATGTGGGATTCGGAGTGATATTCTGGCCCCTAGCAGCAACCAGATTGGAATCTGCACCGCTTAACCCACTATGAAGTGGAGGATTATATTTGCTGGGATTCTGTTGTTGTCGCTGGCCATCATCAACTAGGCCTCCTTTCTTCTCTAGGTTTGAGCCACTTGCAAAATCTGCTCTTGGGGGTTGGGCTTGAACATCTGATAACAAGTTTGTCCTACCAGAGGTCGGTAATCCTCCGTAGGGTGACATGGTCATCTGCCCCATATGTGTATGCTGTGTAAAGTCGAACAGCCCATTCTCTTGGCCTCCTTTCTTCTCTACATTTGAGGCATCTGCAGAACCTGCTCCTCGGGGTTGCACCTCTGATGACAAGTTTGTCCTACCCAAGGTCCCTAATCCTTCATAGACTGGCCAGGTCGCTCTACTGTCCCACATATCTGGGCCAGTAGAATGTTGCTTGCCACTATGGGTTGGCAATGCTACTGATCCTGCTGCAGGATACGAAATTCCTTCCTGGTTCACCCCGGTAGTCCCCGTCATTGGAGAAGTGGGTTGAAAAGCAGCAGTAGCAGCCATTCTAGATTGCGGTACACCTACTCCCATTTCAGAGAAGTCGAGATCTATCAATTGATTACTGGTAGCTTTGGCTTCATATTGAGAACTGACTGCTGGTGCCGGTTCTGCTGTAGGAGTTGTAGATGATTGGGGAAACTGGCCCGACATCAACTCAAACGTTAGTGAGCGGAGGTACTGGGGTTCCCTTAACTGATGTCCTTCCTTCGGTCCATTCTCTAGGCCTGCTTTCTTCTCTACATTTGAGGCACCTGCAGAACCTGCTCCCTGGAGTTGCATCTCTGATGATAAGTTTGTCCTATGAGAGGTTGCTAATTCTCCAGATGGTGGCCAGGTCATGTGCTGCCAAAATCCTGTTCCGGTAGAATGTTGCGTACCACTGTGGGGTGGCCATGCTGGCGGTACAGCTGCAGGGTACCGAACTTCTGACTGTGTCACCCTGGTAGTCCCCTTCGTTAGAGTGGTGGGTTGAAGAGTAGCAGTAGTAACCGTTCTAGATTGTGGTAAACCTACTCCCATTTCAGACGGCAAATCCAAATCTACCAGTTGATTACTGGTAGTTTTGGCTTTCTGTTGTGAATTGACTGCTGGTGCCGGTTCTGTCGTAGGAGGTATGGGTGTTTCGGGGAAGTGGTCCCGCATGCGGTCATCATCCATTAGTGAGGGAATGTAGTGCGGTTCCCCGAAATGATGCCCTTCCTCTCCACACACAAGACCGTGTTGCGGTTCATTGTCTAGGCCTCCTTTCTTCTCTACATCTGAGGCACCTGCAGAATTTGCTCTTGAGGGTTGCACCTCTGATGGCAAGTTTGTCATTCCAGAGGTCGTTCCATATTGCGGCCAGGACATCTGCCGCATATCTGTTCCGGTAGAATGTTGCGTACTACTGTGG
>Ga0116229_10008853_pt1 | contig 15528 bp, 14 predicted proteins | sample S1TSphgellanicum_3_FD_87313 | JGI IMG/M metagenome (GOLD analysis project Ga0116229, IMG submission 87313) | Host-associated microbial communities from peat moss isolated from Minnesota, USA - S1T2_Fc - Sphagnum magellanicum MG | ecosystem: Host-associated > Plants > Peat moss > Unclassified... | reverse complement strand
GTCTTCGTCGTCGTGCCGACGGCCGACGTCGCGGAGCGTACGTTCGCGGACTTGACCTACTATCTCGGGGCCGACGAGACGCGCGACGTGACGCTCGTGCGCCCGCGCGAGGAGAGCGTCGGCGTCCTCGAAAGCCCCTCCGAGCGCAGCGCGCGCATGACGCTCTTCGCCGACCTCTCGGCAAACCGCGCCGCGGTCTACGTTTTGCCGGTCGCCGCGCTGCGTCAGTACGTGATGCCGCGCGACGTGTTCGCGGCCGCGCGTTTCACGCTTTCGGTCGGTGACGAATTCGGCTTCGAAGCGCTCGCGGAACGCCTCTTCGCTATCGGATACCGGCGTGCCGACGTCGTCGCGGCGGCGGGCGAATTCGCCGTGCGTGGCGGCATCGTCGACGTGTGGAGCGCGACCGCGGACTTCCCGGCACGGGTCGAGTTCTTCGGCGACGAGATCGAGTCGATCCGCAGCTTCGACCTCGCGACGCAGCGCAGCACGGATCCGCTCGCAACGCTCGACGTCGTGCCCTGGAGCGAGATTCCGCGCGACGAAACGTACCGCGAGCGTACCCTCGCGCGGATCGTCGGCAGCGCGGCGACGATCTCGGCCGCGCGCGCGTACGTCGCGAGCGGGGCGGACATTCCAGAAGCGTGGCTCGCGCTCGCCTACGACGAGCGGGAGACGTTACTCGATTACCTAAGCGACGACGCACTCGTGGTGCTCGAAGAGCCGTCTCTCCTCGCGACCGTCGAACGCGGACTCGAAGACGAGCGCTCGCGCGAAGAGCACGTCTTGCTCGCAGCGGTCGAGTCGGGCGAACTCAGCGTCGACGAGGATGCCGTCGGAGAAGCGTTGCTCGCCGAAGTGTCCGCTCCGCACCCGTCGCTCGCCACGCTCGCACCCGCGCTCGCGACGCGGCGAACCCTGATCGTTCCCGATGCGATCGAAGGCGACCCGACGCCGTGGCTCCCGCGTTCCCTCGAGTCGTTCGTTCTCGAAACGCGCCCGGTCGAGCATTTCAATCGTCAGCTCACGATGTTTCTCGATCAGGTGAAGACGTGGGTCGCGGACGGCGAAACGGTCGCGCTCGTCGCGTCCGGCGCGTCGCGCCTCGCGGAGATGTTGCGCGCCGCGAACCTGACCGTGGAACGCAGCGCGACCATGCTTCACCTGCGCGAGAACGGCGCGGCATCGTTCGTCGGCAGCGCGCCCGGCATGACCAAGGGCGGCGTCGTGTTCGTCGATCAAGGCAACATCGAAGCGGGTTTCGCGATTCCGGGCCTACGACTCCACGTTCTCGGCGACCGCGAGATCTACGGGCAGCCGCCCAAACGCGTCAAACTTCGCGCGGTCAAAGAGGGCGTGCCGGTCACGCTCGCCGACCTCAAGGTCGGCGACTACGTCGTGCACGCGGTTCACGGGATCGGGCAGTATCTGGGCCTGCGCGCGGAGACGATCCTCGGGGCGCGGCAAGATTATTTAGATCTGAAGTATGCGGGAACCGATCGGATGCTCGTTCCGGTGACGCAGATGCATCAGGTCACGAAGTACGGTGCGAACGAAGGCTCCGCACCGCGCCTCTCCAAGATGGGCGGCGCCGACTGGGCGCGCACGAAGACGCGCGTTTCCGAAAGCCTCGCGAAGATCGCGGAGGGCCTCGTCGGCCTGTACGCGGAGCGCGAGAGCGCGCCCGGCTATGCGTTCGCCGCCGATACGCCGTGGCAGGCCGAGCTCGAGGAATCGTTCCCCTACGATACGACGCCCGACCAGCAGAAGGCGATCGACGATGCGAAGCGCGACATGGAGCGCGCGCGCCCGATGGACCGCCTCGTGTGCGGCGACGTCGGCTACGGCAAAACCGAAGTCGCCGTACGCGCGACCTTCAAGGCGATCGCCGATCGCAAACAGGTCGCGGTTCTCGTGCCCACCACGTTACTCGCGGCGCAACACTACCGCACGTTCGCCGCGCGCTTCGCGAGCTTTCCCGTGCGCATCGAAGAGCTCTCGCGCTTCAAAACGAAAAAAGAACAACAGGCGATCCTGAAAGACGTGGCCGATGGAAAAGTCGACGTCGTGGTCGGCACGCATCGGCTCTTGCAGAAGGACGTGGTCTTCGCCAACCTCGGGTTGATCGTCGTCGATGAGGAACAGCGCTTCGGCGTGATGCACAAGGAGCGTCTCAAGCAGATGCGCGCCACGGTCGACGTGCTGACGCTCTCGGCCACGCCGATTCCGCGCACGTTGCACATGTCGCTCCTCGGCGTGCGCGACCTCTCGCTGATTCAAACGCCGCCGAAGAACCGCATGTCGATCAAGACGGTCGTGGTGCCGTTCTCCGATGCGATCGTGCAACGCGCGATCGTCTCGGAACTGGATCGCGGCGGCCAGGTCTACTACTTGCACAATCGGGTCGAGTCGATCTACGGCGTCGCGCGCGCGTTGCAGCAGCTCGTGCCGAAGGCACGGATCGGCATCGGTCACGGACAGATGACGGAAGGGGAGCTCGAGCCGATCATGGCGCAGTTCGTGGAAGGCGAGCTCGACGTCTTGGTCGCGACGACGATCATCGAGAACGGCATCGACATCCCGAACGTCAATACGATCGTCGTGAACGATGCGGATCGCTTCGGCCTCGCGCAACTCTATCAGTTGCGCGGCCGCGTGGGACGCTCGAACCATCAGGCGTACGCGTACCTCCTCTATCAAGCGCACAAGGCGTTGAGCGAAGATGCCAAAGCGCGCCTCGAGGCGATTCGCGAATTCACGCATCTCGGGAGCGGGCTCCAGGTCGCGATGCGCGACCTGGAGATTCGCGGCGCGGGCAACCTGCTCGGCGCCGCGCAGTCGGGATTCATCGGCGCGGTGGGCTTCGAGACGTACTGCGAATTGCTCGCGGAGGCGATCGCGCAGCGCAAGGGTGCGCAAGCGGAACTCCCCGAGAAGCGTGAAGCCGTGATCGACGTGAAACTCGACGCGTTCATTCCGAACGACTACATCCCACAGGTCTCGCAGAAGATCGCCGCCTACCAGCAACTCGCGACCGCGCGCACCGAAGCCCAAGTCGACGAGATCGGCGAAGGGCTGCGCGACCGCTTCGGCACGCTTCCCGAGCCGCTCGCGAACCTCGTCGAGATCACGAAGCTGCGGACGAAGGCGCTCGAGAAGAACGTCACCCGCGTCGTCGTGGACAACACGCGGCTCACGCTCGGCGTCGGGAGTTCCTTCGAAATCGCACCAACCGCGATTCCCAAACTCCAGTCGATCACGAAGAACAAGTTCCGCTTCGGGGACGGCAAGATCACGATCGACCTACCGGACCGCAAGCCAGCCGAGCACATGCCGACTCTGCGGGCCCTGCTCGAGGCGCTCTAGGAACCTGCTAGGCAGGACCGGCTGCTCGGGCCGGGCGAACCTCACCGAGTTTGCGGGGTCCGAGCGGCTCCGCGCCTTTATGTCACCCCCTTGGAGTTTCTATGTCTCACCGCGCTTTGGCCGGTCTCGCTACCCTCGCTCTCGGAATCACGGTCGCCGGCTGTTCGAGCGGCGCCGCATCCGGTGGCGGCGATTCGATCGCGACCGTCAACGGCACGAGCATCTCGCGCGCCGATTACGACGCAAAACTCGAGAGCAGCCCGCAAGGCAAATCGATCTTCAACCAAATGGTCCAAGGCTTGCTGATCGATCAGTACGCAAAGGACAACAACATCAACATCTCCGATGCCGATGTCGCCGCGAAAGAAGACGACATCAAGTCGAAGTACCCGCCCGGTCAGTTCGAGCAGATCCTGAAAACGCAGAATCTGACCGAGGCCGACGTGCAGCGCATCCTACGCCAGCAACTCGTCGTCGAGAAGGCGGTCGGCGCGAACGTGAAGGTCACGGACGCCGACATCAAGGCGTACCTCGATAAGAATCACGCCACGCTGGACACGCCGGAACAGGTTCGCGCGCGCCACATCCTCGTGGCCGACCTCGCGACCGCGCAAAAAGTGGAAGCGCAGTTGAAGGCCGGCGCCAAGTTCGAGGATATGGCGGCGAAATACTCGACCGATCCCTCGAGCAAGATCAAGGGCGGCGAGCTCGGCTTCTTCTCCAAAGGACAGATGGTGCCGGCGTTCCAGGACGCGGCCTTCTCGCAACCGCTCAACGTCGTGGGACCGCCGGTGAAATCGCCGTTCGGCTATCACATCATCGAAGTCGAAGAGAAGAAACCGGCCCAGATCGCGACGCTCGCCTCGGCGCACGACAAGATCAAGACGCTCCTCACGCAACAGCAGGACCAGCAGCAGATCCCGCAGTTCCTCTCGAGCCTTCGCGCCAAAGCGAACATCCAGATCTCGGATGACAAGCTCAAGGACGCGCTGCCGCCCGCGGCTCCCGCGCCGGCTGCGACCTCCACCTAGGTCCCGAGCGACGAACCGCGCCGGCGGCTCCCAAGATCGGGAGCCGCTCGCGGAGAAACGTGCGCCATGCCCGGCCTAGTGCGAATCGTCGGCCTGGGGCCGGGCGATCCCGATCTCCTGACGCTCGGAAGCCTCGAGGCGCTGCGCGCGGTGGGTCGCGCGGTCGCCTTGCTCGCGCCGCCGGAACTCTCGCTCTTTCTCGAAAGTGAGGGCGTTCGCATCGAGCGCGATCGAATCGCCGACGCGCCACTCTTCGTGCGCGGATCGAGCGACGCCGTCGACGCCTTCGCAGCGTCGCTCGACGGCGAGGAACTCGCGCTCGGCGTTCTCGGAAACCCCCTCTCGGATTTCCCGGGACTCCCGTTGCTGTTGCGCGCGCTCGAACGCGTGGGCGCGCCGAGCCGGATCGTTCCCGGCATGCCGAGGGCGACGCTCTCGGCCGCGATCGCGATGCCGCTCGTTCCGTTGCCGCCGGCTTCCGCGCATCACTCGTGGGCGGATCTCGTGGAGATCATGGCGCGCCTGCGGCGCGGCTGCCCGTGGGATCGCGAGCAGACGCACGAATCCCTCGTGCCCTATCTCGTGGAAGAGACCTACGAGGTCGTCGATGCGATCGAAGCGCGGAGCGAATCCGACCTGTGTGAGGAACTCGGCGACCTCTTATTGCAGATCGTGTTCCACGCACAACTCGCAACGGAGCGCGGCAAGTTTTCGATCGCGGACGTGGTGGACGGGCTTTCGAACAAGATGATCCGGCGCCACCCGCACGTGTTCGGCGATCAAGCGGTCGCGGACGTCGCCGAGGTCTGGCAGAATTGGGACGCGCTGAAGGCGCTCGAGCCATCGGCCGCGACGCGCACCAGCCGCCTCGACGGTATTCCGCGCGGACTCGGCGCGTTGCAACGCGCGCAGAAAATGCAAGACAAAGCCTCGCGCGTGGGATTCGATTGGCCGCACATCGAGGGCGTGCGTGCGAAACTCGTCGAGGAACTCTCCGAACTCGAAGCCGCGCGGCGCGACGGCGACCAGGCCGCGATTCGCGAGGAGCTGGGCGACGTGATGTTCACCTGCGTGAATTTGGCGCGGGCGCTGCACGTCGATGCGGAGGGTGCCATGCGCGACGCGAACGCCAAATTCTACGCGCGTTTCACGTTCATGGAACGGCGCGCGCAGACGGAAGGGCGCACGCTCGGCGAACTCTCCGCGGACGAACTCGAGCACCTCTGGCAACTCGCAAAACGAGCGGCCGCATGAGCGAGCGGGAATCGGACCCCGTCGTCATTCGCTTGCGCATGAGCGCGCACGACGCCCACTACGGTGGGAACCTCGTCGACGGCGCGCGCATGCTCGCGCTCTTCGGCGACGTCGCGACGGAACTTCTGATCCGCAGCGACGGCGACGAAGGTCTCTTCGCCTCCTACGATTCGGTGGAATTCCTCGCCCCCGTCTACGCCGGAGACTACATCGAAGCCGAGGGACGCATCGTGCGCTTCGGTACTCGCTCGCGCGGCATGACGTTCGAAGCGCGCAAGGTCATCGCGGCTCGGCCGGAGCGCTCGCCCAGTGCGGCCGACGTTCTGGATCCGCCGGTGATCGTGTGCCGCGCGCGCGGGACGTGCGTGGCGCCCTGAGAATCGATAAGTACTTAAAGGTCTCGCGGCTCGCGAAGCGCCGCAGCGAGGCGCACGAAGCGCTGGTCAACGGCCGCATCACGCGCGAGGGCAAGGCGCTCAAACCCGGCTACGACGTGAAAGTCGGCGACGTTCTCGAACTTCACTACGCGCGCAAGTTCCTGACCGTGCGCATCCTCGTGGTCCCCGATCGCGTGACGCCGGGCCTTCGCGACGTCGCGCTCTACGAGGTGCTCGCCGAGCGCAAGGACGAGCCGGCGGACTGGCTCTCGCCGTGACGTCGTCGCTCTCCGCGGATGCGAAGGACGCGCTCGCGCGGACGCCCGTCGCCTCGAACCACTGCCGCGCCGCGCTCCGCGACGGTCTCGCGATCTACGGCGTGGACGTGCGTCTCGGAGCGTTCCGAACGCAACGCGCGGCGGTGGCGCGCCTCGCGTGGTCGCTGCTCGACGACCGCAAGGAACATCGCGTCCGAAAGGTCGGCGGCACGCGCTTGCGACGCTTGCCCACCTACGAATTCGATGCGGTACCGCTCGTCCCGAAACGTAAGCCCGCGGCTCGCTGCGACCGGCGCATGGAACTCCGCGGCGCATTTCTCGCGTGCGGGTCCCTCGCATCGCCCGCGCGCGGCTACCATCTGGAGTTCGTGCCGCCGGATGACGACGCGACCGATCGGCTGATCTCGCTCTTACGAGCGGAAGGTCTCGATCCGAAGATCGCGCCGCGCAAGGGCCGCCGCATCGTCTATTTCAAGGACGTCGATGCGATCACGGCGTTCCTCGCCGCGATCGGTGCGTCGAGCGCGGTCTTCGCCCTCGAGGACGTGCGCGCGCTCAAAGAAACGAAGAACCGCATCCATCGGCTCGTGAACACCGAGGCGGCGAACGTCGATCGCGCGATGAGCGCGGCGGCGGCGCAGCGCGAAGCCATCGCGCTCGTCGTCGACGCGCACGGCCTCGCTTCGCTCTCGCGTCCGCTGCGCGAGATCGCAGAACTGCGCCTCGCGCACCCGACGGAAACCCTCGCGGAACTCGGACGCCGGTGCAATCCGCCGGTTCGAAAGTCGACGGTCGCGAACCGCCTCGCCGCGCTCGTCAAACTCGCGCGCGCGGTCGGCTAAACGAATGCCGGGCCTCAGTCGAAGCGAAGGGAGAGCATGCTGAGCGAGGCCGCCTCGATCCCGCGCGCGAGGACGGTCGTCGCGCTTCGGCGCTGTGCGAAGGCGTAGAGCATCGGGAGATAGTGCTCCACGCTCGGCGCGCTCGCGACGGCGTCGGCGCCGTCCAAGTCGCAGAGCGTCTCTTCGTCGCCCGCCAGCGCCGCCGACGCGATGCGTTCCTCAAAGCGCGTGGCCCAATCGTAGGGTGGAACGCCTTCGGCACGGCGCATCGCGTCGAGGTTGTGCACCACGTTTCCGGAGCCGACGATGAGCACGCCCTCGTCGCGCAGCGGTGCGAGCCGCCGCGCGAGCGCGAGGTGCTCCGCGGGCGAGAGCGTGCCGTCGAGCGCGAGTTGCACCACGGGGACGTCGGCCTGGGAGTACGCGTGCGTCAGCACCGACCACGTCCCGTGGTCCAAGCCCCACGATTCGTCGAGCGCGACCGGCGTCGGGGCGAGGAGGTCGCGGACCCGATCGGCGAGCGACGGGTCGCCGGGAGCCGGGTATTCGAAGTGGTGCAGCCGAGGCGGAAAATTACCGAAATCGTGAATCGTGGGCGGGAGGCTTTGGGCGGTCACGCGGCTGCCGCGCACGTACCAGTGGGCCGAGACGGCGAGGATCGCACGGGGCTTCGGCAGCCCGGCGGCAACGCTCCGCCACACCTCCGTATAACGATTCCGTTCGATCGCGTTCATCGGCGACCCGTGCCCGAAGAAGAGGGCCGGCATGCGAGGCGAGGCATCCATGCAAGTGACGTTCGATGCATGCGGGCGAAGTCCGTATCGTAGGTACCTTAGGACTTTGCGGCCGATTCTCGACCCGGCGCGGAAGAGAAAAAGGGCTCGCAGGGGGCCTTCGGGTAACGAAACGAGCCCGCGACGTGCGTTACGGCCGCGGTCTTCTGACCTACTTTTGAGGGGGATCGGGGGCTTTGCCGCCCCGATGTATACGAATGCGCATCGGTATCAACGGTTTCGGGCGGATCGGCCGCAACTTCACCAAAGCGCTGCTCGAGCGCCATCCCGGCGTCGAGATCGCCGCGATCAACGACCTCACGAGCCCGGCCGAATGCGCGCACCTCTTTAAATACGATTCGAACTACGGCACGTTCGCCGGCGACGTCCGCGCGACCGACGGCGGCATCACGATCGACGGCCAGGCGATCAAGGTGTTCGCCGAGCGCGACCCGGGCAAGATCGCCTGGAAGGACAGCGGCGTCGACGTCGTGATCGAGTCGACCGGCCTCTTCACGGATGCGAGCAAGGCGCGCGCCCACATCGACGGCGGCGGCGCGAAGAAAGTCATCATCTCGGCGCCGGCCAAAGGCGAGGATATCACGCTCGTCCTCGGCGTCAACCACGGCGCGTACGACCCGGAAAAGCACAACGTCATTTCCAACGCCTCGTGTACGACCAACTGTCTCGCGACGGCGCTCAAGCCCGTGGTCGATAACCTCGGCTGGGTCAAGGGGTTCATGACGACCGTGCACTCGTACACGAACGATCAGAACATTCTCGACGCACCGCATAAGGATCTGCGCCGCGCGCGTAACGCCGCGACGAACATCGTCCCGACGTCGACCGGTGCCGCGAAAGCTCTCTATCTGACGATCCCCGAAATCGAGGGAACGTTCGACGGCTTCGCCCTCCGCGTCCCGACGCCGACCGTCTCGATGATCTATCTGGTCGCCGTCGTGAAGAAGGCGACGACGAAGGACGAACTCAACGCGATCCTGCGCGGCGCGGCCGGATCGGGCGATCTCGAAGGCATCCTCGGCTACAGCGGCGAGGAACTCGTCTCGAGCGACTTCAAGCGATCGTCGTTCAGCTCGATCATCGATTCGAAGCTCAACAACGCGAACGGCGACCTCGTGCAGATCGCGGCGTGGTACGACAACGAGTGGGGCTATTCGTGCCGTTTGGCCGACGTGACGCAAATGGTGCTCTCGAAGCTCCCGACCACCGTTTAAGCGCGAAGCGCGATGCAGTTTCGAACGCTGAACGACGTCGACGTTCGCGGCATGCGTGTCGTCGTCCGTGAAGACCTCAACGTTCCGATGAAGGACGGCGTGGTCGGCGACGAGACGCGCATCGTCGCGACGCTCGACACGCTACGCTACCTGCGGAACCGTGGCGCGCGCGTCGCCGTGCTCTCCCATCTCGGCCGCCCCGACGGCAAGGTCGTTCCGTCGCTCTCGCTCCGACCGGTTGCGGCCGCGCTCGCGGAGCGACTCGGATCGGACGTCGGATTCGCCGGCGACTGCGTCGGGCCGGTTGCGGACGGCGCGGCGGCGGCGATGGAAGACGGCGAAATCGTCGTGTTCGAGAACGTGCGTTTTCACCCGGAAGAGGAAGCGAACGATCCCGCATTCGCGCGCGAGCTCGCGAAGCTCGGCGAGATCTACGTGAACGATGCGTTCGGCACCGCGCACCGCGCCCACGCATCGACCGAGGGCGTCGCGCACTACCTGCCCGCCGTCGCGGGCTTTCTCATGGAAGCGGAACTTCAGGCGCTCGCCGCGCTCACGAACGATCCGAAGAAACCGTTCGTGTGCGCGATCGGTGGGGCGAAAGTCAAAGACAAGGTCGGCGTCTTCACGAACTTGCTCGATCGCGTGAGCGCGTTCGTGATCGGCGGCGGGATGGCGAACACGTTTCTCGCCGCGCAGGGCGTGGACGTCGGCAGGAGCTTGCGCGACGCCGATCTCGGGCCGGCCACGCAGATCATCGCGCTCGCACGCGAGAAAAACGTGTCGCTCCACGTGCCGACCGACGCCGTCGTCTCGACGGCATTCGGTGACGATGCGAACGCGACGGCCGTCGCCCTCGCGGAGATCGGCGACCGCATGATTCTCGACATCGGTCCGGAGAGCGCGCGCGCGTATGCCGAGGTGCTGCGCGGCGCGCGAACGATCGTGTTCAACGGACCGATGGGCGTCTACGAGAAGCCCGCATACCAAAACGGTACGCGCACGATCGGCGCGGCGATCGCCGACGCGACGCGCGCGGGGGCGACGAGCGTGGTCGGTGGCGGCGACGCCGCCGCGGCTGCCGCCGAACTCGGCTTCGCGAGCGAGATGACGCACGTTTCCACGGGCGGCGGCGCGACGCTCGAGTTTCTCGAAGGCAAGACGTTGCCGGGCGTGGCCGCGCTCGAACGCGCGGCGGCGCAGAGCGCGACGGCGTGAGCGCGAGCGGACGGCGACCGCTGATCGCCGGCAACTGGAAGATGAACAAGACGGTCGCGGAAGCGCGCGCGCTCGTCCGCGACATCCGCGCCTCCGACCTTCCGCGCGACGTCGACATCGTCGTCGCACCACCGTTCACCGCGCTCGAAGCCGCGGCGGAAGAACTCGCCGGTTCGCACGTCGGCCTCGGCGCGCAGAACATGAACGAGCACGCGGAGGGCGCCTATACGGGCGAGATCAGTCCCGTCATGCTCGTCGATCTTCGCGTGCGCTTCGTGATCCTCGGTCACTCGGAGCGGCGCGCGATGGGCGAGACCGACGAAGCGGTCAACGCGAAGGTCCGCGCGGCGCTCGCCCACGGCCTCACGCCGATCGTCGCCGTCGGCGAGACGCCGGACGAGCACCGCGCCCACCGAACGCGCGAGCGGGTCACGCAGCAGACGCGCGCCGCGTTCGCCGGCGTGAGCGCGGCCGACGTGGCACGCTGCATCGTCGCCTACGAACCGATCTGGGCCATCGGAACGGGCCTCAGCGACTCGCCGGAAAACGCGAGCGACGTGATCGGCGAAATCCGCGCCTCCGTCGAAGGTCTCGCGAACGCGCGCTTGCTCTACGGGGGAAGTATGAAACCGGAGAACGCCGCCGCTTTCATGGCGCAGCCGCAGATCGACGGCGGCCTCATCGGAGGCGCGAGCCTCACCGCGCGTACGTTCCTGGCGGTCATCGATGCCGCAAGCTCCGCCGCAGGGGCGCGTTGATGGCCGCGAAGCGCGCGCGCAAAGGTCCGCTCGTGATCGCGATCCTCGACGGCTGGGGGCATCGCGACGACGCGTACGGCAATGCCATCGCCGCGGCCGATTTGCCCAACTGGCGCCGCATTCTCGCGACCTATCCGCACGCGTTGCTCGAAGCGAGCGGCGAAGACGTGGGCTTGCCCAAAGGCGTGATGGGCAATAGCGAAGTCGGGCACATCAACATCGGCAGCGGACGCATCGTCCCGCAGGGCCTCGTCGTGATCAACGAATCGCTCGCCGACGGAACGTTCGCGAAAAATGAAACGCTGCAGCAGTGCGTGGCGCACGTGAAGCGGACGGGCGGCCGGCTCCATTTCATGGGCCTGCTCTCGGACGGCAGCGTTCACAGTTCCATCGTTCACCTCTTCGCCGCGATCGACGCGGCCGCGGCAGCCGGCGTTCCGTTCGCCGTGCACCCGTTCGGCGACGGGCGCGACGTGCCGCCATCGTCGATGCAGACGTATCTCGATGCGCTCGAGGCTCATCTCGCGGCGGCCGGGGCCTCCGATGCGATCGCGTCGTTGATGGGACGTTTCTACGCGATGGACCGCGACAAACGTTGGGAGCGAACGGAGAAAGCCTATCGCGCGCTGGCGGAGGCGAAGGCAACGCACCATGCGGCGACCGCGCGCGAGGCGCTCGCCGAAGCGTACGCTCGCGGTGAGACCGACGAATTCATCGTGCCGACCATCGTGGGCGAGGCGCGGCCCATCCGCGACGGAGATGCCGTCGTCTTCTTCAACTTCCGCCCCGATCGCGCGCGTCAACTGACGCTCGCCTTCTCGGGACCGGGCTTCAAAGAGTTCGCGGTGCATCGCTACGACGATTTCATCTTCGCGACGATGACGAAGTACGAAGAGGATATGACGAATCCCGTGCTCTTCGGTCCGCGCCCGCAAGAGGCGACGTTCGGCGAGATCGTCTCCGATGCCGGATTCACGCAACTCCGCCTCGCCGAAACCGAGAAGTACGCTCACGTGACGTATTTCTTCAATGGGGGCCGCGAGACGGTGTTCGAGGGCGAAGATCGCGTGCTCGTCCCCTCGAACCGCAACGTCGCGACGTACGACCTCGCGCCCGAGATGCGCGCGAACGAGATCACGAGCGCGGCGACCGAAGATATCGCCGACCGTCTGCACGACGTGATCGTGATGAACTACGCGAATGCCGACATGGTCGGCCATACCGGCATCATGGATGCGACGATCTCGAGCCTCGAAACGCTCGACGTCGCGCTCGGGCGCCTCGAGAAGGCCGTGCTCGATGCGGACGGCATCCTCGCCATCACGTCCGACCACGGTAACGCGGAAGAAAAGGTCGATGCGAAGGGCAACCCGCTCACCGCACATACGACCAATCCGGTTCCGCTCGTGATCGTCTCGCGAGAGCCGTATCTCGGGCCGTTCGCCGATGGAAAACTCGTCGACGTGGCGCCGACGCTGTTGCCGCTTCTCGGGCTCGACCCCTCGCCCGCGATGACGGGAACGAACCTCTTACGCGAAGCCCCCGTCGGCACCGCACATTAAGCACAAGCATCTCGTCGCGGCGGCCGCGCGTTTGCAGAAGCGCGCCGGTGGGGCGATCGACGTCGCGATCGTTCTCGGCAGCGGACTCGCGGAGGGCGCGCGCACGCGGATCGGCGGCGTCGAGATTCCGTACGACAAATTGCACGCGCCCGTCTCGGCACTCGCGGGGCATCCGGGCGTCGCGTATGCCGGCACGTGGGCGGGAAAGCGCGTCGTCGCATTCGCCGGACGCGCGCACCTCTATCAAGGTCGCTCTGCCGCGGCGGTGACCTACTTCGTGCGACTCGCGGCCGCAAGCGGCGCGCGGACGATCGTGCTCACGAATGCCGCGGGTGCTCTGAACGCGGACTTCGCGGCGGGAGACCTCATGCTGATTCGCGATCACATCAACCTGACGGGAACGACGCCGCTCGATGGGGCGAGCGCGGATCCGTTTCTCGACATGAGCGATGCCTACGCGTCGCGTCTTCGCGACATCGCGCGCGAGACCGCGCTCGACGTTCCACTTCGCGAAGGCGTCTACGCCGGCGTCCGCGGACCGCAATACGAAACGGCCGCCGAACGGGAAGCCTTGCGGCGTCTCGGTGCGGATGCGGTGGGAATGTCGACCGTCCTCGAGACGATCGCGGCACGCTCGCTCGGTGCCGACGTGCTCGGCCTCTCGCTGATCACGAACGCCGCGACCGCGTCAGAATCGGTCTCGCATACGGGTGTGCTCGCGGCGTCGCAAGCGGGCAGCGAGAAGGTCGCGCTCGTGATCGAGCGGTTCCTCGCCGCGCTGTAGCGCGTCGCTACGTCACGGAACGCGATACGAGCCGCTCGCATCGACCGAGAGCGTGCGACCGCCGATCGCGATCGATTTGACGCGATGCTCCCAAAACGCGATCACGCGAACGACGACCGGTTTGATGCGTGCGAGGAGCGCGCGAGCGCGCTGCGAGATCGAAAGCGCGTCGCGCGCCCACGCCGGATGATCGGCCGGTAAGGCCGGGACGTTTCCCCATCGCTCGTCGGGATCGACATTGCCGACGGGGGTCGCGAACGGAAGCGCGACCCCCGCACCGGCCGCGGAGGCGTTGTCTCCGAGAGCCGGCTGCGTTTCGCTCTGGACGTCGACGCGCGCGCTCACGACCGGCCGACCGTGTGGCGGAGCCGTGCCAGCGCATGGAGGTGCAACTGCGAGACGCGTTGCGGCGAGAGACGCAGCGTCCGGCCGATCGCATGGAGCGATTGTTCGCTGCCGTAGTGAAGTGCGAGAATCCGCCGCTCGCGCTCCGGGAGAAGCGCGATCGCCTGACGGAGCGAACGATCGCGCTCGTTCGCAAGCGCGCGCGTTGCCGGCTCCAGGCTCCAGTCGACGAGCGGGTCGCGACCGTGCGCGGGCGACGCGTCGAGCGACAGCGTGGATTGCACGAATACCGCGGCACGCGCGCGGCGCAGACCGGGATCGCCGCGCTCCAGTTCGGCGAACGCAGGGAGCGATCCGCGCTCCTGGGCGAGCGCGAAGCGTCGCTCGTCCGCGTGCCGCATCGTACGCCGCACGCGTTCCGAGACGGGATCGCGCCGGCGGATTCCGTTCAACATGCCGCCGACGATCAGGCGCCGTGCGTAGGCCTCGAAACTCGCGCCGCGCGCGCCGTCGAACGTGTCGACCGCCCGAATGAGGCCCACGCACCCATCCCCGATCAGATCGTCGAGGTCGGAGATGCGCGCGAGCCGCGCCACGCGGCGCGCGATCTGACGCACGTGCGGAAAGAAGCGCCGGATCGTCACCTCACGTTCGTCCCGGGTCACGGAATGGGCCCCGTCTCGGCCGAGAGCGCGCGTTCCAGCGTAGCCGTGAAATCGTCGCCCGCGCCGTGCACGAGCGAACGCGTCGCGATGCCGACGACGACATCGCCGTAGAAGCCCATACTCTTCGCAAGCGGCGCGAAGGCGCTCTGAAGAATGAGGGCCTCGAAGTCGGCAGCGACGGCGCGCGCGGCGTTCGCAGAGTCCGCAATCGGAGGTATCACACGGGCTAGGCTACGTGCTCGAGATTACCGGCGCGTATCCAAAATGAGGCGCCCAGATAGCGATGCGCCGGAACATTTTCGGGCGACGAAGAACGACTTCGCACATGAGCGCGACGATCGTCTCGAACGAGCTTTCGTATCCATGCCCGGACGGCTTCGCAATGAAATCGTATCTCGCACGGCCGGACCGCGAGGGAACGTTCCCCGGTATCGTTCTGATCGTGGAGGCGACGGGCGCACATCGTGAGATGAAGCGCATCGCCGACGACATCGCATCGGTCGGCTACGCGGTGATCGTTCCGGACCTTTTTTCGCGCGGCAACACGTTTCTCTGCCTCATCCGATTGTTGAAGGATCTCAAAGCCGAGCGCGGTCGCGGCGTCGACGACCTTCTCGCCGCTCGAACGTGGTTGCTCGCGCAACCATTCGTCGATTCCGATCGCATCGCAACGATGGGTTTCTGCCTCGGCGGCGGGTTCGCGCTCGTGCTCGCGAAGACGGGCCTCTTCAAAGCGGCCGGCGACTTCTACGGCGAGCCGCCGAAAACGCTCGACGGTGCATGTCCCGTCGTCGCGAGCTACGGCGATAAGGACGACTTGATGATGCCGCGCGTACCCGCCCTGCGCGCCGAACTCGAACGCCTCAATATCCCGAGCGACGTGAAGGTCTACCCAAACGTCGGTCACGGTTTCATGAACGTGCAGCCGAACGCGTTGATGGGCCTCTTGCTACGCTATACCCCCGGCCACGGCGGATACGACCGAAGCGCCGCAGACGACGCGCTGGAGCGTCTCCTGACGTTCCTATCCGCGCACGTGT
>Ga0116229_10008852_pt1 | contig 15529 bp, 13 predicted proteins | sample S1TSphgellanicum_3_FD_87313 | JGI IMG/M metagenome (GOLD analysis project Ga0116229, IMG submission 87313) | Host-associated microbial communities from peat moss isolated from Minnesota, USA - S1T2_Fc - Sphagnum magellanicum MG | ecosystem: Host-associated > Plants > Peat moss > Unclassified... | reverse complement strand
GGCTACGCCACCGCCTTGGGCGTTAGCAGCCTCGACGGCCCGTTCAAGAACGACAGCTTCTACCAAACGGGCGCGGCCTACGACCAATCGGTGCAGTCCGGCCCGGTGCACGATCTCGGCGTGTACGTCGACGATTCGCTGGCCGTCACGCGCGCCGATCTCGTGAAGCTGCAGTGGAACTTTAACGATCGCACCCAGCTCACGTGGACGTCGGTGGGCCAGAACCGTTGGGTCGATAAGACCGGTAACGGCGACGGCGACTACCTCGACTACGCGCCGGCGCTCGCGTTCGGCGAGGAATTACTTTCGCAGTATACTCCGGCGAGTTATCCGACGCTGCCGGCGTGCGCGAAGGGGACCTTCGTCGCCACCAACGCGAACGGACAACCCAACGGCTACGGTCCTAACGGCAAGCCGGACGGCGGCATCACGTGCCAAACGCCGCAGCAGTACGCGTACTTCAATACCGGCTGGGACGGCGCCGGCCCGTCGTGGCAGTCGTTGAAACTCAACGACAATTCGCTCGACTTCCGGCTGAGCGGCAACAACTACATCGTGCGAGCGGGTACGTTCGACAGCTACTACGAGAACTTGACCGACCGCACGTTCCAGTTGCCCGAGCTCGGCGAGCCCTCCTCGGCGTTCTATCCCGGTAACAACGCAAGCTGGTCGAATATCGGTGTGAACGAAACGGGCGCGATCGCCAGCGACGACCTGCTGTGGAGGAACGACGACTTCCAGTTCGGCGCGTCGTACCTCAATAGCACGTACTTCACGGACCGCAACGACGACCTAAAAGGCGCGCCGGTGATCACCGATACGGCGTACTTCCTGCGAGACGTGTACCATCCGCAAGGGGCACCGCTGGCGGCCTACCTGAACCTCTGGCAAAAGCACTCGACGGCGACGAATACGTCGTATCTCGACTCGCGTCTCTCGGCGGTGTACCGCCTCACGTCGCGCGATCAGATTCGCGCTTCGGCCGGCTCCACGACCACGCAGCCGAGCGCGAACATGCTCGGCGAGCAGTTCGTCGAATCCCCGCCCGGCGGGGCCGGCGGCGGCGCGCCGATCACGTGCGGCGGTCTCAACACCATCGGCAGCGCTCCGTCGACCGTGCTCAAGCCCGAAGACGGCGTCGACGAGGACTTCGCCTTCGTGCATCGTTGGGCGGGGGACTCGCAGACGCAACTCACGATCTATAATACGAACGTCTTCGACAAACTGTACTCGACGGTCGTTCCCATCTCCGAGACGGGAACGGCGTTCATCCCGGCCGCGTATCTCCAGCAAGTGACCGCGGCGGTCGCCGGGAAATGCGGCGTCGCGGTGGCGCCCTCGCTCCTCGGCGTGACCGGCAACTTCAACGTCGGCACGCTGCGCGCGCAGGGCGCCGACTTGAGCGGCCGCGTGCGCGCGACCAAGCGCCTCTATTTCGACTATGACTACGCGATTACGTCGACGGTGCTCAACAACGCGCCGACGCCACTGCTGCAGAAGAACCTGACGTACATCATCGACAGCCAGCTCCCGCATCTGCCGCTCCATACGGGGAATCTGTCGGCGGACTACACGTTCCTAGGCGGGTTGGACGCGCGGTATACGATCTACGGCGTTTCCGCCGGAAACACGAAGTCGCTGCCGGCGTACGACTACAGCGACTTCAGCCTCGCCTATCCGATGCAGCGGGCGGGCCTCGTGATTACGGGCACCGTGCTGAACCTCTTCAACCAGTGGGGTTCGATCGCGGGCCTGCGGTACGAGGGCGAGCCGTTGCCGCTGAACCAGTACGCGAAACCGAGCGCGTACGCGCAGTACATCGGGGCCAGCTCGACCGAACAGTTCGGGTTGCCCTATCGCACGATCTACTTCAGCATCCAGAAGTCAATTTGAGGTGGCGTGGAGGCCCGGGTCGCGGCCCGTGGCCTCCACCGTCAACCCGATATTGACGGTGTATCCAACCAGCAGAACGCCGGCCGGCGTCAGCGATTTGTCGACGATGCCCCAATCGCGGCGGTCGATCTGCAACTGGCCGCTGTAGCCGGCGCGCCATCCCCCCGAACCGTCGGGGATGATGCCGACGACCGAGACCGGAAACGTCACGGGCTTCGTGACGTTCTTGATCGTGAGATTGCCCGAGACCACGAAATTCTTGTCGTCCTTCGGAACGATCGAGGTCGACGTAAACGTCATCGTCGGATAGTTCGCGACGTCGAAATAGGTCGGCGAACGGAGATCGGCGTCGCGGTCGTGATTGTCGGTATCCTCGTGGCTGACGTCGAGAACGACGTCGAGGTGCGACGGGATGACGCTCCCCGCGACGTTGACGATCGTCAGTTTGCGGATGGGAATGTGCCCCCACACCTTCGATACGACCATATGGGAGACGGTGAACTCGGCGCGGCAATGCGCGAGATCCGCCTGCCACGCGACCGGCGCACCGGCGCCGGCAAGCGATACCACTGCCACGCCGGCTAGAGCGATGGAACGAATGCGTGTGTCGATCATGCGCTGCGGATTCGCCGTATCTTCGAGAATGCTAGCCTTCGGCGGCTTCCAAAAAAAGAAGCCCGGACGCACGACCGCTCGTTCGGAGCGGGTACGTCCAGGCGATCTCTTCCTCGATCGATACGCGCGCGCGTTCGGCGCGTGCGCGAACGGCGACTACTTGACCTGGATGCGACGCGGCTGCGCTTCGGGTTTGCGGTGCAAGCTGAGCACCAGCATGCCGTCGGTGACGCGCGCTTCGATGGCCTCTTGATCGACGTCTTCGGGAACCGTGAAGGCCCGCGAGAACGAGCGGCGATCGCTCTTCGCGTTCACCGAAAGCACGCCGTCCTTAAAGCTGACGTCGATCTGCTCCGGCTTGAATCCCGGAACCGGAACCTCGACGTCGTAGCCGTGCTCGGTGCGCGTGACGTCGTACTCGAAGCCCCAGTTGGAGCGAAGCGATTGGAACGGGTCGAAGCCCAGCAGGTCGCGATACGGCGACCAGGGGAGCAAACGCCCCTCAGCGCGGGCGACGGCGTCGTTGCCGTTGCGGACGAGGTTGGTCATTGAGAAGAGTCTCCTTTCTGGACGCATGAACTGCCCTTCAGTAGCTCCAATTCTATCCAGATTGGCAATCTTGTCAATAGAGTGCTAGTTATGCCAGGGCGCGGCCGGCGGAGGCTTCCCCGGGGTCCGGCGATGAAGGGCCCGGCGTGCCGGACTCACCTTCGCCCACGCCTTCGGACTTCACGCCGCCGATCCGGGAGATCGTCGTGGACGTCCCCGGCTGGACCGCGATCAACCCTCGCGTGCCCGATACACAGCAGCGGCGCACGCTCGAACGGCAGCGCAGCGTGCGCGAGATCGTCTTCGGGCTGCAGGACGGTATCCTAACGACGCTCGGGGTGATCACCGGCGTCGGCGTCGCCGAGGCCAACCGCTCCGCGGTCTTCATCAGCGGCTTTCTCGCGCTGCTCGCAGGCGCGCTCTCGATGGCGGCGGGCGAGTACCTCGGCGGCAAGTCCGAGCGCGAAGTCGTGCAAGCGACGATCGAGATGGAGAAGGCGGAGATGGCCGCCGATCCGCAGGCCGAATACGCGGAGCAGGTCGCCTACTACATGCTCAAGGGCTTCAGCGCGGAAGAGGCGCAGATGATCGTCACCCGGCTAACGCAGCATCCGGACATCTACTTATACGAAATGATGCGCGACGAGTTCGGCATCGACCCACGCGTCGCCGAAGACGCCGGGCTGCGCGCGCCGATCGCGATGGGCGCGTCGTACGCGGCGGGTTCGCTGATTCCGATCCTTGCCTTTCTCTTGCCCGTGAGCATGATGGCCTCGACGATCGGCTCCCTGATCTGCGCGGTGCTCGGCCTGTTCGCCGTCGGCTACTACGCGGGCACGATCAGCAAGCGCAATCCATTCTTAAAAGGATTGGAGATCGTCGTCTTCGGTTGCGTCGTCTTTGCGGTATCGTACCTCGCCGGGCATTACATTCCGCCGCTCTTCGGGCACCAGCCGGTCGCCGTCGGCGGATAGAACGACGCAAGCGACACCGACCACGCGTTGCCGTTGCTGTTGTCCCACGTATCGAGCCGTTCCACGTCGCGTTCCGCTTGCTCGGGCGATCGCGGGAAGACCACCGCCGGGCTGCGGTCGCTGCTGAAATACAGCGTGCGCACATCGTGGCTGAGGTGCGGTTCGTTGTCGGTATCGTACTTGCCGTCCACGTCGCCGGCGAAGCGAACGGGAACGGGGGCTTGCCACGTCCCGCCGGTTCTGCAGGCGAGGAAGAGGTGGTCTTTCGTATCGCCGGCAATGCGGCCGTCGCTGCTGAAGAACATGAACGACTCGTCGGGCGCGACCTCCGGATCGACGTCGCCGGTCGTACCGTCGCTAAACGAGAGCGGTTGCGCCGGCCGATACGCGCCGCTCGCGTACTGCGAACGATACAATCGCTTGTGGCCCTTCGCGTCGATCGAGACGAAGTAGATGCTGCCGTCGGCGGCGATGCTCGGCTTCCACACGGACGGGCCGATGTTGACGGCTTCCGGCAGCCGCACCGGCTCGCTCCATCCCGACGCGGTGCGTTGCGAGCGCCACAGGTTCGCGTGCGTGTCGGGCCGGATCGAGACGAAGACGACGTAGGTTCCGTCCGGCGAAAACTCCGGCGCCCAATCGTTCCAGCGGCCGGAGAAGGGCGCGATGCGCGGTTGCGACCACACTCCGCCGTTGCGGTCCGATTCCAGGATCACGCCCCAACTCGCGCCGCTGCGCGTAAAGAACAGCGTGTTGCCGTCGGGACTGAAGGTCGGCGAACCGTCGTTCGCACCCGCCGACACCACGCCCGGCGCGAAGATCTCCGGCGCCGGCAGCACCGGAAGCGATGACGCGGCACCGGCCGGCGCGGCCGCCGCCGCAAGAATCAACCCTCCAAAAATAAACGCGCGCATGCCGCCTCCTTGTACGGGAACGCTAGCACGCGTTCGAGGCGGCTCCAATCAAAAAGCTCTCAAGGACGAGCGCACGCGCTCAACGCCGGGGGTCGCCGACCTTCACGCGCTGGATGTAGTCCTTGAGGCTCGTCACGTCGATGCCGCGCAGCAGAAAGGCGGCGAGTACGTCGTGCAGCGCGTTGAACTGCGCCTGCGTCACGACGTAGGCCTCCTGGATGCCCTTCCGCTCGACGAACGGCGCCGCGCGGGTCGCCGGATCGTACTTCAGACGAAGCCAATCGCGCTCCCACTCTTCGGCGCTGTGATAGCCGAACTGAACCATCAGGTTATGGCCGAGCGAATCGTGCTGGTACCACGCACACGGATAGAACTTTCCGTCGGGCGCGATCCAGCCGGCCTGCGCGGCCGGCTTCGAGTGTTTTATGCCTTCCATAGAGCCATCGCCGTAAGTATAGCAAGCAGGGGAAGCCCGAACGGGCCGGGGATGACGCTATCGATGCACGACGCACGCCCAAAGAGCCTCCATTGGCCGGCAGTTCTGCGCGCACTGCGCACCTGTAGCGGCGAATACGTCCTCGTGAGAGACGGCAAAGCCACCGAGCCGGCCGGCAGCGTGAGCGTGCGCCCCGCCGCCAAAGGCACCGAGCTCTGCCTGTTCCCGGGCGAGACCCCCGCCGCGCGCCTCGACCTGATCGGAACCCTGGACGAGCTGGCCAAGCACGGCGGCCGCCGCTTTATGGCCGCCGCCCGGGCCAAGGCCGGGGCGTCGTTTCTCCTGGTCGAGAGCGTCGGCGACGAGCAGCTCGACGACGGCATCTTCGCGGTCGTCCGCACGCGCCGCCCCTCCCTCGCGTACAACCAAAGCCAACAGTCCGGCGCCAGCACCACCCTGCGCAGCAAACGCATCAAGTAAGCCTGATGCCGGAGCGCCACGACCTCGAGGCCCTCGCGACGGCGATGCTCACCCCGAAACGCCGTCCGGTGGCGGATCCCGCTTCGCATTGGGAAACGTCGGCCACGCTCGCGACGCCGAACGGCGATATCGCCTACCATACGGCCGGAACCGGCCCCACGGTGCTGCTGATCCACGGGTGGGAAGCCTCCCACCACGATCTCGACGCCTTCGTCGGCCCGCTGCGCGCCCATGGCTACCGCGCCGCCGCGCTCGACCTGCCGGCGCACGGCGCCAGTACCGGCGGCACGGCTTCCATCCCCGAATGCGGCGAAGCCGTCCGCGCCCTCGCCGAACGCCTCGGCGCGATCCACGCCATCGTCGGCCACTCCGCAGGCTGCCCCATCGCCACCTACGCGATGCTGCACGGTGTGAAAGCGGAGCGCGCCGTCTTGATCGCGACGCCCGAGCGCTACGAACGCTACGCGCGCTGGTTTGCAGAAGAGGCCGGCGTCGACGCCGGCGACCTCATCGCCACGCTGAAAGCGCGCGGGCTCGACGTCGACTCGATGGTGCTCACCGACAACGCCGCGCAGCTCGACGTCCCCGCACTCATCGTGCACTCGGCCGACGATCGCACGACCAGCGTCGAGGGCGCGCGACGCGTCGCACGCGCGTGGCGCGACAGCGAGTTCCTCGAAGTCGATGGGCTCGGCCATTCGCGCATTCTCCGCGACCCGGCGGTGATCGACCGCGTCATCGCGTTTATCGAAACGCCGTAGCTCGCACGGCTTCGCCTCCTACGCGCGATCCAGTTCCACGAGCCCGTTCGGGCTGCCGACCAACACGGCGGACGTGAGGCCGATAAACAATCCGGTGTCGACGACGCCGTGAATCTCGCGCAGGGCCGCATCGAGCCCGGCGGGATCGTCGATGGCGCCGAAGCTGCAGTCGAGGATCAGATTCTGATTGTCGGTGAGGTACGGCTTCGCGGTGCCCCCGCGCAGGACGACCGTCGCGTGCGGATACGAGCGGCGGAGTTCGCGCGTCACCCACGGCAGCGTAAACGGGACGACTTCGACCGGCACGGGGACGCCACCGAGGTGTTTGACGATCTTGCGTTCGTCGACGACGACTACGAAGGTCTTGGCCGCCAGCGCGACGGCCTTTTCGCGCAGGAGTGCGCCGCCGGCGCCTTTGATCAGCGCGAAGTCGGGAGCGACTTCGTCGGCGCCGTCGATGGCGACGTGCATCTCCCGTTCGAGCAGGCCCACCACCGGCACGCCCGCTTCCCGGCAAAGCGCTTCGGTGGCGATCGACGTGCAGACGGCGGAAATCTTCGCGCCCCCGGCAACGAGTTCGCCAACGCGATGGATCGCCCAGTAGGCCGTCGTTCCGGTACCCAGCCCAACGCACATGCCGTCGCGCACGTAGCGATCGACGGCGGCTTCTCCAGCCAAGCGTTTTGCTGCGTCGACGTTTTCGGCGGCCATATGGGAGCCTTCTAAATCGGCAGCAGGCTTCCCGCGTTCTCCTGTGCGATCACCAGCGCGCGCAGCCCGTCGGCGGGCACGGCTTTCGAGAAATAGTAGCCCTGGGCGTAGTCGATACCGCAATCTTGCAACAGCGCGAGTTGTTCGGCCGTCTCGACGCCTTCGGCGGTGACTTCGAGCGAGAGCGTCTTCGCCAGCGCCACGATTGCACGAACGATGGCGTCGGCTTGAGGGTCGGTCGTCACGGGGTTGACGAACGAACGGTCGATCTTTAGGCCGGAGATCGGCAAACGGCGTAAGTAACTGAGCGACGAATAGCCGGTGCCGAAGTCGTCGACGACGACGCTCAATCCAAGTTCGCGCAAACGGCCGAGCACCAACAGCGCCTCCTCGGCATTCTCCATGATCGCCGTCTCCGTAATCTCGAGCTTGAGGGAGCTCGAAGGGAGAGCGCTCTCTTTCAGCGCGGCCACGATGTCGGCGACGATGTCGGTGCGCGTCAACTGCGTCGCCGAGACGTTGACCGACACCTCGAACGGCCGGCCGTACTCCACCGACATCGCCCGGGCGTCGCGGCATGCGCTCGCGAGCACGATCGCGTCGATTGCCGCCAGCGCCCCGGTTTGCTCGGCAACGTCGATAAACTCCGCCGCGCTCACGATCGTGCCGCCGCGATTCCATCGAGCCAGCGCTTCCATCGAGGCGAGCCTTCCGTCGCGCACGCCGACGATCGGCTGGTAGTACGGAATCACCTCGCCGCGCCCGACCGCTCGCCGCAAGTCGCTCTCCATCACCAAGAGTTCGCGCGCGCGATCGTGCATGATCGCGTCGAAGACGACGCAGCGGCCCCGTCCCGATTTCTTGGCCCGGTACATGGCGATGTCCGCGTCGCGCAGCAGCTCCTCGGGCGCCGAGTAGCGTGCGTCGCTCATCACGATGCCGATCGAGGCGCCGCTATAGAGTTCGTTCTCGTTCATCGAGAAGGGCTCGCGCAGGCGGTCCAGGATGCCGCGCGCGCCGGCGACGGCCGCGCCGGGATCGTCGCTTTCGAGATCGAGCAGCGCGACGAACTCGTCGCCGCCCAAACGCGCGATCTTGGTACCCGGCGGCAACGCCGCGGCGATGCGCTCCGCGATCATGCGCAAGAACACGTCGCCGGCGCCGTGGCCGAGGCTGTCGTTGATGACGCTGAAGCGATCGATATCGATGAACAACACCGCGAACGGTGCGCCGCGCCCGGCGCGCCGCTCGTCGAGCCTGGCTTCGAGCGTCTGCAAGAAGAACGGACGGTTGGGAAGTCCGGTGAGGGAGTCGCGAAACGCCGATTCGCGCAGGCGTTCTTCGACGTCGAGATGCGCGGCGATCTCGTTTTCCAGATCGGCGTGGCGCAGCTCGAGGCCGATCGTCTTAACGTGCTGGTTGCGCGCGCGAACGAGCATCACGATCGCGAGCACGCTCAAGATCCACACGCCGATGCCGATGGCGGTTGCGCTGCCGGCGACGGCGCGCCCGGCCGCGATTACCGGAGTGAAATCCGAGGAGAGATGAAGCGTCCATGGCGCCCAGCGGATCGGCGTCGAGAGCACGTTGCGCCCGGGCGCGTCCGGCGGTACCGGTCCGGTGGAGAGGACCGGCGCGGAGCCGCCGCCCGAGACCCACGCAACGTCGCCGGGCGCCAGATGCGAGCGCAGCAACGCGACGACGTGCTTGGGCAGCGAATCGACGGTCACCACGCCGGCGAAGGCGCTTCCGCGATGGAACGGCCGGATCGCGCTCAGATACGTGAGCGCGTCTTCGAAGTACGGACCGGTGAAGGCGATGTGCCGAGCGCTGCGGCCCAGCAGATACCACTTTTTCGAGAGGTAGTCGTAGGACTGCGCGGTCGGATAGAAGTCGTACGGCAGCTTGGAGATTTTCGAAATCTTGCGATCGACGTAGGGATCGTACAGCCGCAACGCCGGGTCGAAACGATGGGGCTCGAAATAGATGCCGATTCCGAAGATCGCCGGGTCGTCGACCGAGGTGAAGAAGTGCACGAGCGCGGTCTCGGCGAGTTGACGGTTCTCGTGCATCGGCCCGATCACGCTCGCGACCGCATCCGCGAGATGCACGGAATCGCCGACGTAGTCCTCGAGCACTAGCGCCGTCTGCCGCAAGCGGGAATCTTGAAGCGCCAGCGCGTTGCTGCGGCTCTCTTCGATGCGCGCATGCGCGTAGAACGCAAGCGCCGTCGTCAGCATGAGCGCCGCCGCCAGCACGAGCGCCACCAGCGGCCAAGGATTGCGGGCCGCGAACGCATCCGGGCGGAATCCGCGGCGCTCGCGGACCGCGATGGCGACGTACCGTGCCACGGCCTCGAGCGTTCGCCGGTCGTCGAAGGTGAACGGCGGGCCGGACGTTCGAAGCAGGCCGATGACGCCGGCGGTACGGTCGCGCTCCACGATGGGCACGAAGAGCGCGTCGTCTTCGAGAACGGCGTCGCCGCCCTCGAGCACGACCTGGCCCGGCGGCGGCAGCGACGACGCGGCGGCGGCATCGCCGGCAAGCGCGATCGCCGCGCGCGCGTCGAACGTCCCGGCCAAGAGGTCGCGCATCCGCTCCAGCATCACGTTCAGCGGAACGTCGGCGGAGAGCAGAGCCACCGATTTGGCAATGAGGCTGCCATCGCGTTCGAGACGCTCCTGCGACACGACGGCATCCTTCGCGACGGCCGGAACCACCGACCTGGCGACGAAGGCGTGGGCGTGGAATCGCAGTCGGACGCGATCGTCGTAGGCGCCGGGCTCGCCGGCTTGGTGGCGGCAGCCGAACTAGCGGATGCCGGCAAGCACGTGACGATCGTCGATCAGGAACCGGAGCAGAGCCTCGGTGGCCAGGCCTTCTGGTCGCTCGGCGGTCTCTTTCTCATCGACTCGCCCGAGCAACGCCGGCTCGGCATTCGGGATTCGTACGATCTGGCACGCGAAGATTGGATGGGCAGCGCGGCGTTCGACCGCGACGAGGACCGGTGGCCGCGCGCGTGGGCACAGGCCTATCTCCAGTTCGCAGCCGGTGAGAAGCGCTCGTGGCTGCACGCGCAGGGCGTGCGCTGGTTTCCCGTGGTCGGATGGGCCGAACGCGGCGGCTACGGTGCGATAGGGCACGGGAACTCGGTGCCGCGCTTTCACATCACGTGGGGAACCGGGCCCGGCGTTCTCGAGCCGTTCGTCCGGCGCGTCCGCGCGGCGGAAGAGCGCGGATTCGTGCGCTTCGCGTTCCGCCACCGCGTCAACGCATTGACGACCTGCGGCGGCACCGTCACCGGCGTGAGCGGCGACGTACTGGAACCGAGCAGCGTCGAGCGCGGGCAAGCGAGTTCGCGCGTCGCAACCGGCGCGTTCGAGCTGCACGCCTCGGCGGTGATCGTGACGTCCGGCGGGATCGGCGGCAACCACGAGCTGGTGCGGCAAAGCTGGCCCGCACGGCTCGGCACGCCGCCTACGCAGATGCTCTCGGGCGTTCCGGAACACGTCGACGGCCGCATGCTCGCGATCGCGGCGAGCTCGGGCGCGCACATCATCAATCCCGACCGCATGTGGCACTACACCGAAGGCATTCAAAACTGGAATCCGATCTGGGCGCGGCACGGCATCCGCATCTTGCCGGGGCCGTCGTCGCTGTGGTTGGACGCGCTAGGCCGCCGCTTGCCGCCGCCGCTCTATCCCGGTTTCGATACGCTCGGCACGCTCTCGCACATCATGCAGAGCGGTTACGATTACACGTGGTTCGTCCTGACGCAGGCGATCGCGAAACGCGAGTTCGCGCTCTCGGGCTCGGAGCAAAATCCCGATTTGACGGGCAAGAACTGGCGCATGGTTCTCGGCCGCGCCTTCGGAAAGGCCGCGCCCGGCCCGGTCGAAGCCTTCAAGGAGCACGGCGTCGACTTCGTCGTCGAGCGGGAGTTGAAGGATCTCGTGCGCGGAATGAACGCGCTCACCGAGCGGCCGCTGATCGACGAGGACGCATTGCGCCACCAGATCGTCGCGCGCGATCGCGAAATCGAGAACGCGTTCACCAAGGACGGACAGATCACGCACTTGCGCGGAGCGCGCACCTATATCGGCGACCGCCTGATCCGCGTGGCGAAGCCGCATCGTCTGCTCGATCCGAAGGCCGGGCCGCTGATCGCAGTGCGCCTGCACATTCTCACGCGCAAGACCCTCGGCGGACTGGAGACGGACTTGAGCGCGCGCGCGCTGCGAAGCGACGGCGAGCCGGTACCGGGCCTCTACGCTGCGGGCGAAGTGGCGGGGTTCGGCGGCGGCGGCATGCACGGATACAGCGCGCTCGAAGGCACGTTTCTCGGCGGCTGCATCTTCTCCGGACGCACCGCCGGCCGCGCTGCCGCCGCGGCAATCGCGTAGACGCTTTGCGCCGCGATCAGGCTCCCTGATCGCCGTAGATCAGCGCGGTCTTGGTGGTGCCGCTCGCGATCCAGCCCGATAGCGGCAGCTGAATCGCCTTGAAGAACTCGTCGGCGGCGTTGTCGGCCTTCTTGCCCTTCGCATCGTCGATCGGATGGTACGACCAGCCGAACTCGGCGATCAGCGGCTCGAACTTGTCGGTATTGGGGCGCGCCCAGAGCGCCAACGTCGCCGCGGCCGCCGTATGTTTGCCGAAGAAGAGATTGCCGAGTTTGGCTTCGATCTCGAAGATCTTCGCGCCGTTCACGATGGTGAGCGTTTGGTTCAGGTCGAGATCGAGGTTCGCCATGTGCGGGAAGGACTCGGCCATGCGCTGCAACGGCATCTCGACGTCGAGCTCCGGCGACTCGAGGATGCAGTTGTTGGAATAGATGCTCGTGATCGTCCCGATCGCGCCGCCGTGCAGCAACTCTTCTTTGAATTTCTTCTTTTGCTGGTGCGGGAAGCTGGAACCGCTGTCGAAGCTCTTGGCCTTGTCCAGCTCCGGATGGCGCAGCTTGAAGGTCACCTCCCAACTCTCGTCGGGCCATCCGCCGTGGCGCAGTTGGCGGATGCGAAAGATCAAGTGGTTCTTGCGCAGCGTCTGGTTCGCGGTGTCGTAGAACTGCACCACGCGCAGTTGCGAGTCGATCGGATCGAACGGCTCGTACCGCACGCCGAGCTTGGCCGCCTCGCTCTCGAGAAACTTCGCAAACTCGAGCAACTTCCGCCGCGTCGGAAAGCGCTCCGGCTTCAGCAGCAGCTTGAATTCGCGATGCGTGATATCGGGCATACGTCCTCCTTTCCGGTGAACCGCCGCGACCGCCTTTGCGTCCGGGTCGTTAGCGCAGTGCGATTCCGCCGACGACCGCTCCGCCGAGGATGAGCAGCGCCGGGTTGATCTTGGTGCGCAGGGTGGCTGCGAAGATGACGACGCCGATCGCAATGGTGATCCAATTGGTGATGGCGCCATGCGCGAGGGTGAGCGTACCTGCGACGGCTAGGCCGATCGCCACCGGCGCGAGCCCTTTTTGAATCGACGTGCGCCACGGCCAGTTCGCCAGCCGGTTCCATAGGCGGCCGACGCCGAACGTCAGCAGCCCGGTCGGAACGAAGAACGCCAGCGTGGCGACGAACGCGCCGGGGATACCGGCAACGCCAACGCCGACCGCCGCAACCATCATCATGTTCGGGCCCGGCGCCATTTGCCCGACGCTATAGATGTGGATGAGTTGCGCGTCGGTAAGCCAGTGATGCACCGCCACGACCAGCGTCTTCAGTTCCGGAAACGCCGCCATGCCGCCGCCGATCGTGAGCAGCGAGAGATAGCTAAAGACCTTGGCTAGCGCAGGGAGCTGATCCATTGATGGAACTCCTCCTTCGCGTGGTCCGCACGCGGCGTGTGCGGGCGATACGCGTAGATGGCAACGGCGCCGACGGCGAGCAACGTGACCGGCACGCCGAGCTTGAAGTAGTTGATGCCGAGCACCGCGGCTAAGATGAAGAACGCGTCGTAGAATCCGCTGACCGTCTTCTTGCCGATCTGATACCAGGTCGCGCCGATCAGGCCGACGGCGGCGGCCGCAACGCCCTTGAGCATCGCGGTGACGAGCGTCCGGTCTCCATGGTGCCCGTAGAGAATGCCCGAGACGGTCATGAAGACGAAGCCCGGCAGGCACATGCCCAGCATCGCGGCGACGCTGCCGACGGCGCCGCGCATGCGGTCGCCGGCGAGGATCGACATGTTGGTGGCGTTGAGTCCGGGCAGCGTGTTGCTGATCGACATCAGCTCGAGAAACTCGACGTCGCTCAGCCACTGTTTCTTGCTCACGAGCGCGCTACGCAGATAGGCGACGACGCCGCCGCCGAAGCTGGTCGCGCCGATGATCAGGAACGTGACGAAAACGTCGATTACCGAAGGTGGTTCGCGCGTTGGGGCGGCCGCAGTGGCGGCCGGGCTCTGGTCGGACACGTTCGTACTCCTCCAAATCGGACATCCAATCGGTCGATTGTACCATCGCCGAGCGAAAGGCCGCTCCGAAAAGCCGAAACCGAACTATCTATTAACGTGCGGCCTGCACCAACGGCTTGCGCGCTTCGACCAAGCGGAACGGGAGTTCGATGTCGATGTCGTCGCCGCGGCAACCAGACAAAGGAAGGATCACTGTCAAGTGCGAGCGGATGCTAGCTATCGATTGAGGAAGGAGCACTATCAAGTGGGAGCGGATGGTAGCTATCGATTCCGGACGCCAATCGTCGTCGTCACGGCCTGGATGATTGCGTCGGTAGCGTGCGTCCCCGGCGTTGCTCAGGCGGCGGACTCCAGCCTGGTGCTTAGTGGCACTCGTGCGGCGATAGTAGCGAACGCCGTCAACGAATATCTCAAGACGGGACTCGGAGTCACTCCGGAGTCGTTGCGAACGGCCAGCTTTCGGATACTGCCGGCGAGAGCCGGTATGACGCGCGTTGAAATACTTGACGATCGAGGGCGTCTGCAGCGGGCGATCGAGTCTGCGTCCGGACCGCAAGACGGTCAGCCAGCCACGGATATTCCCGGCGACGTCGCGGTGAGTTTGTATATTCTGGATCGCGCGTTACAGGCAGGCAGCATATCCAGCCCGGCGGCAATTAGAGACGTCTCATCGGTCGTTGTCAGGTATGAGCCAGGAGGCCGTGGGATCTTCGTCACGGTTGGGCTAACTATTCGGAACACGCCCGCCGTAAGCACGTCAGGATCTTCACTGACGCTGCATTGCGAGAATTTCCCCGGATTCGTCGTGAACATGCGACGCCAGACCGTCGCTCATGCCGCCCCAGTATGTTAGCACCGGGGCGATGCTACTCTGCAGATAACCGCGGGGGTCCGCCCTACCTCGATTGCGACGCCGATCGCAACGGCTTGCGCGCTTCGACCAAGCGGAACGGGAGTTCGATGTCGATGTCGTCGCGGCGGCCGGCGGCGGCGATGCGCCTGCCGTTCGCTTCGATCGCATCGAGCATCGCACCGTTCGAAGGGATCGACGCGAAGAAATAGTGGCGCGAATAGACCGCCGCCGCGGCTTGCGGGGTCATCATCGCTCCGGCCGAAAACGACTCGAACCGCACGCGCTCGCCGTCGACGCCGCTGGCTCGAGCGAGCAGTTCGCGAATCCCTTCCTCGGTGTAGATGCGCGGGTCTTCCATGACCGGTAGCCGCAATCTTGGATAGCGCTCTTTCGCGATCGCAAGCGCGACGCGGTACAACTGCTGATAGACCGTGTTCTCGTGCTTCGGCATCCACCGGTTCGTGACGAACGCGAGCGTTCCACCGTGCCGCAAAACGCGAAACGCCTCCGTCAGCGCCGGCAGCGGATCGGGAAGAAAGTTGAAGAGCTGATGGGAGACGACGACGTCGAACGCGCCGTCGTCGAAGGGTAGGGATTCCGCGCGCGCCTGCAACAGCGATACCTGCGGCCGGCGAGCATACCGTTCCCGGCCGTGCGCGATCTCCGCGGCGCACATGTCGACGCCGTACAACGCTGCATCCGCGGGAAAGACGTCGATCAGCTCTTCCATCAAGAACCCGTTGCCGCATCCGACGTCGAGCACGCTGCAACCGCCGGCCGCGGCGGCCGCGCGCGCGAGCACGCCGTAGCTCGAGAGTCCACCCGGCGTGCGCAGGCTCGAAAACAACGTCTCGTTGGCCACGGGCATAGCGGTGTGAAAGCGGTCGACGTAGTCGTACCACGCCGCGACGCTGTGCTCGCGGCCTTCG
>Ga0116229_10008851_pt1 | contig 15530 bp, 13 predicted proteins | sample S1TSphgellanicum_3_FD_87313 | JGI IMG/M metagenome (GOLD analysis project Ga0116229, IMG submission 87313) | Host-associated microbial communities from peat moss isolated from Minnesota, USA - S1T2_Fc - Sphagnum magellanicum MG | ecosystem: Host-associated > Plants > Peat moss > Unclassified... | reverse complement strand
GGATACCATGACAGTCGCTGCAAGCCAATGAAGGCCAACGCAAAACCTCGAATGATTAGGCAGTTAGCATCAGGTTGCATCTATCCGCAGCGTGCCCCATCAGTCTGGGGGACTGGGGGTCGTGGGTTCGAATCCCGCCGCTCCGACCATTTTAAGCAGTATTTTCAAACACTTAGGTTGTCGCCGATGAGTTCGGCAGCGCAACCAGGTTCCAATTAGGTCCCAGCAACACCCCGGAAACTGGCGGAAACGGGCGCCGCGCCGCGCGCCTCAACGGGCCGCTATTTCCGCCGCGCCCTCTCCAAATGTGATCCAACGGCCGGCCCGGTTGCGCGCCCTTCCCTGGTCAGCTTGCGGGCCTTGTTTGCAGGCCAGGTGGCACCGGCCGCAGCGGCATGATCGGCGGCGCCACGTGATGACCACGCGGCCGAGCCGCACAGGGTGCCAGGTGGCCGATCGGCAGCGCCACAGGCGCGCCCTGCCCAACAAGCGAGGGGGGCGGCGTTGTTTAGGTCGCTGGCGGGCGCGCCGGCTCCTGCGCCTGTGACGCCGGGTGCGCCGACGCCTTCGTTTCCGGGTGCTGCGCTATGTTCTCCTTGAGTAACCGGATCGCCATTTCCTCCCAGGGCGTTTTGTCCGGCAGTTGCTCGTGCTCTTGCAACGACTGTTGCAAGTCCTTGAGCGGGGCGAACGCTGTCGGTAAGTCGATCGTTCGCAGCGGGCTGATCGCCATAGAGTTCAATACTCGTTGTCCGCACCTTCAAGAACGCCATCGTCACCGTTTTCGCAATGCCAGCCCGGCTGCAAGTTGCTCGGCGACTCGCTTTGAAAGGTAACCGTCTCCTCTTGAACGCCACGGCGCATCAGGCCGCCGCAGGAGGGGGCACAGCCTCCCCTTTTCCTCCATCATCATGCCTCCTTGAAGCGCGTGCGTAGAAACTTACCCTCGTCGTCAATAGTGAACTTCAGATAAAGCCTGCGTTGTCCGACCAATGGCTTGTAGCTATCGTGCCACTGACGCGGGTCGTAGTGAGCCGTGGCGCTCGTGTCGGACTCGTCCTTGTATCGAAGCACTTGGATCACCCCCACCACCGCCGTTGCATTCATCCGGGGCGTCGCAGCATCCCGCGTCGCCGTTGAGCGCCACGACCCAGGGTCCCACACAGGCTTACGGTCCATCGCGATGGGTAAGAGCGAGGCACCATATGACGGTACGGCGAAACGGTATCATCGCGTGCCGTTAGCCCATTGCAGGAATCCCCGCACCGGCATAAACCTTGCAACGTCGTCCAGCGGAACCTTACGCGTCCGACGAACGACACGTTCTATCCCAGGGAGAATACCAAAAATGAAAAATTCAATCCAAAAAGCCGTGCTCGCCGCCGTAACACTCCTGCTCGCCGCAGGCCCAGCCAACGCGGCTCATTTATGCAAGCTGACCGGCAACTACAGCGACGACTATGGCTCCACAACATCGATCACGGGTAAGAAAGGCTCGATCCTGAATACCCTCATCTGCTCCACCGCCTACACGTTCAAGATTTCGGGCGAAACCCAAACCGGCTTCAATGTTGCCGGCAAGAACAAAACCAAGTCCTGCGGCACCTTCAGCGGCTCGCTCACATTCATGGGCAGTTGTGACGTTTTCGGCGGATCAGTGGTCATCGACGGCACCAAGTATTCAGACACGTTCACCAAGGAAGGCGCCCTCGCACACCGTCAGCCGTCGATTCCCACCGACCTCACCAGGGGCATGCAATAACGCGAAAGGGCGGCCTGCACGCATCAGGCCGCCCCCTTCGGCCACCGGCCCGTTTGCCTACCTACCCGTGGGCTAATATATTCCTGATCCGGTTCGCCAGTTCGTCCAACGCGAACGGCTTGGTCATGACATGCATCCCAGGGGTCAGATGGCCGCCGCGCACCACCGCATTCTCCGCGTATCCCGTAATGAACAGCACACGCAGCCCTGGCCGCAGCGCAACCCCCGCGTCTGCCAATTGCCGCCCGTTCATGCCGCCGGGCAACCCCACATCCGTCACCAGCAAATCGATCCGTGCCGAGGATTCCAGAACGGCCAGCCCCGACCTGCCATCTTCCGCCTCGATGGCAATGTAGCCCAGATCCTCCAGCACCTCCACCGCCAGCATCCTCACCGCCGGCTCATCGTCCACCACCAGAACCGTTTCGCCCCCTTCAGCCCGCGCCGCATCCTCCGCGGCCGCTGACGTTTCGCCTTCGGGCGCCATGCCAAGATTGCGCGGGAAATACAGACACACCATCGTGCCTTGCCCCACCTCGGAATAAATCCGCGCCTGCCCGCCCGACTGACGCACGAAACCATACACCATGCTCAGCCCCAACCCGGTCCCCTCGCCCAGCGGCTTGGTGGTAAAGAACGGATCGAACGCCCGCGAAACGACATCCGGCGCCATGCCGCCCCCCGTATCGCTCACGCACAGCGATACATATTGCCCCGCCGGCAACTCCCGCTCCCGCGCCGCCCGCAAATCCAGCCATCGGTTCGCGGTCTCGATCGTCAAGTGCCCGCCATCCGGCATCGCGTCCCGCGCATTGATGCAAAGATTGAGCAACGCGTTTTCCAGCTGATTCGCATCGACCGTAATGCTCCACAATCCCGCCGCCGCCACGAACTCCATTTCGATCGCCGGCCCCACCGTGCGCCGTATCAACTCGGTCATGTCAGAAACAAGCCTGTTGGCATCGCACGGCTTCGGATCGAGCGTCTGCCGCCGCGAAAATGCCAGCAGCCGGTGCGTCAGCGCCGACGCCCGCTTCGCCGCACTGTTCGCCGCATGAAGATAACGTTCCAGATCGCCCAGCCGCCCCTGCGCCAGACGAACCTGCAACCGCTCCAAGCTACCCGAAATCGCGGTCAGCAAATTGTTGAAATCGTGCGCAAGGCCCCCGGTCAGTTGGCCCACTGCCTCCATTTTCTGCGCCTGCCGCAACTGCGCCTCCAGCGCGCGCCGCTCGGTCACGTCGCGCGCGCTCACAACAACCCGCCGGGCGCGGCCACGCTCGTGCGGCACCGGCGTCGCCACTGCCTCCACGATCGCGCCACCCACCGACCGCTCATAGCGGTGCGGTGCGCCGGACCGCAGGCACGCGCCAAGCTGGCTGTTCAGGAATGAAGCCGCCGCCGGGCTGAAAACCTCCTCGAATGTGCGGCCAATCACCGCATCGCGGGTCATGTTGTACAACTGCAATGTCGCCGGATTGATCTCCTCGAAACGAAACCTCCCATCTTCGCTCTCGACAAAAACCGCGTGGCATTCCGACGAATGATTGAAGAATGTGCTGATCAGCGCTTCCCGCGAAAGCAGCTGCGCCGTCCGTTCCTCGAACATCCGCGCCAGGCGCGCGTTGGCCTCGTCCGCCTGCTGCTTTGCCAGCACGGCGCCGGTGGTTTCCGTGCACGTACAAAACAAGCCCGTTACGCGCCCGGCATCGTCCCGCACCGGCGTGCCGGAAAACCAGAAATGCGCCGTCTCCGGCCCGTCATAACGGTCCAGCACGAACGCCATATCCTCCATATGCACCGACGCGCCGGCCCATATACGATCCAGCAGCGCCGCCAACTCCCCCCGCGCCTCGTTCCAAACATCCAGATAGCCCTGCCCCAGCGCCGCCGGATGCTTGCGCCCCAGCAACGGCACGTAGGCGTCATTATACACCAGCGTGTGCGAAGCGCCCCACGCAATGAAAGCCGGCTGCGCACACGCCAGCATCAATCCAGCCAGCGTCTGCAACGGTTGCGGCCACCCCCCCGGGTGACCCAGCAGGTTGCCCGACCAGTCGAACCCGCGCATCGCCTGGCACATCGCGCCATCGCCCGCCAGAAACGCGGGCAGCCTCACATCGGGCAAAGGCGTGCTGCTGGAAATGCGCGTGCTCCGGGAATAATCTGATCGCTACGTGGCAACGTCCTAAGCCCCTGTATGTTAAAGCACACAACGGCAAGGCAGTATCCCGGGTTCGGCCCACGTGCGAACGGAAATCCCATCCCCTCACGCAATTCTGACCAGCAGCCCGACCGAACCGACCACCGCCGCTGCCCCCAACCCGCTGCCTCCACCACAAGCGGCAACCTGGAGTAAATTCATGCGCATCAACAAGCTCGGCCGCACCGGCCTCTTCGTCTCCGAACTCTGCCTGGGCACCATGACCTTCGGCGGCTCCGAGGGGATGTGGGCCCAAATCGGCGCCCTCGGCCAATCCGACGCCGAGCGCCTCATCGGCCGCTCGATCGACGCCGGCATCAACTTCATCGACACCGCCGACGTCTATGCCGCCGGCATCTCCGAACAAATCACCGGCCAGGCCCTCCGCAACCTCAAAATCCCGCGCGAGAACGTCGTCATCGCCACCAAAGTCTTCGGCGAAATGGGCCCCGCCGCCAACTCCCGCGGCAACTCCCGCGGCCACATCATCGACGCCGTCAAAGCCAGCCTCACGCGCCTGCAACTCGACCACATCGACCTCTACCAAATCCACGGCTTCGACCCGGCAACCCCGATCGAGGAAACCGTCCGCGCGCTCGACACGCTCGTCCAACACGGCCACGTCCGCTATGTCGGCGTCTCCAACTGGGCCGCCTGGCAAATCGCCACCGCGCTCGGCATCGCCGCCCGCGAAAACCGCGCCCGTTTCGAAACGCTGCAAGCCTACTACACCATCGCCGGCCGCGACCTCGAACGCGAAATAATCCCCCTCCTGCGCCACGAAGCCATCGGCCTGCTCGTCTGGAGCCCGCTCGCCGGCGGCCTCCTCAGCGGCAAATACACCCGCGACCAGGAAAAATCCGGCGAAGGCCGCCGCGCCGTTTTCGACTTCCCTCCCGTCGACCGCGACCGCGTCTACGCCTGCATCGACACCATGAAACCCATCGCCGACGCCCGCGGCATCTCCGTCGCCCAAATCGCCCTCGCCTGGCTGCTCCACCAAAAACCCGTCACCAGCGTCATCATCGGCGCCAAACGCATCGACCAGCTCGACGACAACATCGCCGCCACCACCGTCGAACTCACCACCACGGAACTCGAAACGCTCAACACCGTCAGCACGCTTCCCCCCGAATATCCCGGCTGGATGTTCGAACGCCAAGGCGCCGCACGCGCGAAACAATTGGACCGCGCGAGGAAGGAAGGTTAGGAAGAAAGCAGTTCTTTTTTGAAAAAAAGAACCAAAAAACTTTTTCCCTGGCGAATCCTCCTCCCTATGGGGGAGGTGTCGGCAAGAGCCGACGCAGCGGGTTCCCCGCTGCGGCACTGGGAAGGGGATAGGTCAGCCGCCAAAATTACCACGGTCCCACTTCTATCTCCGTCACAATCGGCACCCCCCGAAAACAACTGTAACGCACCCAATTCGGACGCAATATGAAATAAGTAATATCCGGCCAAGCCTCCCGATCCCGCCCATCCGGCCAAGCGGCGAAATACACCGCCTTGGCCCGTTGCAACACATCCCCCACCGGCTCGCACGCAAAACCTTCGATCTGAACCGTGGTTTCCTCCTCCCACCCAACCACAAACGCCGCCGCCGGCCGCGCCCGAAGATTGACCGCCTTGCGCGACGTCGAAGACGTATCGAATACAATCCCGATCGCCGCATCAAACCCAAATCCCACCAGCGCCGCCTCCGGCGCCCCCGACGCATGAACCGTCGAAATCACCCCCAGCCGCCGCTGACCTACGAACGCAAAAATCCCGTCCCGATCCATTGCAGATAATGCCAAACCCGCGTTGAAACGACCTCATCGTTGCGAGCCACCCCTGCGCCGTGGCAATCCAGGAATGCCGCCGAACCGCCAATGTGAGATAATACGATTGCCAACCGTAGGGTGGGCCTCGGCCTGGCTTCAGCCCACCAATTCCCAGCCGCCCGACCGCCGCAAAATGAACGACGGACGGCCCTACGACAACACCACAATCCGGTGTGCTCCGTCATAAAATGGCGGCATCACGACAGCTTGCCGCATACTAACTTCGTATGTTAGCATAACTGACGTCTAACCCACCCCAACAGGAGGCACCATGCTTGAAGCCAGCGTCGGACTAGGCGGCGAAAACCGGCCGGACGATGTCCGCCTCGTCCAGTCGCTCCTCAACGACCGCCGGCCCAGCGGCAAGCCGCTGGAGCTGGACGGCATCTGCGGCATCGTCACCGTCATCACCATCCGCCGCTTCCAGGCCAACGTGATGGGCGTGGCCGTCCCCGACGGCCGTGTCGCCCCCGACGGCGAAACGCTCCGCGTACTGTCGCAGGCGCCGCCGACCACATCGCGCGCGGGCGCCCCCGAACCGATCCCGGACCACATCGTGGCCGCCGCCCAGGACGCGGAGCGGGCCTGCGGCGTGCCCGCCTGCATCAGCATCGCCCAATGGATCCTCGAGAGCGACCGCGGCGCCCACATGCCGCCTGGCAGCAACAACCCGTTCGGCATCAAGGCTGCCACCGGCCAGCCCTTCGTCCTCGCCCGAACCCACGAGGTCCAAAACGGGAAACTCATCACCATCGACGCCCGCTTCCGCCAATTCCCGTCGGTCGCCGACGCCTTCGCCGAACACGGCCGCCTCCTCGCCAGCCACGCTCCCTACCAAAAGGCCATGCAGGCCGCCGCCGACCCCGATCTCTTCGCCGACCGCCTCACCGGCGTCTACGCCACCGACCCCAACTACGGCACCGCCCTCAAGCAAATCATGCGCGGCAGCAACCTCTACCAGTTCGACCTGCTCCCCGCCCCAACCGCCTGAGCTAGTGCATTCCGCCATTGAAACTGCCTGGTGGTCCGAAGACCGACTTGTACCAAGACTACAACAAAATCGGCTCCTGTAACATACGTCGATCACGCCTTGGCTCGTCGCGCCAACGATTGGCCTAAAGCCTCACACAGGGTGGCGACAGCCCCACCAAAAGCCTCGATTTGGCCACATATCCATTGGCACGGGAGGTGCTAAGTGTTTGTCAGGAAAGCTGCGGGGAGCCCGCCAGCCAGCGCGGCTTTCCGGACAGACACGCCGGGGGCCCATACTCATGTATAGCGACGCAGAACTGAACGCCGCGGTGAAGGCCGGGATCCTCCCCGCCACAACCGCCGCCGCCTTCCGCGACTTTGTGGCCGCCAGTCACGCCGCCCCCGGCGTGGACGAGGAACATTTCCGTCTCCTTTCCGGCTTTAACGATATCTTCGTCGCCATCGCCGCGTCCCTCATACTCATTGCCATCGCCTGGCTTGGCGCCCAACTCGCGCCCGGCGTCGGCGCGGCCCTGGTTGCCGCCACGAGCTGGGGCCTGGCGGAATATTTCACCCGTCGCCGCCGCATGGCGCTGCCCAGCATCCTGCTCCTTCTCACCTTCGTCGGCGGCGTGTTCACCAGCCTGTTCGCCCTGCTCACCGCCGGCGACTCGCTGGCCCACATGTCCGACCCGGCGAAGTCCCTCTCCGTCGCCGCCTGCGTGGGCGGCGCGGCCGGCGCCGCTTACATCCACTGGCGCCGCTTCAAGGTCCCCATCACCGTCGCCGCCGGAGCCGCCGCGGGCGCCGGCGCCATCCTGCTTCTGCTGTTCGGACTTTTCCCCGCTCTCGCTCCCCTCAAACGCCCGGCAATCCTGCTCGCCGGCCTCGCCGTGTTTGCCCTCGCCATGTGGTGGGACGCCAGCGACCGCCAGCGCACCACCCGCCGCGCCGACGTCGCCTTCTGGCTCCATCTCGCCGCGGCTCCCATGATCGTGCACCCCACCTTCGGCATGCTCGGCCTGCTCGGCCACGGCGCCCCGGCCCTCACCAACGCCGCGATCGCCGTGCTGCTCTATATGATCCTGGCCGTTGTCGCCCTCGCGGTGGACCGCCGCGCCCTGTTAGTGTCGTCGCTGGCCTACGTGCTCTACGCCATTGCCGCCCTGCTGCGCGGTTCAGGCACCGTTAGTTTCGCCCTCGCACTTGCCGCGCTGGTGATTGGTTGCTGTCTGCTGCTGCTCTCCGCCCTCTGGCAACGCGCCCGGCGCGAGACTGTGGAGATGCTGCCGCAGGCGTGGCACCCCTACCTCCCGGCGGTCTAACTTTCGCCTACGCTGCCCTTTTGCTCCCACTGTCACAAATGAAATCGAGCGCCTTGTCGGTCTGCGCCAGCGACAACTCGTCCTGCTGTAACGATATGCCCATCACGCCGCCCTCCACTCGCGCAACACGGCCGCCAACGATACCGGCACCGGGCAGGCCGACCTCGACACTCGTTCCGATCGGGTCATGACAAATCTGGACAAGCGAAATGCCACCGCGCGAAATGTCGCTGATCGAAACCTGGATCGCAGGACGTCCCGCAATCCGCAGCATTGCCTTGGCGTCACCCGCAGATACACGCTCATAGCGGCGCCGATCGGCGTCGCTCCCGCGCGAATTGGCACTCAGGAAGTCGGTCACCTCCCGGCGCAATGTTTCCGCGGTTCGGCCGACTTGCTCGGCCACCTGCAAGGCAGAGACGCTGCTGGCGTCGGTACTTTCCGCGATCGAAAGCACTTCGTCCATGGCGCCCGCCGCCGCCATGGTAGAGCTTGACAATTTCTGCACATTTGACGTAATCTTCCGCGTCGCGGCGGCTTGTTCCTCCACCGCCGCGGCGATCGCGGTTGCCACGCCTTCCACCTGCGTAATGGCACTGCCGACCTCGCGTACCGCCGCCACAGCCTCGGTCGTGGCCACGCGAATGGAAACGATCTGGCTGCTGATCTGGTCCGTCGCGCGCGCCGTCTGCGTTGCAAGCGCCTTCACTTCGCCCGCAACGACCGCGAACCCTTTTCCTGCCTCGCCAGCTCGCGCTGCCTCGATCGTTGCGTTGAGCGCAAGCAAATTGGTTTGGCTCGCCACAGTCTGGATCAGGCGAACGACGTCGCCAATGCGATCCGCCGCCTCCGACATGCTCGTCACCTTGGCGTCGGTTTCCCGGGCGCGCGCTACCGCCATCTGCACCGCATTTGTCACATGGGTCACTTGCCGGCTGATTTCGCCGACACTCTGCGCCAGTTGTTCGGACGCCGCGGCCACCGAGTTCAAATCCTGCGCCGACGTCCGCGCGCTTTCGACCGTAACGGACGTGGTGGCGCGCGTCCGCTGCGCGCTGTCGGTCACCAACGAGACCGAGCTGCGCATGGCGATGGCCGACTCACTCAAGCTCGCCATCACGCCTGAAATCGATCTGCCAAAATCCTGTGTATGGGCATCCATCGCCTTCTGGCGCCTGTCCTTGGCGATGTGCTCCTGCGCCGCCGCGTCGCCAAGGCGCGTGTTCTCCATCGCCTGCTGTCGGAATATCTCGACAGCACGCGCCATTTCGCCAATTTCGTCGGTATTGTCGCGCGCCGGAATCGCCACGGAAACATCGCCACGCGCGAGTTGGGTCATCGCGTCCGTCATCGCCGAAATCGGGCCGGCGATACCGCGCGCAATGACCGCGGCCAACGCCGTTCCGACCAACAGGCCAACACCGGCCAGAATGGCCTGAACGCTGGACGCGCTGGATGCAATGCGCGCGGCAGTGGCACTGGCATCCGCGAAGTCCGCCGTCAAACTCACGTTCACCTCATCAAGGCGCTTGCCGATGTCGGCCAGTTGCGGCTGCAGCTTCGTTTTGTACAGTTCGATGCCATTGACGTTGTCCGTGGTGACGGCACTGAAGAAAGCTGCGTAGTTTTGCAGGGCTGCACGCGCCTGCCCGGCCAGCGACTTCATCTCCGGACTTGGGATCCGCGCGCACGACTGCAAAGCCGCATCGGCCTTGTCGAAATTAATCTTGAATGTCGCCACGCCATTTGCATCGCCGGTCGCCAGGAAACGCAAGTTGGCAATGCGCACCAGCAGAACGGCCGCGTAGGCGTCGGCAATCGCGGCGCGATCCGCCGGCTCCGCGGTCGCCGGCACGGCGTCGATCAGCTTTTTCGTAAGGGCCGCAAGCTGATCGCCACCGCTATGCAATTTCGTCCGGTCGGCCGTTTCGGTGCCTTTGAGCACTACATAGCGCTCGAGATCCAGCGCGTGCGCGTTGAGTGATTCCTCAACGCTCTCGTAAGTATGTACCCGCGCCGTCGACAGGTGCGCACCCGCGGCCGCGGTCAGCAGAGCATCTGTACGGGCATCGAGATCCTTCACCTCCGACAGCGCAGACAGATTGCCGTCCAGGCGAATTCGCGTTTCGGCGCGGCGGATCGCGTCCACGTTCTCGACGGCTTGCCCAACACGCACAACGTTCGCCGCCAGCGCAACCATGATGCGCTGCTGCGCACCGACATTCGATAATTGGACGACACCGAAGCCGGCCAACGCGACGCCGAGGGCAACGATAACCCCGAAAGCAATATAAATGCGTGTGCGAACCCGGACTTTGCTCAGCATATTCAACGTCAGCTCCACCAGCAGGAAAGGCCCGGCGAAGCTGTGAGCGGAAAAGGAAAACACCGGCTTAAACAAGCACTGAAATACCGTGAGCGAACCAGGACAGCGTATCAGATCACGCGGGCGGCAACCGCATCCAGCTTCGCCATCAGCCTGGCATCTCGCACGCCCGGCGGCGTAATCACCGCATTGTCCAACGCATGATCGCACCCAAGCGCACAAGCGCCTGCAATCCGGGGCACCGCATGTCGCACCAACGCCCGAGCCCGCGCCGCGTTCTCCGTCATTACCCGCACCACCGCATCCACAGTGACATGCGCGTGATCTTCGTGCCAGCAATCGTAGTCCGTCACCATGGCCACCGTCGCGTAATGCAGCTCCGCCTCACGCGCCAGTTTCGCTTCCGGCATGTTCGTCATGCCGATCACCGCACACCCCCAGCTCCGGTAAAGCTCGCTTTCCGCCATGGTGGAGAATTGCGGCCCCTCCATCACGAGGTAGGTGCCCCTACGCGTCACCGGCACATCGAGCGCCCGCGCGCTTGCCTCCAACACATCGCCCAGCAGCGGGCACACCGGATGTGCCATCGACACATGCGCCACGCACCCCTCGCCGAAAAAGCTCTTCTCCCGCGCAAAACTCCGGTCGATGAACTGGTCCACGATCACGAAGTGGCCCGGCGGCAGCTCGGCCTTCAGGCTTCCCACCGCGGACATGGAAATGACGTGCGTGACGCCTGCCCGCTTCAGCACGTCGATATTGGCGCGATAATTGAGATGCGTCGGCGACAGCCGATGCCCCCGACCGTGTCGCGGCAGGAACACGCATGCCACCCCCTCCAGCGTGCCGCACAGCACCTCGTCCGACGCGTCACCCCACGGGGATTCTATCCGCCGCCAGGCGCGATCCTCCAGCCCCTCGATATCGTACAGGCCTGAACCGCCGATGACCCCGATCACCGCCATCGGCGGCGCTAATGGTCGATCCCGGACCAGATCCGCCGCTTCACGCCATAGGTCACGCCGGTCAGCAGCACCAGGAACCCGGCGATCCGCACGCCGAGGCGTTTTCGCTCGTCATTTTCCGGATAGGACGCGAAATACAGGAAGGTGGCCACATCATGGGCTTCCTGCGCCAAGGTCGCCTTGGTGCCGTCCGCATATGTCACCAACCCGTCCGCCAGCGGCGGCGGCATATGGATCAAATGCCCTGGGAAATAGGTATTGTAATACAGCCCGTCCGGCACTTTCACCCCGGCGGGCGGATCCACATACCCTTTGCCCACCAGCGCGTAGATGTAATCTGCGTGGCCCTCACGCGCGCTCAGCAGCAAGCTCTGGTCCGGCGGCAACGCGCCGTTGTTGGCCGACCGCGCCGCAATGTCGTTGGGGAACGGATCGGCGAAATGATCCGACGGCAAACCGGGTCGCGTGGTCGGCTTGCCCTCGTCGTCCAGCGGCCCCGGCACCGTCTTGCTCGCCGCAATCGCCTTGATTTGCGCCTCGCTCAGCCCGATGCCTGCCAGGTTGCGATAAGCCATATACTTCATCGAGTGGCACGCCGAGCACACCTCGTTGTAGACCTGAAACCCGCGCTGCGCGGACGCCCGGTCGATCGTGCCCAGGCCGAAATTCTTCTGCCACGACCACTTCATGTGCGGCAAAGCCGGCGCTTCCTCCGCCCGCGCCACGTAGGGCGCCACCAAGCCAGCGCCAAGCGCCAGCGCGCCAGCCAGACCGATAACCACGCGCCTCATCACGCCTTCTCCATCGGCTTGGCGGCAACGCCGGCCGGCAACGGGCCACCACCGCCGCCGCCCGAGCGCGACGACAGAACAGGCCGGCTAATGCTCTCCGGTAACGGCAGCGGCTTTTCCAGCCACCCCACGAACGGCAACGCCGCGAAGAAGCCGAAATACAGCACCGTGCCGATCCGCCCCTCCAGAATGAACGACCCCTCCGGCCGGTTGGCGCCCACATGGCCCAACAGAAACATGTCAGCCACCAGGGCGATCACCATCCAGCGGTAGATCGGCCGGAACCGGGCACTGCGCACCGGGCTGGTGTCCAGCCACGGCAGCACGAACAGCACCAGGATACTGCCGAACATGGCGCAAACGCCCGCCAGCTTGTCGGGCACCGACCGCAAAATGGCGTAGTACGGCAGCAGGTACCATTCGGGCACGATCTCGTTCGGCGTCTGCAGCACGTTGGCCGGGATGTTGTTGTCCACCTCCGAGAACATGTACGGCCGCAGGAACACGATCACCGCGAACACCAGGAAGTAGACGCACATGCCCACGCTGTCCTTCGCCGTGTAGTACGGATGGAAGGGTACCGTGTCCTGCGAGCTCTTTACCTCGATGCCGAGCGGGTTGTTACTGCCGGTGATATGAAGTGCCACCACGTGCAGGAAAACCACGCCGAAGATGACGAACGGCAGCAGGTAGTGCAGCGAGAAGAACCTGTGCAGCGTCGGATCGCCGATCGCGAACCCGCCCCACAGCAAGGTCACGATCCACTGGCCGACCAGCGGAATGGCGCCGAACAGATTGGTGATGACGGTGGCGCCCCAGTAGCTCATCTGGCCCCATGGCAGCACATAGCCCATGAACGCCGTCGCCATCAGCAGCAGCAGCAGCCCTACGCCGGTCATCCACAGCAATTCCCGCGGCGCCTTGTAGCTGCCGTAATACATGCCGCGGAAAATGTGCACATAGATCAGAAGAAAGAACATGCTGGCGCCGTTCATGTGCACCAAGCGCAGCAGCCAGCCGTAATTCACGTCGCGCATAATGCGCTGCACGCTGTCGAACGCGTCCGCCGCTGTCGGCGTGTAGTTCATCGCCAGGAAAATGCCGGTGGCGATCATGATCAGCAGGTTGATCGTCGCCAACGCCCCGAAGTTCCAGAAATAGTTGAAGTTTTTGGGAGTCGGGAACTGTCCGTATTCCTTGCTCATCAACGTGAACAACGGCAGCCGGCTATCGATCCAGCGCACCACGGGGTTCTTGAAGTCGCTCGTATGGAGCCCGGCCATGAAACACGTCCTCATCAGCATCAGCGCCGCCCGGCGCGTGGCGCCCAACGACTTGCCGAAGCTATTAGGGTTGGATCACCGAATTCGCAATCCGCCCGCAGATGCAGCGCAACATATCCGCGAACTTCGCTGCGGAACCGTTAACCGAACCACTGCGGTGCTTTTCAGCCCGCCCGCTGCCCGTGCAGGTTGCCGATTTCCTCCGGCAAGGCCCATAAGCCGCTGATGCCCCCGCCGCCTCACACGGACCTCAAGCCGGCCGCCCAGGCCTGGTTCGAATCACTGCGCGATCAGATTTGCGCCACTTTCGAAGCCATCGAGGATGAGGTTTCGAGCGACGCGCCGCCCGGCCGCTTCGGGCGCACCCCCTGGTCACGCCCCACCGATGACGGTGGCGATGGCGGCGGCGGCGTCATCAGCCTGATGAAAGGCCGGGTGTTCGAAAAAGTGGGGGTGAATGTATCGACCGTGCACGGCGAATTCTCGCCCGAATTCCGCGCCCAGATCCCAGGCGCCGCGGAGGACCCGCGCTTCTGGGCCAGCGGCATCAGCCTTGTGGCCCACATGCGCAGCCCCCGCGTGCCGGCGGCGCACATGAACACCCGCATGCTCGTGACCACGAAAGGCTGGTTCGGCGGCGGCGGCGACCTCACGCCCATGCGCCTGGATGCCCCCGAGTCGCTGGCCGACGCCGCCGACTTCCACGCCGGTTTCCGCGCCGCCTGCGACCGCCACGACCCCACCTACTACCCGCGCTTCAAGGAATGGTGCGATCGCTACTTCTACCTGCCCCATCGGGACGAAACCCGCGGCCTCGGCGGCATCTTCTACGACCACCACTTCTCCGGCGACGCCGCAGCCGACTTCGCCTTCACCCAGGATGTCGGCCGCGCCTTCCTGGCCAGCTACGCCGCCATCGTCCGCCGCCGCATGGCCGAACCCTGGACCGCGGCCGAACGCGACCACCAACTCGTCCGCCGCGGCCGCTACGTCGAATTCAACCTCCTGCACGACCGCGGCACCATCTTCGGCCTCAAAACCGGCGGCAACGTGGACGCCATTCTCATGAGCCTGCCCCCTGAGGTGCGCTGGCCATAGTTTACCCAAAAGGGGTCTGCGGACTTGTCCGCGTCGTGCGCAGCACGCATTCGCGTGACGTGCGCAGCACGAATTCGCGTGACGTGCGCTGCACGCATTCGCATGGCAGGGTCCCGCACGCATTCGCGTGACGGGGTCCAGCACGCATTCGCGTGACGGGGTCCAGGGGCAGAGCCGCGGCTTCTTCCTTGCGACTAGCCCGGAGCTTTCCAGACGCGGAGCCATTGCACGTAGGCGTCCGCGGACCAGCCGGTTTTCTGGTGCGGGCAACCGGCCCAGCCGTCGCCGCATTTGCCTGTGTACAGACTGAAGATGACGAACATGGGCGTCGCTTCGTCGGGCGCGCGGCGGGTTTGGCCGCGACGCACGCCGTCGATGTACCAGGTGACGGTTTTTCGGGTGACCAGCGCACCGTAGATGTGGAAGGCGCGGCCGAGACTGCGCGGCGCGGTGAACAGGAATTGTGTCTGTTTGTTGTCCTGCCCGGTGTGGTTAGTGAGGTAAGCGGTTTTGGGAATATCGCCGCGGATTTCCTCGATATCGAGTTCAGGCGGCCAGGCGCCGCTTTCCGGCAGCAGCCAGAATGCGGTGAGCGTGCCGTGGGTGGCGCTGGATTTTATGCTGGCTTCGAAATAGCCATATTGTTGCGAAAACCCGTTGTAGCTGTCCAGATGCGCGTTGGAGTAGCGCGCCACGCCCTTGCAGTCTGGAAACATCTCCAGCGACTGGATGTGCAGATCGAGGCCGCCTGGCGTGGCGAGCAGGGTTCCCGGCAGGTAGGCCTTCTCGCAGGCGTTCTCGTTGGCGATGTCATACCACCAATTATCCTCCCACACCGACGGATCGATCGATTGAAACTCGTCCGAGAACGTCTCGATATAGCCCGACGCGGCAGGATTGTTCGGGTCGAACGCGTGCGCGGGCAAGGCGGAAAGCCAAGCCGCGCAAAGGGCTGCGACAAGGCGCTTGCGGACGTTTCGGAGGG